>Ga0315306_10000056_pt1 | contig 51271 bp, 61 predicted proteins | sample TDP1_MG_FD_203803 | JGI IMG/M metagenome (GOLD analysis project Ga0315306, IMG submission 203803) | Freshwater sediment microbial communities from Lake Towuti, South Sulawesi, Indonesia - TDP1 | ecosystem: Environmental > Aquatic > Freshwater > Lake > Sediment | place: Indonesia: South Sulawesi... | reverse complement strand
CAGCCCAAATTTCATACACATCAACTCATATGATATATATTTCATATGAATAATCTCTCATATAAACCTTTCAGTCAGCCCTCTAAAAAAAGTATATGCTAGTCTTCTCCCGTGCAGACCTTTTTTTTCTCATACAGACTTCGAGCGACCTATGCTGCAAACAGCTGCGCGCGCGTTTGGGTTAAGCGTTAGCAAAGGGTTTATAAGCTTGATGTTACAGTAGCATTGGAGTTCTATTCCAACAAAACAAAGTGACACTTGGAAGGAGTAGGGAAGTAGTGAAGAATGTACTTAGCATGGATTGCGCTGGCTACTGGAGCCCTTGCAATGGTAATCGTAGCATACTTGACTTTCTCGATCTACCGCGAAGACCCTGGAACTCCTCAAATGCGTGAAGTAGCTAGGTACATAAGAAACGGTGCTAAGACTTTTCTCAAGAGACAATACAAAACGATTCTGGTTTTTATTTTTGCACTGTCACTTCCAATTGCAGCAATTTTCCGTTCGGCAGAAATAATTCTCTCTTTCTACTGTGGAGCATTGCTTTCCCTAGTAGCTGCGTATATCGGGATGAACGTCGCTGTCCGAGCAAACGTTAGAACAGCAAGAGCTGCAGCCACATCCCCAGCAAAAGCATTTACCCTTGCCTTCAGAGGAGGAGGCGTAATGGGACTGTCAGTCGTCGGACTAAGCCTGATCGGAATAAGCGTGCTATACCTTCTATACGGGCACAGAGAACCAAATTTACTAGTCGGATACGGGTTTGGAGCAAGCCTTGCTGCTTTATTCGCACAATTGGGCGGAGGAATCTTCACGAAAGCAGCGGACATAGGTGCTGACCTAGTCGGCAAAATCGAACAACGCATACCGGAGGACGACTATAGAAACCCAGCTGTGATTGCGGACCAAGTAGGCGACAACGTAGGCGACTGCGCCGGAAGAGGCTCAGACTTATTCGAGTCATTAAGCGATGACTATGTAACTGCACTGATCATCAGCTGGAGCATCTTTCTAGGAACCTCCAGAGTAAGCGCAACAATGTTTCCGTTCGCTTTGGGCATTTCAGGGGTTCTAGCCACCATAATCGGAGTCTTCGTTGTTAGAAGTTGGAAAAATGTCAGACTAATAATGTCTTTCAACGTCGGGTTATTTACTACAGCTGCAATCGCTACCGCAGGCGCATATATTGCTTCAATGTGGCTTTTCGACGACATACGGATCTTCTATTGTGCATTGAGTGGTATAGTCGCTAGCACTGCCGTAGGACTTATTGTGCAATATTACATTGGCGCCGATGGAGGACCAATCAGGCAGATGGAAGAAGCGTCAAAACGTGGAGCCGCCATGAACCTCATAACAGGCATGTCTTACGCCCTTCAAAGCCCATTTATACCGTTCGTTTCTATGATCGGCGCAGTCCTATTTTCATATGTTATAACTAATGGCTCTATCTATGGTGTTGTCGCAGCAAACCTAGGAACCGACTTGGCCATTGGAATAATAATGGCAAGTGATACATTCGGTCCAATCAGCGACAACGCGCAAGGAATAACACAAATGGTTGGAATGTCTGCAAAAGCCAACGGAACATTGCAAAAACTCGACTCCATGGGCAATACTACAAAAGCCTATGCAAAGGCATTTGCCACAGCATCTGGAACCGTTTCAACAGTTGTATTATTTGCCACATACAGTCAAGTGGTAGGACTCTGGGCAGCCAGGTTGAGTCAAGCTTTAGTGATTGGAATTTTGATCGGCGCAGTAATCCCCTTCGTCTTCTCATCTTTCACAATTGGAGCAACAGCGAAGGCAGCTTTTGAAATGGTTGACGAAGTCAGGAGACAGTTTAAGGAGAATCCAAGCATCTTAGAACACAAAGCAAAGCCGAACTATGAAAGATGCGTTGACATTAGCACAAAGAATGCCCTAAAGAAAATGGTTCTACCAACTTTCCTAACTTTGGCATCCCCACTTCTTATAGGTTTTATACTAGGGCCATACGCGTTAGGCGGCATGCTACTAGGCGGAACATGCACAGCAGCACTCCTAGCATCATTCTTCACCTTCGGCGGAGCGTTATGGGACAACACCAAAAAGCGCATAGAAGCTAAAGGATTCTGGGTCAAAGGAACCCCAGCGCATACAACAGCGGTCGTTGGAGACACTGTGGGCGACCCATTGAAAGATGTGGCAGGCCCATCACTGAACATCTTCATGAAGTTAACAAACATGACAGCGCTACTAATAGCTCCATTATTGCTTTCTACCACTCCGTTAATAACATTGGTATAGCCACTGTGAGAGTAGGCAATCGGTAACACTAAAGTTGATTCTGCCTGATTAACCATCCGAATCTCAAGCTCCTGCAACTCCTTCAGATAGCAGGTTACTTGAAAGCTGTGTCAACAACATTAACGATCGGTCCAGAATAGAATAGCGCGTGCGTAACCATTGAAAAGGGTCTGTTTGGAGATCAAATAGCCGACGAATACCATGTCAAAGTAGCTAGAGATGCCGAGGAAGCCGTAAGGCTTGTAGAAGTCGGCTTCAAGTATGTAACAGGCAACTACAACGACGGAGGTAAAATCTTTCGAAGACGAAAATAGAAGAATTAAACCAAAAGCAAGAAAATATAGGAAAAGGTTTTTAGCCTTAGATATGGCGAAATCTCCCGCAAACTCCCCTTTTTTCTATTTTTCTTTAGACGCTAGAAATTGCGACTGTGAAATTATGATCCGCGAATTTTTTTTAAGGAGGTTTTTCAGAGATTGGCAAGTGTTCCATGCCAATTCAAGTAGGGCAGACCCAAGTTTGTTTTACGATTTGTATCGAGTTTTCGGCGTCTGCGACATAGTTGTTGCTTAGGCGTTATCTGCTCTTACTGTGAGTTCGCTTTCGCGCTCGGTCGCTCCTTTTACCTTTTAAGCTTTTCCCGGCGCGCACGTGCTCTTTTAGTTTTTGATTAATTCTGCTACAGTCCTGAGCAAAGTGCTGCGTACGTGTTTGGCTATTCTGTCGTAGGCCTCAAAGTTTTCGATGGTTGGAAATGCAGCTTCTGAAGAGTCGTAGGAGTACTTTTGCCATATTCTCACGCACTGATGTTTTTTATAAGGCTCTATCTCCACGTTGGGTGGTCGACGATGGGAAAGAAAATAGTGTTTTAGGTCAGAATCGCTATTCAAGACCTGTGCCAGGTTTATGCTGCTCAACACTTTTTCCTCCCACTTAAGATCGACGATTTCTCTCTTTAAGAAGCCTTTTCTAACTGGCTTTAACTCCACCTTCAACCAATCCTCCAAACCCTGCACCTTCGCTCGCACTACATAGTTGCATCGGTACTTGGTTTCATAGTTTGGCGCTTCCGGGGTTCCCCCAGACTCTACCATGTACCACGCCAGTTCTACCAAGTCAATGTTGCGGTTCGCAATCCTAGCGGCACCCGTAACGATTATGCCTGGCCAGTCGCTCAAGAACAGCCTCTTCTTGAACTTAACCACGGTCGCGTCCAAGCCCATCCGTTTAAGATGCTCACACAACGCTTCGACTTTGGCCTCATCCATTCTTTTGTTTTTCTCTTTCCGTTCTTTGATTTTGTCCCTCATTCTCTTGAACAATCTTCTTCCTTCCCTAAACCGGCTTCATATCGGAGGTCGGATTCAGTCGCCGTATCCTTCCACCCACGCGTATCCTAGAGCACCACTGCGCACTCTTACCCAACACATGCTCCCAATATCATGTTCATTATAAAAACTTTCACTAACCACAAAGGAGAACCGGCGGCTTCCATCTAGTGTCTCGCCTTTCAGCCTGTACCATTCACCATAGTCATCAGTCGACCATTGAGTCCATTTATCTACAACTTTCAATTGTATCACCTGAGGAGGACTCGTATCCCACCTCCTGTTATAGTCATGGAGGCCTCCAAAGATGAATGGAGTTATTATGAGCAGGTTAAAAAAGGCAACTTTTATGAACGCAGTCAAAATCTTGCGGTCTGGAGCAAGCTTCTTTCGTCCAAGCCAAGCAAAAGCGAAAGTTCCCAAGACAGCAACAGGAACCACTGTCTTATACAAATCAATTATAAGGGCATCATTTATTGTTTCACACAGCGCTGAAGGCCCAGGAAAAACCGTCGTGACAAAGGCGTACCCCAAACCAGCTACCGCAAGCCCCCCATAAAGAAACCAGCGAAAATCCTTTAGCTTATGACCTAAAAGGACTCCGACTCCCGCAATCAGAACAAAGAGTAAGAAAGAGAGTACGGGCACTGTTGGGAGGAATATTATTGCTACCCAGATTCCTATCGCAATTAACGCAACTCCTAAGACAAAGCCTGCCAATTCCCTGTCTTTTTGGGACAATTCCACGTCTACTGATTTTCTTCCACGTTTCACACAGTAGATGCCTAATCCTATAAGAATGAAGGTGATGAGTATGAGCGCTACTATGTCAAGCGAGGGCGCACTTCTAGAATCAACAGCAGCTACAATGAAAAGCAAGCAGGCAGTCACACTGACTGAAAGTAATATGACTCCTGACAAAAACCACAGTCTTCCTCTTCGACCGCTTGGGTTTTTCAGACTTTCCCCCCGATTTAGAATTGAGCAGTGACTACTATACAAAGGTCTGCAAATGCCATTTAAGAGTTGCCAAAAACACCAAGACTCAACCGTATTCTGTCAAATAAGCCCTCATTTTACCCCTCTGAAAAGAAGAATAGCTAATAAGCCTTCAAGTGAATAGCTTTTAAACCAAATCTCAGTATCAGAAATCTACGAAACACCTGGGAGGTTTTTTATGAGCGAAGAGTCAAAGAGAATAACTGAGGCCGAAGCATGGTTTAACAAAGGTATAGCTTTTGTTAACATGGGCAAGTTTAAGGAAGCTCTCGACTGCTTCGACAAAGCATTGAAGTTGCAGCCAAACAACGGATACATATGGAACTGCAAGGGTGCGGTTTTAAAGCAGCTAGGCAGGCAAAAAGAAGCCTTGAACTGTTGCAACAAAGCCGTGGAGTTGCAACCAGACTTCGCCGTCGCATGGGACAACAAAGGTGCAATATTGTTGGACCTGAACAGGTTTGAGGAGGCCTTGGACGCTTTCGACAGAGCATTAAAGTTGCAGCCAGACTACGTGCGCGTGTGGTACAATAAGGGTGAGGTTTTGGGTGACCTTGGCAGGTTTGAGGAGGCAATTAACTCCTTCAAGAAAGTGTTAGAGTTGGAGCCAAATAATGAAAGCGCATGGGCCTTCAAAGGCATGTATTTGCAAAAACTGGGTAGACATGAAGAAGCACTGAGTTGTTATGATAAGCTCTTGGAATTGCAGCCGCGCAGAGCAAACACTTGGATTTGCAAGGGGGCAATTTTGGGCATACTCAAAAGGTTTGAGGAAGCGCTAACCTCCTTCAACAAGGCTTTGGAGTTACAGCCAAACAACGCATTCGCATGGATCCATATAACTGAAACATTTGACAAAATGGGTAGGTATGAGGAAGTGGTGAAGTCCGTCGACAGATTATTGAAGTTGCAGCCGAAAAACGCTGACGCATGGTACACGAAGGGCAGAGCGTTGACCTGGCTGAATAGGCATAAAGAAGCCCTAGACTCTTTCAACAGGGCTTTGAAGTTGCAGCCAAACGACGAAGGCGCATGGTACGGCAAAGGCACGGTATTTCATAAGTTCAGAAAATACAAGGAAGCCTTGGACTGTTACAATAGAGCCGTGGAGTTGCAACCAAACGACGCCGACGCATGGTATAATAGAGGCATGGCGTTAGGTGCCCTCGGCAGGTTTGAGGAGGCAGTTAGCTCCTTCAACAGAGTATTGGAGTTGCAACCAAACAACGAACACCCCTGGTTAGGCAAGGGTCATGCTTTAGAAAAACTCGGGAAAAACGGCGAAGCGAGTATTTGTTTCAAAAAAGCAGAAGAATTAAGGCAGAAGACTTCTGGCCCAAAATAAACCAAGCGGGATCTCTGCTTTCTACTAGAGGATCTCTGGAATTAGTGGTTTATGGGCGAATGTTTGCGACGCTGCGTATGTGTTGGGCTATTCTGTCAAAGGCTTCAAACGTTTCAGCAGTTGGAAACGCAGACACCAGGTGCTGGTTAGGTCGATCTGTCCATTCATCCACCCACACTTGTCTCATCCTAACACATTGGTGCTCTTTATACGGGATGATCTCCACGTTGGGTAATGTAGCCAGCTTATGTCGACTCCAAAGAGATTCCTGGGACAAAGTCACTTTGTCTGGTGGATACAATACCTTTGTTATGTCAGCGTCGTTGTTTAAGACCTGCGCGAGTTCGTTTCCCACCCACTTAAAGCCGACAAGTTCCGATTTTAAAAAGCCTTTCTTGACGGAGACTGGCTCACTTTCAGCCTTCAGCCGATCCTCCAAACCGTCCACCTTCACCTGTACTACATAGTTGCAGCGATATCTGTTCCACCTGCCCCAATAATCATCTCCCCGCCATAAGTCATAAACGTCTCGTTGCCATTCTATCAAGTCAATATTTCGATTCGCAATCTTGACCGAGCCCAAGAGGGTGAAATTCCACTCAACCGAAGTTTTCAACTGCTTGTGTTCTTTCGACTCCACAGTCGCGTCTACGCCCATCAGTCTAAGATGCTCGCATAACGCTTCGATTGCCCTCGCTTCCTCTCTTTTTATCTCCTCATTCCTCGTAAGCATTCTCTTGTATCTCTTCGTTCGGGGATATAGTAGCAGTAAGGCTCCCAATATCAGACAAAATAGTCCGGGAATAGCAACGTCGGGCACGCCAAATAGTAATAATCCAAGGCAAATGAGGATTGCCGACATGAAGTATAAGCTCGCGCGCCTATAGCGCTCGCTTATATGTGGCACCTTTACTGAATACATTGATTTGTTCTGCTCCAAACAGCAACTCGCTATTCCTCGTTAATTAAGCTAGCGCGCGATTTACGGGCGAACGTTTGCGATGCTGCGTATGTGTTGGGCTATTCTGTCGTAGGCTTCAAAAGTCTCGATGGTTGGAAACGTGTTTTTAACATAATTTGTCCCGAACTTCTGTCTTATGATGCATTTGTGTTCCTTGTGAGGTATAATCTCCACATGTAAGAATGACGTCGGAACCTGAGAAAGAAAATGTTTTCTTAGGTTAGCGTCGCTGTTCAAAATCTGCGCCAATTCTTTTCCCTCCCACTTAAAGTCGACAGTTTCTCTGCTGAAGAAGCCCTTCATGACGGGCTTGGATTCCGCCTTCAACTTATCCTCCAAACCATCCACCTTTGCCTGAACCACATACTGGCATCGATACTCGTTCTCAACGGATCCATATTCTCCGAAACTTCCCCATCTCTGCCACCACAATTCTATTAAGTCGATATTTCGGTTGTTAATCCTGACGGAGCCCATGACCCATCCCTCATAGACTTGAGCTGGGGGTTTGATGCCTTTCTTATATTCTTGCGACTCTATGGTGGCGTCCAAGCCTATCCGTCTAAGATGCTCACACAAATCTTCGATAGCGGTCTCCCCTTCTTTGGATTTCTGTCTTTGCCAGTAAAGCATTCCGATAATTGGAATCCAACCCAATAAGCTTATAACAATGGCGTCAAACCAGCTCAAGACCTGATGTGTACCGGCTACACCTGGGATTACAAAAATGGAGTCGATGATTCCGAGATTCGCGAGTATGAAGTCTACACCTAGTAATATCAGCACTCCCAAGGTTAAGTAAAGCAGGATTCTTAGAAAATTGCGCATCTTTTCTTGTCGCCTCCTACGGATGAATGCCTGCGATCCTACGTACGTGTTTGGCTATTCTGTCAAAGGCCTCAAAGGTCTCAATAGTTGGAAACGCAGACTTTGGTAAAGGGTAATCTGCCCACATCCTGACGCGTTCGAGTATTCTGTCAGGGGTTATCTCCAAGTGCTGAAAAACTGTATCTTTAATGTGAGACAAAGTGTTTCTTAGGTTGGCGTCGCTGTTCAAGAGCTGTGCCAGTTCCCCTCCCTCCCACGTGATGTCGACAACTTCCCAGCTTTTGGGGTCCTTTTGGACTGTGACTGGCTTTGCTTTTGCCTTTAGCTTATCCTCCAAACCATCTACCTTTGCTTGTACCACATAGTTGCATCGATAAATGTCGAGATCTATGGCGCGGTCATTAATTATTAGTGCGCGCGAGAGCTTCACCTTCTCCAATTCTATCAAGTCTATATTTCTGTTCGCAACTCTGATGGAGCCAGTGAATGGGAAATCGAGAAATTGAGTGAGAAAAAGATCCGATTGAGGATCAAAGAAGAGAAGCATGATGATAGCAAAAATGACGACGCCGATGCCGACCCCCATCCAAAGTGTCTCCGTACTGGTGAGCAGGCCCATGAAACCCGTCGAAAGCAGTGCGAAGATGAGCAGGTATATTACAATTGGAGAAGATCTTGTCCAGAACCCGATCGGTGGTGGTTTTGACTCCACGGTCGCCTTCAGGCCAATCTCTCTAAGATGCTTACACAATGCCTCGACGTAGGTCTTCCATTCGGATTCCGTTCTTGCGGATCTCCTGAGCATCATCACTCGAGTCAGGATTAGTGGGACAGGTGCGAGAAATGAGAAAAACAGACCCATTAGTCCGTAGGTGTACGCCCCAGGACCTGGAGGCAGACCCCTGGTGACCCCTAGGATCATGCATACTGTGAAGAATACGCCTAAGATAATCAGCACTTCCGAGGCTAAGTAAACCAGAATTTTCAACCGGTCGGCTTTCATTCTCAAACCTCCTTTAAGCTTGCTAGCTGACTAATTGAAGACAAACCATGTCAGATCGCATCGACAATCTCGCCAGCACCAGCTTCAGCGCGCGCATGCTATAGAACTTGCTTAGCCTCTTCCTTTATCGTGCATTATGCGTGTGTGTTTTATTTTTTTGTTTTAGCGCTCTCGATGTATTTCGCCATATTCTCTAACGGTTGTCCGGCGGTGTCCTTAACTCTGGACCAGAAGAGTCTGCCCATGATACTCCCCAGGATTCCTTTGAAGCGAATGTCGGAAGACCAAGTTACCTTTGTCCCTTCAGGGACTTCCTCAAATAACTGGACGCCTCTACCGAGAATCGGGCCTTCTAAAAACTCTATTTCAATCTTCTCCTGCGGATGGAGCGTCCACCTTTCGGTCATCGTGACTTCTCTGCCTCCCTCAGTTCCCACGCCCCTGATCGTCATCGTATTTCTATCTCGGTTAAGAATGTCAACAGACTTGGAGCCCGGCCACCATTTAAGCATCGATTCAGGGTCAGCCGCGACCTCCCAGACCTTGCCTCTCGGCGCCTTGATAACCTTGGAGAACTCAACTTTTGGCAACTCTCTTTCTCACCCCCACGTTTCGAGTCTGGCATCAACGAAAGGGAACCCTTCAGAAGATACCTCGCGTATGATTCACGTTTGTTACTCATTTAAAACTTGTGGGACCTCATTTAGCGCGCGCGTCCGCGGTTCAATAAAAGCCTTTGATGCTTTCATGCCTTATAGTATTCGAGTTTGTGTGGACTTAAAGTTTTTTTCCAAAACAGGTAAACCTTTGTCTGCAAGAGGAAACCGCAGACTTTGATTAGGTGCGCGAGCCTTTCAAGGCTGGCTTTCATAACTTCTTCCGTGTAAGCTTCTTTTCTTCCGAATGGCATGTGGCAGAAGAAGTATTTCATGAAACGTGCGTGGCTGTGCTTGATGAAGGCTTCTTTGATTTTCGCTATGTCTTTGTCGCTTAGGGTCTGTAGTTTGTTTAAAACGTATTTTTCGCTTCCCAGCAGCTGAATGTTGAAGTCAAGCTGCTGGAGGATTTCAGCAATTTTTAGGCTTCTTTCGTGGGCGGCTGTTCGGCTATTTTTCGCATTCCTGCCTTCTCCGCGAAGGGGTTGTATTTTGCCATGACTGCAGGCATCTCCACATAAGGCGTTCCAGCTAAAGGCAGGGTTTCCCTCACAAGTCTCGCGCCTAAGCCTGCCGTGCGATACTTTGGATGCACAACAACCCGGCTGATTATGCTCAATTTTTGGTTAAGCTCTTTCATCGGCATCTTCGGCAAGACAAGTCTTCGACCGCGCGCGCTAGAAAAAGCTATCAACTACAACGCAGACAAATAGCCGCCAAACTTAAGAACCCAAGGCTTATGCAAGTCAGCTTTCACACTTTCCGCCATTTCAAAGCAACAGTGGAATACCACAAAACCAAAGATCTCCTACACGTCATGCAACTCCTAGGCCACAGAAACATCAAAAACACACTCGTATACACGCAACTAGTAAACTTCGAAAACGACGACTACCACTCAGCCACAGCCAAAACCATAGAAGAAGCACAGAAACTAATCGAGACAGGCTTCGAATACGTATACACCCACGACAACATAATGCTATTCCGAAGACGCAAATAGACGACTATGCTAAAATCCTAAACAACTTAGGAAAAGGTTTTTAGTTTAGTTGCTATATGAAAGTCTGCAAATGTGTGTAGAGGATACTGTGAGGTTGATGTTATGTCTGTGTTTGCAGCACCGGGAGCATATGATCGTGCCATAACCGTGTTTTCGCCAGACGGGCGGCTCTTCCAAGTTGAGTACGCGATGGAATTGGTGAATCGTGGAGCAACAATTTTGGGAATACAATGCTCTGAAGGAGTGGTTTTGGGAGCGGAAGAAAATGTTGAGGTCCTTGAAGAAGCAGAATATTCTTGGAAGATTTTCAAAGTTGACGAGCATGTAGGCGCCGCCATTGTGGGTTTAAGCTCCGACGCTAGAGTTCTTATAGACCAGGCGCGGATATACGCGCAGAGTAACAAGTTAACCTATGACGAGCCTCTGGATGTGGAAGGTGTAACAAAGAGAATATGTGACATACAGCAAATGTATACGCAGCACGCGGGTGTTAGACCTTTTGGAGTTTCATTAATCTTCGGTGGCGTAGATAAAACGGGAACCCGTGTTTTCGGAACTCACCCGAGTGGAACATACAGGGGCTATAAGGCCACAGCTTTAGGAGCTGGAAGAGAAACGGTAGTAACCATATTGAAGGATGAATACCGCGAAGATATGAGCCTTGAAAATAACATTAAGCTCGCAATAAAATGTTTAATAAAAGCCTTGGAAGCGCGACAGTTGCCCCCCAGAATAAAGATTGCAGTTATTCCGTCCACGACAAAGAAAATGGAAATGCTAACCGATGAAAAGATTGACGACTACGTGAAAGAGTTAGGTTTGGGCAAGTGAGACTTTAATGAGCGATAAGTTCACCGTTGCACGTTTAACAAAAGATAGCGAACACTTTGAGGTTCTTGTAAAACCCCAAAAAGCGTTAGATTACCGCATGGGAAAAATAGCCTCCTTAACAGAGGTTCTAGTTACTGAAACAATATTCTTGGACGCAAGTAAGGGCACAAAAGTCTCTGAAGAAAACTTGCGCAAAAATTTCGGAACATCCGAAGCGCTGAAGATTGCTGAAATAATACTGAAAAAGGGGACACTGCAGCTTACCACGGATCAAAGAAGAAAAATGGTTGAAGACAAACGAAGGCAGATAATAGATTTCATATCGAGGCAAGCTGTTGATCCGAAAACAAACTTGCCACACCCACCTTTACGAATAGAGAACGCTATGGAGCAAATTCGCTATTCAATCGACCCCTTTAAGCCTGTGGAGGAGCAGGCGAGGGAAATAGTGAAGTTGTTGCGCCCAATTTTGCCATTGAAAATAGAGCAAGTGTCAGTGGGTGTCCACATACCTGCTGAATACTCAGCCAGGGCTTATGGAACAATAAAGGTGTTTGGAACGATAAAACGGGAAGAGTGGCGTGCGGACGGTTCATGGTATGGGGTATTAGAAATACCCGCAGGCTTATACGCTCCATTTCTGGATAAACTTGGAAACGTAACTAAAGGAAGTGGAGAAGCAAAAATAGTTTCTTGAGTTAATTTATGGAGGGATTCATGTAGATCATGCCAACATTTTTTGAGGGAAGACAACTTGTAACGCCAGGAGATTTACTCGCGGAAGGCGACTACATAGCAGGCGACAACACGTACGTAGAAGGTAACAAAATATACGCCTCACGAGTCGGACTGGTGGATTACGAGAACAAAAAAGTGAACGTTGTAGCCTTAAAAGCATTTTACATTCCGAAAGTAGGAGACATCGTGATAGGTACAATCGTGGAGGTGGGATTCAGCGGATGGACAGTAGACATAAAAGCGCCATACGGAGCCCTTTTGAGGGCGTCAGACGTTTTAAGCAGACCCTTCAAACCGCAAAACGATGAATTATCTCAGGTTCTCAATGCAGGAGATCTGATTGTTGCAAAAATAGCTTCTTATGATAGAGCACATGACCCGCAGTTGACTGTTGGTGAACCTGGTCTGGGAAAGATAACTCGCGGGCAAATAATGAGAATTACTCCGACAAAGATTCCGAGAGTCATAGGCAGAAAAGGCTCGATGATATCTATTATAAAACAAGAAACAGGCTGTCAAATAATTCTGGGAGTTAACGGAGTGATCTTAATCACAGGTAAGAATCCAGAGGACGAAGAGCTGGCAGTCATGGCTATCAGAAGAATTGAAGAGGAATCCCACACAAGCGGTTTGACGGACCGCATAACACAGATGCTTAAGGAGGCAAAAGTAAAACGGGAGGAAAGTAAAAATGAACCAAAAAATTGAAAAATTAATTGATAAAAAAGGTTTGAGGTTGGATGGTAGGAAACCGGACGAATTAAGACCGGTGAAAATTGACGTAGGCATCCTAGCAAATGCTGATGGTTCAGCATACATCGAACAAGGAAAGAACAAGATTCTAGCGGCCGCGTTTGGGCCGAGGGAGTTGCACCCGAAGCACTTGTCACTTTCAGACAGAATGGTTTTGAGGTGCCGTTATCACATGGCGCCTTTCTCTGTTCAAGAGCGCAAATCACCAGCGCCTTCAAGGAGAGAAGTGGAGCTTTCTAAGGTCATCAGAGAGTCACTTGAACCAGCGATTTTTATTGAACAATACCCTCGAACAGGCATAGACATCTTTGTTGAGGTTTTGCAGGCTGATGGAGGAACAAGATGCGCAAGCATTACAGCAGCGTCTTTGGCTCTGGCGGACGCAGGTATCCCAATGCGGGATTTGGTAGTCGCGTGTGCCGCAGGGAAGGTTGACGGTACGATAGTTTTGGATTTGATGGATACTGAAGACAAGGTTGGAGTGGCCGATGTCCCGGTAGCTCTTATGCCTAATTTGAATGCGATAACGCTGCTGCAGATGGATGGAATATTGACCCTTGAAGAGTTTGAGAAGGCAGTGGATCTTGCCATTGCAGGCTGCAGAAAAATTTACGCCATGCAAAAAGAAGTTTTTAAAAATAAGTATGTGAGCATCAGAGAGGTTGAAGAATAGTGTCCTCATTAATTACTCGAGTAAGACAGAAACAGATTGTGCAGTTAATGGCAAAGGGAAAACGACTCGACGGCAGAGGTCTAAACGATTATCGGGAGACAAAAGTTGAACAAGGAATAATTGAAAGGGCGGAAGGGTCTGCCAGAGTGCTCCTTGGAAAAACAGAAGTTCTCGTGGGAACAAAAATTGAAACTGGCGAACCCTTCTCCGACACACCCAACGAAGGCGTGCTGACTGTAAATGCAGAGCTTGTGCCTTTGGCTTCGTCAACCTTCGAGCCTGGGCCACCGGACGAAAATTCCATAGAGCTTGCCAGAATTGTTGATAGGGGAATTAGGGAGTCAAAAGCTATAGATGTGGAAAAGTTGTGCATTGAAGCAGGAAAGAACGTTTTTGTCGTTTTTGTGGATGTTTACGTGCTTAACCATGATGGAAACTTGATAGATGCCTCGGCTTTAGCTGCTTTAGCAGCTTTGCTTAACGCGAAAATGCCCAACTATGAAATTGAGGAAGGCCAAGTGAAGATCAAGCAAGGTTACACGCCGCTTCCGATAAAGAGGCATCCTGTAACAGTTACTTTCGCGAAGATAAACGACAGACTAGTTGTTGATCCGTGGCTGGAAGAAGAGCAGGTGATGGACGCTAGACTTTCTATGGCAATTGATGACGACGGCAACATATGCGCGATACAGAAGGGTGGAACTGGATGCTTCACACAGCAACAGGTATTCGAAGCCGCGAAGATAGCTAGGGAAAAAGCTGGCGAAATACGGAAAAAATTAGGCTGGTGAAATGGTCGTGGGTAGAGCAAAAAAAGTCGGGTCAACCCGCGGTTTTGGAACACGGTATGGTGCCACTGTTAGGAAACGCTACATCAAAGTGGTCACTGAACTGAAGAGGATTCACAAGTGCCCCCGGTGTGGATTCCAAAAGGTTAAGAGGGAAAGCGTAGGCGTCTGGGGCTGCAGAAAATGCGGCTTCACATTTACGGGCGGGGCGTACACACCGACTACAAAGCTTGGAGTTGTGTCGAGACGCGTAGCTAGAGGAGCGCCTATAGAAGAAGGAACGAAGGCAGTAGCAGAAGATGAACATGGATAGGGGCTCTTCTGGTTTCTGCTTTCAGATGATTGCCTAAAAAGGGGCCACCGGTAGCATTGCATTCGAGCATAGAGGTCAATCCTATGAAGGCGAAGGCTGTTGTACGTTTAGAGTTTCCTTCAGAAAAGCACTTAAACATAGTCTGTAGAGCCTTGATGCCTGAAGTTGAGAGGACAACGACCACACGCTCCAGAGTGAGTTTAAAGAAGGAGGGCACATTTTTAGTTTTGGAAGCGCAGGCTAAAGATACAGTTGCTTTGCGAGCGGCGCTAAATGCCTACCTAAGATGGATAAACTCGACGGCAAATGTTTTAGAAACTTTGAAAAATATTTCTTGAATCTATCTGAGTTTGACAAGTCAAGGCTCTGCATTGAATTTCCATCCAACCAATCAAAAAATAGCGGAAACGTGCCTTGAGGGTGCACCGAGCTGCATCAAGCAGGTTGGTTGGGTATGAGAGGTGTTATTTCAACTCTTCAATATCACCCTACTCCGCGAACGGTTCGCATCCATCCCTTCAAGAGAAAAAGGAATAACATTTGCCAGCGCGCGCGTCACGGGTCAAGACACACAGGACACTTCTGAAGTTAGCCAAAAGGGGAATTGTTACGGTCGAGGAGTATTACCACACAAATAAGATACTCTTGGCTGATTGGCTGAAGAAAGAAAGCGCCAGCCTTGATTCTGCATGATTCCCTATTAAGAACGCGCGATCAGATGTTATTGACAATGCTAGAAGGCTATTATTCCTAGCGGAAAGATCCAAGGTAGAAGATACGGAAAAACAAGTATAGGAGAATGCTTTTGCGTATTTGTTAGCTTCTCTTTTTTAATCCTTGGAGCGTTTGTTGTTTTTCAAGCCAACTTGTTGGGGGATTTCGGTTCGATTAGCCTCTTTTTGTCTTTTGTGATTTTAGGTCTTTGAGAAAATACTTAATTAAGGGCTATGCTTATTGCTGTGCAGATGGAAGGATAATAAGTGAGTGATGAAATTTCAAAGTTACCCCCTCACATTCAGGAACGCTTATTAAGGCTTCAACAGCTTCAGCAAACGCTTCAATCAGTCTTAGCACAAAAGCAACAAGTGGAAATGGAACAGACAGAAATTGAGCAAACCTTGAATGAGCTACAGAAAACGTCTGACAATACAATTATTTACAAGGCTGTTGGTTCTATCATGGTGAAGGCAGAAAAGACCAACCTGACCACGGAACTGATTGAACGGAAGGAGCTGCTCAACACTCGAGCCGCAGTGTTAGGAAAACAAGAAGAACGCTTACGCAGCCAACTAAAAGAGGTGCAGGCCAAACTTCAGGAGGACCTGACTCCAATTTCGCCACCCTCACCGTAACCTGTTTGGGGGAAAATTGTGGAAGAACTGGTAATACCAGAATTAACCAGTGAACAGATTGAAGCATTATGTTTAGCTGCAGAGAACGCCGCCAGAAGGCATATTTTGTCAAAGATTCCCTCTAAAACTGTGGAAAAACTGGACATAAGCGTTGAGGCTGAAGGTGCAAAGCCGATGACATTAGCGGTTGAAGTAGACATAACTTTGTTGCCCCAAATGAAAAATATTGATACACAAAAACTAGTGAACGAAACTATTAAAGAAACTTTCAAGTTTACTGAAAACTATTTGAGAAAATTAACATGTCATTCGCAGAAATAATAAAGATTTTAGATGAAACAAACGCTAAATTCGTTCTTTTGTTGTGCCACCATAACTCAGACCCTGACGCAATCTCCTCAGCCTATGCCTTTAAGGGTTTATTAAAAAACTTGAGACCAAGTATTATGGTTGAAATCGGAACTGGCCACGGAATCAGTCGCCTTTCAAAACACATTCTCAATTATTTACCAATAGAGGTTAAAACACAGCCTAACGTGGAAAAAGCAAACGCGATAGTACTGCTTGATACGAACACAATTCAACAGTTAAATGGTTTAGCTGAAAAAGTGAAAAATTCAAAGGCGCCAATCATAGTAATCGACCACCATACAGCTCATCCAGAGACGGAACGTGTAGCAAGACTCTGCATAACTAACGAAGAAGCCTCATCAACATGCGAAATTATCTACGACTTCTTTAAACAGATGAATGTGAAACCAAACTTGAATGAGGCTAAAGCGCTTTTTTTGGGCTTAGCATTTGACACGCGCCACTTTGTTCTAGCTAACTCTTCCACGTTCAAAACCATCGCAGAACTCGTTGCTATCGGCGTAAACGCCCAAGAAGCATTAAGTATGCTTTCCTTGCCCATGGACTTTTCTGAGCGCATTGCAAGGGTGAAGGCCTGCAGAAGAGCCAAACTCCTGAGAATTGGAGACTGGATAATCGCGCTTTCTCACGTTAGTGCCTACCAAGCCTCAGCAGCAAGAGCACTAATTGACTTAGGTGCCCACATGGCCGCCGTGGCGGGACAGAGAAACGATAGTATAGAGATTAGCCTCCGATGCACGCGAGAATTTACGGAGAAAACAGGCGTACACCTAGGCAGAGACATTGCCAAACCTTTAGGCGACCATCTTCGAGGAATGGGCGGGGGCCACTCCACAGCGGCTGGAGTGAACGGCATAGGCGACGTAGAAACTGGACTTAAACGTTGCCTGAGGCTGCTAAAAGAAAAGTTGCCTAATCAATAATAGGTAGCTACTCTTAAATGAGCAAACACCTCGCTTAAACTAGGGCAGGCACAACAGGCATGGCAGCAATCGAAACAAGAAACCTTGTATACACGTATCCTAGCGGAACAAAACCATCAATTAGCGATGTTTCACTAAAAATAGAGAAGGGCGAGTTCGCTCTTGTCACTGGCCCAAGTGGATGCGGAAAAACGACTTTGTGCCGCTGCTTCAACGGGCTAATCCCGCATTTCTATCAAGGCGAACTCAAAGGCGAAATAGTCGTTGCAGGGCTCAACGTGATGGAACACCCAACCTACGAAATGGCAAAACATGTAGGGCTAGTTTTCCAAAACCCTGAAAACCAGCTTTTCGCTCTATCCGTAGAGAAAGACGTAGCCTTCGGACTTGAAAACCTTGGGTTTCCACGGGAGGAAATACGGAAAAGAGTAGATTGGGCGTTAAACCTAACAGGCATATACGACTTGAAAGAAAGAACGCCCCACGAAGTCTCAGGCGGACAGCAACAAAGGGTTGCTATAGCCGCCGTTTTAGCCATGCAGCCTGAAGTAATCGTTCTAGATGAGCCAACCTCTTTCCTCGATCCTCTGAGCGCAAAAAAAATATTCGAAGTAATTTACGAGCTTAATAAAAAGCTTGGAATAACTGTTGTACTTGTCGAGCATAGGCTGGACCTAACAGCCAGATACGCTGACCACATAATCATAATGGACGAAGGAAGAGTCATTATAAACGGCGATCCCCGAGAGATCTTAAGCTCCGAAGAAGCCCGCTTGATCGGAATTGGCATCCCAAAGGCAACATGGCTTTACCACATGCTTAAGAAAGACGGAATTAGGCTAGACAAAACGATCCCATTATCCTCCGACGAGATGGCAACATTACTAATGGAGGCTTTGGAAGTCTGTGATTGAAGTTGAAGGTGTTCACTTCACCTATCCTAACGGCGTAGAGGCATTAAAAGGTGTATCATTAGTAGTCCAAAACGGTGAATTCGCTGCCATAATGGGACAAAATGGCGCTGGAAAAACAACACTAGTCAAACATTTCAATGGACTATTTAAACCGACTAAAGGCAGAGTCCTCGTGGACGGAGTTGAAACAAAAAAAGTCAGCGTGGCAACCCTAGCAAGAAACGTAGGCTTTGTTTTCCAAAACCCTGATCACCAACTTTTCAGCGAAACAGTAGAAGAAGAAGTGGCCTTTGCGCTAAAGAATTTCGGATTTACAGAAAGTATAACGAAAAAACGGGTTACATGGGCTCTAAACCTTCTAGGATTAACCCAGTATAGAAAAACTTCGCCCTTCATGCTGAGTGGCGGAGAAAGAAAACGAGTGGCTTTAGCCTCCGTTATGGCGGCAGACCCAAAAATACTAATATTGGACGAACCGACCATAGGGCAAGATTATCAACAGAAAGAGAAGCTTCGACAGTTTATTCTGCAAATGCAAACTCAGGAAAAAACAGTAATTATCGTCACGCATGATGTGGAATTTGTGGCTGAATGCAACCCGAGAGTTTTGTTAATGCGAGACGGAAAAATTGTAGCTGAGGGCGAAGCACAAAAAATTCTCACAGACCCAGAAGTTCTAATTCAAGCGTCCATTGTTCCACCTCAAATAGCCCAAATTTTCCTACAACTGTCAAGTTTTGGACTTCCAAAAAATATCATTGACATCTACGAAGCCCGGCAAATACTACTTAAAACTTTGGGAGTGAAATACAAATGAGCGTCTTTGACGGCCTTAAATTTAGAAAGGTTCATTCGCCCATTCATGATCTAGACCCAAGAATAAAATTCATTTATGTATGCGCAATTTTTGTAGCTGCAATAATTTTTGGAGAACTCTTACCTTTGATTGGACTTTTCACAATCCAGATTCCATTTGTTCTGTTAGCTGGTGTTAAGCGAGAATGGCTTCGATCGTTGCGGGGAGCCGCTTTTTTAGCTGTTATAATATTCTTGACAAACTTCATTGTTAGATTCATTGGAGCTGGATATTTAATTGTTGCTGGAGACTTAGAGAGCGCAGTGGCTATGACCTTACGTTTTATCGTGCTTGTTGAGTCTTTCTCGGTTTTTTTCTTAACAACCTCGCCAGACCACTTAGGCCTAGCCTTAGAACAGACTCGAGTGCCCTACGAGTTTGCTTTCGCATTCACAACCGCTGTGCGTTTCGTGCCTGTCCTAGCGGAAGAAGCCCAAACCATTATGGATGCCCAAAAAGCAAGAGGATTAGAGTTAGAACGTGGAAACTTTCTAAAAAGAATCAAAAATTACATTCCGATTCTCATACCGTTAATCGTAAGTGCTATTCGTCGAAGCCTCGAACTAGCAGAGGCCATGGAATCCCGCGCATGGGGGGCCACAAAAAACCGCACTAATCTATATGCGCTAAAAATACACCGTGACGATTTTATCTTAATGGCTATAACTGTGGGGATTTTAGTAGCCGCAATTTATGTCCGCTTATATCTAGTCATTCCACCGTTGCATCAACTTTTGGAAGATATGTTCTAAACCACAAGGCTTTTAATTTAGGTACTTGTGTAATGGGTTCTCGGGGTTTGAAAGGGTTGAAATGGCTAAAGGCGGCAGCTGGTGAAATTATCGCCAACATTAAAAGCTCAATTGAAGAGCTTAAGATGGAAGAAGTTGTGCGTCTACTCGAGCTCTTGCTAGGAGCAAAAGACAAAAAGATATTTATAGTTGGCATGGGACGAAGCGGCTTTGTCGCCAGAGCCTTTGCCTTGCGTTTGATGAACTTGGGGTTTAGCGTCTACTTTCTGGGCGAAACAATAACGCCAGCAGCAGAAAAGGGAGATTTGCTAATCGCTATTTCTGGCACAGGAACCACAAAGATTGTCTTAACCGCAAGCACTGCTGCCAAAGACATAGGCGCAACAGTGGTTGCCATCACGTCCTTTCCAGAATCTCCATTGGGTCAGATGGCTGATCATATAGTAACGGTCAAAGGAAGAACAAAGATTGGCTGGCCTATGGAGGAAGATTACTTGGCTAGACAGATTATAGGTGAACGTGAACCCTTAAGTCCTCTTGGAAGCGTTTTTGAAAACAACTGTATGGTCTTCCTTGACAGTCTAGTTGTAGAGCTCATGTATCGATTAGGGCGGACCGAGGCAGATTTAAAGCGCAAACACGCAACAATAGAGTAGAAATGGAGTGTGCAGGCTATCCGCGCTAAATGGAAAAAGAAAAGAATGCGCCGACAGAAGAAGAAACGGCAGAAAAGGCGAGAAAGATACAAGTGAACCCAATTTTTAGACCTATTTGAATTTTTGTATCAGTTTACCGTCTTCGAGAATAACCTTTCATTACATAAATCAAAAGCTGGCTTGGTTGTGTTTTTGAGGCAAATTGGCGGAGAATTAGAGCGCGCGCTACTTGCTTTCTAAAAATAAAGAGTTTAGGGCTTGGGGATTCGGAGTTAAAATCAACATTTATTGTTCTCAGTCATGTTTTTTAGTCGGAAAACTCATATTCCAAGTACAATCCAAATAAAAAAATGTAGTGTTCCGGTGAACTGAGTGGCAAATCGAAAACACCTATTTATTCGCTGGACAACATTAAAGGGGATAACAACAATAATTCTGTTTCTAATAGTAGCGGCATTAGCTGAATATCTAATTGTTCTTTATGCGATAAGCTTGGGTGTTAAAGACGAAGCACTATTACAATGGAGCTTTAATTTTCCAAGAACCGAATTGACCTTCGCATTTACAATAAGTCCGCTATTTCATTTAATCCCATTAGCTGTTATAATTTCACTCTTGCTTAGCTGGTCATGTCTAACGAAATACGCCGCCGTAAGGCCGATTAGGGCGCAAAAAGGCAAAACTGAAACTGCCAGTAAACATGGCCAAAGGCAGAAGTTTGAGACCTTAAACAAATTTTTTGGCAAGATAAAATCTGGGCTATTAAAAGTTAAAGGCATAGCATTCTTATGGCAGAAAGTACATTTCGCGAGAGTCGCAATAAAAAGTGCCATGGCCGTGCTACTGATTTTTTTGATATTTGCGATGGTAGCTTCTCTCTTAGCTTACCCGAAGCTGATTTACCAAGCGATGAGTGAGGCCTACAAAAATAACCCAGCCCTGCTCAATTTTGTCACGAATACATTGCGATTTTTTGCACCACTAGGTGGGTTCTTCTCAGGTCTAGATGCAGAACTGCGCGCAGCCGCGCCAGTCATTAGAGATTTTGTTCTGACCCTAAGTTCTTTGACTAAGCCTCTAGTCGATCTAGACAATACCGGTAAATATTTGGTTTTTCAAAATGTTGCTGCTTGGGTTTCTGCTTTAGCAACCTTGTGTTATGGAGAATACAGACGAGGAGGTTACAGATACAAGAAATAGGGAGTAAAATCCTGAAGGGAAAATTAGTGGCAAGTCACCCTCGTTTCGGCTCAGCTGGAGTTTCTTCGGTTCTTAAGAATATCCGACCAAGTCTGATGCTGTTCCCATGCTTTTCGGGAAAGCGCTACTTGAGGCTTTTGAATATTAAGCTGTAGCGCGCGCTCATACATCTCAATAGGATCTTCACTCAATTCTTCCCTTTGAAGCCCAGCTGAACTTCTTTCTTAATGTTTTAGGGTAGAATTTCTCCAAAGAGAAATCTACCGCTTTAGCCCATCGCACGAAAACTGCTGGGTCAATGTAAGATTTGAGAGAAGTACCTAGATTGTATTCCTTAGTGAGTTTCGTTAGCTCTACGTCAAGCTTAGTTTTCTCAATCCTAGCAAGAATAGAATCCATCTTCTTTCCCTGTTTCCTCTTCTCTTCCAGTTTGAGCTCAAGCTCGTTAAACTTGGCCATTTTTTTGGCCAATTTCTCATCAAAGTTTGAAGGAATTTTTCTTTTGTGGTTGGCCACTTCGGCTCCTCGCAAATTAGCCACCCTCGCGTGAAAATTCTTCACGTGCTCAGAATCTGCTTTCTTAACTTTACAGTTTTCCAGGTATTCTTTGACGGTTGTTGTACATCTCCAAGTTCGGAAGACTTTTGCGGTCAATCCGGACATTTTTTCTGAAAGAAACTTGGATACCTTTCTAGAGTTTGTTCCTTCAAAGAGGTATTCTTCGCATGTTTTTGAGTAATGTCCAATGTTCCGGATCACGATCGGCGAGGCCTCTACACTTTTGGTCCAACGTACAGAGTCTTTTCCCAAAAAATCAAAATGCAGGACATTATCTTCTGTTCCAATGTGTTCTGGCCTTAAAGTTATGGCTCCAACAGTGTCGGCTTCGCCTGGGTCCTTTTCGTCTCCAACTCGCATGTTTAATTTAAGGATAAGCCAGCAAACAGTAGCGAGTTTTCTTCTCTCATCATCCTCAGAATCTAAATTTTGCATAATGTGGTCTTCAATCTTTGGAATAAATCGGCCCAGCTTTTCTGCCTTCTTGAACTTCTCCTTTTCTCGGTTCTGTTTGAAAAAGGCAGAATCCGAGAACCAAACGTATTTGATTTTTCCAGAGATCGTGTCCTCCCATTTGGCTATGTACATTTTATCTGGTTCCCAAACAACGCTCTTCCAGTCACCGGCAGGCTTTGGACTATCTGGAGAAAGATTCAAGATTATATCCTCTTCTTTCGGCCCTTCCTTCCATTTTCCTCTTTTTGGGTGATTTCCTCTTCCGGCAAAGATGCAAGAAGGCTCAGCTGTCCAATTGGCTATCTCTATCTTTTTTCCATCAACAATTGCGTAGCCAAATTTTTCTCTTTGCGCTTCCCGTCGAGCTTTTCGCTGTTCAGCCAGCTGTTTCTTTTCAATTTTAGTTAAATTCAATTTTTTGAATCTTTCCTGCGATAAATATTCAGAGATTTCGGAGAAATCAATCTCCATAGGGTCGACAAGTTTTTCCACGTTTGATCCGCTGGAATAGTCACTATCCACTTTCTTGATGTATTCGGAGGAGAAAGCTTCTAAAAGGTCTAAGGAGGGATTTTCCAGTCTAAGCTGTTCCAAAAAGTCATGCATAAAATTCCTGTAGAAAACTTCATCTGGAGAAGTCGTTGGCGACTGCAGTTTCTTCACCCAAGCCACAGCCATCTGTTCGCTCTTCGGGTTTAGTTTTACAGGGTGTCCTCGAATCTTTATGTTGAACCCTATGTAATCGTAGAGGGGAACATATATTCCGTTATTTCTGAGACTTTTCAGCGTATGTTTCATCCAATATGCCTCCATTCAGCGGTTCCATTATAGGCGATGAACCAATTTTTCCACTTTTGCATTTCTCCAAATCCGTGAGCAGCATTTCATTTTTGCTTGTTACATAAAGCTTCTTTTTTCACTCTTTTTCTTGCTTAAAAACTTTCACTGTCAAATTCTTTGATCGGTTACAAGTTTACGCCGAAGCTTCCTGCGACTCTAGCTCCTTGAAGTTTTTTGTGTAGGCGCTCCACGATTTCTCGGTCAACGTATCCCTTATGGGGACGAAAGCCTCCTGAAAATCTTCCAGGAATATGCAGAAGTTCATGAATCAAGGTTTTCTCTTTTTCGTTTGCAGGCAGTTTGTCGTAGCTTTCAGAAACGACTTCGATTATATATGAGGGCGGGCGGTTGAGAACTTCTTGCCAGATTTTGCCTAAACCGTGGATGCGGGCAATTGTGCGTTTAGATTTGGATCCCTTGCTTCTAACGCAAAACACAAATTGTGGTACAACGTGATAAAAATCTAGACCCGCGATGATTTCGTCAACGCTTTTTTTAACGTCAGAAGCTCCGATATATTTCATTGGCATAATTTCATCCTTCACGTTTCGCATTTAATTTACATCTTTTGATACAAAGATTAAAAGCCTCTTCTGTCTTTCTTTTAAAGTCTATGAGCAGATTAGGGTGAGCCGAATGTCTAGATTGACGGGTTATAAGCGCATCTTGCTTTTCGGTGTACCATTTCAAGCTTTCACCCGAGACATTTGGCTAATCTGTCTCTCTAATGTTATAGGAGCATTTGGTGAAGGTCTCTACTTTTGGATTTTCCCTCTTTATATTAGGTCGTTGCAAGCGGATTACTTGCAGGTTGGCATCGTCTTTTCTTTTTTATACGGCGCTTCAACTCTATCGCCTTTTGTAGGTGGAATCTTGGCTGACCGTTTTGATCGTAAGAAAATTTCGATCATCGCTTGGACTCCTTGGGTTTTGGCCCCATTGATTTATTCTTTTGCCGAAAACTGGCTTCAACTGATTCCAGGTGCAATATGCTGGGGAATATCAATGATTGGCCTCCCGGCCATCAACGCATACGTTATCACATCGACAACTGACAAGGAAAAATTGGCATCTGTTTTCTCATTCGTTTGGTCAACCTACTCATTTAGCTACATTTTCGCTCCAGCAGCGGGGAGTTACTTAGCAACTATTATTGGAATGCGTTGGGTTCTTAGGCTTTCAACTTTGTTGTCTGCCACGGCCACAATGGTTTTCTTTTTTCTTCACAGTCAATATCCACCGAAAAACACTGCAGAAAGGCACATCGAAACGGCGTCTTCTGTAGAAGAAAAACGGCTCTTTCGCAAAATTTTCGTTTGGTCAGCTTTCCTTATGATAGCAACGTTCTTCATGAGCATCGCTCGACCTTATGTGCCGACTTTTTTGGCTGAAGAAGTGGGACTTAACGAAGTCTACGTGGGCTTGTTCGGTTCAATATATTTTGCAGGCGCAACTTTCCTAGGCATCGCCATGGGGCATTTGGGTGACAAGTGGAAAGAATCTGGCGCCCTAAGCGTATGCTTGTTACTCTACATTGGGTCGATTGTACCACTGCTTTTCCTCCGCGAACCTTTCTTACTAATGCCTGTTGCATTTCTTTTCGGTGGTTCAGCAGCTATGCCTGCTCTCATCAACTCTATTGTAGGCAAAATCGCGCCTGAAAACAAGTTGGGTCTTTGGATTTCTATTCCTCAAACCTTAAGCTGGTTGCCTTCTTTCGCAGCGCCCTACTTAGGAGGTTATCTTTACACTCAATCGTTTTACTATGCGTTCATTGCTTCAGTCAGCGTTTTACCTTTTCTGATCTTGTTTGTTCTCTTTAGGTTGAAGGAATGAACATTCTAGCAAGGGTATCCAAGACAATTTGAATTCTAATTGGAGCGTCCTCTTCAGTTCCGCCAAGAAGGTCGTAAGAGCGCGCGCGCTAGATGATGCAGGGCGCATTGACTTTGCGTATCAGCGAGAAGAATGGTAAGGATAAGCCTAAGATCGTGTATGAAGTGGGTAAAAAGGACAAGTTGGTGAGGGGCTATCTTGAAATCTATGAAACTTTCAAAAATTACTGATCGTCGTCGTTTTTTCGTCGTCGTCTTGTTTTTCTTTTGAGGTTTTTTCACACGCCAATGTCCCGATAGTTTAATATTTGAACTACACATAACTAAAAACGAGTGATTTAAATGCCGAAGTTTTTGGCAGTCCACCCACTACCAACTCCTGTAACACTCGCAGAAGCCACCCCTGCCGGTAAGGCGGCGAAAGCAAACTCTACGGTTGACGCCTATTGGGTAGGTGCTTGGGCTCAATGTAACGAAGAGGGCAAGATAGTTAAGATACTTTGCGAATGGAACGCCACAAACGCCGAGGAAGTCCGCAAAGTACTAGCAAAAGTTCCAATACCCCTTGAAGGCGTCTATCCGATGATGAAAGTAGACGCAGAAGATTACCGATAGCTTAGCGTGAAGCCATAACCTTCCCTTTTTTTGAATTAATTTTCAAACCTAAATCTTTCGCGCCGTCTCCATCGTCGTATTGCCTTTTTGGGTTTGGGTTTATCTTAAAATTGGAAGGAAGGAAAGAATTAAATTTTAATGCACACACAAAAAAAAATCAAGCGCGCGCTAGCTAGAGTAACGAACAACATGTGATTTCATCCAGTGCATATTCATAAGCTTAACTCTTTTAGGTTTTCCCATTTAGCGGGCGCGCTAATTTCACATTCAATAGTGCACTTAAGGAATCTCAATAGTATCTATGCACTTCTTGCTATTGATTTGGACAGATGTGTGTTTTGCCTTGGGATTAACCGCTTCAGCAACTCCTCTGAACATGGGAAAAGCCACTGTGTTGCAAACCATTTCCAAAGGCAGGTTCATCTGTTTTGCAACGTGCAAAGCGGGACACTCTGTTGGGCTTTCTCTCGTCATAGTCAACTTTTTGCCTTCAATCTTGGATTTTACTGGAGGTCCTAATGCTGAGGGGTCCTGCCACGCATGAAGTACACTCTCAATATCTTTTAGACTAGAGCCTACGATACCAGTCTTTTCTTTAAGTTGATTCCCTAACCTAGTACCAAGTTGCTTTGTGAAGGCTTTCGTAACCTCAAGCGCTTCATCGCCATATTTCTCCTTGAAAGCCAAGGTTAAACCCATCAGCGCGCTCTGGAGCTGTAGCGCTCCCTGAAACTGCGGAGACAATTTTTCACTCGTACTTCCACCTCCAAACATCCCTGTTTTCTTATTTCATCGGATACGATTTAAGAGTATCGCAATAACAAAAAATACATGCACATGCAAAGGCAAGCTCGAAAAATACGGTAGAAACGCGCGCTACAACCCTAAGCCTTCTCTTGCTCCGCGCGCGCCAAGGTACCCACACATAACGAACTAACAGACTGAACGACGAACACTACTAACCAATCTACGGACTCTTCGACTATTCGACTCAATGACCAGCTAACGTACTGATGTAAACCATGGAGTATCTAATTCTGTCTAAACAATGGACACATATATGTGTCGCTCGCGCGCGCTAAAAGATATTCGGAAAAGTTATAGCTAAATCGTGCGCGCTTCATACCTCCGTCGCGGATGGTAAAGACGTGCAGCCTTCAGGCGTGTTAACCGAAACGGAGCTAAGCCTATTTGTAAAAAAATTGTTTCGTATTGCTGTTTGGCTAACTGGGTACACACGTATACAGTGCTGTTTTAGCTTCGCGCGCGCTTTTTAAATTCAGCTCTGTTTACACTAGTAGCAGAAAGATTGGCGAGTCTAAACAGCTTCAGCGCGCGCACCTTTTTATGCGTTAAAGAGTTGCGATTGATCGATGCTAGGCTTTCGCTGGATTTGTGTTTAAGAAGGCAGGTGCAAAGCTAGGGCGCGCGCGGCGTTACTGAGGTTTCTGGGTTGTCGGTTTGTCAGGGTGAGCCATGAGGTATCCGCCGAATCCAGCTAGCCATAAAAGTATTGGATAAAGGGCCATGCGCTGTATTCCGCCTACGCCTAGTCCGAAGTAGATTTTGCCTCCTACAAAAAGGACGAACCCTCCAAGCTCTGTCAGTCCCAGTATTACGGCTATGAGAGAAAACGGCATTTTCATCAACTTGAACTCATGAACGTATGAGCATATGACGGCGAATATTGCTGATAGCCCGCTGAACAGAAAGAAAAACAACGCTGCCACACTATGCATTATGCGCGCGCTAGGAGAAGCGGAGTGGACCGGGGGGGATTTGAACCCCCGACCTCCTGAGTGCAAGTCAGGCATTCATACCGAACTGAACTACCGGCCCCTAAGTCTTGTCAAGCTTGTTTTGATTATCTAGCTCAAATTAAGGGTTTCTGTGTTACTGATGTTTTGTGTAGTGTTTTGTAGTGTTTTGTATAAGCAGATCTTTTAGCGCGCGCGATTTTTTCTTATACTCTAGTGCTATTTTTTGCATCCACACAAGTAGAGCGGCCTAGTCACATCTGCAGCTGTTGTGGCTGGAACCATACATTGCAGTGTTAATATTGGCCTGGAGACCAAGACAAGACGAACAATCTTTCGTTGCTTCTTATTCACCCTTTTCCGCCAATGGATTCAAGAGAGATAGAATAAATTCATTAATGCTAAGGATGAAAACTGCGAAGACTTTGTTAAAAAATGATCTAAATTAATCTGAAACTGTGTTGTTCTTCTAAGAATTAGGTGCTTCTTAAAAGAAAACTAACGTGCGTCGAAAAAAATTCAAAGTAAATTCACAATGGCAAATGGAAAGGAAGTTCACACAGTAGGTTACAGCCAGAAGGCTTGAAAGCATTCTTTATGATAATAACTCTTTTCTGTTCCAGTAAAGTTCTTTACTGTAACCTCTTGGCCTTGTTCTATTGGGTCTCCACATTCATTGCACAAAAGTGCTTTGTTCTTACTTTCTGAATACACTTTTTTGAGTTTCTCGCATTGGAGTCTTAGCTCGGAGATTTCACCCTTCAGCATTTGTAACTTAATCAATGTAACTTCTATCTTTTCTCTTGTTGCGAGTTGCTCATCCCCGTTAGTATGTTCAAAGATTTCTGTTTTCTTGATCAATTTCTTAACCTAAACGCTTTAACACAAGATGCGTTACATTTCAATAGATAATACTTTATTTCTATAACCATAATATTCCTAAAACTCAATTTGTCTACCCATTAGATAGAAAGAACTGAGCAATGGCATAAGCACCGCATAGAATAGATAAAATGCTCTGTAACTCCAGTTTTGGCATATTTGTATGATTGGAAGCTGTTGCGAAGATAAGAGCGTCAAACAAACATAGCGAAAATGTGACAGTTAGGAGCAATTAAATCGCGTAAATTGTTTCTCTTTCAATTTTCTCAACCTGAAGGATTCTTCGTCTGTTATCCAATTGGTCGATCAGTCACTACTAATGATTCTTAATTAAACGGTAAGATGGGGATCACCATAGTTGCTCTGCCCAAGATGATGAACCTAACAGTGACTGAAACGGCTTCTTTATATCCTAAAAATGACGATAAGAACCTATTGAGGCTGTCCAATTTGAAGGCCCTAGCTTGTCCTTTATGTGAATTAGCTTTGGAAAAGGAGAAGATATACTACGAGGATAAATCTTTCATTGTTTTGAGAACTAAAACGCTGAAGGGGCACAGAGAGCGGATTATGATAGTCAGTAGGCAACATGAACATACGATACCATACAAGGCTTATGAACATGCCTTAGATCTAATTTCTAAGATAGGTAGAAAGGTTTTCAGTTATACCCCTAAATTTGCGATTTTGGATACAACCTTTGCCACCATAAATGATCATTGGCATTTAGTTGCTACAGACCTCGATCCGAAAAGCGAAGATTTCAACCAGATTCTAGCCACAAAATGGATCAAAGTCATAGACAACACTATTACAGAGGAAGTTGAAATCTAGCCTTTTCAGAATTATCACTGCAGATTTCTAACCATTACTACTCTCATTCAAAGAAGGCAATTATCCCCTTAATATTTGCAGAGAAAAGATCTTGCCAGAACCAGCAACTCATAAACCAATCGAAAGTAAGAAATAATACGTAGCATAATTTTTTCAGAAGTGGAAAGGAGGAGACAAAGTTGGATGAGATCTTAGAGCTATTGGAAAAGACTACGAGGAGATCGCAAAAAATCTTTGATGAAAGCAAAGATTCAGGCTACAAACAAATAGAAATATATGAGAACATACTGAAATCGAAAGAAACTTCTGAACTCCAAAAAGTTAAGGCCTTGCTAGGCAGGATGCTTGAATATGACCGCTTGGAAAGGTTATCTTCCCAATTGAGCCTTTTGTATATCCTCCAAATGTTTGCTTTTAAAGTCAAGGTCATAAAGATTTCAATAGACAATATCAACGAGCAGCTTGCAAAATCTGGGGTTTTGGAGAAGACTAAAGATATTGAAGACATCAAGAACAACATCGATATGCTAAGGATCCTTCTAGAAGCTCAATATGAGTCGATTAAAGAAATCGGAGAGAACCGCAGCAAAGATTTAGCTTACGTTTCTTAAAGCTGAAAAGTTTAATTCCAGAATGAAGCATCGTGTGCGCTCTCATTTTATTGGAAAATAGCGGCAAAGTCATTTCGCTTCGATGATTATGAATGAAAGCCAAATGTCCAATCTATAATATTGCAGTTTTCTTACATAAAAGAGAGGATTCCTACATAATTCAACATCACGAAGAATCTCCCAATTGAAAGAGACGTTATGACGTCATAAAGTAGACATTTTATTTATAGAATCAGTAAAGAGATGGGAGTAAATATGTGGAAGTAAAACCCTTAAAAACGGGCTTCGAATTAGTAAATGCCAGAGCGGCCGTCGTCTAGCTGGTTAGGACACAAGCCTTCCAAGCTTGCGATCCCGGGTTCAAATCCCGGCGGCCGCACCACAAAGCCGTACAAGTGCGAAGATGCAGATTTAATATTGCTCATCATGGGCGCCATCACCAGCGAAGGCAAGATGGTTGTGAGCGCACCACAAAGCCTTTACCGAATCTTTCTCTTTAGGAGATTTCACCTTTTTTCTTCACTTAGTGATTTTCGTCTTTAGGTGAAAGTATCGATGGAATCAGTAGATTTGGTAACAACCTTGATGCCTCTCCGAGCCCGCACCATTTGTCGGTCATCGGTTTTAACAAGCCGGGTTTTGCGACGACAATTTTTTAAAGAGATTAAGGAGAGTGAGAAAAATCAATCTCGCGCGCGTGAAAAAATAGTAAAATAGTTTGTCTTTTCCTATCATAGCGCGCGTGCATGGGAGAATTTGGGAGTTCCATATCACTTGATCTCTCGAGCTTCCTAGCGCGCACGCTTGACTTAATAGCGTAACTCTAATTACGGTAATATAATGCTAGGACACGTTCAGATATCAAATTCCGAAATATTCCAATAACGGAAGCAAGCATCTTATAACTTAATACAGTAGATACATTGGGGTTCGAAATGGAACTGAGAAAGCGCGACAAAATGAACCGACAACTGACTTCAAAAATCATAGAGAACTCGAACAAGGTAGTGAAAAACGCATTTCACTTTAGCCAATGGATGATCATACGCCAAGGAAACGACTGTTACTAAGCTGTGGACTCGCTTATTTTGGTATGCAGTCAGAACTCATCAACAAGTGTAAAGTATACTCGCCTGTTAAATTTGCCCTTGTTCTCAGTTTTAAGCAATCTTATCTGCCCAACTTCCTTCAAATTTTTAACGTGAGTTCCCCCGTCAGCCTGCTTGTCCAAGCCAACTATCTCCACAATCCGCAAGCGGGCGACATCTGGCGGGAAAGCCTCAGCCATCTTTATCACACCAGGAATTTTCAGGGCTTCCTCCCTCGGGAGTTCATACCACTTAACGGGAATATCTTTTCCAAAACACTCGTTAGCCTTACCTATGTACTCCTCAAGGATCTCCCGATCAAACTTCTCCAAACTAAAATCAAAACGAACCTTATCCTCCTCAAGCTGGTTACCAGTAACTAGGGCACCAGTACCAGTACACAAAAGAGAAGCAAACAAATGAGCCGCCGTGTGGCTCCGCATAAGCTTGTACCTACGCTCCCAATTCAATGCACAGTGAACCTTGTCTCCGTCTTTTAACCCGGCATGATCAACCTCATGCGACACCTCTCCAGAAAACTTGCCAACATAAACAACATCGTAGGCTTCACTCCCCTTGAAAATCTTCCCTGTATCCCACGGCTGACCCCCACCTTTAGGATAAAAAATAGTCTGGTCCAAAACCACATACTTCCCCTCTTTAACAGAGGCAACAGCCGCCTCGCATTCCTTAAGATAACTATCTTCCAGATATAGCAACCTAGACATACTCTCAACCGAGAATGCTAAACAAGGCCATAATACTTAAAGATTACTCGCTGTGCGCCGCCTCCAATTTTCTGACAGCCTTAACCGCCCATTCTGAATCTTCCAAAAGTGCCCGCCCCACAGCCACCAAATCCACCATCCCTTCCCGTATCAAGCTGTCGGCATACTCAGGCTCCCTAATCCCACCGACGCCGATAATAGGCCCATTCACCACCTTCTTTATCCGCTGAGCCTGATGAACAAAAAAACCCTGCTTGCCCTGAAGCTGCGCTGCGCGCGCTCTACTCCCACACAAGCCTCCTGACACATCAATAATGTCTACTCCAACCTCCTCAAGCTTAACAGCCAACTTCTTAGAATCCTCAAGCTGAATCCGGGCTAAGTCTAAATCATCCGCACCTAAACGATAAAGAAGAAGCCGCCCTTTCACCTTCTCTACAACCCTTTCAACAACCTCCAAAGGAAACCTCATCCGATTCTCTAAAGAACCCCCATATCTATCCCGCCGCTGATTAGTCAAAGGCGAAAAGAACTGGTTAATGAGAAAACCATGGGCACCATGCACCTCAACTCCATCAAAACCAGCTTTCATGGCCCTTTCAGCAGCCATGGAAAAGGCATCAATCAAGTCTTCAATCTCTTCACCTCGCAGCTCCCGAGCAGTTTCGTTTGCTGAAGGCGCAACAGGATCTATGCTTGTCAATTCTTTGTTGGCCCTTCTTCCAGCATGATTAAGCTGAATTACAACGGGCGTACCAGTGGCATGGACTCTGCTTGAAAGTCCTTCCAACCCAGCAATCAATCTATTGTCGTATATTCCCAACTGTCGTTCAGCCATCTTCCCAGCAACCACTACAAAAGTATGCTCAACCACCAAGAGCCCCAAAGCCTTTGAACGTTGAACGTAATGCTTAATAACTTCATCAGTCACCACGCCGTCAAAACCAGCCAACCCACTATACATGGGAGGCATCACAATCCGATTCTTAAGCAATAAACCCTTCACTTCCAACGGCTCCAACAAACCAACCAAGTAAACATCCCTTGACAATCATCAAACAAATTCACCTAAAAACTTTTCACTCAGAGCGAAAAACACATCGATTTCTACATTAACTCCGGCTCCACATCCTCACCCTAAACCAAAATAAAAACAACACTATTTCGCATCAAATAGGAATTCAATGAAAAAACATAGAAGGAGGTCCATCCGTATTGGTAGCTTTTCGGGTCAAAACCAATAGGATTTATATGATGGTACTTGTGCTGCTGAACGGGCTACCAGAATGGCTTTCATAGGCGAAGCTAAACGGATAAACTACGGCGGATACCACATAAAACCAAAAATTTAATGAACCAACTTCTTGTCTATATCCACCAATTGCATATCACTATTGGACTCGCCTTCATCTGCACAGCCCAAAACATGATTACAATAAGGACAAACATTCACGAGCTTAGGCTTTCCACCGCTAAAATCAATGATAACCAAAGGCCTGCTGGAAACCTTCCTACAACTAGGACAAGAAATAGCCATGTTGTTCTCCATCGAACCTTTGGAACGTGCATCGACGGATTTCTCTTCCTGTTTAGCAACATGCTTATCATTGCTCCTTCTGAACAAATCCAAACCCAAAACAATAAGACTCAAAGCCATAGGCAACCCCAGACAAACGAAAATGACGCGCGAAAAAGCCCAGTAAGGATTAGCCCAATCAAAGCTAAACTTCAAACCAAAATGGTAAAGATCTCCATGAACGATTCCGTCAATTTTGATAAAAAAAAGCAAAACAAAAATGGCGCTAACAATCCATAGAACAAGAACAATTTGTACAAGCCGGTAACTCTTCAGCAAACTCTCTAGACTCATTAGTCCAAACCCTAATGAAAGACTATCAAGGGATAACAAAAACATTACGAACAAAAAATCCTAATCCAAAAACAAAACTAAGACATCACCTCTAACAGGAAAAAACTAATCTCCTTAAGAACAAATATAAACAATCATAACAGCGCAGCGTGGCAAAAAATGAGCCTTACAACAAAACAAATTGCCATCCAGCGGATCCAAGCACTGTTCCAAAAGGCAAAAGAAACTTACCATCTAGACCCCCGCCTAGCCCGACGCTACATGGAACTGGCAAGGAGAATAGCTATGGCCGCCAAAATCCGCCTACCAACAAAGTACAAACGCCAAACCTGTAAAAACTGCAAAACCATCCTCATACCAGGCGCAAATTGCCGCGTAAGAACAAGACAACAAAGAGAACCCCACATGGTAATCACATGCTTGGACTGTGGTCATCGAACTCGCATACCACTAAAAGCCAAGAAGGAGAAACCAAGACCATGAATCAACTAACCACAAAAATGAAACGGCACATAAAACACAAGCTGAAAGATGAAAAACCAACCATATGGATCGGTAAAGACGGCGTCACATCGCAACTCCTAAAAGAGATTGAAAAGCAGCTGGAAAAGAAGAAAATGATAAAAATGAGGATCCTGAAAACAGCGCTCCAAAACAAAAGCGCAGCAGCAATTGCCGCAACAGCCGCAGAACAAACAGGGGCATCTCTAGCGGAAGTCAGAGGCCACACTTTCATGCTTTATAAAAAACATAAAAAGTGAAAGCCTTTATGTTGATGCAAAGTTGTCGGGCCCTATTAAAAAGAAGATCTGAACACCCCACTTCTTGTCTACTCTGCTCTGAAGTACGCGCATTTCCCTAAATTTTATATGTTGTGTAACATAACCGAAATGTTGAGAGGGGCCAGTATTGTCAAAGGTTACAGGTTCTGCGCTTAGAACGACGAATAAAAGAACCATCGAAAAGGTAGAATGGCCAAAAGGAGCCCAGTGTGCGGTAAGCTTAACCTTCGACTATGATGCTCAAACATTGTGGAGTTCATTTGGGGTGGACAAACTTGTCCCGATATCCGAAGGAGAATATGGGGCTAGGGTCGGGATTTGGAGATATCTTGATCTACTGGATAAGTGGGACATTAAGGGAACATTTTTCGTTCCTGGCTTGACTGCTGAGAGGTATCCAGAAAGCATCAGAGAAATAGTAAGAAGAGGACACGAAGTAGCGCACCATGGATACACGCATGAAGACATCAGCAAGTTGAGCCCGGACGATGAAAGAGGCGATTTTGAAAAGGCCATCTCAATACTCATGCGACTGACTGGCAAAAGGCCGGCGGGCTTTAGAGCGCCAGGAGGAGAATTCAGTTCAAACACCATTGATATTTTGTTAGAAAAAGGTTTCATCTACCACAGTACATGCGGCGCCGATGATATTCCATATAGGTGGGAAATCAATGGGAAGAAATTGGATCTCCTCGAAATTCCATTTCAATGGATGTTGAGTGACGCTGTACATTTCCTATTTTCACTCCAGTGGGGACCAGGGCATATATCTTCTCCAACCAAGGTTTACGATATATGGTCAAGTGAATTCGATGGAATCTACGAGATGGGAAGGCTCTTCTGCCTTTGCTGTCACGATTTCATCATAGGGAGACCGAGTAGAATAAAGTTGTTAGATAAACTCATTAGGCACATAAAAGGCTCTCCTGGGGTTTGGTTCGCAACGTGCGATGAAATAGCAACATATTGGAAGAAGAAATACTGGGAACAATAACTCCAATAAATTTTGCTCATTTCATTTCTGAGCGGTAGACTTTTGCCTAGCTGTTCTACAGATAATAGCGCGCGCGCTTTCGCTGAGCTTCTTGCAGCACTCTACAGGTTTCATGTTCCTAACTATAACTAGACCTTCCGCTTGTCTAACCTTAAAGCTCTCCCTTGTTAAGGCGTGGGGCTTCTGAAACAAGACCGCCAGTCAAGAACAAAGTGGAGAAAAAAACGTTTGATCCCTTCTATACCAGCATAGCTCATCAGTTCCTTCAGCAGTTTCCAGCGCAGAACCGCTCAAGAAAATCTTTCACGTTCAACCCTTGCTAATCATGCCGACTTCGATGTCCCTTCAGAACAGACATCGAAACCTCCTTTAACAATTTCAAAGGTTCAATAAAAGCGGAACTGTGGACCACAAAAAAGAAAAAAAGGGAAGAATATGAGGCGAAAGAAAGTTCGCTTCCAGAGAACTTTTATATTGGGCTTCATGATTTTAGTGAAGGAAAAGCCAAGAGGATAAGAAATCTTGACAACACCTCATGATGTCCCTGTTTCCAAATTCATCGAAAAACTAGCCAAACACCTAAAAGAAAACACAGACGAAGTGCAACCACCCACTTGGGCAAGCCTCGCAAAAACCGGTGCCCACGTAGAAAAACAACCCCAAAACCCAGACTGGTGGTACACCCGCTGCGCCTCAGTGCTAAGAAAAATCTATATTCACGGGTCCATTGGCGTAGAGAAACTGAGAGGGGACTACGGCGGAGGTAAAGACTTCGGCGTCAAACCAAACCATGCGGTAAAGGCAGGCGGAGGTTCAATCAGAAAAGCCCTCCAACAACTCGAAGCTTCAGGTTTCATCGAAACTATCAAACCCAAAGGAAGAAGGATGACCCCAAAAGGCAGGAAACTCCTCCAAGAAATCGCCGAAGGCATCCAAAAGGAAATGATAAAAACACAAGCAGAGCTCAAAAAATACCAAGAAGGCGATTAGAATGTCAGACGAAGAGCTGGAAGAACTTCGTAGAAAAAAACTTCTGGCACTGCAACAAAAAGTGGCTGAGGAACAAAGGCAAGCTCAGGCGGAACAACAACTAGAACTTCAAAAACAAGCCCTCTTAAGGAAAATTCTAACACCAGAAGCTAGGCAAAGAATAACGAACCTGAAAATGATCAAACCGGAATTCACAGATCAGCTGGAATTACAACTAATACAACTGGCGCAGACGAGAAAACTGCCCATACCATTAACTGACGAGCAACTAAAACAAATTCTAATCCAACTCCAAGCCCAAAAACATGAACCAAAAATAAGAAGGATATAAGATATGGCCCGAAACAAACCTACAGCGAAAAAACGAAGACTGGCCAAAGCAACCAAACAAAAAAAGGCGGTTCCCACTTGGGTCATGATGAGAACAGAAGGGAAAGTTAGAACAAACCCTAAAAGAAGGAGACGCTGGCGAACGAGAAAAATAAAGGCTTGAGGAGAACACACTTATGAAAAAAGAAAATGATGAAGAAGAACAAGAAGACATAGCTGAGACTTCTGAAGAAGCAGAATCCGAGGCTGAAGAAGAACAGAAAGAAATCCTCGAAGAGGCAGATCAAGAAGCAGTTGAAGCTAAGGCAGAGGTGGAAGAACCAGAGCTTGTCGAGGAAGAAAAAGCCAAACCTCCACTGAAAAAGAAGAAGAAAAAGGAAGAAGTGGAAATAGTTGAGGAAAGAACCTACACAATTCCGCTACGCAGAGCATGGATCATGCCGCCGAATAAGAGAGCACCCAGAGCCATGCGAATAATCAAGAGCTTCGTAACCAAACACATGAAACTAGAAACCCAAGTAAAAGAAGAGGAAGAAACACCAAAGAAGTTAGTCATAACCAATGAAGTAAACCGAAAAGTTTGGAGCAAAGGCATAGAAAAGCCTCCGCGGAAAGTTCGAGTAAGAGCGGCAAAAGATAAAGAAGGCAACATCACTGTTTACTTGGCTGAAGGAGACTAATCTTTGGCCGTTTACTTATCCAGCATCGCCGGAAGCGCAAGCCTTGGCGTATACTCGCTGGTGACAGACCAAATAGTTATAGTCCCAAAACTGGTTATAACAAAAAAGGCTGAAAAGCTCGCAGAATGGCTAAAAGTCAAGCTAATACAAGCTTCAATCAGCGGTTCCGTCCTCATAGGCGCATTGGCATGTGCAAACTCTAACGGAATTTTGCTTCCACACTCTATAAGAGAAGAAGAACTTAACGTAATAAGATCCGTTTTCAAAGGAAACATAACCATTATGGATACCAAAAAAACCGCATATGGAAACATTATCCTCGCAAACGACCACGGCGCGATCGTTGACCCGCGTATAAAAGCACCAGTCATAAAGCAAATCTCTGAAACACTAGGCGTTGAAGCCGTACCCGGCGAAATCGCTGGACTGCCATATGTAGGGTCCCTGGCAGTTGCCACAAACAAAGGTACACTGGCGCATCCATTGTTAGGAGATTCTGAAAGAAAACTTCTAGAGGAAATGTTGAAAGTTCCCGTTGAGGTGGGGACAATCAACTGTGGAATTCCATACGTGAAAACTGGCTTAATCTGCAATAGCTATGCAGCCGTGGCAGGTTCCTTAACAACAGGCCCCGAGATGTTTATAATTGGGAACGCATTGGATGTCGTGAAGGGAGATGAATAAAATGAAAGTCTTCAGAGTGATAGGCGAAATTCAAAAACCAAAACTACAAACTTCTTTTAAAAAAGAAGTCGTAGCTACAAAACCTGAGCATGCCTTAGAAAAAGTCTATGCCGAACTAGGTAGCAGGCACCGCGTAAAGAGATTTCAAGTAAAAATAGCGAAGATTGAAGAGATTCCACCACAAGAAATAGAAAATCCGGTGTTAAGAAAATTAGTAACTGGGGAATAAAATTGACGAGTAGAATCAAAAGTGAAGAGGAACTCCGCAAACTAAGCGTTGAACTACGCTTTCTCGAACAGACTGCCGATGCACTTCAATCAAGGATAGGCATGGTAAACGCTGCCATAACAGACCTAACTTACGCAAGCATGACGTTGGAAGGCATTGAAAAAGAAAAAGAAAATTCGGAGCTTCTGTTGCCAGTAGGCGGTAACTCCTACATAAAAGCAAGACTTGAAACTCCGGACAAGATAATTGTTGGAATGGGCGCAGGCGTTTCAATGGAAAAAACGTTGGCAGAAGCTAAGACAATACTCAAAGGTCGTCTAGATAGCCTACAAAAAACTCGCTTGTCACTGGAGCAGCAGTTTGCCCAAGTTGCCGAAAAAATCAACGAAGACAGAAACCTCCTTAACAGTCTATTGGCCGAAATCAGACAGGGGAAACCTTCTAAAAATGTTTGAGAAGCTTAAATCCGGGTTAAAAGGCCTTATAAATAAAGTAACCACAACCGAACTTAAGGCAGAAAACCTGCGGTTAACCCTTTCAGAATTTAAAATAAGCTTGGTAGAAAATGATGTAGCCTTTCCCGTGGCAGAACGAATATGCGATGAACTGGAAAGACGCCTAGATGGGGTTCAAATAAAACGACTTGAAGATCGCAGAAAAATTATAGAAGAAAACCTGCGAGAAGTACTTTTAGAGATAATGCTATCAAACAACAAACTAGATCTACTCAAGAGCATTGAAGAAAAACGCCAAAAAGATGAGCCATTTGTAATAGTATTTGTCGGGATAAACGGCACCGGAAAGACCACAACCATCGCCAAAGTGGCACAATTTCTAAACAAAAACGGCTATTCTGTTGTTCTCGCCTGCAGTGACACTTACCGTGCGGGTTCCATTGAACAGTTAGAAGAGCATGCCAGACGTTTAGGAATGCGTATGATCAAACACAAGTACGGTGCAGACCCAACAGCTGTAGCCTATGACACGATAAACCATGCTAAAGCTCATGGAATAAACGTTGTTCTAATTGATACCGCTGGCCGAATGCAGACAAACCAAAACTTAATGAACGAACTTGCAAAAATCAAACGCATAATAAACCCGGATCTAACTGTTCTAACCGTTGATTCGCTCACAGGAAATGACGCTGTAATGCAAGCGGAGGAGTTTCACAAAAGCATTGGCATAGATGCAACAATACTGACCAAAGTGGATGCTGATGTCAAAGGCGGTTCAGCCTTGAGTGTGGCCTACATAACCAAGAAACCAATTTTGTTCATAGGAACTGGACAGAGGTATGAAGATTTAGAAGAATTCAACCCAGAAAAATTCGTACAAATGATAATAAAATAGTCATTTAAGTTGTTTATTTCTCAATTTTCTTCATAAATGATCTAAATTCTTTCAAATTAACTGGAATAAGAACTGGTCTCTTAAGAAGTTCACAAGGCCACCGTTCACATTTATCGCAGTATTTAACTTCTCTTTCTTTGGCACACTCTTTCCTTTTATTCAACCAGACTTCTCTCTCTGTAAGGAAATTTTTGAGACCTTTTTCCTTGATTTGCCTCATGTTGCTCCAGTTATCCAAAAACCAAGAACTGCTTTCTAATTTTTCAGCTTTGAAGAAGTCGAAGAACTTACATGGAAATTCTACACACTCCAGACAGATCCTTAAGTCTTTACTCTTTGAGCAGTAGTATATTTTACAGGATTGATTGTAATCTTTGCTTAATCCTTGATTTGATCTGCAGCCTCCGCATTCTCTATTGAGAAAGCCTGTGCATTCACCGCAGTATAATCCACAAGGTGCAACTAGATTCCATTTATTATCTGACATGCACCTTTTCCTTTCACTTACTGTCTAGTATTCTACGTTTTTTAGTTTAGTATTTTCCTAATAGTTTTAGCAGTATCGCTTTGGCTGAGTAAAGTCTATTCTCGCTCTGTTCGTATATAACTGACCTTGGGCTTTCAATTATATCTGCTTCTATTTCGTATCCTCTATGTATAGGCATGTCATGCATTATGTAGGCGTTGCTGTTCTTTAAGAGGTCCTTATTGATTTGATAGGGAAGCATAATCTTTAGGCGTTTTTCTTTTTCTGCAACAAACTTTGGATCTGTGAAGAATTCCATGTCAATCCACGTGTCTGTGTAAACAAAATCTGCGTCCTTAATCGCTCTCTTAACATCCAAAGTGGTTTCATATAACCCGCTTCTTCGAGCACGTTCAAGAATCTCCTCATCTCTCGAAGGTTCATTAAATATTGGTGTCACAGCTGTTATTCTCACTCCTGTTTTTGTGCAGCCTTCAATGAGTGAATTGCAAACGTTATTGTGAACACCTATGTAAACAAGCTTTAGGCCCTTCAGCATGCCTTTTTTCTCCTTCATAACCATCAAGTCTGCCATTGCCTGACTTGGATGATATTTTTCGTCGCATCCATTTATCAGTGGAACCTGCGAAGCCTCGGCCATTGTTTGCAGATCAGTGTTCTTTAGTAACCTCGCCATTATGCAGTCAACATTACGCGACAGATACTTTGTTTCATCATACACATCGGCTAAAGTGAAGTTTGTCGTTCTCCAATCCAAGTAAAGTGCGTGGCCTCCGAGCTGAGTCATGGCAACCTCAAAAGCGATTCTAGTTCTCGTGGAAGTTTTCTGAAAAATCATGGCTAAAGATTTTCCTTCCAAAGAGGCCTGATATTTTTCAGGGTTATGCTTAACGTCGATAGCCTTATTAATCACCTCATTAAGTTGTAGGTCAGACACCTCTTTGAAATTAATCAAATGCACGTACGCTGCACCTTTTTCAACTTTAATGGTTCAACCGACTCTAGTGATTATAAACTTTGTGGAAACGTTTTTCTTAGGTTAATGTATCTTGTATTGGGAAGCGTGATCATGATTCTGCTTGTTGCCTCAAGTAAAGACATAGCAAGCCTAAACATTGCGAAACAGGTTCAGAGTCACTATTCTTTCAATAAAATGAAAGAAACCTTCCTTGAGGATCCTGTTTATTCTGGCGAGGTTAACCGAAAAAAGGTCATTTTCATCACGCTGAAAGAGGAGACGGTGCACGCACAAAACCTTGCACGTTTCTTCAACGATTTAGAACTAGTTGTTTTTATTTCAAGGCATAGTAGCGCAAGCGGTACTCCGACACTGTCAGTGCATACGCCAGGTAATTTGGGCGAAGCGAAATTAGGTGGGCTTCCAAGAAAAGTGTCTGTGGCGCCAGCGATCGCCATGAGAGATGCTTTAAAGACTATGGAGCGTTTTAAAGAGGAAATGCAGCTTAACTACGTGGTTTCTTATGAGTGCACTCATCATGGTCCTTCGCTGGATGTGCCTACAATGTTTGCGGAATTAGGTAGTTCAGAGAAGCAGTGGAGTGATTCAAAAGCGGCAGAAGTGGTAGCTCATGCAGCCATGGAAGCTATCTCCAAATTCAACGGTTATAAAGGCAGTGCAGTGCTTGGTATAGGTGGGCCTCACTATAACGAGAGGTTCACTAGGCTAGCTCTAAAAGATGGAGTGGTTTTTGGTCACATAATTCCTAAATATGCTATTTCATGTGTAGATGCCGAAATCCTCAGCCAATGCGTTGAGAAAACGGTAGAAAAAGTCGAATATGCAGTTTTGGATTGGAAAGGGATAAGAGGCGAAAATAAATCGAGGCTTCTTGAAACGCTTCAAGAGATAAATCTTCGCTTCGAAAAGATTTAGAATTGACAGCCCCGCTTGGCGATTTGGAGAGAAAAGTTAATAGAAATGTTCGAGTTTTATCTATCAACACTCAAAAGCCATAGTAACGTTTATTATGTGAGATTGAAATGTTGAGTGTGCGATGAACCATGGGCGTACGGTCATTTCTGTTTCAATGTGCCAGAACATTAAAGTTAGCTGCAAAGCCGGGAAGAACCGAGCTGTGGCAATCGATAAAAATATGCGTGTTAGGCATAGGCGCGGTCGGACTAATCGGTTTCATCATTAAGTTGTTGTCTTCTGTTTTGCAGCCAGTTGTAACAGGATAGAGGGAAAAGCCTTTATGGAAAAGAAAGAGGAAGCGCAGCAAGTCAAAATTTTCGCTGTAAAAACAACAACAGGCCAAGAGCGAAACGTGGCAAAACTTATCGCTGCGAAAATTGAAATGAATAGCATTCCAATAAAAGCCATTCTCGTGCCTGAGACTTTAAGAGGATACGTCTTCCTAGAAGCTGAAGGCCCCCATTTCGTGGAAGAAGCCATAGCAGGCGTAAGGCATGTACGTTCAAGGGTTCCAGGGCTTGTAAGCTTTTCTGAAGTTGAAAGATACATTGTCAGAAAACCAATAATTGAAGACTTGGATGAAAATGATGTTGTGGAAATAACAGGTGGACCATTTAAGGGTATGCGGGCGAAAATAACCCGTATCGACAAGGCTAAAGGCGAAGTCACGCTAGAGTTGTTGGAAGCAACCTTCACCTTGCCAATAACTGTTCACTCAGACTACGTAAAAATAGTAGAAAAAACAAAAACCAAAGGCGGTGAAACTTAAATGGCTGATAGAAAAATTGTAGAGTTGCTCGTCAACGGTGGACAAGCAACAGCCGGACCACCATTAGGTCCAGCCCTTGGTCCATTAGGTCTCAACGTAATGGCTGTTGTGAACAAAATAAATGAACTTACAAGAGACTATTCTGGAATGAAAGTTCCTGTGAAAGTAGCAGTGGATGTCGAGACCAAAGATTTCGAGGTCACCGTTGGGACACCTACAACGTCTGCTCTTATTGTAAGTGAACTAAGAATAGAAAAAGGCTCTGGAACGCCAAGCACACAGAAAGTTGGAAATCTTACAATGGAACAGACCCTGCGCATATCAAGGATTAAGCGTCAAGAGCTTTTGGCAAAGACTTTGAAGGCAGCTGTTAAGGAGATTTTAGGAAGCTGTGTTAGTCTGGGCGTCACCATTGAGGGCAGAGATCCTCGCGAAGTGCAAAAAGACATTGATGAAGGTAAGTATGACGAAATATTCAGTAAGAGTGAATGATAAGAGAATATTTTTATAATCGCGTTACTTTCCCTCATTGGCACGAGGCCTTTAAAATGCCCTTAGATCAAAAAACCATACTGAACGCAGTTAAAGAGGCTAGAGAAAAATCTGGAAAACGAAACTTCGACCAAACAGTAGAGCTTATCATAACCTTGCAAGAGATTGACATGAAATCTCCAGAGGGTAAAATTCAAGAAATCATAGAACTGCCATATTCTCCTGAAAACCCAAACAAGATATGCGTCATAGCCTCTGGGGAATTGGCACTTAAAGCTCGGAAGGCAAATGCAGATTACGTGATTGAGAGGGCTGATCTTGAAGGTTTGGCCGGTAAAAGGCGGGAACTGCGAAAACTTGCAAGCGATTATGATATTTTCATAGCTGAGGCTCCTTTAATGCCTCTAGTGGGCAAGATTTTAGGTCCAATCTTAGGTCCGAAAGGAAAGATGCCTGTGCCGGTTCCACCCACAGCGGACGTGGCAAGTTTGATAAAGAAACACCGTAAAACAGTTATTGTGAGAATGCGCAACCAACCCATAATCCAGTGTGCTGTCGGGACAGAAAGCATGAAAGAAGAAGAACTAGCTGAGAACATTCAGATAATTCTAAGGGTTTTAGAGGGAAAACTTAAAAGAGGAGTTAAGAACATCAAGCTTGCCTACATAAAAACGTCCATGGGCACACCTGTAAAAATTAAACCATAAGAGAGAAAGTCAATGCCATCACACCAAGTTTTACAAGAAAAGCTCAGCGAAATCGAAGGGATAACCGAACTATTACGGCAGCACAGAGCCGTTGGGATCGCCAGCTTGCAAAAGGTTCGGGCACCACAGTTGCAAGAGTTAAAGAAAAATCTGGCAGACAAAGTCTTATTGAGAGTTATAAAAAACACGCTGATAAGAATGGCCATTGAAAACTGTAAAGAAAAGACAGAGCTAAAAAAGCTCGGGGAATACTTGCAAGGATCAAACGTTTTCCTTTTCACAAATCTAAATCCGTTCAAATTAGCACTACTCCTGGAAAAAGGTAAAGTTAAAACAACGGCCAAATCTGGTGATATAGCAGCCTTCGACGTCGTAATTCCAGCTGGAAATACTGGACAACCGCCTGGCCCAATAATCAGCCAACTTAACGCCGCTGGTCTGCCTACCAGAATCGAATCTGGAAGCGTGTGGATAAGTAAGGACACATTGGTTGTTAGGAAAGGCGAAGTTATATCAGAAAGGCTCGCCAGCGTCTTGTCAAAACTTGGAATAAAAGCCGTGGAAGCTGGGCTCGCAATGAAAGCAATATATGATGAGGGTTTCGTAATAACTCAAGAGCAGCTCAAGTTAGACGTCGGTGGAACCAGAAAAAGCCTTGAAGACAGCCATTCAACAGCCATTGCTTTATCGCTGAGCATAGCCTATCCCACAAACGAAAACGTAATGATGCTTTTACGATTTGCTCATCAAAAAGCCTATGCCCTATCAATGGACGCAGCTGTACCCACTAAGGAAACAATAGTGGACCTAATTATGAAAGCGCATAGTGAGATGTTAAGTTTAAGTAGCGCAAGCACCTGTCTTCACCATTCGGAATCAACGAAACGGCATTCTGCCTCCTAGCAGACTTTTCAACCATACTCATCTCAACATATCTCCTGAAGTACTTCTTTTCTGTTCGAAAGAATCATAGGGTGAACTAAGATTTTCTGAAGTTTGGATTTATTATTCTAGTTTTGGGACACACATTCGTATAACTTGTTTGAAAATCGTTTTATGGTGATCTTTTGAATTATACTAAACCGGTGAGATGCAGAAAGTGTAGGAAACCCTTAGGTTATATAACTGTGTTGGGAAAGGCTTTATCTTTGTGGCAACCTCTTCGGAACGTAAAACTTGTTGCTATTTTGTGGAATGCTTCCAAAAGGAATAATACACGTAGACTACGGAAAATGTTTTATTATTATAAAATGTAATGCTTTAAAAGAGGGATTATATGGCTAAATGCCCTAAATGTGGAACCGAAGTCAGCACTCCAAAGAAGACTTGGAAGATGGCAGGCAGAAAAGACAAAAGTGGCAAAAGAAATGAGCTTACAATTGGACTCTTTGAACACTGTGGAAAAACTTTCAGATCAGTCTTAGGCAAGAGAAAAATCTGATTCTAATGAAGCATAAACCCCAATCTTTTTTCTACCAGTCTACAATAGAAGAACAGGTGCCAATCACAAGCAAAGTTTATATTACTAGCTCTCTTATTTGAAGCGAAAAGTTGAATCTCTGGATTGGGTTGAAAGATGCATGGCAATGGAGTTAGTAGCTTAACTCATAGGATATCCAAAAGTAGTGGAGTACTTACTATAGAGGGAAGTGTTGGCTGAAAAAAGTTAAAATAGTTGGATGAAGAGGTGAGAAGATATGGAATACATTTACGCTGCGATGCTCCTTCACAAGGCTGGGAAAGAGATAAACGAGCAAAGCCTGACCAACGTTTTGACAGCTGCTGGAATAAACGTCGACTCTGTAAGGGTCAAAGCCTTAGTAGCTTCTCTAGCCGAGGTCAATATTGAAGAAGCAATCAAATCCGCTCCGACGATGGCAGCTGCGCCTGCAGCAGTACAAGCGCCACCAGCGCCAACAACAGAGGCCAAGCCGAAAGAAGAAAAGAAGAAGAAAGCTGAAGAAGAAAAAGCCAAAGAAGAAGCAGCGCTTGAGGGTCTAGGAGCGCTGTTCGGTTAGATAAACCGAAACTTCTTTTTGATTATATCGTCTATCTACTATGCCTAACTAATTATTTTTTTCAATTTTTTCCAAGCAATTAAAGGGAGCCATCCACAGATTATCATCAGAGTCCCTGGAAACGCTTTTAATTCGTAGTTCAGCAAGAAAGCTTCGAAAATGCCGAATGAGACGCTCATGGTTAATGCTGACAAAACTGCAAAATCTCTGCCAAATTTTTTGAAAGTTTGAGTCGCCAATAATCCAGCAAAAAAGAAGTCGCCCAAACCAAGAGACATGTAGAGCGCGCCCCGCTCAGTCTGAATCAGGGGGATGGTTGGAACTGAAACAAGCATTGGAAGACCGAGACCGGAAACGTGCTTCGCCGCAGAAACCATAGAGCCAGTAACTAAAACAAGTATTACATCCATGATGGTGAGAAGCCCAGCGAAAATAACCGAGGTTTTCCATGTAAACAATGTTCCCAGATAGAGAATTATCAAAGTTGCGAATATTATCGCATAAGCGTCGAAAAGATAGGGGAACCATATAGGAGTTCTGTTGAAAAACAGGTACAAACATATAAACAATGCTGGCGGCAAAACTGCCAGATACCATCGTTCATTCATGTTCACTCTCTTTTCTTCATATGCCAATATTATGAGCGCAAAGGCGGAGAGGCAATATAGAGCTAAAGCTCCGTAGACAGCTGTGCCGTTTGTGCCAAACCCGAAAAGGCTGAGGGTTCCTGCAACAAAAGTTACTATGCTGAATGCACCGCAGAAAAGCCGTGTCTTAGTTTTTTGGAGATCCGAGAAAACATATACAAAAGTGAAAAGCACCATGGAGTAGGCGAAGAGAAAGAAAGTCATTATGGCCACTTGAGGAATAAAAACTACAAGCGAAACTGTTACGCTAATTGCTGCCACAAGAAAGGCAGCGTCCCTAACACGGAACTCTCTCTCCTCAAAATTCACCCTCAATCTCCTCTCAAGTTTATCCTGCAGAAACATGGCCACTACAGTAATTGTGAACAACGCAATGGGCATGGCAATATCGAAATACATAAACGCACATAAGTAAAACAAACATTTATTTCTTTATATTTCAAGTGTTTTCAATGTTTTTGTGTCCGAGTAATTGCTTAACGTAGAGAATGGTCCTAATATTCAATTACTGTTTTCCAGTGGCGGAAGATCTAAAGGGCTACTTGTAACAAATTTGGCTTAGAAGTAGTTGTCCGCGTCCTAGCAACAGGCCGACGACTTCTGAGCTTCGCCTTTCAAAAAAGTCAACAAGCGTATAAAAGACATCCAAAAACGTTTGGTTGAATTCTAATTAAACTAAGCTTCAAATTAGGAGACAAGAAATCTATCATTGAAAATGGGAAAAACGTGCGTGTTTTGCGGATGGCACCACATGCTACGAATGAGCATCTAAACCTTGGGAACCGAATTGCATGTTTAATATGGCCAAAGAAGCAATGAGCGCTTCTTCAGTTCGAACAGTTGCTGTTCCCTGCATCGGAATCGTATTTACAACAAAATCTGCAACGTCATTCAACTTAAGTCCTTCATCTCTAACTATTTCAGATAATCCTTTTGTGGGCGCGCCAAATTCGACGAGAATGGTATTCGCCCCTTCCAATTTTTTCGTCAACCTTTCCACAACGGCTGCTATCGGGTCACCGTATTTAGAAGTGGCAATTGTCAAGTCAAAACCTCTGCTTTTCACGATTTTTCCCAATGAATGCTTTTCCATTGTAACCATGTAACCCCAATAATCCTGGATTTCACTTCGATTTACTATTTCAACCTCAGCTTGTCCATCAACTTTAATAACTTTCACTGTAACTCTCAAGTTTAAGGCTAGTTGTTTGTTCAGAATTAATACCGGCTTTTCAACGCCAATGTCCACAAGTGTGCCTTCCCTTGTTTTGGATAAAGTGACGCCTTCACGGTATTCACCAACTTTCAAATTTTTCATTTCGCGATTTAGAGGATGATGTGGCGTTCGCAGAGGTGGGAGTATACCTGCGTAGCGCAACTGTGGTTCAAGCTTGAAAAGTCTTTTACGCAGATATTGAGGAGTCTCCATATAAGTGAGTAGAGTAACGATTAATTTCATCTCGCCTGTTTGGCTAATCTTTGGATCATCTGGATAAACTATAATTTCATCCACTCGGAAAATGGCAGCGATCCTTCCGATCAGACCGATTTTTGCGGTTTTCTCTCGCAAGTGCGGCGTATCAGAAACAACAGAGGCTGGAATGGTTATGGCTAGTTTTTTCTTGCTCAAACTTCTTGCCCCATACAGAAAACGATTGTCATCCGCATTCAGCTTAAAAGCTAAAAGGTGAATATAAAAAATGTTGTAACGTCAATGAGTGTGAAACGAGTGCCGAAAGCAATCTTGGATAACTTGGAAGAAATAAAGGAAATTGACAAGAGTGGCATGCTCTCGTTTTGCCTGAAAGCCTCAGAACAGTATCGTGAAGCCGCGAAAATATCCAGAAAACTCTCGATTGATTACGTTAAGCCGCGAACGATTGTTATTGTCGGCATGGGAGGTTCAGGGATTGGTGGAGAGCTTCTAAAAGATTGGGCAAGAGATAAGGTGGTAGTTTCAATTGAAGTCAGTAGGGAATATTCGCTGCCAAAATACGCGAACAAAAACACTCTAGCGATTATTGCAAGTTACTCGGGAGAAACTGAAGAATCTTTGAGTGCATTTCTAGATGCCATCAAGCGAAAGTGTATGGTTTTTTGTGTAAGTTCCGGAGGTACGCTCCTTCAATTTGCGGAAAAACTGAGTGTGCCCTATCTGCGTATTCCTTCGGGAATGCCTCCGCGAGCAGCCCTTCCGTACCTGTTCCTGCCTATGCTCATGATTTTGGATAAGACTGGTTTGGTTTCCAGTGTCAATTCGGAATTCTCTGAGGCCATCAAAATTTTAGAAACGGTCAGCGTTGAAAATTCTCCTGAAAATCCTGTTAAAGATAATTTTTCCAAAACGTTGGCATCAAATATCAGCGGGACAGTTCCCGTGGTTTATGGGTTCGGATTTTACCGTTCTGTTGCCCAACGTTTTAAACAACAATTTAACGAAAACAGCAAAGTTCCCTCAAAGTGGGAATCTTTCCCAGAGCTTAACCACAACGAAATTGTAGGCTGGGAAGGATCAGATAAACTAACGAAGCTTTTCTCTACAATCTTTCTCAGAGACAGAATTGAACCCGAAGAGATTCGTTACAGAATCGAAACAACAAAAGAGCTAATCTCCACGGAATCATCGAAAGTTTTCGAAGTTTGGAGCTTCGGCAAGGGCAAATTAGCTAAAATGTTGTCCACAATATGCGTCGGCGATTTTGCAAGCGTTTACTTGGCTGTTCTGCGCGGAGTGGATCCTACACCAGTTAAGACAATAACCTTATTGAAGGAGAAAATGAAGCAAGGCGGAGTTAAGGAGAAAATAATCCGTAACCTGCAAAGAATCATATTGAAATAACGTTGGCTTGGACTAAGCGTTTTTCGTGATGAAGTCTCTAAACATTTCCTCTGCAGTTTCAAGTGGCAATATTTGCGGTGGACGTTTGAAGGCGTATGCACATATTGGAACTATTGCGCCTTTGAGTTTTCTGTTCAAGGCTATTTTCAAAGCCCTTATCACGTCGAAGAGGACTGAACCAGCATTTGGCGCATCTATGGTTGAAAATTTCAAGTCTATTTGCATAGGTGTGTTGCAGAAGTAAACTCCGCGAATCCAGAAGTAGCTGTCACGTTTATTCTGCAAAAAGTCGACGTAGTCCGTTGAGCCAGCAACCACTTCAGCCTTGTACGGCAAAGCAGACGCAACCGATTGCGTTTTAATGACACGTTTAGTATCACGTGTTCTCTCCAGAGTATCTAGAGATTCTGTGCCTCCGCCAACATCAAGCTGGTAGGTTTCAATAATTCTAACACCGTTCATTGAAAGCAGTTGCAGCAGCGTCTTATGCAGTGCGGTTGAACCAACTTGGTCGATTAGATCGTCTCCTACCAATGGCAACCCAACGTCCTCGAAACGTTTTGCCCACGCAGCGTCGCTGGCGATAAAACTGGGCGTGGCATTTACAAAAGCACATCCCGCCACTAGTGATTGTTCAGCGTACAATTGAGAAGCCTTCGCCGCTCCGCTTGGGAGCAAATTAACAACGATTTCAGCTTCTGTTTCCTTCAAGATTTTTGCAACATTTGAATCAAGCGCACTGCTTGCTTGTACTATCTGTTTTGTGTATTCGCCTACTCCATCCATCAAGGGACCCTTATTGACAATAACGTTGGTTGGGGGCACATCAATAACCTTCGGGGCGTTATTCGGTTGTGCGAAAATCGCTTCAGCCAAGTCTTTTCCAACTTTTCGCCGGTCCACGTCGAAGGCCGCTACAATTTCAATGTCCCTTGGATGAAAGTTCCCCAAGTAAGGGTTGCGCAGCCCAAGATGTTCTTCTTCCTTCTCAATTTTACCATAATACTGTAAGCCTTGGACAAGGGCTGACGAGCAGTTTCCAACACCTGCTAGAGCCACTTTTATCTTAGGCAAGTTTGACACCTTATTTGAGCCTTTCTTATCTGCAATTGCCTTATAAAAGGCTACACTATCTTATGGCTGAAAAGGATATGTTTAAAATGAAAGCTTGGTTTGATGTTACAGTTTTGCGTTGCCCAAACTGCGGCCACTATTATGTAGATGCATCATGGTACGTTATAGAAATGGAATCAGACATTCAATGCGGACATTGCGAAACCGAGTTCAACAGTAAGGAAAATGCGATGGATCGTGTACTACTTGAGTTCGCGATAGATGAAAGTGGAAAAGTGCAAAGCACGAAAGTAGCTGAACGATTGGAAATAGAATAATGATTATTTTTAGCAAGCCTTTAAAGTCTTTGGAGCATTTAAGCTAAGAAAGGGTTGACTAGGCTTGGATAGCGAAGCAAAACTTGACAAGTTCACCTTAATTAATGAGTTAGCCCGCCGTCGAGGTTTTTATTGGCAATCGTATGAAATATATGGTGGTGTTGGTGGTTTTATAACTTATGGCTCATTAGGGGCGAAATTGAAACAAAATATTGAAAGCAAGCTTAGAGAAATTTTCGTAAGAAAACTAGGCATTTTAGAAACAGATTCCCCCATAATTGCGCCGAGCAAGGTCTTTGAAGCTTCTGGCCATGTGGAGCATTTCAAGGAACC
>Ga0315306_10000054_pt1 | contig 52084 bp, 49 predicted proteins | sample TDP1_MG_FD_203803 | JGI IMG/M metagenome (GOLD analysis project Ga0315306, IMG submission 203803) | Freshwater sediment microbial communities from Lake Towuti, South Sulawesi, Indonesia - TDP1 | ecosystem: Environmental > Aquatic > Freshwater > Lake > Sediment | place: Indonesia: South Sulawesi... | reverse complement strand
CAGAAGGAATTATTTTTTCGTATCTTTAGTGGCTCTTGAAACCCTTCGAAGGCATTCGAGGGCGCACTCGTAGGTTGGGAAGCCCTTCATCCCGCACTCTGGTCCAGCGTAGGGGACTCTGCTCTCGTCGAAGCGCTCAACAGTCTTGACTAATCGTTCTTTCATCAACTCGGAGTTTTCAACGAAAAGCGTCGGGTCTATCTGCTTATTTTGGAGAGTTTTCCATGCGTCGGCTATTTTCTCGTCTATGGTTGCCTCGTTCAGTCTCTGTCTAGAGTTAGCAATGATGTTGTCTCTTATCAGTTGGTCGAAGTCGGTCACGGCTATGCTCGCTTTCAAGAACTTGTCAGCTGACTCCAAGCGTTCCTTGGTCCGTTTGGCTTGGTAGAATGAGTCATTAGCGTGTGACTCGATCACGTTGAGCGCTTCTACTTCCCAAAACAACTCGTCTGAGGTGTTGTGCAGGTGTAGGCATGTTTGGGCTCCCTTGGCTCTAGCTCTATTCATTACGGATTCCCAGGCTCGGAGGAGGTTTTCTCTGCCCTCTGATCCACGGTCGAGCAGCGGGTCGTCGACGAATCCGAAGACTGGCTCTTCAATTGAGGCGAGCACAACGCTTCCATGCTTATCGTTGAAGACGTTGGCTTCTACCATCTGCGCGAGCACATCGCTGAGCCGAGTGAAGGTGTTCTTGTCCTTGTAGGCGAAGAACGAAGCCATAGTGTAGGGACCTACGACGCAGATACGAAGTCTGAAGGGCTCTCCCAGTTTTTCATGAATATCTTGTGAACGATTCTTGATGGCTGAGACTTCGGGAATAGCGCTCTCTCTGTCTCTCAGAGCCAATGCTGCTGTCTCGATGTAACCTCCACCGACTTTTCCAATGCCTTCCATCACGTCGAAGAACATCTGATTAATGTCTCTATACTGCGGATAGTTGGGCACGTCGATTCCTACTTCGAGTTTGTCCACGAAGGTGTCCAATACCTTCTTCTCAAAAAACTGGGTAGAATCATCGATGGTTCGTCCATAGTTGGAGGCGCCCTCTAAAAACTTTTGAAAGTCCCCGATGAAGGGCAGGCTGCCCTCATCGATTGATTCGACCATGAAGAGAATTCACCTCGCTCGGTTTATGATTTTGGAGAGCTGGTTTTAAAGTGTTCCCATCCGCGAGCCTCTATCGGAAACGCTTTCTCTCCAGCCTTTAATGCGAGGGTTTTGTCTTTGGTGACGCGTCCGATCTTTATTAGAGGTACTCTTTTGCAGACTTTCTTCCACAACTTTGGCTTGACGGTTATCACGAGTTCGTATTCCTCTCCGCCGTAGAGGCAGAGTTCGGTTGGGTTGAGTTTGTGCGTTTTTGACAGTTTTCTCGCTTCTTCTGCGATTGGGAGCTTGTCTATTTGGAAGCCGATGTGGCTAGCTCTGGAGATTTCGTGGAGGCTCCAGGCTAGTCCGTCGCTGGAGTCGATTGAGGCTGTGACCGCTCCCGTCTGAGCTAGGGCTAGTCCCTCTCTCACCCTTGCGTGGGGCATCAAGACAGCGTCGACAAACCGCTTCTTCATCTGGGGCTTCACAGAGAGTTCTCCAAGCAGAATCTTCAGCCCAGCCGCCGTGTTGCCGAAGATTCCTGTGACAGCCGCGTAGTCGCCTGGTTTGGCGCCGCTTCTTAGCATGAGACGTTGTTTTGTGCCGACTCCGAAAGCTGAGCAGCTGATGACTAGGTCGGATGCCTCGCTCGTGTCTCCGCCTAAGACATAAGCGTCGTATTCTCGAGCTCCATCGTTCAGTCCTTCCCCTATCTGTTCAATGTCTTTTCTGGTGAAGCCTCTGGGAACGCCTACGGAAGCGAGCACAGCGATGGGTTTTACGCCCTTTGCTGCTAGGTCGCTTATGTTCATGACCACAGCCTTGCGAGCTGCCTGCCAGGCACTCATCCCAGGCGGAACGTCTGTCTTGCCCACGAGCATGTCAGTCTTTATGACCACGAGTTTTCCCTTTCCTATGTCGATGGCGGAGACATCGTCTCCGAAGGGGATGGGCATCTGGGGCATGGGCTCCAAGCGGTTGAGAATCATTTCTATTATCTTTCTCTCTCCCAGTTCCCCGGCGGTGTTCACATTAGTTGCCTCTATATAGATAGTTATTTGCGCCCGAATGTCTTAAAAATGTGCGTCTCTTTCAAGTGTAAACGACGCCTCGGTGGCTCAGCTAGGTAGAGCAACGGTTTCGTAAACCGTCGGTCGCGGGATCGAAGCCCGCCCGAGGCTCTCCTTTTGTGTAGTAGCGGCGCGTTACAACAACAAGCGAAGACTCGTTATTCACGTTTTTTCTTCTCTAACTTTGTTGTCAACTTGTTCGCAATCGCCTGCTCCTCTGCCTCTTTCTGATGAAAGTAGATTCGCTTGCTTCTGAGGTCTTCTTGACAGTGCGGACACGTCTGAGCGTTCGCTGGCACCAGTCGTCCACAAGAGGAGCAGAAGGGGGCGTCAGGCGTCCACATCAGGCTTCTTCCGCAGTGGGAGCACCAAGTCTCGTAAACTGTTAAGCGGGGTTTTCCGCAGTAGGGACAGTATTTTCCATAGTAGAGGCGCAGAAAGGGTTGGATGGCGTTAGGCTTCCTAAGCTCAGTGACGAAAAGCCTCAGATAAATCAGGTCTCCTGCCAGCGTTAAAATGAAACCCAGCACCAGCATGAAGACGCCTATGTAAGCGGGTGCGTTGAGGAAGACGTATCGCGTCTGGACGATCGTCAGAAAAGAAAGAACGCTCATCACCAGACTGAACGCACCACTCCATCCAGCGTTGGTGCCTCGGGAACCAAACAGCGGAATCGCAAAGAACATGAGAATCGACATGACCAAAACCCACAGCAAGGCATAGGGAGAATAGCTTCCATAAAAGCCGAATACATACGTCTGAAAGTAATTGGAAACAAACCACATCAGGAGAAATAAGGCTGAGTAAGACGCTACAAATATGGCGCCAACCTCTACAAGGAAGAAGGCTTCCCTTCTCGACAAAGTCTCGAACATGGGTCTTGTATAGGCTCTTATTAGCCATGTCAGAGTCAAGACGCCCCCGATAAAAGAAACGAAATAGAAGATTGAGAGCGCCGACAAAACTATGCACAAGAGACTCAGCACGCAGAGAGGCGCGACACTTGACAAATCAGCGCTCTTAAGCCCGAAGGTTGTGGCGAACAAGTAGCCTATGATAATTAGAATGGCGAAACTCGGCATGAAGACTCCCAGAAAATAGTTCATAACTTCATATTGGCTGATGCGGATGACGAAACTGAAGATTGCTCGATTGAACAGGAGGTATACTCCGACGCTGAAGCCCACTAGGGCTCCGCCGGCAACAAAGTACCCGCCGACTCTAACGATGTTTAACAGCCTTCCTATCGTTTCTCTTTCCAATGATACCCAAATAAGCTGAAAATCGCTAGAGCAATTAATATCTTCCTCTTCGAGTGATTCGTTAGTGACGAAGAAGCCATCTTACATGGGGTGTCAGCGTGAGTTCAAAAATTGAACGCGCGTATAGGCCAGACGAACTACTGGACGCTTTGATCATAGACTCGGAGGGATACATATACGGGAGAGTAGGAAAAGTCAACATCGACGAAGATGAAGTCGTTCTTTTTGCGCTCGAAGACAAGCCAGACGTGAAAACGGTTGCGGACCTAACCAGCCTCAAAGAGAGCCTTCTGAGAGGTGTAAAAACCACCTTCGGTTCAAAGCTTCGGCAGAAAGGCCCTGGGGACATCCTAGCAGAGAGAGTCAGAAAAGAGCTCGGTCTAGAACTTGAAGAACTGTTGAGCGATGAACACTACCTGAAATACGCTGAAAGATTAGGTTTTCCCATACCCTATGAAGCAGCAGTCGTGGAGAGAAAAGAACAGAAAGGCACTGTTAGTTTGAATGAGGTAAAAACCATAAGAATCACGGTGATCGGAAAAGAAAAATTCACGAGGTTGATCAAAGTCGTCCTCTTAGATGAGCCCAAGGAAGCGGCTTTCAGAAAAATCCCGATTCAAAAGAAGGTTCCATATCGAACCACCGACGCCGTAAAAGATAAACTAGTGCTTGACGCTGAAGGGAACGTGCTGGGTTACGTTGACTCTGTGGTTTTGTTCAAAGGCATGCCTGGAGTAAGGGTTTATGTGTCGAAAATGGGCGGTCAAGTGAGCCTGAGCTTATTAGTCCATTATCTTGAAGAAACCGCCCAATCAGAGGCTGCGAGCCTTGTGCGAAAAGAGTTGATGGACCCGCATTCGCACAGAGCTTTGGTGGAGATAGAAGAGTTGGAGGATTTCATGCGTCAGAAGAAGCTCAACTTCGGGCTGCCCGAAAAGGTCATGACTAGCCGTGGTTCCAGAGAATTTGTGGCTGACTTCCCATGGGACATGGTTCACAAGATAGGCGATGTTGTTCTACTCAACTCAACACTGACCGATCTTCGATTAAAAGGGTACATGTAAAGGTTGTAAGGTATGAAGTCCCTGAAAGAAATAAGCGATTTCCACGAGAGCCTAATGAATGAATTCAGTCACACGGTGATTGGATACAAAGACCCGATAAAGCTCATACTTATAGGCTTACTTGTTAAGGGACACATTCTTTTGGAAGGTGTTCCCGGCATCGCCAAGACAACCATAGCCAAGGCGCTAGCTAAGGCTCTGAATCTCAAAGAGAAAAAGGGCTACCAGAGGATTCAGTGCACCCCAGACCTGATGCCTGCGGACCTTGTGGGAACATTGATTTATGACCCCAAGGCTGGCGAATTCCGCCCTTACATGGGACCAGTTTTTGCGCACTTTCTCTTGGTGGACGAGATAAACAGAGCGGTCCCGCGAACTCAATCCGCCTTGTTGCAGGCGATGCAGGAGAGGGAAGTGACTATCGGAGGCGAAACCTACGGACTTGAAGAACCCTTCTTCGTCATAGCAACCCAGAACCCCATAGAGCAAGAAGGCACCTATCCGCTTCCCGAAGCCCAGCTCGATCGCTTCATAATGAAGGTCAAGATGGGTTACCCCGAAACCATGGAGGAAGAAGTGAGCATCCTCGACTTGCATGAGAGAAGGATAATCGAGCCTGTTGAAGAATTCGAGACGATAATGCAAGATCCCAATCAAATCTGCAACATGCAGAGGCTCATAGCTGAGAGCGTGACCGTTCCTACATTAGTCAAACACTACATAGCAGAGATCATAAGATACACGAGAGTGCGCGAAGAAGTGAGCTGGGGGTCAAGCCCCAGAGCGGGAATCTTTCTCATGAAGTCAGCTCAGGGATACGCGGCTCTAGTGGGCAGAGACTTCGTCCAAGTGGATGACGTAGATGCTGTGGCTTACGCCGTGCTCAACCACAGGATAATTCTGAAAGCCGAAAAAGTGATCGAGGGCGTCCAAACCGAAGAGGTCATTGGAACGGTTCTCGACGTGGCCAAGAAAACGGTGAAGAAGTCTGTTTAGGAAAACTCCCGAGCAGGTCATTTTTGAGGTTTGCAGAAACAGGAAGGAGGTTCTGCTTCACGTCAAGAGCAAAGTCAAGAGCATGCTTGCGGGTGAGCACCCAAGTCGCTACATGGGTTTGGGCATAGAGTATGAGAACGTTAGAGAGTACATGTTTGGAGATGATTACCGCAGGATAGACTGGAACGTCACGGCGAGAACACCGCCTAAACCCACTGGAGAAAAACCCCTATTCATTAGACAGTTTCGAGAAGAGAAGAACCTTGACGTTCTATTGATACTGGACCAGAGCGGAAGCATGGAATACAGAGAGAAAGTGCCGACAGCGGTCAGAGTTGCGCTGGTGTTGGCAGACCTAGCTCAGAGGAGAAGTGACTCCGTTGGGTTGGTGTGCTTTAGGGGTAAGGTTGAGCTCTTCCTCGCGCCTTCGAGGAGCACCAGCCAAGCCTACCGCATCTTGAGGAACCTGTGCCTCTCATATCGCACCGGAGAAACATCGAATCTGCGGATTCTAGCCCACGAAGTCGTCAGAGCCCTAAGAAGAAGAGCAATTGTCAATTTGATAACCGACGTCAATCACGAAGTCGACGACTACGTCTACTTTGCCCATCTCATGTGGGCTCGCGAACACATGACGAACCTGATGCTCGTGGCTGACGAGAGCGAGATGAGCCTGCCCAACGTGGGCTGGTTGACACTGATGGAGAGCGAAGAACTTCAGAGAATGACAATCGACACTGATGAGGTCAAAAGAGAATACGACATCGAAACTCGGAGTCACATGACTCGGATGACGAGCGGCTGCAAAATGTTCGGGTCAAGAATAATGTTGTTCAAAAGCTCTAGAGATGTGGACTCAAAAATACTGGACATCGCGAATCTCTACCGAAGAGCCAGGGAGGGAGCATACCGATGATGACGAGAGTTCTGCTGCTTCTTCTACTGTCTTCGCTTCTGTTCTCTCCAATTCTTTCCAAACCCAGTCCTAGTGGTGAGACCGCGCACTCTGAATTGCTCTTCAGCAGGAAACAAGCCAATCAGGGCGGTCCACGTGTGCTCTTACCCGTGTACGTGAGGCTCCAAGCTCGGCAGAGGATCGACGTCACTCTTTGGGAGAGTTTGCCCCAAAACTACACAGATCACGTCGCAACCATAGATTCCAAAGTCTTAGCCATGTTTGTCTCCTCGAATTCCCTTGGCTTCAACTTGTCAAGGGATAATGTTGGAAACTTGTGGATGGCTGCAAACTACTCCCTTAACACTGGAGACTACATGAGCACCTTGACATGGATGTCTTCAAAAACTGTCAGCGAAAACTTAGATCCTCTCGGCTTTGTGCCGTTTCCCCAGAGCTACCCAGAGGACGTTGAGACTTTCTTGAACCCTGGAAGAAAGATGCCTTCAAAAAATCAAACCATACAGGAGATAGCAGCAAGTCTCAACCAAACCCAGAACAACATGACTCAGACCGTGAGAAACGTGCTGGACTTTGTCTCCACGCAGGGATATGACCGCGACAAGACGCGCCTCTTACTATCTGGAAACCTCAACACGACTAGCATTTTGGACTTTTTTGAAGACGCTCTTGAAGTTCTCGAGACAAATAGTTCAATGTGCTTGGAGAGGTCTTTTTGTGCCGCAGCCATTCTGAGGGCGGCTGGTGTTCCAACAAGGACGGTGACGGATGTTCGCCTCAAAACGTGGATTCAGGTGTGGCTGGGTGAATATGGCTGGGTGGATGCAGAAGCCCTCTGTGTTCAACCGCCTCCGAGGTTTCCTCGTCCACTCTCTTCCAGCACGCCTTGGATGATTGAGAACTCCTCGGACGCCGCGTTCCCTTTCACATGGGTTCCTGAGGTTTCCATGAGGGTTGCCAATTTAACGTTTGAGGACCCGAGTCTCTTCGACATCACGCAGTACAGAACAGTCTTGTCCGAGCCCGTAGACGCGGAGCAGTTTGAGAAGGAACCGACCAAGTTCAGCTTTCCCATAGTTTTCACCCCTGATCTAGTCTATGCAGCCATAACACAGAGAGAATCGTCTCTAACTTTTTCCTTGGTCAAGGGAAACGAAAACGCGTCTAAGACGCTCACCCTAGGAGAATCGAACATCATTGCCCTCGGAGACATAGCCGTTTCCTTTATACCCTTCCGTCAAGAAAACTTCTTGATTCTCCAAGATTTTAGTGTTCAGGAGGTATGGAAGTTTGACTTCAGAATTCTTGTCCCAGTTGTGGGAATTCCAGCAGTTATTGCGTTCGTTTGGTTCTATTTTAGAAGGAGGAGGCGTGGTCGCTAGCCGCTGGTGAGCTTTTATATTCCTATTGTAGCGATTTCTAAGTTGAGCGCTTATGACGAAAATAGCGAATTTGAAGACCCGTTCAAAAATATTGGTAATCGCCGCGATGGGAATCCTCATAGTGACCGCTCTTCTCTTCGCCACTCAGCGGAGTAGCGGCGAGGACCTGCTGAGTGAAGCCGTGGAAGGAGGGGAGTTGGCACTCAGGTCGGTTGGTAGAAATCGCGAATCTCTCGCGCAGTTCGTACAAAATCATGAGGCACAAGCGAGGCAACTGCTCGAGACAGCCAGAATGGCGCTGGAAAGCGCCGAGGAAAAGCTGGGCTCGGCTGGGCGCACAAGCGATGAATATGTGCTCGGTATGGTGGATAACTATCAGCTAGTGGCTGGGGCTTCGAGCGTTATGGCTCAGGGCGTAGATAATCTGTTGTTCATCGGCGAGAACCTAAGAGATGCCCTTGATTACTATTCGCAAGAAGACTTTGAGAAGGCTTCGGAGCAAGCCTTCTACTGTCTTCAGGTGTTAACACCTCTCTTAAGCGACTTCGAAGCATCTAAAACCGCCTTGGAGGACATAAACCTCTTCTACATTCCTTCGGGACAGAGAGACCAGTTGACACTTCGAGTAAACCAGTACGCGGAAGCGGTGGAGACTTACAATCAATATGTTTTGCTTCTGGAAAGTCTCTTGAGAGGAAAAGAGTACTTACAAAAGAACGCGCTACTTGAAGATTATTTGAGGCAACTGCAAAACGCCATAGCCAACGAAGACTACGAAAGGGCTCAAGCTCTTCTTCAAGAAATCTCTGAGCTTCTCAAATCTCTTCGAGACGCAAAATACCAGAGTGCCGCGGAGTTAGCCTCCAAGCTGGAACCAAACTTGTTGGAAGGCATGACCTCAGACATTGCTCAAGAACTCCTAAACAAACTCAGAGATTTGGAGAGAATCGACGCCTTTGAAAACTACCTCAAAAGCCTAGAGAAGTACCTAGAAGCCTTGAGACACCTCGAAAAGGGAGAATTGGAAGAGGCTCAGCAAGCCGCAAACAAGGGGCTGGGAATTCTGGGGCAAGAACAGGGTGGCGATCCAGAACTTCAAGCCTTGTATGTAGGATTAAGAGAAGCACTCAACTCGTTGCAACAGAGCATAAAAGGTCAGCCACCAGAAGGCTGAGAGACGCATGTCCACCCTCGATTTTCCCGTTAGGTTTGAGAGTCCCGCATACAGCCTAGCTGGAGTAATCTTGGGCGCACTTGTCGTAGTCCTTTTTTATCTCTCGCATAAGAGGTTAAAAACTGCGGAGAAACGCTTAGAGCTGGTTGAGTGGCGAAAATTAAGACGAGTAGTCAGAATCATGAGTGTCAGCACCAAAGCGGGTGTGGTGATTGCTCTTTCTTTCCTGCTGGCCACACCTTATCTGCCAACCACCATCGAAGTGCCGGTTGAAGAGGCCACGGATGAACAATTGGCTCAATACTCAACGACAATCATGTTGCTCATGGATGTGTCTTACAGCATGAACTATTCCGACCTGAAACCCACGCGATTGGATGTTTCTAAGTCGATGGCAGAACTCTTGGTCGACAAGGTAAGCTCAAAAGACCTCGTCGGTTTCGCATCGTTTGCCGGGAAAGTGTATGACACGGTTCTTCCGACATCAAACAGAGCGAAGATCACAGAAGAAATCGGCAACCAGACATTCCATCCATCTACCGCCATAGGAACCGCCATAGAAACAGCCATAGGAGTGCTGGAAGCGTACTCGCAAGGCGGAACCGCAATCGTGCTGTTCTCCGATGGAAAAAACAACGCGGGAGTGAGCCCAGTCTCAGCTGTGGATGAGGCGGTCGCAAGGAAGATACCCGTTTTTACAGTGTCAGTCGGAACATACGGTCTCGGAGAAGCAGATCCTCAGACCTTGAGAGACATCTCCCACGCGACTGGTGGAAAATTTTACGAAGTCAGAAATGAGGAAATGGAGAGCCTCGCAACATCGGTTTCGCAGATCTCCCGCGAGGTCAAGGTAGGTGCACTGAAAGTCGTTTATGATAGGCTTATCATTCCCGCCAGAGACTACCAGACTCCCAGGATCATTTTTTCTGCGCTCCTGGTCACGGCTTTGTTCTTGTCGTGGTTTACGGGGGTTTAGACCTTGACCTTGATAGAGCTGGGAAGTCCAGAACTACTTCTTCTCGTACCTCTCCTTGTCACTCTCACTTTGATGGGGCATTATTTTGCCCACAGAATCAAGAGAAGCCTAGAAGTTTTTCACTATCCGCCCCTTCAGAGGCTGAGTAGAGTGGTTGCGAAAAAGGGTTTGCGCAGGTCACCGTGGCGAGGTATAAGCTTAGCCCTAAAGCTGGTCACTGTCGTTCTTATAACCTTCAGTTTGGCCAACCCGACCCTTCTCATCTTTAACGAGATGAGCGAGACGGTTGAAATTCCAATGGTCAAGGAGAAGGACGTAGCGGGGCAGATAATCCTAGCAATCGACGTGTCGGGTTCCATGGGGTTGAGAGACGTTTATCCCTCAAGATTGGACGCCGCTAAGAACATCCTAGTGGAGTTTGTCGAAAACTCCACCGAGAGCGTGAGATTCGGCGTTGTTTCCTTTGAGAGAGGCTTAGGAAAAACGCTTCCCGTTACGGCGGATCATAGCAAAATCGTGTGGACTATTAGAAACCTAACAGCCGCTGAAGTTGTGCCCTGCTTGGAAGAGTTCACCGACATAGGAGAAGGCCTGCAGACATCTCTCGACTTCTTAACGCCATACGCCCCATCCAACAAGAGCAGCGCGATCATACTCGTGTCTGACGGTTTCGCTAACTACGGCTATCCAAACCCCTTTGAATCGGTTTCTCGAGCCACCACCCGAGCAGACAACATGGGAATTCCCGTCCACGCGTTGCACATTGCTGGAATGGGACAGGATTCCAATGACGAACTTATGAGGCAAATCGCCGAAGAAACTCAAGGCAAGTTTATGTACTCCACAAGTACGGAAGAACTCAGAGATGTACTTGACATTATTGGTAGATACTACGCGCCAACTCATGAGTGGAGCTCTAAGGTTGAGATCAAGACCACAATCCCAGTCAGAACCAAGCTTGAGTTCGTGCTTATGTTGGCGGCCACCGCGGTTGTTTTCGCACTCTGGGTTGGAAATTACAGACACTACAAGACATCGTTTTGAGCCTCAACTGTGATTTGACTACAGAACCCAGCTCTAAATGCGCGCGGCGCCCTCACGGAAACTTCGGTTTTATGGCTTTGGTCGAGCAAGCATCCACGCATTTCAGGCAGTATATGCACTCTGGGTGGGTGAACTTCTCCCATGGAAGGTCGAGGATGGGCACCAGCGTGGGACACACTTGGACGCAATCTCGGCACCCAGCCTTCGCGCATCTAACTGGGTCCCTCCTCAATCCCAAGAAGCTGAAGCGACTGAACAGCGCCGAGAAGGCTCCCTGCGGGCAGAGGTACCGGCACCAACTCCGTGGAATGTAGACCGCCAGCACTATGACCAAGACCATGATAAAGAAGCGAGCCCACAGAAGCGGGGAAACCGACGCAATTGCAGAGCCTATGGCACCATACACCTCCGCGGCGGCTTGCCCTAAAAGTTGAGGTACGGCGTAGCGAACCTCAAGCGCGATTCTGGGGGTTATGGCGAAGAGCGTGTCGGCGGGGCTGAGCGCGTTGAACGGTGCCTCAGCAAACACGCCCAGAGATTCCATGTAACCTTGAACGTTCATAGCTGAAGCGAGGGCTACGGTCCCGCTGACGAGCAAGACAGCCGCCAAAACCCCGTATTTAACGTAAATCAACTGCCCATGAGTCCTCGAAGAGACCCGTGCGTGCTGCCTCTTCACGTAAGTCAGCAAGTCTTGAACAAAGCCGAAGGGACAAGCCCACCCGCACACGGCTCTGCCCAGAATTATGGCGAACACGAAAATCGATGTGAGAGCAAGCCAAGGGAAGACGAGTTCGTAGAGCATGAGTTGTAGAGCGCCCAACGCCTCCCCCACAGTTTTTGTAGGCGTTCCCAAGAGCCCGATTATTGGAAGGAGGATAGGCTTTGGACCCAAACCGAAGACAACGGCGTTGAACAACAGAAAGAGAACGAACTGTGTGATTTTTCTAGCGGTCTCTATCCTGAAAAGACTTCTCTTGACGCTTGTCAGCCTACCCTCAGCCCGTTGCCCCTCTTCTGGAATCTCTCCTTTTCCTTCTTCCTTCTTCAACAAGCGTCCTCCGACATGAACCAAGCGAGGTGCTGCCTAGTTTTAGCCTCTAATATTTGACTCTAAGGAGAAGACTCAAGTGCCATAAAAAGGTTTACCGTCACACACTGCTCTTTGTGCCGATTTTGCGCCTCCTTTCAAAACTCAGAGCCCAGTACTTGTTCTGTTTCGTTTTTCTATTAGACCCCTCTCTCCCCTACCCACAAAATTTTTTTTCCTCCGAACCTCTACTCAACACAAACAGCCACGTTTATAGTAAACCAACGACAACTCCTATCCCAACCAAGCGCTCTGTGGTGATTCACCATTGCAGCCCACCATCCGCAACGAACTCCAGCGATTGCTCAACACGCAGAAATACCACATGGTGGGAACACACTCAGCCGTAAAGCGCTGCCGATGGCTCCACCAAACCCTAAACCACAACCGCCCATGCTACAAACAGAAATTCTACGGCATAAAGAGCCACCAGTGCGTCCAGATGACACCCACAATCTTCTCCTGCACCATGCGCTGCCGCTTCTGCTGGCGAATCCAGAGCGGAGACACGGACTTAAGGTGGAAAGAAACCGCGCTCACCAGCTGGGACGAACCAGAAGAAATAGTCGAAGGCTGTGTCAAAAAACAACTCAGACTCCTAACAGGATACAGCGGAAACCCAAAGGCGAACAGAGAAAAGCTCAGAGAAGCCAAAACACCCAGACACGCAGCCATAAGCCTAGCAGGCGAACCAACCCTCTACCCCGCCCTGGGACAACTCATCGGACGCTTTCACCACCGAGGCTTCACCACCTTCCTCGTCTCAAACGGAACAGCCCCACAAGCCCTAACCAAACTCAGCGAAGAACCAACTCAACTCTACATCTCGCTCTGCGCCTTCGACGAGAAAACGTTTCTGCAAACCTGCCGCCCACAGATATCAAACGCCTGGCAAAAACTGAACCAGACGCTTTCACTTCTGCCCAGCTTCAACTGTCCCACAGTGCTGCGCCTGACCTTGGTCCGCCACCTAAACCTCGGTCATCCAGAACAGTATGCCAAACTCATCAAGAAGGCGAACCCAACATACGTGGAGCCAAAGGCTTACATGCACGTGGGGTTTTCAAGACTGCGCCTAAACTTCGACAACATGCCCACTCACGCGGAAATCCGAGACTTCGCCCTTGAATTGGCCAAGGAAACCAGCTACAATGTCCTGGACGAGGCTCCCGAGAGCCGCGTAGTCCTGCTGAGCAGTTTGGAAAAGGCTATTAGGCTAGGCTAAGCACCATCTTGAACGCGATCAACGGTTGTGAAAACACTTGTCTTTAAAATCCGTTTTGGGCAAGATTCAGAAGGAACTGAAGAACAAAGACGAGGTCCGCGAGCAGGTTCAGGGGGACATGCGCCGAGCCACCCGCCTCTCCAAGCAAGCCATACTCTTCACCCATCAGAACAGGCTGAAAGAAGCGAAGAAACTGCTGGAAGACGCGAGCAAACTCTTTGTCAAGCTCAGCAAAATCGCCAAAACACATCCAGACATGGCTTACACTGGGATGGTTGAGGCTGCTCTTGAAGAATACGCCGAAAGCCAAACTCTCTTGAGGCTGGTGGAGGAAGACCGATTCGTTCCACCAGACGAGCTTGGTGTTCCCTCAGTGGCTTACGTGCTCGGACTGGGTGATGTCATCGGCGAACTCAGACGGCGCGCCCTAGACAAGCTACGAAAGGGCGATGTCAAAGCGGCGGAAAACTGCCTCCAGAAGATGGAACAGATTTACATAGAGCTGATATCCATGGACGACGCCTACATGCTCGTGCCCGGACTGAGAAGAAAGGGCGATGTTGCCCGGCACGTCATAGAGGCTACGAGAGGCGACATAACTCTGGAGGCTAGGAGAACCTCACTGGAGCGCTCCATTAAGAGGCTCGAGAAGGCTATGAAAAGCCAAGGGAAAAGCTGACCTTGCCCGCTCTAACGGAATTCGAATCTTCTTCGCTGGTTGAGTTCGGCTCCAAATTCTCCGTGGAAGAAGCCCACGCCATGCAGCTGCAACTGTCTACAAAAGTGATCAAGAAGGATCTGCTTCCGAAACCTGTTCGCTATGTAGCTGGGGTTGACGTCGCCTATTCGGGAGGAGTATCAATCGGCGCAGCAGTCGTCTTCGACTATGATTCGTTGTCTTCTTCTGAGTCCAAAACAGCTCAAATCAAGACTCGTTTTCCCTACATACCAACTCTTCTCTCTTTTAGAGAGATTCCGCCGACCCTTGCAGCAATAAGAAAATTACGAACGAAGCCAGACGTTTTTCTTGTGGATGGGCAGGGAATAGCTCATCCGTTTCGCCTCGGATTTGCCAGTCACCTTGGCTTAGTCTTAGACAAGTCAACTATCGGTGTGGCGAAGAGCAGACTCTGCGGAGAGATAGAACCTCTGAGAGGAAGGAAGTGGGTGCCTATTACTGACCGAGACGAGGTCATCGGCGCCGCAGTAGTCACCAAACATGGAGAGAAGCCGCTCTACGTCAGCATCGGCCACAAGGTTTCGTTGAAGACTGCCATAGAACTCGTTCTTCATTGTACGCGAGCTGAGAGGATTCCCGAGCCCATTCGAGCCGCTCACGCACTGGCAAATGCTGAGAGAAGGAAACGAGATATAGGGCGAAAAACAACGAGTGGTATGATTCGTTGAGGCGAGTTGGTTTGAACCCTAAGTTGACGAAGACTATCAGTAAAATCAGGGGTGAAGCGCTTAGAGAGAAGGTCGCCAAGTTTGTAGAGAACCCGACAGTTAAGATTGAAGATAAAGTGTACAAGGGGCTGCCGCTTGAGTCTTCTCCCGCGGGCGTTTCTCATCACCACGCCTATCCCGGAGGCTTCATCGAGCACGTGGTTTCCACAACTCAAATCGCCCTAACCCTCTGTGATGTGGTGGAGGAGGTCTATCACGGCGAAGTTGACCGAGACTTGGTTGTGGCTGGCTCCATCCTGCACGACATTTTTAAGCCCTTGACCTACGTGGAGAGGGAAGACGGCACCTACGGAGTGACGTCCTTAGCCGAGCGCCTAGACCACCTGACCCTCATAGTCTCCGAACTGGTGCAGAGAGGTTTCCCCCTCGACCTGATTCACATCGTGTGTGCGCACATGGGTTGGCAGCACGGTCCGATTGGACCCAGAACAGCGGAGGCTTTGATAGTGCATCTCGCCGACGGCGCTGACTCTCGACTGAACGGCGAAGTGTTGAGAGCAGCCCAATACTTGTCAAGAGAGGCAACGGGCATGGAACTGGAACGCATCACGTCGAGAGAAGCCTTCGAAATTGTTCAATCAAAAACAGTCAAAGGATGGGACGGGGTGAAGAAAACCGTAGAGAAAATCAGAGAGAAACGCCTCAAAACCTCTCATCAATAGAGTTAACATGAGGAATTGTGCAAGTCGCCCGGTAAGAATTTTTCACCATCCATGTTCGCTGTAAAGTGTACTATGCAAAATACAATTAATCGTTTGCTTTACGTAGGGGATGATATTGTCTGGAAGTTTGTCAATGTCAAACCATTTTAGATCATCGCATCTATGAGGTTCTAGGATTTTGGGTTCACCTTTCCATTTTTCTGCTGTAAAAAAGAAGTTTACTCTTTCTTCGCTTGGTTCCTTCCTGTGCATCACGTGAACCAGTTTCAAATGTTCCGGGTTCAATTCAACTCCGATTTCTTCTCTTGCTTCCCTAATCATTGTTTGGATTATGGTTTCGTTACCCTCAAGATGTCCAGCTGGAAAACTGTATTCGCCATCATGAAATCCTGTGTTGTATCTTCGAGAAAGAAGGATTTTGTTGTTCTTCGTCAAAATCAGATAAACCGTGGGGATTATCTTGAATTTTCTTTTGGGCATGATACTTGTTATTTAGAATTGGAGTATAATTCTTCTTTGCTTTTGCACTCTAGCGCAAGGTAAATAAGAATTAGGTTACAATGCCGTTGTAAACGAGGAATCATCTTGCCAGAAGTTCGTGTTGCCATCGCTGGAATCGGTAACTGTGCCTCCGCTCTCGTTCAGGGCGTCGAATACTACAAGAACGCTAAAGAAGAGGCTAAGGTTCCGGGGCTGATGCACGTCAACTTCGGAGGCTACCACGTCCGAGACATAGGGTTTGTAGCCGCCTTCGAAGTCAACAGCAACAAAATTGGAAAGGACTTAGCAGACGCAATCTGGACCGAGCCGAACTGCTGCGCCAAATTCGCTGAAGTGCCCAAAATCGGAGTGAGGGTTCTTCCAGGACCTATCCTCGACGGGGTTGCGTCACACATGCGTGAGCCCTTCCACGCCTATGACGAAAAAGAGATGAAGCCTGTGGATGTGGCTGAGGCTCTCAGAGAGGCTAAAGCGGATGTTTTAGTGAATTTCATTCCTGTGGGAAGCAATAGAGCGACGCAGGCATATGCTGAAGCGTGTTTGGATGCGGGGTGCGCCTTAGCAAACTGCATACCCGAATTCATCGCATCTGAACCAGCATGGGCTAGGAGATTTGAGAAAAAAGGGTTGCCAGTGGCAGGCGATGACATAAAGAGTCAGCTGGGCGCAACTATTCTACACCGCAACTTGATTAAGTTGTGTGTTGACAGAGGCGTCGAAGTCGACGAGACCTATCAGCTCAACTTGGGCGGCGACACAGACTTTCTAAATATGACGGTCGAGGAGAGACTTCACAGCAAACGAATAAGCAAAACCGAGGCTGTCACCAGTCTCGTCCCTTACAAGGTTCCGACGAGGATAGGACCTTCAGACTACGTGCCGTTTCTGGGCGACAAAAAAATCTGCTACATTCTCCTTGAAGGGCGAAAATTCGGTAATAGGCCAGTTACTGTGACAGCTAAACTGGAAGTAGAAGACTCGCCGAACAGCGCAGGCGTTGTCATAGACGTGGTCAGAGCCCTAAAAATAGCGTTGGACAGAGGGATAAGCGGCGCTTTAACAGGCATATCAGCCTACGCCTTCAAACACCCGCCAATTCAAGTTCCAGACGACACAGCCAAACAATGGCTAGAAGACTACATACAAGGAAAAAGAGAACGATGAAAACACAGATTTGCTTCGAGTAACAGCGTAGACTGACCGAACAGAGTGCGCTCTCTGTAGCCAAAAGTTTTTGTCTTGTATTGATGCAATGCCCATCTTTTTACCTTTGTTCTAGAAATTGGACTTATAAGCCTCGTATTAAACGAACTCATTAGAGAAGCGTGTCCTTTCTTGGATGCGGAAGATGAAACTAAGCTTGAATACACACTTCGCGGGAAAGCTTGGAAAGTTTATTGGCTTCTTTTGAAAAATGACCGCCCAATGAGTGTTCGCGAGGTTCAGAGAGCCTTGCATTTTAGCAGTCCAAGCGTGGCTAATCATCATCTTGAGCAGCTGCGTGCGTTGGGCTTGGTGCAGAAGCAGCATGCGGATGGTAACTATTTTTTGGTCGGCGAGGTTAAAATAGGGGTGCTCCGGCACTTCGTCAAGCTGGGAAGACTTCTTTTTCCAAGATACTTCTTTTACGCGGTCTTCTCCACAACCTGTTATATCATTTACCTTGCACTCCTGAGCCAAGCTCTTGCGCAAGAGAACCTGTTTATCATTTTGTTTGGGGCAATCGTTTCGGCTATATTTTGGTACGAGGCAATACGCGTATGGTCTTTGAGACCGTTCTAATTTCTGGATTGAACTGTTCTAAGGATTGGTATAAAATAGAATGATACCCACCTCTAATAGGTGGTGATAGCCATGGAGAGGGAAATTAAAAAAAGCGCAGGGCTTTATGCAGTCGTCGCGATCATTTCAGCCATTCTGTTGGGAGCGTTTGCCTACAACTTTCGGGTTTATCAACCTGAGGCTCAACAGTTACTGAAAACTTTTTCATCCTATGGAGAGCTTAGAGATTTCTTGAAGGCAAATTCCAAGACTCAAGGAACATTTACATTTGTTGGACCCTGGGATCTCGGAAGAGAGCTTGTACAGGTGTTTTTGGAGGCGCCCTCAGCAGGTCCTGTTGTCAAAGCAGCAGGTTTGTCGCCAGCACCGACCCAATATTTTGAGTTTCAACACTCAATTACAAACATTCAGGTTGCTGGAGTTGACGAAGCAGACATTGTAAAAACCGATGGAGAACACCTCTATTTAGCCTCGGGTCATAACGTTTTCATTTTAAAAGCTTATCCGCCTGAACAGGCTGAAATACTTTCAAAAATAACTTGGAATGACACGTATCCTGTGGAGATTTTTGTAAGTCCAAGTAGTGACAGACTAGCCGTGTTAGGGAGCAAATACACTATTCAATCACTGGTTTATATTGGAGGTTTATATGGGCCACTCTATATAGACGTTAAAACCTTCGTGAACGTCTATGACATCTCCAATAAGACCAATCCTTCTCTTTCAATGAACTTCACGATGAGTGGTAGCTACTTCAATTCGAGGATGATAGGCGACTATGTCTATTTCGTTGTAAGTCAACCAGCCTACGTTATTTATGACACGGTTATTCTTCCCAAGATTTACTCAACTGATGGAATCAAAGAGATAAGCGCCTCTGAAATCCGCTACTCTAATGCCTCTGATGATTATTTCATGTTCACAACTGTTGTTGCCTTAAACATGCAAAATGCTGCAGAGGAGCCAACTTATACGACGCTCTTGCTAGGCGGGACTAGCAGCATGTATGTTTCGTTAAACAATTTGTACATAACGTTCTCTGAACCAGATGGGAAGACATCAATCTATCGGATACATATAGATAGAAGCACTATTACCCCTGAAGCTAAAGGTAAAGTGCCGGGACGTGAACTTAACCAGTTTTCAATAGACGAATACAACAACTACTTTAGGATAGCAACCACAACACGGCTGAATGGAAACACCCAAAACAATGTATACATATTGGACATGAACTTAAACATGGTTGGAAGCCTAGAAAACATTGCACCCGGCGAAGCCATAGACTCAGCTAGATTTATCGGAAACCGCTCTTACCTTTCTACATCAGTCGTTCGAAGAGACCCGTTCTTCGTGATAGATGTAGAAAACGCAAGCGATCCGAAAATCCTGGGTTACTTAAAGATTCCAGGGTTCACACGGTATCTGCATCCGTATGACGAGAATCATATTATAGGCGTAGGAATTAATGCAAGCAAGGTGAAAATCTCACTTTTCGACGTCAGTAATGTAAGTGCGCCCATCGAGATGGCTAAGTATACGATTACTGGCGCCTACTCAAATACACCAGTTTTGACAGAGCATAAGGCTTTTCTCTTTGATAGGTCTAAGGATTTACTAGCCATTCCAGCGTCAGTGTCGCACTTAAAGGAGACATCTCCACAGCTGTATGAATATTGGCAATGGCAAGGCGTCTATGTTTTCAACATAACCTTAACTCATGGTCTTGTTCTGAGAGGCAATGTTACTCATCAAGATAGCAACATTCACTATTGGGAAAACAGCTACTGGGCAAAGAGATCGCTTTACATTGAAAACGTGCTCTACACGGTATCTGAAAAGAAAATAAAAATGAACACTCTAGAAGACCTAGCACTCATAAAGGAGATTACACTTCCCTAAATTTCACTTTTTTCTGTTTCGGATGAATCGAAAACCCATTTGCAACTATTTTATGATTGACCGTGAACTGTCTATCCAGTATTGAAGCCCTCTCTCTTTGGCGCATAGCATCATCTTGCAGTCGGATCTCTAGTGAACGTCAAGCGAACCCCTGCACCCTTCACACCTCACCTGCTCTGGTCTGATCGTTTTATTGCGTTCCTTCTTGAACCAGTCTATTATTTCATCCCGCAGCTTTTCATCGCCGTGAGAAGCTAGGTATATGTCGCATTTCGCACAGTTGAGACCACAAATCGAGATAGACCATTTCTCTGGGTCTTCAGCAGCTCTTATGATTCCACCTCACGCGCATTGATTTATTACTTGGAGAAGTCGAACAAGGTGCTTTGGCGTGGCTCGGTTCTTTCAGCCGTCTCTGCTTTCTTGAGTTCACTCTTCTCTGTGTCTGCTTTGATTTCTTTTTTCTCTTCCTCTCTGCTTCTTTCCCTTGTTTTTTCTTTCACCTCTTCTGCCACTTCTCTCCCAGCTTCTGCTTGGGTTTTGACCTCTTTTCCCTGTTGACTCTTGCCTGTCGTTTCGTCAGCGCTGAATTGAAGTCTTGCGAGAACCTGCATGTAGCTCGCCCAAGCCGTGAAATACCCGCGGTCGTAGTCTGCGTGAACCCGATTCCTCGCCTGCTTCAGAAACTCGCGCCTATGAGTCTGCAACTCCTTTCTGTCGCTCAGATTCGTGTTGGAGAGAAAGGCGTAGCGGTCGTCGTTGTTCTTCTGAGCCAAGAGCATGCCGTAGAGCGCCTGGAAGTATCCCTTGTTCCATTCGGTGGTCTGAATCCTCTGTCTCAGGCGCTGGAGAACCCTCTCAGCCTCGGCGAACTGGCGGGCTGTGACCAGCTGAAAGAAACGAGCGACGTAAACCGATGGGATGGGCATCTTCTATCGTCTTCCCGGCGGCTGGTCCTCCTCAGTCAGGTCTTCAACACCGTTCTCCGTTATCTTGAAAACCCGTTCGCCCTCGGGAAGATAGGGACTCGAAACGAGACGCGCAATGCGTGTTGGACCGCGCGACGATTTGCGCAAGAACACCCTAGTGTGGCTTGTGTGCGCGACGATGTGTCCTCCCACTGGGTGGACGGCGTCTCCGAAGAACACGTCTGGTTTAGCCATCACCTGGTTTGTCACCACAGCCACCGCGTTGAACGCTCTAGCCAAGCGAATGAGCCTGTGCATGTGCTTGTTCAGCTTCTGCTGACGCTCAGCCAGCATCTCTCTGCCGAGATACTCGCTCCTGAAGTGGGCGGTCAGAGAATCCACGACTATCAGGCGAACGTTGTTCTCCTTGATTATCTTGTCGGCGTTCTCCAACAAGAACATCTGGTGGTCGGAGGTGTAAGCCTCAGCAAAAATGATGTTTTTGACGACCTCCTCAGGGTTCAGACCCAAGTGCTGAGCCATTTGAACTATGCGCTCTGTTCGGAACGTGTTCTCGGTGTCTACGTAGAGCGCTCCGCCGTTGAGTCCTCCACGCTCTGGTGGGAGTTGCACGTTCACGCACATCTGGTGGCAAAGTTGACTCTTGCCGCTCCCGTACTCTCCATAGAACTCTGTGATGGTCTGGGTCTCCAACCCACCGTCCAGCAACTCATCTATTGCCTTGCTGCTGGTTGTCAGGCGTAGAACGCTCTGGCGCATCTTCAACAACTCATCAGCCCGAATGAAGGAGAGCGAAATCGACGACCGCGCGGCGCTTATGACATCCAGAGCCTTCTTCTCACCGATGCCCGCTGGCTCGAGTTCCCGCGCTGTGGCGGTGGCTAAGGATTCAACCGTGTGAAACCCCAACTCGCGCAGTTTCTGCGCAGTGGCTGGACCCACTCCGGGTAGGTCTTCGAGGCGCTCATACTTTCTCTTCTCTTCAACTACCTCTTCTTCTGACATGCCAACTTCCTTCGATTAATACGATTTACTGCTCACTAAGGAGACAGCGGTTATTTAAGTTACACGAAGATAGGGATAAAACATTCTGTGGAGTGCCTACCGAAACTAATGATAATTTCAGACTTTCACGCAAAGATATAAGAGCCAGAGGTTTTAACTCCTATTTTCTCCACGGAGGAACGACGTTGGATATCGAGAGGCTCGTTGAAGACGTGGCGGTTAACCTCCTGAGACTCGCCGTCATAGAGCTGCCGCCAGACGTGAAAGAGGCACTGCAGAGAGCGTGTAGGGAGGAAGAGAGCGAAGCGGGAAAGACCCAGCTCGAAGCCATACTGAAAAACATCGAACTAGCTGAGAGAACGCGCACTCCATTGTGTCAAGACACAGGAGTCATAATCTTCTACGTGAAAGCGGGCGCCCAAGTAAAAAACCTAGACATGATTGAGGCTGCACTACGCAGAGCCACACGGAGGGCGACGAAGGAGATTCCCTTACGCCCCAACGCTGTTGACCCCTTCACTCAGAAGAACAGCGGCGACAACACGGGAAGGTTCATTCCCTACACACACTGGGAAATCGTGGCGGGCGACAACCTGGAAATCACAGCCTTCCCGAAGGGAGGTGGCTCAGAGAACGTCTGCACCGTGGGTGTGATAACCCCGGGCGAGGGCGTCAAGGGCTTGAAGAAGTTCGTGATAGACGCCGTCATAAAGGCTGGAGCCATGCCCTGCCCACCAAACATCTTAGGCGTGGCTGCTGGCGGAGGAGCCGACATAGTCATGAAGATAGCGAAAGCCGCGTTGCTGAGACCGCTCAGTCAACCCAACCCTAGTCCAGAACTAGCCAAACTAGAGAAAGACTTGTACGAGGCGGCGAACTCAACTGGAATCGGACCCATGGGGTTAGGCGGCAAGTTCACAGTCTTAGGCGTGAACGTGGAGTATGCTCACCGTCATCCCGCTTCTTACCCAGTCGCGGTGGCGTTTCAGTGCTGGGCTGCAAGGAGAGCCACAGCCCGCATTCACGCCGACGGAAAAATTGAGTACTTAACCCACAGGGTGGTATCGTGACCAAAGAAGACTGCGAATTCTGCAAGTTGGTTGAAAGGGAAGGCGTTGTGAGTTCTGTCTACGAGGATGAGAAGGTGATGGCGTTTTTGGATGTGAAGCCTTTGAATGAGGGACACACGCTGGTCATTCCGAAGGCTCACTATGAAAACATATACGAGATTCCAGAAGACGAAATCGCACACGTGTACAAAGTTGTCAAGAGGGTTGCTTGGGCTGTCAAAAGAGGCGTTGCTGCCCAAGGAATCAGCGTAACTCAGCACAACGAGAGAGCAGCCCTTCAAAGAGTCTTTCACCTACACGTTCACGTCATCCCAAGATACGAAGGAGACAGATTGGCCACGCGAGCGCCCTACATAGTTTACGACCTTCAAGAAGTGAGCCGAGAGAGACTGGACGCCACCGCAAGTAAAATAAAAGCTTACATTTAACACGCATGAGGTGAGAAAATGGCTGTTTTCAAACTCAAAACCCCGATATCCGAAGAGGAAATCCGCAAGCTGAGAGTGAACGATGTCCTCTATGTGACTGGCACGATAGTCACAGCTCGTGACGAAGCCCACAAGAGAGCGCTGGAGTTCTTCAAGGAAGGGAAGAAACTGCCCATAGACCTGGAGGGACTCGCCGTATTTCACTGCGGACCCATCGTGAAGAAAGAAGACGACAAATGGACGATTGTTGCGGCTGGACCGACCACGAGCACACGCATGGACCAGTTCGAAGACGAGTTCATCAAGAGCTTCAAGGTGCGCGTGGTAATCGGGAAGGGCGGGATGGGAAAGAAGACCACGGACGCCATGCAGAAGTATGGAGCGGTCTACGGCGCCTTCACCGGCGGAGCGGGAGTTCTAGCCGCAAGAGCCATCAAGAGCGTGAAGACTGTTGAGTGGTTCGACCTGGGAATGCCCGAGGCGCTCTGGATTTTCGAAGCAGAAGAGTTCGGACCCCTAACGGTTGCAATTGATTCACACGGAAACAACCTTTTCGAAGAAGTCAAAAAGAAGGCGGAAGAAAGCCGAACAAAAGTTTATGAAAAACTGAGTGCATAACTCAAACTTCCATCGCAGTCAAGAGGATGATATAGAATTGTCTTATGAGACCGTTGACACAGACGTTCTCGTCATAGGCGCGGGGGGAGCAGGAAGCAGGGCAGCCATAGAAGCAACCAACCGCAACGTCAACGTCACCCTCCTCAGCAAGGAACTACTCGGCAAGGCTCACACCTGTATGGCTGAGGGAGGATACAACGCCCCTCTGGCAAACGTAGACACAGCCGACAACTGGCAGGTTCACTTCAAAGACACGGTTGTCGGCGGAGCTTGGCTCAACGACCAGAAACTCGTCGAAATCCTTGTGAAAGAGGCTGGCGACCGCATATTCGACTTGGAAGAGTACGGCGCTGTTTTCGATAGAACGCCGGAGGGCAGAATCATGCAGCGTCCCTTTGGCAAGCAAACCTATCGAAGGACCTGCTACGCCGCCGACCGAACGGGTCACGAACTCATGGCGACGCTGGTGGAAGAGGTGCGCCGCAGAGACATAGACGTTCTCGACGAGATTTTCATCACCAACCTTTTGACGGGCGAGGGAAGAGTCACGGGAGCGGTTGCCATAGACTACAAAACAGGCAATTTCATGGTTTTCAGAGCCAAGGCTATCGTGTTAGCGAGCGGCGGGGCTGGACGCCTCTACAAGATCACCACGAACGCGGCTCAGGACACGGGCGACGGCTACGCTACCGCCTACCGAATCGGCGCCAACCTAATCGACATGGAGATGGTGCAGTTTCACCCAACAGGCATGGTCTATCCAGAGTCTCACCGCGGACAACTCGTGACCGAGGCAGTGCGCGGAGAGGGCGGACTGCTCTTCAATATCAAAAAGGAGCGCTTCATGCAGCGCTACGAGCCCAAACTCATGGAGTTGGCTGGAAGAGACGTTGTTGCCAGGTCTATCGCCACCGAGATTCTCGAGGGAAGAGGCGCACCACAAGGCGGCGTTTATTTAGACGTCTCACACTTACCAGCGAACGTGATTGAAGAACGCTTACCATCCATGCTCAAGCAGTTTCTAGATGTGGGCGTGGACATAAGGAAAGAACCCATGCAGGTGGCTCCTACAGCTCATCATTTCATGGGCGGAGTCCAAATCAACGAAAACGCCGAAACCAACATTCAAGGCTTGTACGCAGCGGGTGAAATAACAGGAGGAGTCCACGGAGGAAACCGCTTGGGAGGAAACGCCCTCGCAGACACCCAAGTCTTCGGAAAGAGGGCGGGAGAGAACGCCGCAAAACACGCCCTGAAAACTGTGTTACCACCAGTTGACAGGAAACAGATAGAACGAGAAATCAGACGAGCGAAGAGCTTCCTGAAAAGGAGAGAGGGTGTAAGACCTGTCGAGATCAAGAACAAACTCACCAGCCTGATGTGGGACAAAGTCGGAATCTTCAAACTTGGAGACGAGATGAAAGAGGCTGTCAGTGAAATTGAACGAATAAGAGAGAAGGAGCTTCCCCAACTCTGCGTTATGGACAACAAAACCAGATACAACAAAGAATGGATTGAGGCGTTGGAAATTGAAAACCTGGTCACAGTAGCCGAAATGGTGACCAAAGCAGCGCTGACGCGTGAGGAAAGTCGAGGCGCACACTACCGTCGGGACTTCCCGAAAACCGACAATCAAAACTGGTTTGTCAACATCGTGGTTAGACTAGAGAGACGCAGAATGCTGTTCGAAAGAGTTCCAGTCGTCACAACTATGATGAAGCCGGAGGGACTCTGACATGCCAGAAACCGTTCACGCCAAAGTTTTCAGGTACAACCCCGATGTCGACAAGGCTCCCCGCTACGAAACCTACGAGGTCCCATACATCGAGGGCATGGTGGTCTTAGACGTTCTGCACCACATCTACGAGAAGTTTGACGGTTCCTTCGCCTACCGTTGGGCTTGCCGAGCTGGGCAATGCGGCTCCTGCGCGGTCATAATCAATGGAAAGCCGCGAGTTGCTTGTCGAACCATAGTTGAGAAAGGCAAGCCTCTCACAGTGGCGCCTCTCCTACAGTTTCCAGTTGTGAAGGACCTTGTTGTAGACTTACAGAGGGGCTTAAGGAGAATCGCGCGAATAAGACCCTATGTTGAGAGAGTTAAGAGTCCCTCGAGACCAGAGACAATAACAAGAGAAGCCATCGAACCAATAAAAGAGGTTCGCGAGTGCATCGAGTGCTGGTCGTGCATATCGGCTTGTCCAGCTGTTGCTGAGGCTTGGCAAGAATTCTCTGGTCCCATGTACCACACCAAACTGGCACGACTCGAATTCGATGAGAGAGACGTAGAAGACCGCGTGAAAATGGCGTTCCTAGACGGACTGTACAAGTGCACCACCTGCAGGGCTTGCGTGGAAGTCTGTCCGAAAGAGATAGACATTCCTGGAAAAGCCATTGAGAAGATGAGGGCTATCGCCGCCAAGACCGGACTTGGACCCCTTCCGGGACATAAGGAATACGTGATAAGGGCAATCACGTCAGGCAGGTCAATAGACAAGATGGGAACCTCACTGCTTGAGATGTTTAAGACAGGCTACGTTGCCAGAGTGAAGGAACCCAGAGACACCGTGGGATACTTTCCAGGTTGCCTAACCGACTACAGACTCCAAGAAGTCGGCAAAGCAATTGTACAGGTTCTCAACAAAAACAACATTGAAGTCATTGTGCCTTCCGAGTTCACCTGCTGTGGCTCGCCTCTTTTGAGAACTGGCATGGTTGACGAAGCACGGGAAAAACTCGCACCCAAAAACGTCGGAATATTAGAAGAACTCGGCGTCAAGACTGTTGTTACGGGTTGCCCCGGATGTGCCATGACAATAAAGCTGAACTATCCAGAGCTGATCGGAAGAAAACTCGGATTCGAGACACTGCACGTGTCAGAGTATCTAGCCAGAAGGGTCGACCTTAACGTGAAGGACATGAACCCAGTCAACGTCAAGGCTACGCTTCACAATCCCTGCCACCTGAACAGAGGGCTAAACGCACACGACGACATCAAGATTGTTTTGAGCAAAATACCTGGCATAAATGTAGCCGAGATGGAGGAGTCCGACAGGTGCTGCGGCGCTGGCGGCGGAGTGCGCGCTGGCGAGCGTCCTATATCGATGATGATTGCTAGGCGCAAGGGTGAGTTCATCATAAACTCTGGAGCCCAAGCCTGTGTCACTCAGTGTCCCTTCTGCTATATCCAAATACAAGACGTGCTGAAACAGATGGGTTACCAGCAGATCAAGGTGTATGACCTAGCGGACCTGTTGGCAATGTCGTATGGTGTTGAGGGTTAGCCCGCGTGCGTGTGAGACCTCTCTACCTACGGGGGGAGAGGGTCATGTTGAGTAGAGATGTGGCTTGCGTTTGTGTGTGCGCAATGCTAGCCTAGCCCCTCTAATAGGCGCTAGATGGGCGGTGAGGGTGAGAGAGACAGAGACGGGTATAGCCTCGTCTCAGAGGGTTTTCGCGTATAGGAATGGTTAAATGTTTGTTGTGTATTGTAGTGAGAAGCCAAGAGAGGTTAGCGTAGATGCTGAAGATTCGAAGGTTTGTTCAGGGCAGGGATGAAGACGTCTGGGTTAGCGTGTGGAATAGGGCTTTCAGAGAATTCGAAGACTTCCGAAGCATCACTGTTGAGGACATGTTAAAGAGCGAGAAGAATCCAACCTTCGATGCTACAGGCATTTTCATTGCCGAGCTCGACGGAGAGTCCGTCGGAATCGTCAACGCGTATGTGGACAAGCTAAGGGAGGAGAAGAAAGGCTTCATACGCATGCTGGGAGTTGTTCTTGAGTACAGACGAAGAGGCGTAGGACGAGCGTTGGCAGAGAAAGCCATAGAGAGCCTCAGAGAACGCGGAATGCAAACTATCGAGGCTGGCGCTGTTATGGACAAGCCTGAAGCCATTAAGCTGTGGGAGAGCATGGGCTTCCAGAGCGTCAGAGTCTTCAGCCTGATGAAAAGCAGTCTAGAGAGCATTCCTTCAGACATCGGCGAAAACAAAGAGGTGACACTGCAAACATACCAGAAAGGCTCGATGGAGGATTTGAAACTGCTGAACTGGCTGTCCAACGAAGCTTTTAGGGAGCACTACAACTACCGACCCGACTCAGTCGAGGAAACACGGTACTTCTTGGAACAAGACCCCATTTTCAGCGAGCAAGAATGGTTCTTTACCCTTCTATCTGACAAGCCTATCGGCTACGTGGGAGTGGGCGTAGACGAGAAATTCAACGAAGAGAAAGGAACGAAGGCTGGGTGGATACTGAGCATAGGTGTTCTGAAGTCCCATCGACTGAAGGGAATTGGCACACGACTAATGATTGAAGGCATGAAAACGTTGAAGGCGAAGGGCATGACCGAAGCCTTACTTGGCGTAGACGACCAAAACCCAACAAAAGCCATCAAACTTTACGAAAAAGTAGGATTCCAAGCATCAAGAAAAGACATAGCATATCAAAAGATGCTTTAACCGTCTCTCCTCCTGGTCTGTTTTCAGTGCGAAGACTTTCCGTGCACGAGCGTGAGCGAGTTCAGCTCAGACGGAGTATCTCACCACAAGAGGACTGTTGAAAATTCGAAGAGGATGAGAGAAATCGGAATAGAAGCGTGGATTGCGGAGCAGAAAAGAAAAGGCAAATGCGCATTCTGCCCATAGAAACGCTACATGAAAGCCTTTGCGTGCTTCTTTTCACGTTGGTTTTCTCAGTTTGAGTTGTGCATCACCGTAGTCGATTACAGCCCTGCACCTCTTGAGGAAATCACTTGCCAAGGCTCCACATATCTCAAATCCCAGCTTATTGCTAATATGAGAGAAATCGAAAACTGCTACTTGTAGACCCTCCAGACTTAGTTCCCCTATCCTCAAGCTCTTTAACTTTGTCAAATAGTAAGAAGATTCTCCGCCTGCTCCAATTCCCTTCAGCGGACCTTTTAGCTCTAACGCCAGCTCCTCTGCTAGACTCTTGTGCAAGATTGTCGTTGGGGAATCGGTTGTAACCAGAAATCTAAGAGGACCAGTACCGTCAATGTATACATCTTCTACAATCATCGAGTTCTTTATGAACTTGAGCTGTAGAACGGTTTCCTCTTTCATAGTCTTCCCACCAAGCATCTAAGTGCTTTGAACTATTCTCCTTTTCTATCTTCTTTTCACACACACGAGCAATGAAGAAATAATCATGATAGACAGATAATTATGTAAAAATAAATAGCATATCAATGAGATTTGTTAACTATTCATTCGCTGTCGGAGGACCAGCTTAAGTGAAGGTTGTTTATCACGAAAGGTACCGCGAAGTGTACGCTTCTGACCCAGCGGCACAACCTGGCAGAATAGAGAGCATCTACAGTGAGTTGCTCGGGCATTTCGACTTTGCTGAGCCAAAGCCAGTCAACGAGAGAGATGTGCTCCTCGTTCACGGTCAAACTCACGTAGAAAATGTGAAATCCCATCGTCTAACCTATGAAATCGCGTTGCTAGCCGTTGGTGGAGCCGTCAAAGCCTCAGAAATCGCTATGGAAGGCGAACCAGCCTTTGGGCTGATTCGACCGCCTGGTCACCACGCCAGCCGAGATTCCAGCTGGGGCTTCTGCTACTTCAACAACGTGGCCGTGTCCGTCGAGAAACTTCGGTGGGAAGGCGAGATTCGGAGGGCGCTGATAGTTGACGTAGACCTTCACTTTGGAGACGGAACAGCCAACATATTCTCTGGCGTGTCTGAAGTCGCCTACTTTCACGTTGAGGGCTGGAGCCGAGAGCAATACCTAAACAACCTCTCGAGGCGTCTAGCAACTAAAGAGAGCTTCGACATCGTCGCTGTTTCTGCTGGATTTGACCGACACGAACAAGACTGGGGAGGACTGCTGAAGACGGAGGACTATCAAACCATTGGGAAGATGATAAAGGAGTTCGCCGAAAAAACCTGTAACGGAAAAAGATACGCCTTGTTAGAGGGCGGCTACAACCCTTCTGTCTTGGGCAAAAACGTCAGGTCTCTGCTAGACGGCTTGAGGTAGTTATCCCACAATTGCCTCCACGAACAGGGCTGGTGGTGAAGCCTCTCCCCATTTCCTTACGGATTCGACAGCTTCGTTGTACTCTCTCTCAGCCTCCGCTCTACGCTCTTCAGGTAAAGTAGAAGTGTTAAGGAAGAAGAAGGGTGGCGCTGCACTCAGGTTGAAATCAAAGGTTTTAGTGTGAAATCTTCTCAGGCCAGCGTTTTCTAAGAGGTTCGCAAGTTCTCCTTCGGTGAAGAAGGGCAGTTCGCCTCGTGTGTACTTGACTTTGCAGTTGAACATCTTGAGATGAGCTTCCTGCGCTTTGTTTGTCGCTGATAGAAGACTCTCAACAACAAAAACGCGACCACCATTTTTCGTAACTCGTTTCATTTCTTTGAAAGCGCCTTGAATTATTTTTGTGTCTAGAAAATTTCTGATGGCGTGAACCGAAGCGGTCACAGAGAATGTCTCATCTCTGAAGGGCATTGTTACCACGTTTCCCTTGACTCCGACAATCTTGGTGTGCAGATGCAGCTCTCGCATAATTAACTTGAATTTTTGCCACCAGCCTCTTCGTCCAAGCCCGTTCATCAAATCAAGACCAACAACAGACTTGCCATGACGCGCTGCAGCCGCTGTAAAGTAGCCTCTTCCGCAGCCAACGTCTAGAACGTTGTCATCGGCGGCTATCCGCATCTTCTCAGCGAGCTTGAGTCTCTCTTTTCCCACATCTGAGTTTAGGTAAACGTCCTTCCAGGAAACTCCGAACTCTAAGAATAGTTGGCGCAGAACAGCCTCGTACTTCCCGATGAAAGCATTGTATTCCTGCGAGGATGAGCCGTAAAGAGTGCGTTCTTCGGGAAGAACTGCTTGAACTTTATGTCTCTTAACGAGTCTGGGCACCGATTGAAGGATTACTCCCTCTCCCATAAGGCCCCAGTCGACGCTCATGTGCGGTCACCAAGTTAGAAGTGTATATCTTCCTATGAATCTCCCTTTTGAGCTAACCATGGTTCTCGGTTTGCAGATGACCTCCCGAATTTCCATTCCGTCGTAAAGGTCAAACATCTTGACAGAGTAAGATGGTTTCATGACGATAGCTGTGTCCAATCCTCTCTCGGTTCCAGCCATAACAATAGCTTCTTCATTCACGGGAATCGCTCCATTGTCTGCAGCCATTAATGCGACTTCCACGCAGACTCGCAAGCCGGGGCACACAAGTCGAAGCGTTTCATTAATAATTTCTTGGATGGATGTGCCGCCGTATTTAGCCATAAGAGAACGGTCAATATTCCACAATGTCGGGGTTCCGCCAACTATCTTTACACCCAGTTTTGCAAGCTCTTTCAAATTTCTCTGTGAGTATTCTATTGGAACCCTTTCTAGTCCCCTTTTGATCCATTCTTGCTGTATCTTCCTAAGCTCCGGAATCGACTCATACGCTCCATAGGGCTCTTTTTTCACAGTCCAAACTCCGCCGAGAAGATACCTAACGCCTACAACGGAAACACCCAAATCTTTGAAAGCCTTAGCAACCCTTACAGCGCTGTCTCCAGTTAGTGAAGCTACAACAATATAGCGGATCCCAAGTTCCATGGCTCTTTGCTTGCATAAATTAATCGCCCTCTCCGTATTAAGAAGGCCAGGGCGCTCAAAGTATTCTACGGTCTTCTCAACCATAATACTTACCCCAAAAGACTATCCTAAAGTAGAAATAAATAACTTTAGAAAAACCGTGCATAGTCCAATACGTTGAAAACAGATATTAGCATCATCGTTTTCCATAATGAAATGGTTGTGGTTGCGTCATGCCCACGAACCTCCCAGCCGAAGCCAAGCACAAATGGAACGAGGCTTCACTGGCGAGAACACCCCAAGAGAAGGTTCAGAGGCTGCAGGAGTTTCTGAGCCTAGTCCCAAAACACAAGGGAACAGCCCGCCTGTGCGCTCAGGTCAAGCGTCAGATCTCTCTTCTGAAAAAAGAGATCGAAGAGAAGAGGAGAAGGAGGGCCGGACGGGGAGGACCCAGATTTTTCCTAGAGAAGGAAGGCGCAGCCCAGATAGTGATTCTCGGACCAACAAAGGTGGGGCGAAGCAGCCTCTTGACCTCCCTCACCAACGCTAAGGTTGAAGTTTCGGATTACCCCTACACGACCCGTGAGCCAGTGCCAGGCATGTTCCAATACGAAGACCTCCAGTTCCAGTTTGTTGAGGCACCAGCGTTGATGGAGGGTTCAGCGAGGGGTGAGGCTTGGGGACTCCAGACGCTGGGACTAGCCCGCAACGCCGACGGGCTCATTCTAATGATTGACTTGTCGCAGGACGCAAACAAGCAGCTGAGCCTAATCTTGAGAGAGTTGGAGGAGGCTCGCGTGCTCACTCAGAAGCCCCGTGCGAGAGTTGAAATCGAGCGAAGGCACGTGGGCGCTGGTCTCAGAATCCTCGTGTTCGGACGCCTGGTTGACTGCACAATGCGAGACATGGAAGACTTGTTGAGAGGCTATCGCGTTCAAGACGCCACAGTAAAGGTTTATGGAGAGGCAACCCTAGACGACGTGGAAGACGCCATATTTGAGAGCACGGTTTACCGACCAGCAATCATCGTGGCGAACAAGAGCGACGCATCAGGGGCGAGAAAAAACCTCAAGGAGCTGGAGCAACTTGTGGGCGACCAAATGCTCATCGTTCCCATTTCCTGCATGAAACGTCAAGGACTAGAAAAACTGGGGAAAGAACTGTTCAAGTCGCTGAGAATTATCCGCGTCTACACCAAGGAGCCGAGTGACAGAAAGCCTTCGCCCAACCCGTTTGTTCTCAAAAAGGGCGCCACAGTGATGGAGTTAGCAAGACAGGTTCACAGCGACTTCATTGAACGCTTCTCCCACGCCAGAGTCTGGTCCCAGCGGCTTCCGTTCAGTCCGCAGAAAGTCGGGGCTTCCTTCGTCTTAGAAGATAAAGATGTCGTGGAGCTGCACGCAAAGTAGCGGCTGAAGACTGTCTGTTTTTTAGCGGGAAGACCTAGCTATTCGCTCCATCTCGTTGCGCTTTGAGATGGCATAGCTCTTGACATCCTTGTTAGAAGCCAGAGCTATCTCCTCGGCTAGGCATTCGTCCAGCGACCTAGGATTGTTGAGCGCGGCTTTCCTGGCTCCTTCGGTGAGGAGGCGCAGAGCCAAGTCGACGCGTCTCTGAGGCGCGATGTCAACGGCTAGGTGATAGACTATGCCGCCGTAGCTGATTCTTGTCGTGTCCTCACACGGCGACGAGTTCTCAACAGCCTTGACCAGCACCTCAATGGGATTTTGCCCCGTGCGGAGCTGGACGATTTCGAAGGCGTTTCTCACGGTGTTTATGGCTCTTGCCTTTTTTCCAGCGTGTTTTCCTGGGCGCATGAGGTCGTTTATCAGGCGCTCTACGATGTTGACCTCAGCCTTTCGGAACCTTCCGTGTTCGTGTCTTCCCATGCTGTGGGGAACGTAGACGGGTGAGAGCGCCACATAGCGCTTCAGTCCCGGGTCCTTGACCTCTACTCCCTTGAAGCCCCACTTTCCAAAAAGCTTGACCTCTTGCTCCTTGCTCAAAGCCTCTTTTCACCTCATTAAAATCAGCGCATGGGTTTCTCTTTGCGTCCGAGCACCAGCTCCTTGAGGGCGACGCCGTTGATCGTGAGGACCCTCCACCTTACGCCTGGAATGTCGCCCATGCTCCTGCCCCGTGAACCGCCAATCCCCTCTACGATGACCTCGTCGTGCTCGTCGACTACGTTGAGGGCTCCGTCTCCAGGTAGGAAGGCGGTTATGAGTCTGCCGTTTTTTATGAGCTGTGTGCGAACGCACTTTCGTATGGCGCTGTTGGGCTGCTTGCTTTCAACGCCGACTTTTTCTAGGACTATGCCTCTCGCCATGGGTGCGCCCATGAGCGGGTCGGATTTGATGTCGAGTTTTAGCATGCGGCGCTTGTAGTACATGTTGCTCCAGCGGAACTGCTTCCTCTTCTCGATTAGTTTTCGCGCCGCGAACTCGCCTCGTGTTGAGCCTGAACCCATGGTTTGGCTTTGCCTCTCGGAAGCATAATCAACACAACTCATATTTAAACAGTATATTTAGACAGTCTGTATACGTGAGGATGAGAGCCTTGAGCGTCAGAGTGAGGCTTTTTCAAAACGGAGACGAGGACGTCTGCATCGAGATTCTCAACGAGTCGTACAAGGAAACGGCTGGGCATGAACCCATCACAAGATACGATTTTGAGGGATACAAGAAAACGTCAATAGACCTCCTCGTGGCAGAGGTAGATGACAGAGCAGTTGGCTTCGCCACAACCCGTTGGTCGTGGCACCCCGCGGAGATACAGCGACTAGCAATTCTGGCGGCATACGTTGAGACGAGCGTCGGACCAGTCTTGGTCAATGAAGCGTTGAAACGACTAGAAAGCGTGGGTGCAAAGGTTGTTGAAGTCATGGCGTACTCACCGCGGTATCATAGCCTGCTCGAGACATGCGGTTTCACTCCAGCCCGCAAACACTTGTACATCATTTGGGATTTAACGAAGCCTTTGCCTGCTAGACCGACAAATAGGGAGGTTGTCGCAAAGCCCGTCTCCCTCAGCGATGCTAGGGTGTTCGGTAAGCTCTATGTGGAAGCCTACAAGGATTATTGGGGTTGGGCTTTCGGCGGGGACTTGGAAAAGATTATCAAGATGGCGACTGCAGCCTTTCAGAAGCTGCTTAAGACGGGACGAGCACAGCCCTCCTTAGCCTACTTGAAGGATGAAGCCGTCGGTTTGGTTTGCCCCTCCATAGACGATGAGTGGGTTGAATCTCACAAAATAAGGCGGGGGCGACTGACCTTCGGAGTTGGCGTGTTACCACAGCACAGGAGAAAGCACATCGGAGTAGCACTTTTGTTGAACGGACTGCGATGGCTGAAAGAGCAGGACATGGAACAGGCATACGTCACAACATTCACAAACTTGGACAGAGACACGCCAGCCGTTAAGCTGTATTTGGGAGCGGAAGGAAAAATACTCAGACAGCACGTGGCGTTTCAATTGGAGAAGTAATGGCTGATTATGGGAGAGGGTCTAACTCTGTTGGCTACAACGCAAAATATGCAAGACACAATCGCGCCGCATTATACTGGAGTGGTTGGTCATCTCTCTCCTTTTAGCCATCCTTTTATTCCTAGTTCCCTGACTGTTATGGTTACTGGCTCTGGTTGGTGTGCCTTGTATTTGCCGTTTTCGTCTAGGTACAGTATCCTTGGTTTCAGAGGGAATACTCCTTGGACTTTTGGCTTTAGTGTGAATCTCACTTCTTCTGTCTTTAGCGGGTCGAGTCGTTTTCCTTTCATGTTGAGATAGCAGTCCTCTATGCGGTATTTTTCAGGTTTCTCTGCAAGCTCAAAACCTTCGGGGATGACTTCCGTGATTTTGGTCAAGAGGGCGGGACCTTTTCCTGCGTTGACGAGCTCTATTTCCAAGTCGAGGTTTTCTCCGACTTTGAGTTCTTTTTGGCGGGTTATTATGCTTGCTTGTATGTCGGCGTGTTCGAATTTTTCTAAGCCGACCGCTTCTTCTTTGGTTGGTGTTGGGGTGGTGAAGGCTGTTGTTGTGGAGACGATGGTTGGGGCGTGCAAGACTTCGGTTAGGGATATGGCTAGTTCTCGTTCCTCTCTCACTTTTTCCAGTAGTCTCTGCACCTGTTCGCTTTTTTCTGGGTGTTCAGCCTTCATGTATGCTCCAGCGGATGTTTGCAGAACCTTTTCAGCTATCATGTAGAGTCTGGCTTTTTTCTCTGGGTCTCTTTCTTCTTTTGCGTTGTCCATGTGTACGTAGGCGTCAAAGAGTAGCCCAGTTGCTTTGGCGTATTCTGAAGCTTCTCGAAAGGCTGCTTGTACGTAGTAGTTGGCGGCGCTTTCTAGGTGCTTTATAGCTGCAGTGTGCATGGTTGTGTCTCTCGTGTCGGCGAATTTTGTTCCCGCCTCAAGTGCTCTGCAGAAGCGACTGTGCCCCAATGCTAGCATTTTTGCTCTCTCGTTTGGACTGGTTTCCTTGGCTTCTTCAAAGAGTTGGGATGCTTCTACGTATAGTGCGGGTGATGTCTCCGCCTCGGCGCTGGTCATTTTCTGCCAGGCTCGAGAAAGACTGGAGATGAATCTGAGTTCCTTTTTGTCTTGTTCTGAGTCTAGTGCTTGGGTTATTTTCTCGAAGGTTTCGGCTGCTGAGCCGTATTTTTCGGAGCTAGAGCGGTGGTCGCCTTGTTTGTCGAGGATTTTTGCCTCCTCAAGACTCATTCTGGCTACGCAGTATTCGTGTCTTAGGTCTGTGGTCTTGAGCATGCTGGTTACCATTTGTTTTTCGTCTAAGTTTTCAATCTTGTTGAGCTCGGTTTGGAGGGATCTTTTGGCTTCGTTGAACAGTTGGGCTGCTTGCTCGAAGGCTTGGAGCGCTTCTTCGCTATGTTCCTTTCTGCTCAACTCCTCTGCGTTTTCAACCTGGACCCAAGCGAAGTAGTTAGGAGCTAAGTAACACCATTGTTTTAATGACTTGTGTAAGTTGGCGGCTTTCTCGAAGTGTTCCTTTGCTAAGCCGTATTCCTGTCTTGCATGATGGTGCCGGGCTTTTTCGATTTCACTCCAAGCTTGCATGTAAAGCGCATGGTTTTGGTAAAAGTCTTTGAGTTGAGGAATCTTTTCAGCGGCGCTCTTGTAGTTGTCTGAGGCGAAGTCAAAGTTTTCAGCGGCGTTTAGGTACTCGCCTAAATCGTCATAGACTCGGGCGACTTCCCAGTAACATTCCGCCATATAGCTGACCACATTTAGCTTTCGAAGTGAGTCCGCAGATTCCCTGAAGGCTTTAATTGCCTTTCTCAGATGCTCCCTATTGTTGGTAGACTCATAAAGACGGTTCAATAAATCCCCGTATTCATATTGCCAGCGTGCTAGAACACCTAATTCCGCGACTGCGCCTTTCCCTTCCAAAAATGCCACTCCCTTAATGCAAAGGTTCAAGGAGTTTTCTTTGTCTAGTGCGGCTTCTTGGAGCATGTTCCTTTTAGTCTCAACGTCCTTAGCCAATTCGGCGAGTTGGGATTTTATGTCGGCAAGATATTTGCGCATCACACCTCGATTCCAGTAGTCGTATGGCATCAATTGCTCTGTAAGTTCAATAGACTCGTTTCTGTGCCTCAGAGCTTGTTCCAGAAGCCTCCTTTTCTCCTCGGAGTTCACTTCCGTCATGGCTAACAATGCAAGCGCCTTGCTGAAAACGTGATGCGCATAGTGAAGATTTCTTGGGCATCCCGAATTTTCTGCTCGCCGCAGCAGGTCTGGTGCAGCTTCTACGGCTTTTTCTGATAGTTCTCGTCTTTTGCTGAGATTTGTTTCCCAGTAGGCTTGCATCCAATAGTACTCAGCATAAGGTGCTTCCACCCAAATTACATCACCAAGTGGACTTACGAAGGAGATTGGGGAGTACTGATGTTTAGCGTCTTCAGCATACTTCAATTTTCTTTTATCGAGTTCAACATTTTCATCTGGGTCTTCACTTACCACCCAATTAGTATGGTATGCCAAACATTCTAGCGCACACCCGATGATGAGTTTGTCTCTAGTCTTTCTACCATACTCCAACGCTTTACTAAAATTCTCCAGAGCCTTATCAGAACCCCACCCCCAATCTAAATTTGCACCCGCCAGAGTGGATAATAATTCAAGCAGAGTTGCCTCTTCAGAGAGCTCGCCCGCCTTGCGCCAGTAACCATTAGCCTTTTGAAAATACCCCTCCCTATCTTTTAGGTCTAGAAAATCAAAAGCGAACACTTTAAGGTAACTGGCTGCTTGTGCATAGGCTCTTGCGAGTTCGTAGGAGTCTTTCAACGTGGAAAGAAACCCGATTGCTTTCTCTCCATGCTCCACCGCCTCTCTTACTGCTCTCTCTCTGGCTTGAAAATTCGACTCACGAGTAGCTCCAAAAATAGCGCTCATCGAGAGTTGGTTGTACGCTTTCCCATATTCCAAAGCCTCCCCAGCTTCCTCAAAAGCTTTCAAAGACTCTTTTGTCAATTTCCAACACTCAGTAATCAGCCTCTTCTTTTCAGACACTTCTGAAGTAAGCCAATAATTCACGTAGGCTATCGTAGCATCGCAGCGAAGCATTCTAGGCGTTTTTCCAGGGTCACTCAGCCTTCCGTAAAATTCCTTAGCTTTATTATAATTCGCAATAGCTTGCTGCATCCTCTCCCTGAACTGGTCAACACTCTCAGCCTGCATAGCCGCCCGATAAAAAGCGTAGCCCAAGCGCTCGCAGATCTCACCCTTTTTCGAGAAATCCCGCTCAGTCACCAATCCTAAAGCTTTCTTGTAAGATTCAACCGCGCCCAACCAATCGTACTCTCTCTCCAGCTCCGCAGCCCGACCAACAACAGCCTCCAAACCCAATCCTTCTTCCACACCTACAAGCACTAAAGGTTATCATCAGCCCTCTGAAAAGACTTTTGATAACCAGAAAACACTTTTTCACTCTCTCATTTGTCGCTCTGGCAATGAAGAAAAGCCTCATCTCCAACAACACAACCTATTTGGCGCCTAATAGAGGGGCTAGGTCTGCTGTGCACACACATACGCAAATCACATCTCCACTCAACATCCCCCCGTAGGTAGAGAGGTCTCACATACGCAAACAAACGACATAATCATAAACCTTTACAAAGGGCAATGGAAAGTTATAAATCCTCAAAAACAAAATACAGTAACCCACACCTAAGAATTACCACGTTATTGTATAAAGGTATGGAGAGAGACGAGAACATGAGCACCCACGCCGAAAACCTCAAACTCAGACTCATGACAATCGAACTCCTCAGAACAGCCAAAAAGCAGTACACATACAGAGAACTATCCAGCAAAACAAACCTCCCAGTGACAGTCCTGAGCCGATACGCAAAAGGACACGTACTGCCAAACACGGAGAGAGCCCGCCTACTCTGGCGAACACTAACAAGAATGGTGGGGCTCCAAGTCGAACTCCGCCGAAGAATACAGTTCAACAACGAGGGATACTTCGACAACACCGCAATCATAGGCGACTACAACATCCTCAGACAGGCGGCACACCACGCACTAGCAGTGTTCGCGGGCAGACGAGTAACAAAAGTGCTCACAGCAGCCGTGGACGGCATACCGCTCTCCACAATGGTCGCTAACAACTTAGGCGTCAACCTAGTCATAGCCAAATGGACAAAGGAAGTGGGCGTCCCCTCCTTCCTCGAAGAAACCTACGTCTGGAGAGACTCAGGCGTAACCATGACCCTCTACGTACCCAAAGACGCCCTCAAAAAAAGAGACAGCGTACTCATAGTAGACGACATGATAAAAACGGGCGAGACCCAAGCCGCCCTCGTCAACATGGTGCACAAAGCGAAGGCTGAGGTGTCCGGTGTCTACTCCCTCATAGCCGTGGGCGACGAGTGGCAGAAGAAGCTGAGCCTACCCAAAGACTGCCCCATAGAGGTCGTGACAAAAATAACCTTAACAGAGCACCCTTAACTTCGGATCTTTCTGCGAAGGTCTCTGCCAAACCGCAACAGCGCCGTCTCAAAGTTTACGAATGACTTCCCAGCCAACTCGTTCTCTGTCCAGAACTCTTTCAACTCTTTCAACGCTTTCTCCGGGCTTTCTCCTCGGATTATGCCCAGTTTTTTCGCCGCCAGAATCACCAGTGGAGTGGGCTTTGGATCTGCCTTGCTCCACACGCCTCTCAGTTCGCGTAGGAATATGCTGACCGTGACATCTCCTATGCCCTTCCCCAGCTCCTTCAGTCTTCTCTCCAAGTCAGCCTTGTCCGAAGCCCTCTCGTGGAGGAGGCTGAGGCTTCCATTGTACACTCTGTTCAAGTTTCCCATGACCTCCAACAGTTTGTCTGCGGTCTTGTAGTCGTAGCGTGTGTAACTCCCCTCATCCAAAATAGCGACTAAGCCGTCCCAGCCTGTTTCGACAATCCTCTTCGGCGTCAAAACCCCGTGCCTCCCAAAGCACCTGTAGGCCTTCACCACCGAGGTCTCAGTTATGGGCGCACCGAACAGAACCGCAGCCAAAAACCACTTGAAAACCTCCTCGTCGTCGCCGCTCTCCACGTTAATGTCTAGAGACTCCGAGTATCTCCGCCCCAAACTGTCAACGAGAGAGATCAAGTCTTCTCTTCTCACGAGTCTTCACGCTCCCTAGGAGCCTACCTACACGAAATTCATAGATACAGGATTAGTATAAAAAAGTGACACGGAGGCTTTCACAACGCGAACCATAGAGTGGAAGAACGGCAAAGTCACAACTGTAGACCAGACAAAACTCCCCAACAAACCAATATTTCTGAAAATGACCGACTGCCGCCAAGTGGCTTCCGCCATAAAGGACATGAGGATTCGGGGAGCCCCCCTAATCGGCGTAGCCGCAGCCTACGGCTTAGCCCTCACTGCATACCACTCAAAAGCGTCAAACAAAAAAGAACTGATAAAGCATGTTCAAGCCTCCGCTGATGTTTTGAGGAACACAAGGCCAACAGGGGCAAATCTGTTTTGGGCTGTGGACCGCATCTTGAAGAAGGCAGGAGAAGCCTCGGGCTCCGTTGACGCCGTCGCAAGAGCAGTGGTCGCCGAGGCGCAGAGGATAGCCAATGAAGACGTCCAAATCAACAGGAGGATAGGCGAAAACGGGTCAAAGCTGATCCAAAACAGAGATAGCGTTCTCACTCACTGCAACGCCGGCGCATTGGCGACAGTTGAACACGGAACAGCGCTTGCCATTATTCGAACAGCCTGGACGCAGAACAAGAGGGTCCATGTGTATGCCACTGAGACTAGACCGAGGTTGCAGGGCGCGAGGCTGACCGCCTACGAGCTGCAGCGCGACGGTATTCCAGTCACGTTGGTCACGGACAGCGCGGTTGGCTACCTCATGTCCAAACGGCTGGTCAACAAGGTTGTTGTTGGCGCGGACAGGGTTGTCAGAGACGCCGTCATAAACAAGATCGGAACGTACACCATAGCAGTTCTGGCTCGTGAGCACGGTGTTCCCTTCCACGTGGCCGCTCCAACTTCCACGTTCGACTTGGCACGCACATCGGAGGATGTGGTGATTGAGGAGAGAGATAGTAGCGAAGTGACACATTTTGGCTCTGAGAGAACCGCTCCAGAGGGCGTGAGGGCGCTGAATCCAGCGTTTGACGTGACTCCGCTGAAATACGTGAGTTCTATCACTTGTGAGAAAGGCGTGTTGGTTGTGGAGGAATTTCAAAGACTCGCGAAGAAGTGAGCTTTTAGAGGAGGGTGAAGGCTTGAGGACGATTTCTACAGAGGCTGCTCGCGGTTTTCTTGTCTCGAGGCAGAAGTATGGCTGTTGGAAGGGTAAGACTGGGGTGTTAGAGGCTGTTAGGCGTCTGGAGTGCATTCAGACAGACCCCATAAGCGTGGTTCATCGCAATCAGCACCTGGTCTTGCACAGCAGGGTAGTCGACTATGAGGTTTCGTATCTGGACGATTTACTCTACGAGGACAGGGCTGTTTTTGAGTACTGGTGCAACGAGAAATCCATTGTCCCGATTGAGGATTTCCCATACTTCAACCATAGGATGCAAAATCACATGGAGTTTCACTCACCCTTCTACGAGCGCATAAAAGCCGAGCGAAAGAAGCTGAAGAGCCAGATTTCGCAGGTCTTGTCTATGATAAAGAAGGAGGGTCCTCTCTCTGCTCAGGATTTCGAACGGTGCAAGACAGTGGAGGGTAAAGTGGCAACCAGAGTCTTGAATTTGCTCTGGGATTGTGGCGAGTTGATGATTCATCACGTGGAGGGCAATCGCCGATACTTTGACTTGACTGAGCGTGTTTTGCCCTTCAAAACTAGAATGCCGCCTGTCAACCGTGAGGAGTACGAGAGTTTCATGGTGGAGAAGTATATGAGAGCCTATGGGCTGGTTGACACGCGCGACTGGAGGTTTGGCTGGCGCTCCATGAAGGCTTCCGAGCGTAAGGTGACCGTTGAAAGAATGTTGAAGGAAGGAAAGATTTTTCCTATGAAAATAGATAGCGTGAAGCACGTTTACTATGTTTTGGAGGAGTATCTGAACGCTCTGGAAGAAGAGGAGAAGCCTTCTGATGAGAAAGTGTATCTTATCGCTCCTTTGGACAATCTGCTCTGGAACCGCAGAATGATTTCGGAAATCTTCGGCTTCGACTACGCCTGGGAGGTCTACAAGGTTCCAGAGAAGAGAAAGTACGGCTACTACGTCATGCCAATTCTGCGAGGCACAAAGTTCATTGGAAGACTCGACCCGAAACTGGACAGACAAGACCGAAAAATGATACTGAACGCCCTGCTTCTGGAGGAGAAGCGCATCGACAAACCATTAGTAGACGAACTAGCACAGGCAATCGATAGATTCTGCCGATTCCACGATGCACATGAAGTCGAGATCAGACGAACAGAACCGAAAGAATTGAGAGACTCACTGATGCCCGTAATCGCCTAAAGTTGCCTTTGCTGGTTAGTTAGCAATTACTCAATTTTTCACAAAATAGTAACCGTTATCGGTTGGGCTGTTAATAAGAAATTTCTGTTTATGTAGGTGATTTTAGTCAGCGCCACAATTGTGTACGTGCCTTTTGGAACCTGTATGTATAAGTCTTCCCTAATTCTGTATAATTGTTTCCAAGTGAGTGTTTCGGTTATTGTTTGAGTTGGCCACAGAGTAGCAGGGAGCCCCCACTGCCACGATTCTGGTATTCTAATGATTGTGTTACTATGCTGAAAAATTGCCTTGCCTGTCTCGTTGTAAACGATGAAATCTGGCGGGGGGTAGTGAGTAAATTGTAGGGGCCATAAACCGATGTTTTGTAACGTGACGGTTATGTGGAGAGACTCTCCCATCTCAAACTTTGTTTTCAAAGCGGAGGCGGTTAACCTCAATGTGGGAGTTAAAAGCGCATAAAGCCCCGACACCCCAAAAACCACTATGGTAATCACTACGGCGGTCTTCAAAATTTTACTTCTAAATAGTTTCGTCAATTTCAATTTTGGTTAATCCCACATGTTCTCTCTGTGCAGAGGATGAAATACCTTTCGAGAGAGTTTAAATTTCGAAACGCATGATACCGTAGTTGGAAGGTTATGAATTTGACGGAGTCAAGACTCGAGGGAAACACAGGTCGAAGCGCAGAAATAAAGAAGATAAAGGCTTTTCTTAGAGAGAAAGACGTTTTGGTTTCTTCTTCCGACGATGTGGAGGAGCTTTCTTCTCGGGGTTACGGCGTGGCTGAAAACGGAAACCTCGCTCTCACCCTTTTTGAAGCCTTGTTCTTGCTGAGCAAGGGAGTAGTTCAAGTCGAAGATGAAAAGAAAGGAAAAGAAGTGGGCTTTCAACAACTCCTAAAACAGTATCAGTCTGTTGACGAGAACGCCTGGGTCAAATACCTGATCTACCGCGACCTGAGGAGCCGCGGGTACGTGACAAGAGAGGGCTTCGGCTTGGGCATAGACTTCCGAGTCTACGAACGCGGCGAGTACGGCACAGCAACAGCCACGTACTTGGTCCTTGGTATTCAGGAAGGTCAGCCCGTGTCTATGGAAGACTTGGTCAGCGCCATGAAGCACGTTCAAGGATTAAAGAAGCGACTGGTGCTCGCGGTTCTGAACAGGAGAGGAGAAGTCGTCTACTACTCTCTCTCGCAACTAACCATGAAGTGAGGCTGACAACGTGAGAGCGTTCAAACCAGTTCGAGGGATGAGGGACTTTCTGCCCGAAGACGCACTGAAGATGAGGCACGTGGAGCAGGTTTCGCGAGAACTCGCCCGACTCTACGGCTACGAAGAGGTGATAACACCCGTGCTGGAGTCACACGACCTCTTGGCAGCCAAGGCAGGCGAGGAAATACGCCTCCGCATGTACGCCTTCACCGACATGGGAGGTCGAAAAGTCGCGCTCAGACCCGAGTTCACGCCCTCCATAGCCAGACTCGTGGCAACCAAGCTGAGAAACGCCCCCAAACCGTTGAAACTCTTCTGTGCCGGAAGCCTCTACCGCTACGACGAGCCACAGCAGGGACGCTTTCGAGAGTTTTGGCAAGCCAACTACGAACTCATGGGTTCAAGTAGACCCGAAGCCGACGCCGAAATTCTGGCAATAACCGACAGCCTACTGCAGAGGGTGGGGCTTCGCAACTATTGGTTCAAGATTAGTCACATGGGGGTTCTGCGAGGAATTCTGTGTCAGGAGGGAGTAGCCGAGGAAGAGCAGAATCGAATCCTCCACCTACTCGACACCAAGCGATGGGAAGAAGCCCTAAAAGTGATAGAGGAACTCGGCGTTTCAAGACAATGCGTGACAACACTCAAAGAGATTTTCCAAACTAAGGGGAAAAACGCTCCCCAGGTCATAGAGAAGGCGAAGAAAATAGCCCGAGGCTATGAGGACGCGGTTGTTGCATTAGAAAATCTGGGTGAAACTCTTGATTTGACTCGCAATAGTGGCGCCAAGTTTGAGACGCTGATTGAGATGGGCTACGCTCGCGGGCTGGAGTACTACACGGGACTGATATTTGAGGCGTATGTTCCAGAGTTGGACGTAGCCTTAGGAGGCGGCGGGCGCTACGACAAACTCATCGAACTGTTCGGCGGAGAGCCCACGCCAGCGGTCGGAGTGGCTCAGGGCGTAGACCGCATAGTCCTAGCCACCGAAAAGCAGGGAGTCACCCTCGTGACTCGCAAGGAGAAACGCGTGATAGTTATCCCCATGAGCAGAGAGATGCTGGCCAAAGCTTTCGAAATCTCCTCATTAATCAGAGCGCGGGGAATAACCACTGAAATGGAGACACTCGGGCGCTCGGTTTCCAAGGCGCTATCGCAAGCTGACAGAAGAGGATTCGACCACGCCCTCCTAATTGGTGCTCAAGAGGCTAAGGATGGCAATATCGTTATGCGAGACATGAGGAAGAGACAACAGAGAACAGTAAAAATCAAAGACCTCCTTGAAGAAATCATGGAAAAAGACCGCTAAACACTCCACTATAGGCTCATACAGAATTATTTCTCTTCTAATTCTCAGCACCCATTAACAACCAACTATTGGAGGGTCTAGCGCCCTCTCGCACACACAGGCAGTCATTCAGCATGAGCAACATTCACTCAACATGACCCCCCCTCCCGGTATAGGTAGTCTCACACGCACGAGCTGCGGGAAACACACTCAAAAACCAACATAAGAGGAGTCAAAGACCAGACTATTCTACGGATGCTCTTTCAGCCACTCAGCCACCCTCTGAAAGAGAGCACTCGAAGTCATATCAATCACAGGAACCATGATCTTCTCCTTGGTCTCAATTATGGGGCGGTACTCGGGCATCAGCGCGTAGCTAACGAACGCCCAGTAAACCTTCTTCTCCTCTATCAACGCCTTCGTGGCTGCCTCAGTAGAGGTCGGCATCGAATAGTAGAAGAAGACTACGCCTCTTGTCCAGTAGACACCGGTCGGTTTTCCCCCAGCCGCTACGTTTAGGAAGCGGGCCAGGTCGTCTGGCGTTGGAAACCGCACGTACTCCATTATCGCGATTTCTTTGAAAGGCTCGTACTTTATGTTTGTTTCCACCGTCATGTGAAATTCACTTCTGAGTGTTACCCACTAGATTTGTTAGACTTGTTCTATTATCCTTTGCTATCGAAGAGGCACCTCTGCTTGTTCTCGAAGGAATGACAATCTCCTTGACGCGTAGTGTAGCAGTCCACACTCGAAGACTATTCGTAGTATATCAGTTGCTCTTTCTCCAGCCTCTCGTGCAGCCTGTTCACGGCTTGGTAAACGTCCTCTTCCTTCTTCGCTCCAGTACAGACGAGTTTACCGCTGGCGAAGAGAAGAATCACCACCTTAGGCTCGTCCATGCGGTAGATCAACCCCGGAAACTGCTCTGGCTCGTACATTGTTCTGCCCAATGCATAGGCTGACTTTTCCAAGTCTATCATTCCGCCCAAGCTGGCAGACGCCACAATGTTCTGGATCTTCAGCTCAGGCTTGCTAATTATGATGATGCCGCTCTTCTTCAACTCCTTAATAACCCTCATGACAGCCCTTCGCGCCTCTTTCTCGGATTTAGCGCCCGTGCACACCATTTTACCAGAGTTGAAAATGAGCGTAGCCGTTTTGGGTCGCTTCAGACGGAAAACCAACCCTGGAAACTGTTCTGGGCGGTATTCAACACCTGGATAACCCTTCACCACTGCGTTTAGGTCAACCCTCTGCTTCAATGTCGCAGAGGCAACGACGTTCTCTATGTTAACCGTAGCCTTAACCTTCGGCACCCCCAAACACCTCTCTCCACGAATCAACCCTATCAATGATGACGGAAGCATTTATAAAGGCTTAGTCTCTCCAGCCCCGTCAACTCGTCTCCTTCTCGGGTATTGGAATGAACTCAATAAAGAGAATGATGAGGATAAGCAGAACGACCACAAACATTCCCGCGGGTGTGCGGATGAAAAGAGGAATGTGCCCCACCCACGGAACCCAGCTAACGACACGACCTATCAAAAGCGTCTCCGACAGCATACCACCCCAAGTTTCGTCCCCATGCCAAAAATCTGGACCACCTTTGTTGGCGTCTCCCTGTGTCTGGAAATACCACTTCCCGTCATTTTCATTGTAAATCTTCTTTACGACACGATGCACAATGAGTTCGCTTGTATCGCTGGTAAAAGGCAGATTAAAAGGGATTGTGGTGCCGGGTTTGCGAAAGACGATAATATCACGTACGTTGATTTCGCCTGCGTCCAAAACACCTTGAACAAGGATCATGTCGCCCCTAGTCAACGTGGGTTCCATGCTCCACGACGCAACCGCTAGGAGAGGATATTGAGCCCTGAACCCAACCCTCAAACCAAACCACACGCCGAAGTCAAAGGCGAAGATTATCATTCCCAAAACAATAAGCTTGGTGTACTCGCTCCGCAGTATATGCAACAGGTCTAGTGGTGGTCTCAGGTGCTTCGCCAACAGTTGTTTCCTCATGGAGTAGTTACGATAACAGTCTTTGAATAGCATTAAAAACCTATCGCTGGACGATTTTGTTATTCACTGTGGCATTGAGGTTTGCAGGTCTTCCTAGGAAGATATAAAAAGAAGGGGATGTGAGGTTGTGCGTAAGTTTATACCTTTATTCCTTCGACTCCTATCTCTGCTTTGCTTGCATCTCCTATGAGGCCCTTGCCACGCATGGGGCGTTTCTCGGTTCTCGCTTGCTTCTTCGACATGATGGGTCGTGGGCCGCCTAAATCTTTCTCTTGCTTAACACAACCCTAAAGGGCTTGTGGCACTTTGGACAGTCGAAAAGGCCGATTTCTAGTTGCATCTTCTTACCAGTCTTGTCGGGTCGCCCAGCCATCGTCCACTTCTTCTTTGGTGAGCCAACTTCTGTTCCGCATTTTGGACACTTAGCCATGTTCTCTCTCTCCATCAATAGTCGGATATGTTGGTTAATGTTTAATGTTTAAAAGATTATCGGTATGTTGCGGCTGATGCAGATTCTGAACGTATATATGTAACCCAGAAGCATGGAGAATGAATCGGAAAACAGAGGGTTTCCATGACAGTGAACAACGCAATAACGATTTCAAAGGACCACAACTATAGGCACATTCATGGAAAACACGGCGCGATACGAAGGATCAAATGTTCCCAAAGACAGACAACACCCAGATGGAAGATGAATCTGCATTTCAAAAAGGTTATATTTTGCCAGGGCTACTGTGGTTGATGGCGGGTGTCATCGATGAGAGGTGGCCGCCAAATTCAAAGCTGATTCTAAGCGCTGGCTCACGCTAGATTACAGCCCGCTTGAGTTGGAACAAGAAGTCCGCGAATTCTGGGAAAAACATGAAGTTCTGCGGAAGATGGAGAGGCTGAGAGAAGAGACCAACAACGGGGTTTTGGGCTTCGTGGAGGGACCACCCACTCTAAACGGTGTCCCCCACGTTGGACACGCTCGTGGAAGAGTGATGAAGGATCTGCGTTATCGCTGGAAGACCATGCAGGGATGCTATGTTCCGTTCTGGGCAGGATGGGACACTCAAGGCTTGCCGGTTGAGTTGGAAGTTGAGCGCGAGCTCGGCGTGAAGAACAAGAGAGACCTGTTAGAGAAAGTTGGGGAAGAGCTGTTCGTGGCAGAGTGCAAGAAGACGGTGATGAAGTATCACAAGGAATGGGTTGAAGCCGACCGCAAACTCGGAGTTTTTATGAACCAAGACAAGGCGTATTGGACCTATCTGGATGGGTATATAGAGCGGGAATGGCAATACCTCAAACGAGCGTGGGAGCAGGGGCTGCTCGGCGAGGGCTACTATGTGGTCGCTTACTGTCCCCACTGTCAGACTTCGCTCAGCAACGCTGAGGTTGGCTTGGGCTACGAAGAGGTGGAAGACCCCTCGCTGCACTTCAAAATGAAGGTCAGCGGCAGGGAAAACGAGTACTTCCTGGTCTGGACAACTATGCCCTTCACCCTAGTCACAGACATGATGCTGGCTGTGCACCCAGAGGCGGAGTACGCCAAGGTCAAGGTCGGCGAAGAGATGTGGGTTCTAGCTAAGCAGCGAGTGGAACCGCTGATGCAGGAGCTCAAGGTTGAAGACTACCGTGTTGTCGAGGTTGTGTCAGCCCCAGAGCTTGAGGGCGTGAAGTATGATTATCCGTTCAAGGGTTTGGTTCCGCGTCAGCAGGAACTCGACCAGCTACCCTTTGTTCACACTGTGGTGCTCGAAGACTTTGTGGACGTGAGCACAGCTACTGGCGTGGTTCATTTGTCGCCCGGCAATGGAGAGGACGACTTTTTCGCGGCTCAGAAGCGCCGCCTACCGGTTTATGTTCCCTTCGACGACGAGTGCAGGTTCACTGTTGAGGCTGGTGAATTCGCGGGGCTGTTTGCTCGAGACGCCGATTCGAAGGTGGTTGATTTGCTTCGTGAGAAAGGCTTGCTCGTGTCAGTTGAGAACGTTCGTCACGAGTATCCGACCTGTTGGCGTTCCCACCACAAACTGGTTTGGCTGGCTCGAAAGGAATACTTCCTCTGGACAGACCGAGTGAACGAAAGGGTTGTGGAAGCCGCTGAGAAGGTCAACTACTTCTTCGAGAGTCCGAAGAACCGATTTCTCTCTTTCTTAAAAGAAGGCAAACCTTGGTGCGTGTCAAGAGAGAGAGTGTGGGGCGCTCCGCTACCAGTCTGGGTGTGCCAAAGCTGTGGACGCAAGACGCTGGTGGCTAGCAAGAAGGAGTTGTTTGAGAGAGCCGTGGAGCCGCCGGGTTCAGACTTTGAGCTGCACAAGCCTTGGGTAGACCGCCTATTATTGAGGTGTGATAAGTGCGGCGGGACTATGAAGCGTGAGCCCTTCGTGCTCGACACCTGGCACAACAGCGGAGCTTGTCCCTACGCGCGTTTTACTGACGAAGAGTTCGGGAAGTATGTTCCTGTTGAGTTTTTGGTTGAGGCGGTGGACCAGACTAGGGGGTGGGCGAACACGCTCTTGCTTGAACACGTGTTGTTGACCGGTAAGCCTGAGGCTCCTTACAAGTCTTATCTGTTCTATGGTTTTGTCTTGGACGCTAAGGGGAGGAAGATGAGTAAGAGCCTCGGGAACGTGCTGGAGGTCAATCCCTTGTTGCGGAAGCATTCTGCCGACGTTTGCCGCTTCTATCTGCTCTGGAAGTGCGCTCCTACGGAATCCATGAATTTCGATGCGGCGGAGTTGAACAAGCGCCCATACCAAGTCCTGGGCACGCTTTATCATCTCCACCGTTTCTTCATGCAGAACGCTCAGTACGACCGCTTCGACCCGCGGAAACACACGCTTCGGTGGGCTGTGGAGAGCAACGGGCTTAAGCCTGTTGATCGCTGGCTTCTGTCCAAGCTTCAGAGGCTGGTTGAAGAGTGCACGGATAGGCTGGAAAGGTGTGAGTTCAACTTCGCCTTGTCTGAGTTGGAGGAGTTCGTTGTCGATGTGGTGAGTCGTCAGTATGTTCCGATGGTTCGTCGAGACCTCTGGAGTGACGACCCTCAGACCCTCAATAGGCGATTGGCTGTCTACGCGACTCTTTGGCGGACTCTGAAGACGCTTGTTCTGCTCTTCAATCCCGCTACGCCTTACCTCAGTGAGTTCATGTATCAGAGGGTCTACAGGGAGCTTGGTGAGGAACTGCCCGAGTCGGTGAACCTTGAGGAATGGCCTAAGCCAGAGAAGGCTCTTCGTGACACAGGGTTGGAGCAGGCGTTTGACACACTGCAGAGGTGCGTCGCCCTGGTCTATTCCGCTCGGCAGCTGGCTCAGTTGAAGCGTCGATGGCCGCTGCGGAAGGCTGTGGTTGTCGTGCCCAAGCAGGCGCAGGTTCTGGAGAGTTTGAGGGACGTGTTTCAGGAGCTGGCTAATGTGAAGGTTGTGGAGTTTGTTGAAGAGGCGCCTAAGGTTGAGGAGAGGGAGTGGTCGGTGGCTTCTGGGGAGGGCTTGCGGGTTCTGTTAGACACTAGGCGCGATGACTCGTTGCTGGGCGAGGGAGTGATGCGTGATTTAGCCCGTCGGGTTCAGAGCTTGCGGAAGGAGTTGGGTTTCTCGCCCACGGATGTTTTGGGTGCTGTGTACTTGGCTGGGTTGGACGCTGAGAGTGTGAGGCTGCTTGAGCCGTATTTGGGTGAGATGGCTGAGTTGGTCAGGGCTAAGGGGGTGTATGTGCATGGAGAGAGGTCTGAGGTTGGGGCTGAGTGGCACGAGTACGCGGTGGACGAAAAGAAGGTCTACGTAGCCATAACCTAACGCTGTTGGTCTGTCATTGTTGTGCGTGTGTGTTTCTGTGTTGAGAGAGCGCCTGCGCGCGTGTGTGACTACCTATACCGGGAGGGGGGTCATGTTGAGCGACAAGAAAGAGAATGATACAGCTGGGCTGTTTCTCGTTTAATTCTTGAGTTTTCTGGTGTTTGATTGATTGGAGAGAGGATTATCACAAGCCTTTTCAAACAGTTGGTGATAAGCTTTTAGTGGTTTGGGCATGTCTGAGGCGCTGGGTTTGGAGTCAGTTCTGAGTCAGGCTATGGAACGTGAGCGAGATTATGACTGGTTGGGCGCGGCTGAGTTTTACAGGAAAGCCATGGGCTTAGTGCCTGAAACTGATTTTTTGAAGCTCGGGGAGATTCACGAGCGAATTGGTTACGGTTCCTTTAGGGCGGCTATGCAGGCTGAGAGCCAAGAAGAGTTCAGGGAAAAAATGCGTCAGGCTGTTGCAGATTATGAGAAGGCTAAGGAATTCTATGGAAGACTGAGCGAACAGGGAAAAACACCGAGAATGCTTCGTTGTGATGCTATGATTGCTTACGTGAGTTATTGGCTTGCGTCTGAAGCGGTTGAAAAGAAGAGGCTGGTGGATGAGTGTTGGAAATTGACAAAAGAGTCTTTGAAAGCTTTTGAGGAAGCTGGGGAGGTTCTGGAATATGGTAAAACGTACAATCAACTTTCTGCGAGCGCCTCTCACCTACATGATTTTGAATGGAATTTTCAAGCCAAGGAAACGATTGTCAGGGATGCGATGGAATATGGAGAGCGCGCAATCACGGTTCTTTCCACCCTCGGAGACTCCCGTGAACTTGCAAGAGCTTATGTAAGAACAGCCCATTACTTGGAGGTTTTAGGCGAGTATTTTCCTGACAGTGATAACCGGAAGAAGTGTTTTCAAAAGGCTGCGGGTTACTGGTTGAAGGCTGTTGAGCTTTCGGAGGAGGCAGCCATGATTGAATTACCTGCTGTGGGAGATCAAAATTTTGGTTGGGAGACTGATAAGGCGCTGATGAATTTTAAGAAAGCGTTAGAGTATGGTAGGAAGACAAGAGACCATTTCACTGTTGGCCGCGCACTGGAACTGCTAGCAACTAACACTCATTATAAGGCGGGATGGGTGACTGAGGACCCAGATGAAAGGATAGAACTTTTCAAAAGAGCTTTACAGTATACCGAAGACGCCAAGCATAGTTACTCCGTAATCTCCTTCGTAAGCCCATGGGTAGAAGCACCTCACGCCGAACACTACATGTGCTTGGCACGCTTTGTTGAAACAAGTCCGAGCAAAAGGCGAGAACTATTAGAAAAGGCTTTAGAAGCAGCGCCTGACCTGCTAAAACGAGCTGAAAATTCTGGATACCCAGGTGCTATGCAATACGCAAATGACATATTGGGCTTTATACTCTGGCTTTTAGCCATGACAGAGACTAACTTCGATGAGAAAAAGAAGCTCTTGGAAAAAGCCTTGAAGCATTGGAACGAATTTTTTCGACTCACCGAGCAACTTGAACCCACCAACTACTGGAACCGAGGTGTAGCGCTAGCACGCTTACCTCGCATAAAATCTGAACTCGCCGACTTAGCCAAGGAGCGTGAGA
>Ga0315306_10000053_pt1 | contig 52349 bp, 50 predicted proteins | sample TDP1_MG_FD_203803 | JGI IMG/M metagenome (GOLD analysis project Ga0315306, IMG submission 203803) | Freshwater sediment microbial communities from Lake Towuti, South Sulawesi, Indonesia - TDP1 | ecosystem: Environmental > Aquatic > Freshwater > Lake > Sediment | place: Indonesia: South Sulawesi... | reverse complement strand
TCGAAACACATTTCTAATAATTCTTCACTTGGGTAGACTTCGTGGCATGGCGCTCTCCTTAAACCGCCTGTGTTGACTTCTACGCAGATCTTGTTTTTACTTATGATTTCAATAGTTTCGCGCAGAAGATCAGTGATGTCTTTCTTCGGTCGAAAATTAAATTTCTTGATCAAATCAAGATGACCAATGATGTCAAACAATTCCGATTTTGCCATGTTCTGAACCAATGTGAAATATTGTAGATAAACTTGATCAACGTTCTTTTTTCTCCATTTATGGATTTGATTTTCGTCATCAATTGACCAATCGCCGATAAAGTGAACAGCCCCCATGAGATAATCAAAATTGAATTCGTTAATCATCCGCATCAATTGGTCCATTTTTAAAGGAACAAAATCTACCTCTAATCCCGTTTTTATCGGAATTTTAGCGGTTCCCTTGAGTGCATTGATTCTGCTCACGTACTTGGGCAATTTGGCGAAATTCATTGACCAAACAGTTTCCTTGAAATAGATGTGATCGCAGAAACCTATTTCATCAATTTTTCTTTTCACAGCTTCGCAGACGTAATCGCTCAAATCTTTATTCCCGTCAGAAAAGAGTGTGTGAATGTGGTAATCCATCCACATGGTTGTTCACTTCCTTCCTTTCCTTCTGTAGAATTCGGAGATTTTAGTTAATCGTTTTATAAGGCTAAACCTCATAGTCTTAGGTGATAACACTTGTGATTCGTGATCTTGATGACTGAAGAACGCTACGCGTATATTCTCCTCAACGCTGAGAAGTGGTGGGATAGACGCCGCAGTCGAAATGTAACTGGAAAATCGGTGCATGCCTTTGTTCGCAGAGGGAGAGTTGGCCCAAAAGACGCAAAACTACTACTGTTTTATGTGAAGCATCCTGTCAGAGAGATTCGCGGCTTTGGAGAATTCATGGAGAGAATCACGGGAGATGCTGACGAATTGTGGAACATGTATGGACATGAGACAGTTTTCGAATCACGCGCCGAATATGAAGACTTCATTGGAGGAAGAAAAAAGGTCACGTTTATTCGTTTTAAAAAAATGCAGGAGCTTTCGAATCCTATTCATTTCAACACTTTTTCTTCGATTATAGATGTTGTTCGAATGCCTCGCGGTGGCAGATACATAGACCGAGAGGCAATAAACCGGATGCTTTTCCAAATGGCAGGGAGCGATTTTGCAAGAGTTTGATCCTCAAAAGTTTGTTGAAAATCAGGTCAGGGAAATTCAAGAAGAGATCGGTGAGGAACGCGCGCTCATAGCTGTTTCTGGAGGCGTAGACAGTTCCACATGCGCCACACTTGTCCATCGAGCCATAGGAAACAACCTCCTATGCGTTATATTAGACGACGCTTTCATGCGGGAGGGTGAACCAGAACGAGTGGCTCAACTCTTGTCTCAACCACCGCTTAATTTACCTGTAAAAATACTGAACGTTCGGGAACGATTTCTGGACGAAATGAGAGAACTGCGTGAGGCTGAAGAGAAGCGCAAAGTGTTCCGAGAAACCTTTTACAAAGTTTTAAGCGAAACTGCCCAACGCGAACGGTGCCGATTCCTCGTTCAGGGAACAATTTTAGCAGATATTGTGGAGACAGTTGGCGGCGTGAAAACCCAACACAATGTTTTGTCTCAGGTGGGCATAAACCCAAGGGAACGTTTCGGGTTCATTGTTGTTGAACCATTAAAAACATTGTTAAAGGCGCGAGTGAGAGAGGTCGCTCGCTGTCTGGGAATGCCTAAGGAGCTTGCTGAAAGACAGCCTTTTCCTGGACCTGGTTTGTCTGTTAGGGTTGTGGGAGAAATCAGACGGGACAAGTTAGAGTCGCTTAAGAAAGCCACTGCAATCGCTGAGGCAAAGTTGAGTGAGTATTCGCCTGACCAATATTTTGCGGCAATATTAGATAACAAAGAGAAAACTCATGATGCTACTCTCGTAAAGGTGCAGCATACCGTGACCCAGCTCTTCAATCTTCATCCAAGCCGAGTTTCAGTTAGTATATTTGAGGACAAGGCAACAGGCATAAAGGAGGGTGAACGCTGCTATGGAGAAATCGCGGCTTTAAATGTTCAGACAATCGATGGGCACATCTATGAACTGTCTATCAAAGGTCTAGTGGCTCTGCAAGCAAAAATTGTTGAGGATAATCCTTCTCTTACAAGAATTTTTTATGCGGTTCATGAAACATCTCAAAGGCAACAATTTGTCGTCGCCATACGTGCTGTGGAGACGCAAGACTTCTTAACCGCTAAGGTGGCTGACATCCCCTGGGTGACGTTGAAGGAAATCGCTCGAGACATCCTCAGTGCTTGCCCAAACGTGTCTAGTGTGTTCTACGATGTTACGCCGAAGCCGCCAGCAACAATTGAGATGGAGTGAAAAATGAGAAACACATAAAGCTTTTGCCTTTCATGAACTGTTAAAAGTGAAACTTCATGGTACGTGTTAGGGTTCACCGCATAGAGTCGATACGTGATCCTGAGGGCAATCTAGGCAAGCGAATAGAATTGTTAGAGGAGCGTGTTATTCCAAGGTTTGCAATTAAGCCGCAGACAGAAGAAGCGAGAATTGTGCAAGATGTAATGCAAGCGTTGCAACAGCAATTGCCGATTGTCGCTCCACAAGCTCAATTCTCTTTACCAAAACTAATTCTGTTCCTGACCGAGCATGAATATGAGCAACTCGGCATCGATTTTGACGTTAATCAGGTCTATGAACTCGAGTTGTCTGGACACGCTATAAGGTTTAAGAAAGAAACTTGACTCGAGTCTTCACCATTCTTTGATGTCAAGCTTGTGCAGACACGATATTTCACGTCTTTTCTTTGGGCTCTTGCCATCGCTCTATGACTAATTTATCGTCGCCCAACCTGAAACTGACCTTGACCTTTATTGATGGCGCTCCCTTTAATGGGAACATGCTATCTTCTGCCAAATCTAATGGGACATAGATTAGGTACTTGCCGTCTTTTCTTTTGAACAATCTTGCCTTCCCTTCTTTCACCATGTTGCATTTCACCTTAATTGAATCATAGATTGTCATCTTAAGCTGTGTTTCAATATTTAACCTTTGTTTGATTTTTCATTTACCAAAGTATGAATCAATGATGAAGGTGATTTAAAACATATCTAAGGAATAACGATATTGCAGAGGAAAAAATAGACTATTTTTCCTTCGCGGACACATAGTAGTATTCCCCTATCTTCTTTTGATACCTGTCCAACTTAGAGTCTTCTTTATTCACGCGAGGCCTCTTCGTAGTTGGGTCTCTGCGAAAGGTGATTTCCATCTCCTTTAGGAAGTTATTCATTCCCCTGCGAAGACTTGTGGGCGGATTTGCTACGCCGTTTATTCCTGGCTCGCCTGTAAATATCATTAAGCGGTCGGCTATGAAGTCTTGGGCTACCACATCGTGTTCAACTACAAAGGCAGTTACGTTACGGTTTTCCACAACCCGTCGTATGGTTTTCGCCATTGCCAGTCTCTCCTCCACATCTAGGTAAGCGCTGGGCTCGTCCAACAGGTATAATTGAGCCTTTTGCGACAAGCAAGCCGCTATAGCTACGCGCTGAAGCTCGCCTCCACTTAGTTGGGTTACGTCCCTGTCTAAAAGAGGTTCAACGTTCAGTGGTTGAACAATCTCGCTTCTGTACCAACCGGATTCAAACTCTTCTTTGGCTATGCTCTTCAACAGTTCGCCGACAGTTCCTTCATACTCAGCCGAAATGTACTGGGGTTTGTAACTTACACTTAATTCAGATTTTGTCGGTGGAACTCCACTGTCTGGTTTCTCAATACCTGCAAGAAGCTTCACAAACGTGGTCTTTCCTATCCCGTTGGGTCCGAGTATCCCTACAACTTCTCCGCACATCGCCTCTCCAGGAGCAGCCGACAACAAAAATTCTCCAAAGGATTTTTGCATGGCACTCCAAGCTAGCAGTGTTTCGCCTGCCATCCAACCTACCGATGGTGGTTTCACGTGAAATAGAACTGGTTCCTTTCGGAAGCGAATGTTCTCGTCTGGAATGAAGCCTTCAAGGTAAATGTTTATGCCTGTTCGCACTCCGTGAACGTGAGCAACAATTCCGTAGACGCTTGGGTTGCCATAGAAAACACAGATTTGGTCTGAGAGGTAATCCAAAATGGCGAGGTCGTGTTCCGCCACGATTACTGTTTTTCTCTCATCTTTAAGATTGCGTATGGCTCGGGCTGCCTGCAGTCTTTGCTTGACATCCAAATAACTCGATGGTTCATCGAAAAGGTAAACATCCGCCTCCCTACACAGAGTGGCAGCGATGGCTACACGTTGAAGCTCGCCTCCACTTAAAACATCAAGAGTACGCTCGAATATGTTGTCGATTTGTAGTTGTTTGGCGATTATTTCCAATTTGTCGCGCTCGTTCACCTTTTTGAGGAGGTCACCTACCTTGCCAGAAACGGCTTGAGGAATCTTGTCCACATACTGTGGTTTGTGTACCACTTTGAGTCGTTTTTCACTCAATTTTTGAAGATATTCTTGAAGAGTGGAGCCTCGAAAATGTTGGATTATATGAGGCCATTCAGGTGGAGCTTCGTATTTTCCGAGGTTGAGTCTAATCTCGCCTGAAAGAATTTTGAGTGCCGTGGTTTTTCCTATTCCATTTTGGCCGAGCAATCCTAGAACGACGCTGGGAGATGGAATAGGTAAGCGGAACAATTTGAACGTGTTAGGTCCGAATCTGTGGCTGCATTCTTTCTCTAGTTCGTCAGGTAAGTTTATGATTGACAACGCCTTAAATGGACACTTTCTAACACAGATACCGCAGCCGACGCAAAGAGATTCCACTACAACGGGACGATCATTTTCAAACCTAATCGCTTCAATGTTACTGCGCACGGGCGGACAAAAACGATAGCATATCCTACCGCAACGCTTCGGTTCACACCTGTCTTCGTCGAGCACCGCAACACGAACCATAATACTTCTCAGCTTAGGTTGTTGCAATGAAAAAATTCAAATGGAACAAGCAAGTAATAAACTTGTCCAAAAATTCTCAAAACACGTGGAAACTTAATACGCTCAAAGAAAAGTGGGGGTGACCCACGAATAGTATTGCGTCACCACTCTTCTTCTTCCCACTCTTCTTCTTCAAATCCTTCCTCTTCGCCCCATTCTTCTCCTTCTTCCTCTTCTTCCAATTTTTCACCTCGGATGGGTTTCAGTAACCTTAGAAAGCGCATGGAGTCTTTTTTAAGCATTTCCATACGGCTACTGACGAGGCTCGAAAAAGTGAGATTGTGCATAATTAATTCTTCGTGCCAAATTTTTCGACAAACATCATATCCTTTATTGAGAACCTGCTGTGAACAACGCAACTGGTTTCTGCATAGTTTTTGTCTTCTGTAGGAAAGGAAGTTGCCATGTTTAGACTTGGCATTAAAATTCTACGCGATTAACAAAACAGATAATAGGAAGACGTTTATTCTTTTATTTGGGGATGATGTGAGGCGACGGCTGGGAGCGCCCCGCTGTGACACGGCCAAAAGCCAAACTGACCTCTAAACAATGTAAATTCTTCCAAAACAGCAAAATCTGGATGCACAGCAATAAACACCAGCAACTATAAACTCGCCATGCAAATCATCTTAAACAACATAATAAATCATACTAAATCCGAACCAAACACAACTCAAAACATCAACGAAACAGAAAACCCAAAACACAAACGACTAAAATCTCCGAGCGAACAAAAAATTTTTCACAAAACCATATCAATAGATATAAGCATAGAACAAGCGCTTGTGTGAAAATATGCCAATTCTGAAAGCAACCATTGATAACATTCGAGCCGCTTCAAAAATAGTCAAGAATGGCGGCTTGGTGGTCTACCCAACCGACACCATATATGGGTTAGGCTGTGACCCTATCAATGTCGAGGCGGTGAGACGAGTTTTCAGAGTTAAGGGTGAACGCGAAAAGCCTCTGCCAGTCTTAGGATCTGACACCGGATGCATCCAAAAAATAGCCCAAATACGAGGAAGAGCCCGAAAAATTGCAGACAAATTCTGGCCTGGACCGCTCACAATCGTCGTTCCAAAGAAGCCAATTCTCCCAGACATAGTCACGTGCAACGTGGCTTCAGTAGGTGTGCGGATCCCCAACCACCCAATAGCCATTCAATTCATCAATCTATGCGACGGACTTCTCATCGGAACAAGCGCCAATAAAACAGGTGGAAAATCGCCGAGAACAGCCAGAGAAGCAGCTAAACAACTAAATGAAGAAGTTGACGTGATACTGGACGGGGGACCAACGCTGCTCGGTCAAGAATCAAGCATCATCGATCTAACGCAGAGAAAACCGAGAATACTACGAGAAGGCCCCATAAAACTCGAAGAAATCATGAATACTCTAAAACTTCCAAAATGATGAGTACACAATGCTCTAATGCATAGAATGCTATTACACCATTCAAACGTATTACAATTGAGTCAAACGTGAGTGCGGGGGAAAAAGAATTGAAAAAGAGAACCAAGGAGAGGATGTTCTCAAACTCATACATTACTATGCCACATTATTTTTCAACAGAACAAGTAGACATTGTTAGAAAAATGAGACCAAAAAGAAGGAGAAAAGCGAAATAATTTCATCATCTCAGTTCTCTTGACTCCGTGGAAAAATGGTTAAGAATTCGTGTGTGCTTTGAATGATTGGTCGCAACACTGTGATAAAGGGATTAGAATCACGCATAAAACTTCAATCGCCCTCAAATTCTGGGGACAAAGTAGTTTGCCTAATTTCGGGTGGAATAGACTCTCCAGTTGCAGCTTGGCTCACAATGAGAAAGGGCTGCATACCAATATTTGTGTATTATGACAACTCACCTTTTACGGATGAGACAACTCAACAGAGGGCACTCGAGGCAGTAAAAAAACTCGGCGAACACGCAACTGGCAACCGAGTCAAATTTTACGTGGTTCCACACGGCGCCAACCTTGCCGACATCTTGAGAAATTGTCCACGAAACTTGACCTGCGTACTCTGCCGAAGGATGATGTATCGAGTGGCGGAAAAAATTGCGCGGATGGAAGGCGCAGAAGCCATAGTAACTGGCGAAATTATAGGCGAACACGCCAGTCAAACTCCCACAAACCTGCGTGTCATAAACACAGCGGTGACACAAGTGACCATATTACGACCATTGATTGGAATGAACAAACAAGAAGTTGAAGAACTGGCTAGAAAAATAGGAACTTTTGACACTTCCACAAAACCAGCTACATGTTGCGCTGGCTCACCGCCGAAACCGAGAACTCGTGCTAGACCGGAAGAAATTCTAAAAGCCGAAGAACGTCTAAGCATAGAAGCGATGATTAGTCGAGGCTTGAAGAGCGCAACAATAGTTTCTCCAAACATTCGATGAAAAATGCTTTAATAAATGTCGTGTGGGTTTATTGCAAGCGTTCCAAGGCTGGAAAATTGAAGTTTCCTATTTGCTTTGCAATTCCCAGACGTGTTCACAGCAAGCGTCGCCTTTAGCCATACACGTCCGTCTTTCAGTTTTCACATTTTTGCCCATAGCGTGGGCCACGCCTTCATGGAAGCCGTCGTGAAGGACATCGCATATTACTTCTGGCATTTTTACGGCTAATTCATAAAATAGGCAGTTGTATAGGCGGTAGACGATTTTTTTGTCTGTAACCTCTACAATTTCAGATTCTGTGCCTGCATCTTCGAGATAATCTTTTACGAAAAGTTGTTCAAATGTTCTTATATTCCAATCTTTTACAGCGTGTTCCGATTCTAGCCGCTTTACCGTGTTCTCGCCCATGTCCAGTCCGGCTTTTCTCAAGATTTTTTGAGTTTTGTTTGTCCCAAGATCGAACTGCAACGTGTTTACCAAGAAGTTTGTCAGCATCATGTAGTGTCTCTTAGGGTAACTCACGAGTGGAGGTTCTCTTACTATTTTGTAGAAGATTTTTGGTCTTCCCACTGAGCCTGCTCTTTCCTCGAAAGCCTCTATGAAACCAGCCTCTTCCAGAGATTGTAGATGATGTCGAATGGTAATGGGTTGAAGCTTTAATTTTTCAGCTATTTCTTCAACGCTCATTGGCTTTTTGTACAATAGTCTAAGGATCTCAAGTCTGGACTTGCTTGAAAGCGCCTGATAGGCCTCGGTTTCAATCAAACTTTTTCCTCAGCCAGCTATTGAGCATGCTTGCTAATATTTTTTATGATTTTTATCTACCTTCTAATACTTTTAACACGTATTTTGTTCACCTTTTCCACTAGATGCGTTTATAGGAAAATTAAACGCTAAAAATATTAAAAAATTTCATTTATTTCCCAAAAGAGGAAATTTTAATAGATAGTTTTCGGATTAATATTTTTGGTTTGATGCTTGCGTCCCAAAGGAAAGGATTGCTTTGTTGAAAATTGACGAAATTGACCTCCAGCTCCTAAAGATACTTGAAGAAGATGGCAGAATCTCGTATCGACAGCTTGGACGTAAGCTCGGAATTGAGGAATCAACTGCCCGCAAACGAGTGATGCGCCTTCAGGAAAAGGGGGTTATTGAACGCTTCACCATAGATGTTAGTGATGCCACGCTTGGTCGAACAATCACGGCTTTCATAACGGTTTACCCAAGTTTGAAGCACGCTGACGGAGTCACGAGCAAAGTAGTGGACTTTGACGAGGTGATTGAGTCCTATAATTTGAGTGGGCGCTGCGGAGTTTTTTTAAAAGCCACCTTCGGTGATATGAACGCACTAAACGATTTCATTGCTAAAATTAGAGGCATCACAGGTATTACAGGCATACACACATGTATTTCTCTTGAAACACTCAAGAAAAAGCGAGTTCTTGTCTCAGCTGGTAAAGTCTAAATTTATCTTCCTTTTTTCTGGACATGCGCAGGGACATTTTTGTAAACGGTTTTCTATATAGTCAAAAGATCCTAATTCTAGTTTTTACAGTTAGAATTCATTGACACAAATCAAATATGATTGATACACCATGGTATTGGATAAAATCAGCGGATGAAAAGGAAAAGAACAAAATTGCAGCAATTGTCAAACTATAGTTGGGCTGTTTTGTTTGTTTCTTTCTTGACTTTTGTGGCGTTTGCCTTTGTTTTTCAGCTGATGCCTCCTCTCTTAAAAACTGTCGGAACCGAATTTGACATACCCGACGCGCAAGCAGGCCTGCTAATGTCTATTGCTGTTTTTCCTGGAATCTTTCTAGCCGTTCCAGTCGGACTAGTTGTCAACAAGTATGGATTTCGCCTACTGGGATTTTTGTCCACGGTTTTGGTTGCTGTCGGTAGTTTTACAACTGCTTTGGCAAATACTTTTATAACTGCCATGTTTGGCAGATTCATATTAGGCGTCGGAGGAGCCTTCATAATCGTTGGCATGCCCACTGTCATTCCACAGTGGTTTTCTCACAAGGATCTCGGCAAAGCTATGGGCATCTACGGAACAAATATGCCTGTAGCCACTATCACAGCGTTTCCAATTTCCACGATTCTAGCGCAGGATTTTGGTTGGCATTACCCTTTCTATGTCGGCACGATGGTGGCTCTTATCACAGCCTTAATTTTTGCAGTTGTGATAAGGGAAGGTCCGTTGAAGGGTGAACGCAGACCCGTTGGCGTGGAAGAAGTTAAGCGTGCAGTTAAGAACGCTGAAGTTTGGAAAGCCAGCCTAGTTTGGATGTTTTTCAACACTGCAGCCATTGCGTTTTTGTCTTGGGCTAAAACGTTGTTTCAAGATTTTAAAGGTTTGGATCCCTTTTACTCGAGTATTATGGCTAGCGTCTTCATGTATGTTGCTGTAGCGTTTGTGCCCTTGTTTGGCTGGGCTTCCGACAGGTCTGGGAGACGAAAGCCGTTCATGGTTGCGGGCTCAATTACAATGGCTCTCGCTCTAGTTGCCACCGCCTACGCGTCTAGCCTTTCATTGCTATTGACCTTAATGGTGTTGGGCATAGCGGCAGCCACTGTTCCACCGATAGTCATGACCATACCCCCTGAAAGTTTGCCCCCGAACTTGGCTGGAACCGCATTCAGCATTGTTACTCTTTGTCAAAACATTGGGATTACTTTGTCAGCGCCATTGGGAGGATACCTTATACAAACTACTGGAGATCTTTCACTGACTTTTTTCGGAATGTCTTTATTCTCATTTGCAGCCGCAGTCACGGCCCTTACATTAAAAAACAAATAATTTTAATCATTATAGCTCGAGCGTTGTATTGATAAGAGTCCAAAGAAATATTAAGCGTGAACAAAGTTGACATCAAAGGGATTGAGAAATTCGTTTACCAAATTGAGGTGTAAAATTTATGACCGCTCCTGGGGTTTTTGATCCAAAGGAATATTACAGCAGGCAAACCGTATTGGCCGAATTGGGACGAAAGGGTCAGGAAAAATTGAGGCGCTCCAAAGTGGTTGTTGTAGGCTTGGGTGGATTGGGCACTGCATCCACACTGTATTTAGCCTTGGCCGGAGTTGGTTATCTGCGCCTTGTAGATCAAGACACTGTGGAGTTGAACAATTTGCATCGGCAAGTGCTGTACAGTCTAAACAATCTGCGGTATCCGAAGGTTGAGGTTGCAGCCCAGAGAGTTGGGCAGGTGAACTCAGACGTTAAGGTTGAGCCCGTTCCAGAAAATGTGAGAGATAGTAACGTTGACGATTTGATTAACGGTTTTGACTGCATCGTTGATGGTTTGGATAACATGCGAACTCGTTATATTTTGAATCGCGCCAGTGTTAGACGCAGGGTTCCCTATGTTTTCGGCGCTGCCTTAGGTATTGAGGGCAACTTGTCGGTTTTTGCTCCGCCAGAGACTCCCTGTCTCGAATGTATCCTGCCAAATCTCGACGATCGATACTTGCCAACCTGCGATGTCCGAGGTGTTTTGGGTGCCACAACTGGGATAATCGGGTCGATGCAGGCTATGGAAACCATCAAGCTGTTGACTGGAATGAGCAACACATTGAAGGGTAAATTAATGGTTTGCGATTTCAGGGACATGTACTTCACAGCGATTGAGATATTCAAGAGACCAGACTGCCCAGTTTGCGGTGCTAAACGAGTGGTCAAATCGTTTAAAGAGGTGGAGAGGGCGGCGTTTTTGTGTGGGCGTAACACTGTGAATGTTAATCCTCCTCGACCCATAGATGCGAGTCTTGGCGAAATTTTTGAGAGACTGAAACATTACTATAAAGTGTTGGTGAGATCGTCTTTTGTGATCGTTTTTAAATATGATGGAAATGTTGAAGTCAGTCTCTTTAATCGAGGCCGTATGTTGGTAAAGAATGTGAAGGATGAAAAATCAGCCTTAAACGTGTACAACGATGTGGTTCAAAAACTTGGAATGGAGTCCTCAATCAACTGACAATGGGGAATTTTGTTTCAACTGTGGAAATCAGCATGGTTTATAAGTTATAACAGTGTTGTAAAATGTTGGGGAACCAAATAGATGCGGCCGCCCTGTGAACTTGTTGTGCGTTATGTGTTGCCTACCTTCCGCTCTTTGGTAGCTCGAGAACTTGTGGAGAATCATCGTCTCTCACAGATGGTTGTTGCTGACCGTTTGGGGACAACTCAGGCTGCGGTGAGTTATTATTTGGATTCTAAAAGAGGTGATAAGATCATGAAGCAATTGGAGTCTGTGCCTTCCATTAGAAAGGCGGCGCGTGAAGTGGCTGAGGGCATAGCAACTCAAAGGTTTTCGTTCACAGATGCCATGTCAAAGTTCTGTGAATTGTGCATTGCGCTGAGAAAAAGCGATGTCATATGTAACCTGCATCATGATTATGCAACTCTTCCCGAAGCCTGCAATATTTGTCCAGAAGTTGCCTCAAGATAAAGATTAAATTCTAGGCTTGGTCATCATGCTTTTTTGAGTTGATGGGCGCCGGGGTGGCCGAGCCGTTAGGCGGCAGCCTGCAGAGCTGCTCTACATGGGTTCAAATCCCATCCCCGGCTCTAGTGGACTCACCTGTGTGAAAGGAACTCTTGGTTTCATGGCCGAGGCGAGGCAATTTTTCTTGGCGCCTCATGAGTCATTAGGGTATCCTATACCAGCGAGCCTAGACCCCAGGTATTTTTTTACTCCTCTTCTAGTTCGCGTCGCCAACTTCGACGTCTTTGGTCGAGTGGCTCGTTGAAAATGCTCAAGTCTTTTGTAGGGCAGCGAATGACACTTGTCTCATTTTTTCCTCCAATAGAGGAAAGGTTTTTGCATTCAAGGTTCTTGACACAGTAATCTTATTTAGAATGGAAATGGAGAGACTATTGGAGACTCACTTAATGTCTACTGGAGAAAGGTTCAGAGGTTTCAAAGCCTTTTCTAAAACTCTTCTCATAATCGTGGTTTTTGTGTCTGTTGCTTCCTATGTGCTCACTCTGATAATGGGTTTTGGACTCTTTTTCTTCACTCGCGACGGGCTTTCCTTTAGCAGACAGTTCCAGGAATTCCCTGTCTTCCTATTTCTACTCGCTGGATTCAACGTTCCCGGACCTGCCGGCCTAGTTTTCCTATTGATATGGATTATTTACGTCATCTGCTTCACAACGGCTTGGAAATGGAGAGAAAACTTCCACACAGTGGTTGGAAAATTTTTTTCGCGCCCCATGCGCAGTGTTTTCAACAATTTTTTGTCTTCTATGTCTCTTATCTCAGGCATGACATTGACAGCAGCCTTGGCCATAGTCTATTCTCAAGAGGCTGTTGGCGTTCCAACCGGGCTCCCTCCACTGCCCCCAGATCCCTACGAGACTTTTCTAACTTTAGCGTATAGGCCAGTGGCTGAAGAACTAGGCTTTAGGCTGATTCCCATCGGCTTCTTCATGATACTCAACCTGTTCCTAATTGGAAAAAACATGACGGAGTCATCAACGGGCACAACCCGCCTAAAACTCTTCTTAACGGCTCTAATTTATCCCGAAGGCGCAAAGAAAATGGCTGGATTAAAAACCGTGAGTGAACACGGCGTTTGGAAGGGCATAAGCCCCGTTGAATGGGTCATGATTGTTACCACATCGGCTCTTTTCGGATTGGCTCACGTGCTGGGAATAGGATGGAAAATCGGAAAGATTACGTCGGTATTTGTTCAGGGGTTCGTATTCGCTCTCACTTACCTGGCCTACGGTTTTGAGGCGCCCATACTTTTACATTGGTTCTTCAACTACTACTCCTTTTTCTTGGAACCAGACCTTTCTAACAAATTCTTTCCAAACACTATCGACATGCTTTCAACTATCTATCTTGTCATTTTAATTCTAGGAATTTTAGGTTGGATAGCATTTGCCATTGAAGGACTCCGCAGGTTGCTTTGACCAAAGCCGAAGAAAAGGCGCTGTCTCCACAGCCTGCGCCGTTTACCTTCCCTTCATGATTTCTTCAGCGAGTTTCCTTATTTCGATCGTTGCTTGTTCTCGCTTCTTCATATCTCTCAAAATAACTTTCCCCTCAGCGGCTTCCTCAGGACCCACCAAAACCGAAAAGTAGAAACCCCTTCTGTCAGCATCTGAAAGCGCCTTAGAAACAGCGCGTCCCATAACCTCAACCTCTGCGACTATCCCAGATTGCCTCAATGTGAAAGCAAGCTCACAAGTTTTGGCTCGCATCTCCTCCTTTAAAGGAATCACCACCACACGCCTTTGCTCCGACAACTTTGGAGACAACTTTTGCTTTTTCATGGCGAGAACTATTCGGTCTATCCCAAGCGCCACTCCAACCGATGGCGTGGGCTCTCCACCGAACAATTCAATCAGTTTATCGTAGCGGCCTCCACCTCCCAACGCTATTCCCAATTCAGGAACATAAGACTCAAAAACAATCCCGGTGTAATATTCGAGCCCACGGGCAAAACCAGCCTCAATCAACACTTCAAACTCAACGCCACTATTTTTTGTCAAATCTAAAATCTGCCGCAAGTTTTCCAACGCCACAACAGCGTCTTCAAAATCCTTGACACTTTGCCTAATTCTCCGAAGAATCTCGCCAGTATCCTCTCCAGCCGTTTGAATGAGATTTTTCAGTGTCGCATGGCATTTTTGCGAAGCGCCAAGCTCTTGAATTAGTTTCAGGGCTTCCTCCCATCGTTTTTTGTCCAGCAACTGCATTATTTTGTTCTGCAAATCTTCAGTTATTCCTTCTTGACTTAGGATTCCCCGCAGTATGCCCATATGCCCGATTTTGATGTGGTAGTTGCGCAGTCCCAATTTGCTCAACAGGTCGCCACATACTGTTAGTATTTCTGCATCGGCTTCAGGTTTATTCGAGCCAACGAGTTCATAGTTGGCTTGCCAAAACTCTCTGAAGCGCCCATACTGTGGCTCATCATATCGGTAGAGACTACCCACCGAGAATAGTCTCAGCGGTTTGGGAGCATTTTTAAATTTGGTCGCAACCAATCGAGCAATGGATGGAGTGAACTCCGGCCGCAGAGCTACTTTTCTGCCACTCAAGTCGTCGAAAGCGTACATGCGCAGTCGAATTTCTTCGCCAGCCTTAGCCGCCAAGAGTTCGTACGACTCCACAACAGGGGTTATCACTTCCTCATAACCATAGAGCAACGCCAGTTCCCTCGTTGCATTCTCCACGTACCGCATTTTCTGGGCGTCTTTAAACAGGAAATCCCTCATTCCACGAACGGTTTTGAACGCAGACACATTGTCACCCGCGACTCAGTGCTCCAGCGATAAAGGTTAACAAACCTAGAACCATCCATATTTGAGCTTGTTTCTTAACTCTACCCGCATCGTCTCGGGAATAATTGTGCAGTTTATGGAGCATACGAGGTGAATAAAAACCATAATTTCTCGCATGTCTTTTCACTTCAGTGTCAATTTAGAGAGCGAATAATAAACAACCTCACCTCTCCTGTTCAAAACGGCCAAGACAAGCCGCTTCTTCAAACCGTGCACATACTTTAAGGTTCGAGCTAATTCCTCCAGAGACACGAGTTGGCCCTCTTGTACGCCAAAGATTAAGTATTTTGCCGTTGCCGTTCCATACTCTCCACGCTCATAGACGCGGAAGTCTATGCCTAAACCAAAACCTTCACGAGTAACGTAACCCCGACTGCGCAGATCTCGATAAATGAGGTATTTCACCCAGGCGTTGGGGTCTAAAGACCTGTAACGTTTGAGCAGAAGCTCAAAAGATATGGCCCCTCCTGTTTTCTCATCTTCAACCGCGATGACTCCCTTGCTCACAAGAAATAATGCTTCGCAAAGGCTTAAGATGAGGTTGTTGTCTTCAGATGTGCCATAGCCTCGGGATGCCAATTCTTCGACGTTTTCAGAAGATGCAACAACAGTATTGTTTTCTCTAAGCAAAGCCTTAGTAAGCCTCGGTTCAGAACCGCGATTTTTTTCCTCTTTCCGCGTGGATTTCTCGGCGCTCAAGGTCATTCAACTTATTACGCTTATCATGCACGCCCATAATTTAAACTCTCTCAAAAAAGCAACATTTAATTGTGGCTGAAACTTTCATTTTCTATGGAGGAAGAGCAATTGAGAAGACGACAGTCAAGCAAGGGTCAAGCCTTCCTCTTCATTATACTCCTAGCCATCGTAATAATTGCAGCCTTTGCTCTGCTTTGGACACGGTTTACGAGGGTTAGATTTGCGCCGATTGTGCAGGAAGCTTTCTGGCAAGTTGATGAACAAAGGATTACAACTGCAAGTGTGAGCTCCGAAGTTGAAGCGACAGTTGCAGTAAAGGCCACCGAACAATATGTGGGCTCGATTGTTATTAAAATAAGGAAAGATGTTGCCCTCTGGCCAGACAGCGACTATCACGTTTTAACTGTGCCAGTTGACCTCGCAGGTGGGGAAGAAAAGAAAATAGAATTCACCTTTGTTCCAGACGAATCTAGCGACGGTGGTCTACGAGGATATTTCATCGAAGTAGACTTTTTGGCTACGAGAACAAAATGGGTCATGGAAAACTCGTATCCACCGAGGTTGAGAGTGACATAACAGAAAGATGCCCACGAGATGAGCCGCCACTCTACAAAACAGATAAAACATTAGTTGCCTGCCACTATGACATCGACTTTAAGACAGGAGAAGCAAAAGCTGAGCGCTGGATGGACCTCAAGACAGGAAAAATTACTATCAGCGAAGTGACATCCAAGTCGTGGATCAAGCGTTGACAAAGAGCAAGAAAGGCGAAAAAGAGTTAGACTGGAGAACTATGTCGCCCTAATTATAGCGATGCTGACAACAACACTTCTCCCACTTGTAATATTTGCGTTGATTCTGATCGTTCTCCTGATTGCCACAATCTTCTTCAGATGACAATAATTGCGGCTGCGTTTTAACCCTTAATGTAAGAGTTAACATCTTTAAGGTTAAACTCTTCTGCTTGGAGCACACTTTTGATAAAGTTAAAAAGTTTTGTACGGACATCGAGAGTGAGATCTGGATACCAGACGGGTGACGCTACTACCAAACCTCTCCAAGCATAAAAGAGCTGTATCACACTTAACATTTCCTCGTCTCCAGTTTTATCGAGATAAGTGCTCCAAAAAAGATGGAATAATTTTTCGAATGGACCAGTTAATTTACCATATGCTCGCAGGGCATAAAATATGTAGTTTATGCTAAAGGCGCTTGTATCGTCTGCTGGTTCTCCCCATTCACCTCGGCTGCGGTCGAGAACGGTGAAGTCTAAGCCTTGCCGGAACATAACATTCCACGGATGGTAGTCACCGTGCACCTGCGCGCATCGATGCGTCTTATGCTTCAGCTTCCATCTCCATTCCACGCATCTCTTTTCGATTTCACACAAATCGCTCTCGTTGATGTATTCTAGTCCATTCGGGTAGCTATCTGTCAAACCCATTATACCCTCGCCGTGACCGACCAAATCGCGAATCCGCCTAAGGTAAAGGCTGGGCGCCTCTTTCTTCACATGATGAATCTTCACCAAATAATCGACGAGCACTTTGCAACGCTCTTCATCAATGGTTGTTAAACGGTTTTCCTCTTTCATTCTGTCCAAATCGTTATGATACAGTTGCCCCTCAATTTTCTCCGTCACTATAAAAAATTCGGTGCAGTCACCAACCGACTTGAGTTTGCCGTTTTTTGTGAAGGCACCTACATCAACTGAACGCACATGCGCCGGCAACTTATTGAAGGCAGAGTTTTGCCACAACAAAACCTGAGCTCTGTCAGAGAAATGGTCGTGCCCGAAACCTTCGGGGCGCATGATTTCGAGAACCACGCTTTTGGATACACCTCCAACTGAAAACTCAATGAGGTAGGGAACACCGTATCCGAAGCCCTTCAATTCTTTTTTTGTTTTCTTCCCTCTCTGACCCAGTTCTCCAACGTAACTGATTTTGACTTCAGCACCGTAGAGAGAAGCCAGATAATCACGTAAATCATCTAAACGAATCGCCAACATAGCGCTCATCATCTACCTACATGACTAAAACCGACCTCATTTAAAGTTTGCATCTAAACAGAGAGTAAGAGCACTTAAAAAGACAATTCTTAACCATTAAGTAATTCACGGGGCAATTAAATTGGCAGACCTCAAAATCGAAGGTGGAACCATTGTCACTATGGGTCCACGAGGCGTAATCAGAGATGGAGTCGTTATAGTCGAGAATGGACTCATAGCTGACGTGGGTAAACGCAACCAACTCAAGCGGAAGTATTCGGGTTCAGGCTACGAAAAAATTGATACTAGGGGCAAAGTGGTCATTCCAGGTTTGATTAACACGCATCAACACGCCGCCATGAGCCTTCTACGAGGCTACGCCGACGACATTCCTCTCCAAGAATGGTTGGAAAAATGGATCTGGCCCCTAGAAAAACACATGACTGGACATGACATTTACGTTGGCGCTCTCCTCACCGCCGTAGAATCCTTGCTAGGCGGCACCACCACAATCAACACAATGTATCATTACGAGAGCGGTGACAACGAAGCAAAGGCCTTGGCTGAAGCAGGTATCAGAGGCGTAGTTGGGCACGTGTGCTTTTCTTGGAGGAAAAAAGAAGACAAAAGAGCGCTGAAACATCTAGTCAGAGACTGGCATGGAAAGGCAAATGGACTTATACGTGCCAGCGTTGACCCCCACGCCGCCTACACTGTAGACCCAGACTATATGGACGAACTGAGACAAACAACAAGTGAACTCAATCAAAAACACGATCGGCGTCATCCACTTTTGTGGCATACGCACGTTGCCGAAACCGCAGACGAGTCAGAAAAGATCAAGAGAGCGTTCGGAGTCAGCATTAAAGGTGGAATAGTAGAATATCTGGATTCGCTTGGCGTGTTAGAAAAAGACGTAGTTGCTGCGCACTGTGTTTATCTCACTTCGAAGGATGTAGCCATCCTTAGGAAGAGAGGAGTTAAAGTCTCCTACAATCCCATCTCAAACCTTAAACTAGGCTCAGGCATTTGTCCAGTTCCAAAACTGCTAAAGTCTAAAGTCACAGTTGCGTTAGGCACGGATAGCCCCTGCTCAAACAACAGCGCAGACATGTTCGAAGTCATGAAAATCGCCGCGCTTCTGCACAAAGGTATCCAAAAAAAACCAACGCTATTGCCAGCGGAGCAGGTGTTGCGAATGACTACGGTGGAGGGCGCTAAAGCACTTTTATGGGACAAACAAATAGGGTCGATAGAAGTGGATAAAGAAGCTGATTTAGTCATAGTAGATTTTAGGAAGCCACATCTGCGCCCAGTCTTCAGTGCGATCAGTCACCTCGTCTACGCAGCAAAGGCAACCGACGTGGACACCGTTCTAATCAAGGGCAAAGTTGTCGTCGAAAATCGGAGAGTCACAGCCATGAACGTTGACAAAATTCTAGAAACAGCAGAAAAAACAAAGGAAAGACTGCTGGACAAAGTTAGACAAGAAGCACAGTAAGAGTGTGCCTACTCTTTGCTACTCCACGATATGGGCGTGCTCTTCCTCTCTTCAAGAACGAGCGTTGTATAGGTATCGATTAAGTCCCTTGAATCGTAGAGTTTCAACAGGAAGGCATTGTATTGAGAGGCATCGCTGACTCGGACAATGGCTAATAAGCCATATTCTTCACCGGTTCGATAGAGGTCGGTAATCTCATCTATTGAAGCCAAGAATTCACGAGCAACTGTGTCATACATTTGAGGGTTAACCTTAATTCTTACTATGAGTTTGGTTTTCAAACCAAGTTTACCCCAGTCAACATTCACTGTGTGTCCCAAAATTACGCCGCTCTTCTCCAATGAGATCAATCGCTTGAAAACTGCTGGTTGAGAAATTTCGATCCCCAAGGTGTGCATTAATCGGCTGAGTTCCACGGTTGAGAGCGGCCGAGCAGTTTTGGCATACTTGCCTTGATTCAACAGGATTTCCAAGAGTTTGCGATCAACCTCGTCAAGCTTAGGACACGCTTCTTTCTCTTTGAACGGGACGCCAGTCTCCTTGTAGATTTGGATGGCATTCACTACACGATATTTCTTGAAATAACTCTCAGCCATTGCATCGTCTATCTTCTTTAAGACCCGACTAAAGTGTTTGTCGTCGACCAGTCGGAATCTGCTGAAAAGTGAATATTCGCCAGTTATACCGTCTAACAAATCGCAGGCTGGAGTCCTTTCCAAAAGTTTGGCAAGCCAAGGCTCGTGGGGATTGGTCTTGAACTCAAAGAAAACTGTTCTCCCAAGATCGATCATAAATGGGTTCAAAACAACAGTTGGTCCCAGAATCACTCCCTCTTTGAACAATTTCTCTACTCTGTCACCAACAGCAAAACGGGACAAACCTGCAATTTGACTCATTTCGCCAAGCGATGTTCTACAGTCTTTCCTGAGCGCCTCTATGAGAGGCAAATCCTGTTTATCCAAAACCATAATGTCTCATCTTCTGAATGGATTGTGACAATTTGACTATTTTTTGCTCATTTTATAATAAATTTTGAAAAGATATAAATATTTCGTGTGTATAGCAGAAGGCTGAGGGGACAAACCGTGGAATTTAAGGTGAAAGACATCTCTTTGGCTGAAAAGGGCAATTCACTTATTGAATGGGCTTCCGTTCACATGCCTGTTCTCAATCAAATCAAACAGAGGTTCGAGAAGAAAAAACCGCTCAAGGGCGTAGTGGTCGGAGCCTGTCTCCACGTGACAAAAGAGACCGCTGTCCTAGTAAAGGCGTTAATTGCGGGTGGAGCCAAAGTTGCTCTGTGTGGTTCAAACCCGTTGTCAACTCAAGACGAAGTGGCGGCGGCTTTGGCAGAGATAGGAGTCAATGTCTACGCTTGGCGCGGCGAAACAACAGAGGAATACTATTGGTGCATAAACAGAACCATTGATCACAAGCCAATGGTGACGCTGGATGACGGCGCCGATCTAATAGGCACAATACATTCGAAGAGAACCGAAGCCCTAGAGAACATTAAAGGCGGCACCGAAGAAACCACCACAGGCGTTCTGCGCCTCCGAGCCATGGAAAAAGCCAACGCCCTAAAATATCCAATAATCGCCGTCAACGACGCCTACACCAAATATCTGTTTGACAACCGTTATGGAACAGGACAGAGCACAATAGACGGAATCCTCCGCGCCACCAGCGTTTTGCTGGCTGGAAAGAAATTTGTTGTGTGCGGTTATGGATGGTGTGGTCGAGGCTTGGCAAATCGAGCCAGAGGCATGGGCGCCCATGTCATTGTGACAGAAGTAAACCCGGTCAAAGCATTAGAAGCCATTATGGACGGCTTTCAAGTGGTGTCAATGAATGAAGCTGCAAAGATAGGCGATATCTTTGTAACCGTAACTGGAAACACCAGCGTCATAAGAAAAGGGCACATGCTAAAAATGAAGAACGGCGTCATACTCGCCAATAGTGGACACTTCAACGTGGAAATCAATCTCTCAGACCTAGAAAACATGGCAGTGTCGAAGAGAACCATCCGCCCCAATCTCGAAGAATACAGCCTGAAAAATGGGGGCAAACTCTACCTGTTGGCAGACGGAAGACTTGTTAACCTTGCCTCAGCCGAGGGACATCCATCAGAAGTCATGGACATGTCTTTTGCCAACCAAGCCTTAAGCGTTGAATACATTGTCAAAACGAAGACGCTGGAACCCAAAGTTTACAGTGTGCCTAAAGAGATAGACGAACTAGTAGCTGGACTGAAACTGAAAGCGATGGACGTCGAAATCGACGAACTCACCGAGGAACAACGCAAATACTTGGCTACATGGGAGATGGGAACCATTTGACGCCTACGATAAACTTTATAATGGGGTTGTTTTCTAAACATGGCTAAATTGGGTGGTGAAAATAGTGAGTAAAGATCAAGCGATAGGCGGTTTGATATTCATAGTCTGCATCATCATTATAATAGGATACATTGCGGCGCTGTTCTGGCCAGCTTTAGAAGCCATTCGATTCTGGCTGGTTGCAGTTCCAGTGTTAATAGCGTTAGTCGCTGTGTTGGGAATAGGCGCATGGATTGGTTGGACTATGGCGACAACTCCGCCTCCAAAACCTATCGAAGAAATTGAAGCTGAAGAGAAAAAGGAAGAAGAAAAAGAAAAGGCTGCAGAAGAAGAGAAAGAGAAGTAATGCCCTGTGAAAAGTGACATCTCTTTCACCTCTTCAGTTTATTTTCTACCCTAATGGTGCGCATCGATGGCCAAGGTCAAAGGCTTAATCCTCTGCGGCGGACCGGGCACTAGGCTGCGACCCATCACGTATTATTTTCAGAAAGCCATGATTCCGATCGGGTTGAGACAGAAACCTGTGCTAGAATATGTGGTTCGCCTTTTGAAGTTTTATGGAGTTTCAGACTTAGTTTTTCTTGTTAGCTATAAGGCGCAACAAATCATGAATTATTTTGACGACGGTTCAAGATTTGACATTAAACTTTCATATGTGCGCGATGTGCCAAGATTAAAGGGGACAGGGGGTTCAGTGCTCAACGCTTATAGACAAAAGGCAGTGAACACTAACGACACACTTTTGGTTTATTATGGAGACATCATCACAACAATTAATCTGAAAGATTTCCTTGACTACCACAATAAGCGGCAAGCTGTGGCGACGGTTGCTCTCTCCCCTGGCTTCACGGTTAGAGTGGGATTAGCCGACATGGATCAAGATGGAAAAATTCATGGCTTTGTGGAAAAGCCGAGGCTGGAAAAGCCTGTGAGCATTGGAATAATGGCTCTTGAAGGAGAAACACTCAACGCCGTGGAGGAGCTGCACACAAAGACACGTGGACTAGACTTGATGAAGGATTTGATTCCCCATCTTGTTGAGAATGGCAAACCTGTTTATGGTTATTTGTCTAACGCTTTCTGGTACGATGTGGGCAGCATAGAGATGTACGAAAAACTAAATCACCGATTTATTGAAGAATCTTTCTCATTTCTCTTCAAGTGAAAACTCGGCTCTGTTAGGGAAAGGAATTATAATGCAGAAGATGCTAGGTAACTCTAGGTTCTCAAGTCGTTGAAGAAATTTGAATTGCATGTTTGAAGAGGCACCAAATTGCCCACTAGTCTGATCTTGCCCTACGCTGTTCCAGAGAAAAACACAGAAAGAACCCTCACGCCAAACATGGAAGTAGCCGCCATCCTCTGTTTGGCTGAGACTAAGCGTAGAAGACTTGGGCTGTTGAAGACAACTCCAGAAAAAATCTCGTTCATTTCTAAGCTGCATTATCCCTTATGGCTTATTTCATGGGACAACAAATGCCTAGTTTTTGATGGCTTAGGAATCATCTCGGCGAATCTCGATTACGCAGCATTGCCAGATCTTGGGCTTTTCCTCGACGATATCGAGCGAGGCGCAACTGTGCGGACGCAGTACCGTAATGCCTTAGAGAAGCACACACAAACCTTCAAAGATTTCGCTGAAAAAGTTCCAGTTTCCGTTGAGGGTTTAGTGGCAAATGAAGAGTTGCTCTCAGCTGTTTCAGAATGTGTGGAAGAAACGCTAATGTTGAAAGCCGAAGTTGGTGGATCCATAGCTTTGGCGCCGCTCCGACTTGATGAAAATTTGGTTTTGGCAAGCGCGAAAAACGTATTCGATCTTTATGGACGCATTCAATCTGATGTTAAGGGCTTGCAACATACAATTCAATGCTTAAGTGAACAGATGAGATTTCATGAACAGATGATTCTTCGTGAGATCGAGCAAGTCCGAGAAATCCATGAAGAAGAAATTGCCAAAGTCAAGCCTGCTGTAGAGAAAAAAGTAGAACGCTTAATGCGGGAACGAGACGCTAGAATTGAAAAGATGAACCGAGCTGCAGAGGGAGAGCTGAAAGCAAAACTGATACAGAAAGAGAAGCTCGAACGTGTATTGGAAAGGTTGGAACTGAACCTAGTTATATATAAAAGGCGACTGGATGCTCGCAGGCGCAGACACGACGAGGTGGGCGTAACCCGATGGGAACACGCCATACGAATGTCTCAGAATAGGATTTCAGAGTTTAAGGAAAGAATTCACATTTTGTCGCAGTACATCGAAAAGACTCGGGAACAGAAGGAATCCGACATAAACAAGTTGAGGTATACTTATCAGGGGTTGATTGACCGAGAGAGAAAAAAGATTACAGAACTAGAAGCTTCTAGGGACCTGGCGATTGAATCAAAACAAAAAGAGACTGCGATATTGCGACAAATAAGCAGTCAAATAGTGAATTTTATTGAAAGGCTTATAGAACAAAAGAAGTCGCAGGCAGATAAATTGAAGAGTGTAGCCATTCCGTTGCAGTTGGAGCAAAGCACTCTGGTTAGTATCCCCTTCTACCTAGCTGCTTATCAGAACAAGGAAAAACTGCAATATTACGTGTTTCCACCGCTCAGGGTGATGAGCTCTGAGGGTATTGTTGAAAAGATTAAGAAGACAATGTGGAGCTTTAGGCTGGCTTCTCGAATCAAACTCTTCATGCAACCACGGTCTACAGCGCTAGATAAGTTGTTCCAACTTGCCTTTGAGGACAAAACAAAGGTGGATAAATCTCTCAATGCAAGCCTGCGCGAATTGGGTGCATCCAACAATATTTTGACCAACCCTTCCTTCAAGGAAGCGTTAATGAAAGGAGTTGAAGAGTTAAAAAAAGAGGGATGGATTAGACAAGAAGAGGTAGACGCCTTGGTAAAGGCGTATCTCTAGGTGGATCAGAGTGACAATTGAGGATAGAATTGTTGAGAGGAAGATTCTTCTGAAACGTGTTTTCCCGCGGAACCGTCTGTTTGAAATCGGCAAGGGTTTAAACATCGCCTATTTTGACCGCTTGGAAAGCGAGTGGGACATCGACGAAGATGAGGCAGCTTTTGAAATAGCCTCCAAAATCAGCGATACACAATTCAAAGAGGTTTTTAACACACACAAACCTCGCGAATGGGTGGTGTTCAGAGGCAAACACTACACGTTTGAAAACGGAAGACTTCTACTAGAAAGTTCGTGGAAAACCCTTCAGAGCAGTGTTCATCAGTTTAGTGAAAAACATGGAAGAAATGGTCTAGGCGTCTTAAAAGTGCTTGTCGAAGCTGGTAGAAGCTATGGTTTAAAGGACATAATGGTTGAATTGAAACGAGACGTGAACATTGCTCCTATTCTTGAAGAACTTGAGAGACTCAAAATAGTTGTTGTCGCCTACCAAGGCGAGGATTATCAAGAGTGGAAGATTTTGGAGGAAACGGCTCCTCTAATTCGATCCGAGCTGGGAATTGCACCTGCCGAATCTCACCCATTAACAGCTGTGTTGCCAAAAGCTCCCACACCTGAAATTGGTGAAGTAGATTACGTGGTCATGGAGCGCCAAGAAATTGAGAAAATGGACGCTGTGTTGGATAACTATCTGAACGATTTGTTGAAGAATCGGCTAGGCGCCACCGTCCGTTTTGGAAAAACCTTTTCTGTGACTGCGCTCGCAGACTATCTTCAGAATCTCTTTGGACCCATTCTTTATTTTGACAGTTTATTGAGCATCACTCAGCAGTATGGCTTGGCTGATGTGGAAATTGTGCATAAGCATGGAAAGACCGGCATGCGAACTGGTTGGAACCTATCGCTATTCGGTGAACCCGGAACTGGCAAGAGTTTCTCAACCCGAGACATGATTTTAGGTAAACCAGACGCCAAGGTGTTTCCTCACGGCATTCCTAGCCGCAACCGCTATGCTGGTGGAATAACTCCTGCCCGCTTCATTCGGATTGGCCAAGCGTACGTGAATCGAACTTTCAATTTCATTGTTCCTGAATTCAATGATTGGTTTAAGTACAAGGGCATGGTTGAACCTTTGAAGCTGGCTATGGAACGCGGCGAAATCAAGTATGAGCTACACCGTGAAGTTATTGGTCCCTACAGGTTTAACAACTTCTTCAGCGTCAACTACAATGTGGCAACCTTTGGCAGGGGCTACGAAGTGACGGTTCAAGATCCAAATTTCAACGCCATCGAAGACCGCATGCTCTGTCGCTTACACAGACTGACCAAACAGCGCTTTGTAGAAATCGCTCAAAGCCAGATGAAGTTGGCGTTCGGCGAAATCGACATTGAAAAGGGCGCCAAACAGATTAGAGACCATCTTACTCTGGTTTACGCCATTGAAACACGGCACCCGCTGGTTAGGGCTCGATTTCCTCAAAAGCCAGTTATGATAACTCCCAAAGCCTATGAGATTATTGAGAAAGCGAGAAACGCTATACTTGAACGGATTCCACGAGAATTTGTAACCTTTTCGGCTCGTTTGGAAGACCGCGCCATGCGGTTTGCTTGTGCCGCTTCGCTTCTCAATTATTTTCAGTCGGACTTAGACTATGTGCCTGTCAGTGAAGACGCGCTCCGATACGCCACTCAACTTTACGTGGAAGAGGCTTCTGTGCGTTCGCGTCAAGAATTCAAGCCAGAAGAGGTTTTGGATAAAATCTTTTAGAAATCTTTTTAGATTTTGAGAGAATTTGCGATTTCTTTAAGTATTGAGGCTGATTTTCGGAAGCTCTCTAGCTCGTTCTCGCTTAATGGAAGTTTTAGAACTGATCTTATCCCTTCTCTGTTTACTATTGTTGGGACACTGAGGCAGATGTCGCTCACTCCATAATAATCTTGTAAAAGACTGGAAACCGTTAAGATTGCGTTTTCGTCACGGATTATGCTTTCAACAATGCGTGTAAGTCCCAAGCCTATGGCGTAGTAGGTTCTTCCTTTGCGCTCAATAATTTCATACGCTGCGTTTTTCACCTTCTCGAATAAGTTAGTCAAGTGTTCTGAATCATATTTTTCTCCGCGTTCTAGACAAAATTGTTTGAGTAGGGCCCCAGCTACGTTGGCGAGGTTCCAGACGGGAACTTCGCTGTCGCCGTGTTCACCGATGATGTAAGCGTGCACATTGCGTGGGTCTATGTTTAAGTGTTCTCCGAGCACGTAGCGAAGTCTCGACGTGTCTAGAATGGTGCCTGAACCTATGACTCGATTCGCTGGAAAACCTGAGAGTTTCAAAGTTGCATAGGTCATTATATCGACTGGATTTGTAGCAATCAAAAATATGCCGTTCCGATTGTATCGCGTTATCTGGGGCACAATGTCCTTAAAGACCTCAAAATTTCTATGAACTAGCTGCAAACGTTTTTCATCTGGCTTTTGAGCAGTGCCTGCACAAATAACTACAATGTCTGCGTCTTTGCAATCAGCGTAATCTCCTGCCCAAATTTTTACCGGCCGAACAAAAGACAAGCCGTGGTTGAGGTCCATGGCTTCGCCTTCAGCTCTCTTCTTATCTATGTCGATGAGGACGATTTCGGAGACTATGCCTCGTATCATGAGCGCATAGGCGAATGTTGAGCCGACAAATCCCGTTCCCACTATGGCTACCTTTGGTGGATGAAAATGAAAACCTGCAGCCATTTGGGTCACTGTTTCTATAAAGTAATTGAGAAGGGATATACGTTCTTCGCAGTTGTAGACGCTGTGCAGTTGTTAGCATTACAGAGCCCTTAGTAACACTAACAAACAAGCCAAGATTCAGCCTTTCAACAAGAGTTTAGCTATGAATCATGTTGGAGGAAAATTAGGTATAGATGCCGTTACGGTTTCTTAAGTGCGTGTTTGGTGGTTGCTTCACTCTCGATGTGTTTCAATCGGAACTCATCACCGCAGATTGGGCACGCCCAAGTTTGACCAGTGTCGATTTCTTTCCTCTTCTTTATTGGCTTTAGCCCCTCTTGCTCTTGTAATATCTTGAGTTTCTTCTCCGGTGTTATGGGCGAAAGCGTCCATGCTCGTTCCAGCAAAAACAGAGCTATCATAGCCTTTTCATCGTCAACCTTCGACAACGTCGCCCAGTGTTTGCCCGGCGCTGTCTTGCCCGTTGCCTCTTCATAGGTTTTGATTTGATAGTTTTCTCGAATGATGGCTGGGATTTCTTGGATTTCGTCGACAATCTTTCTTGAGAGCTGATCGTTTTCGTTTGCTTGCGTTAGGGACACAATGTCGTAGAGCCAGCCTTTCATCGTGCTCTTTTGAAAAACCATGGTGTTGCCCTCGAGTTGGGCAAAGCGAACGCCAGGTGGACACTTCAAAGCCTTGATTAAAACTTTTCCTAATTCTTCATCTCTGCAAAGTTTGAATAACCACTCGCCTGTGAGGAAGTCTCGAACTCGGTAGAATCGCACTTCGCCCCTACGCATTTGGCGCAGGTTCATGTCATACCAAGCGTCGTTTGTGCGTTCTTCAATTCCTGCAATTTTGATTTGTTTCAGATACGACATTTTTGTTGCACTCTTTATGCATTAGTGGGTCCTTTCTATATCTGGAGGCGGGGGACATGATTAATGTCTGTTTGAGTGATTTAGGAGGGCCATAGGCCGAGCGCCTGTATGGCTTCAGTTACTCTGCCCACGCCAAGAATCAGGGCGGCGGTTCTCATGTCTGTTTGGCGCTTTTTTGAAATTCCGTAGACTTCGTCAAAAGCTTTGACCATCATTTTCTCAAGTTTTTTATTGGCTTCCTCTCCTGTCCAGCGTTCACGAGTTAGGTTTTGCACCCATTCAAAGTAACTCGATGTCACGCCGCCGGAGTTGTCTAAAATGTCTGGGATGACGAAGACTCCCTTCTCGTTTAGAATTTTGTCGGCTTCGGGCGTTGTTGGACCGTTGGCCGCCTCTGCTACAATTTTCGCCTTTATATTGGCGGCGTTTTCTCTTGTGATTTGGTTTTCGAGGGCGGCTGGAACCAGAATGTCGCAGGGTAGCTCAAGCAATTCCTCGTTTGTTACCCATTTGGAGCCAGCGTATCCCACAACCGAGCCTGTTTTGTTTTTGTGCTCAAATACTTTGATTGGGTCTATGCCGTCTGGCTTGTAGATTCCTCCTTTGGAGTCGCTGGCGGCTACAACTTTGTATCCTTCTTCGTGTAGGATTCTGGTGGCGTTCCACCCCACGCTTCCGAAACCTTGAACCATCACCGTGCTCTTTTTGGCTTTCATTCCCAAGTGTTTGATGGCTTCGCGTATGCAGAAAGCTACTCCTCTGGATGTTGCCTCCTCCCTCTGTTTGAAACCTCCCAAAATGATGGGTTTGCCAGTAACAGACTCAGGCACACTGTAGCCCTTAAAAAGACTGTAGGTGTCCATAATCCAAGCCATGACCTGTTCGTCGGTGTATACGTCTGGCGCCGGAACATCCCTGTAGGGACCTATAAAATCCAAAATCATGGTTGCGTATCTTCTGGTTAAGCGTTCAAGTTCGTTTCGCGTCATATCCTTTGGGTTGCAACACACACCGCCCTTTGCCCCGCCATAAGGTATGTCAACCACAGCGCATTTCCAAGTCATCCACATTGCTAAGGCGGTTACTTCATCCAATGTTACGTCGGGATGATACCGAACACCGCCCTTAAATGGTCCCCGAGCGTCGTTGTGCTGAACTCTGCAGCCCATGAAAACTTTTACTGTTCCGTCGTCCATTTTCACGGGACATGAAACAATAAGGGCTCGTTTGGAATGTTTGAGCACTTCGTGGATTCCGGCGTCCAAGCCTAAATGCTCAGCTGCTATGTTCAACTGATGACGCGCCACATCTAAAGGATTGGGCTTAGCCTCACCCATTCATATAATCCCTCAAATATAGCTGCCCAGAACATGGCATATAAAACCTAGCATTGGTTTGAACTATTATTAATTTTCATGCCATTTCTCAAGGTGCGCCTGCTACTGACGATTCCAGAACTCTTTTCACAATTTCAAAAACAATGTCAAGCTGCCCACTGTAAAGTCCAACTGTTAGAAAGGATATCCCTAGGAGCAGTATGAGCGAAATTACGACCCTACGCTGCGACGTGTCCAAACGATATATCACCTTTAACATTTCAGATTATGCTTAAAACCCTATTTAAGGACAGCATGATATTTTTACACGTGCTTTCTAAGTCTTTCCTCAATGAAAGACTTGGGAACAGCACCGATTATTCGGTCGACTTCTCGCCCATTTTTCATTATGAGCAGTGTGGGAATGCTCATTATGCCAAAGCGCATAGCTGTCTTAGGGTTTTCGTCCACGTTCAACTTGGCAACAGTTACGCGTCCAGCATAGTCGTGAGCCAGTTCGTCAACGATTGGCGCAATTATTCTGCAGGGTCCACACCAAGCGGCCCAACAGTCAATGAGCATCAAAGGATACTGCTGAACAATTTCGTCAAAGTGAGCGTCGTCTAGTATCAATGGATTCATGGAAGATTCTTTACCTCCACCTACGCCTTTCTCTTTCATTTTTGTTAGCTAACTCCTGCAGCTTTCTAGTGCAAATTCGGTTTGTTTCAGATTGGTTTGTAACGCTGTAATAAATGTTTGCTAAATCAAAATCCGTACAAAAATGCTTCGGTTAGCGCAGAACACGCTCCGCAGCGAACACAGCCAGCCCTGTTTTTTCTAGGGTCTAAACCATAATCCTTCAGAGTTTGACACACACCACTATAAAGTCGTGTCATTCTCTCAGGTGAGGGTGGACTTGCATTTTCGAGGGTTGTGCCCCTGATTGGTCTGAGAGGAAGCAGATAAGGAATGACACCCATCCTAGCCGTATTTTCTGCACCTTGGAAGATGCTTTCATCTGTCTCACCCAAACCTGCGATGATGAAAGTGCTGACTTGCCCATCTCCAAACAGTTCCACCGCAGTTTTCCATTCTTTGAAGTAAGCCTCTAAGTTGGTTTTCATGGGGCAGATTTGTTTCAAAACTTTCTCGTCGAAGGACTCAACATGTATTCCCACAGTGTCGGCTCCGGCGTCATGTAGCAATTGCAGAAACTTAACGTTTTCTGGTGGTTCTAATTGCACGTGTACTGGCATGTTAACTCGCTGCTTTATTTCTTTGGCTGCTTCAGCTAGCATCGAGGCTCCTTTGTCTTGTCCAGGTGGTGTGCCCGTTGTCAATGTAACGTGTGTGGCCGCTCCCTCTTGGAAGGCTTCTTCAACAACTTCACCCAATTGAGGCGGTTGCTTCTGTATTAGTCGTTCATTGTGCCCCAATTCAATGCTGCAGAACTTGCACTGTTTTCCACTCGACCAATAGATGCATTTGGAGTAGACGGTTGACGCCAAACAGTCTTTGCCATGAAGCACGGCAACCTTACCCATGGGCGTGCCTTCAGATGTTAGTTTTTCATAAAATCTAGGTCTGGGAACCGACTTGGCTTCAGTGATGAACTGAGTGTTCTGAAAAATTTGCCATCCTTCGTTGGTTTGAACTAGAGTGTAGGGTGAGGACTCAACAAATTTTCCCTGCAACGGAATCTCGATGCATGTTCCATCGGGCAAGATAAAGTAGCGTCCTCCAGTTGGGCCAGCGCCGCCCTTACGCCCTTTGTCCACATTTTCTCTTGTGCGGGCACCCCGGCACAGTAGTTCAATTTTCAAACGGGTGGTGTTCAAACCAACGCCTCAAAGTTACAAGTTTGACGCTTGCCTACAGTTTCAAACCTCTTTGCACAAATTTAAGTATTAGCTGGAAAGTAAAAAAGGTGGATTAGAAGCTATGGAAGCTCCACTTCATTGATTTCAGCGAGGTTTTCTAGGCTGTTCATCTTTATTTTCTTGTCTGAGATTGTGTAGAGCACGTTGCCTATGTAGAGTGACCTTTTCACGAAGTAGGGAGAGGGAGCAAAATAGTCGCTTTTCATGAAGTCGGTGTCATTTTCAATGTGGGTGATTCTGCCTCTGAGCGTGAGTCCTTGATCTAAGGATGTGTTGAAGACGTAAGCGCCTTGCCACACAAAGTCTCCATAGGCGTTAGGAGGAACCTCGCCCTGATATTTTGCTTCATCTATCTCCGCGACTGAAACAGGCATGACTAGAAGATTCTTTGATTTATCAAACAAGAAGGCTTTGTGATCACTTAAGACTGGCGAATCTGTTCCTCTGTCGCCTATTTCATATTTGGCTATCTCTTTTGGCATGGAAACATCGCTGACATCAAAGAGAGATATTTTCACTCCCTGATACCATGCGAAGTTTCCTTCCTCTGCCGCCACAGTTTCTTTGCCTATGCCTATCAAATGATTCTCATCGTAGGGATGCAGATAATCTGAGTAGCCGGTTATCTTCAGTTGCCCAAGAACTGTTGGATACTTTGGATCTGTCAAATCTATCACAAACAAGGGGTCAATTTTCTTGAAAGTTACGAGGTAACATCTGTTGCCCATGAACCTTGCAGAATAAATCTTTTCTCCAGGGGCAAGGTCTTCTAGGCTTCCAACAATGTCTAGGTTCATGTCAAGAACGTACACGTTATTCTTGGATGTTGATCCGCTAAACCAGCCCACGTGCCCAGTAGTGGTTGCTATTCTGAAATGGCCTTCATATTCATCCATTGAGAACTGGTTTAACACGTAACCTGGAACCTCACCAGTTGCCTCATACTTGATCTCGCCGTTTTCAATGCGAACTCTATGGATGCCTGTCTTTTCGTCTCCAGTTTCGAAAACTGGAAACGTCACGAAAATGTTGTTCAGAGAAACATACATGACGCTTGTTCCTCCAAGTAGGATTGTTTCATGCTTGGGTTCCTCATCATTTTGCACGTTTATGGCAACCACCGTCGTGAACGCGTAGTAATAGTCAGAAACATTGGAATAGTAGATGTCTGAGGCGGATATTTCCGTAGCTTGGTCGTCTGAATAAATTTTTGGAAGACCCACTTGTTCCTCATTGACATTTGCCGCCTGATTGATCACGACGTAAACGTAGTCGCCTATCATTCTGGAGTTGAAATAGTAACCGTCTAGAGATACGTTCCTCCTTGAAGCAGGATTTTCTCGGTCTGAGATGTCGTAAATCTTAACGAAAGCTCTGGGCGCTTGGTAAGGATAAGGATCAAAAGCCTGTCTTTCATAAATCGGGAACTCTCCCTCAAATATAACCAGCCTGTCTCCATTTATGAATACTCCACTGAGGGTTCCATTCAATTTGATTTGGGAAAGGACTCTGGCCTCTTCGGGAGGATACGCCTTAATAATGACAACGCTGTTCTCTGAAACAAGGTAAATGTATTCTCCGTCAGTCTTCATGACATCTGACTCATCTACGCCCTCAACTTGAATGTTTGTGGTGGAATAGTCAGGAACGTTGGGCGCTTGAGCACCGCCTTCTTTAGTCCTTAAGGTAACACCCCAGGTTGTTGTTGGCATTCTTCCATCATAATAAGGACTAATCTGTGGGCTTGTTTTCAAAAAACTTTTCAACTCCTCGTAAGATGTGAACCTCCGTAATCGAGTATCTTCTAAAGTCGGCCTATACTCTTGGAAGTATAACGATGCAATTCCACTAATTATTGTGGGAACCAAGAGCAGAAACAACGCAATTAGAGGACTCTTTTTCATGTTTTTCACCGCCGCTGTGCCTCCGATTTGGAGAGTTGATCCTCTTCCCTTCTGATCTTGCTGGTTATCTCTTCCACCAACACCCCTATTCTATAAACCACGTAGGCTATTAGAATGGTAATAACAAAAACTCCGAGGTCTTGCAACAACCTTACGAGCTCAGATAAGGTCAATTTTCACATATGCCTCCTAATCATCAAGTGAAATTTTCCACAAAAATGGATTACAGCGAAGAAACATTTAATGCTACATTTCCGAACAAAAACGTACTAAAAATAGAACACAATGCACGGTCAGTTATTGCTGCAGGTTTACAGTTGTTTTTCACAGATTTGAATTGGAATTCTGTATGACACATCGAACATGAACCATTAGGGTATGCCTATACCCTTGCATCTACCCCTACTTTTTTGGGTTAATTCTGGTCATGTAAGCAAAAGGCTGCGGTTGAAACGGCTATTTGGTGGGTAACCGGGCAAGGATTGATATATTAGTATATATCAGCGTAACCTAGAAAAATAAAGAAACTCTAACCCTTTCTAAAATGTTAATGCGGCGATAGGGCTCATTTTAGGAGCCATGGGAAACTTGAGGGAGTGCCCCCCGCATTGATTTTCAATTCATAAATAATTTCTGTAATATGGGCGAATAACAATGGAATGGCTGGCAGAGAAATGAATGATAAGGCAGCGATCTTGATTGGCATCCTTGTTTTAGTTTTAGGTATTCTTGTATTTTTGACTCCAGTAGAGTTCAAGGTGCGCTTGGAGTTCTTGCCATTGAGCTTGGGAGGAATCATGGTTCTAGCCCTTGGCACGTTTCTTTTAATAGTCGGTTTGGTTAGCTTTTTTGTAGAACGCATGGAATAGCTTCTTTACTACGTTGAAGATTTGACTTCTGCTCAAATAGGAATCCTCCAATTAAAGAAGACTGCCCCAATTTGGTTTGAAGGTTAGAAATCTGCGCGCGCGCACATACAGCCTCCTGTGTGGCGGCTGCCGATGCATTGCATGCATCACTTGCGGAGACTGGTTAGGACCAGATGCTTCTTGTCCCTTCGACCCAGAAATACCGAAATCTCTGCCAGCGCGTGCAATCAATCTAACATTCTAGATACCGCGCGCGACTTCAGGTCTTTTCCGTTTTTTCCTTTTTAGCGAGGCTCTATTTTTTCTGCTCCTATCCAGTACACTGTCATCACAAAAAACAGGTGAGCGCGTCATCTTCTCTCGAATTTTCTGCACGCTTAATCTTTTTACTACGTTGGCGCCTTCGCCAAGAATTGAATATAATGCTTCGAAGAAAGCATTGGGCTGTTCTGGAATTTCCTCCTTCTTGATTCCAAAAGTCCTCTCGATTTGAGAATGCACTACCTCCGCAACGCTTGGTCCCAGCAGGTTTAGACTTTCATCAATGCATTCGATTATTATTTTTTGAACATCATAAGATTCATCAGCAGAAATCATCAGTGTCTTAACCTAACCCATGCTTGAGCTTAAGTTTAAGAATCTCTTAGGCTTTTTTGTTATAAATGAATTTTGAAATTCAAATACAGATTCCATAATAGCAAACGACTTACATAAGTTAGCGCGCGCTGCCCAGAAGTAACACTGAAACAATCTGCGAAAAAATAGGAAAAGAAGCTGGAACCTGCTATTTATCAATCATGGCAAGCGGCCTGCAAATCCAAGATCTGAACACAGAAATCGCGAAACAAGCCGTGCTGAAATGCCGATACAGAAACACACCCATGGGCGACTGCATCATCGCGTCAACCGCCATGGTTAACCAAGCAGAAATACTCTTCGATGACCCGCATTTCGACGCAATAAGAGAAACAAAATGCAGCTGGATCTAAAAACAAAAAATCCGCAGCTCATAGACCACTCTTTGATGTTAAAATCTCAAAGCGAGGCATAAGCTAAAGGCTGCATTGATTTAGCTAACCCAAACCCTAAACCCAAATACTTTCCGAATAAAATTTCTGGTCAATTTGATTATCATACTTAAGGTTTTAAAATAAACGAACTAAGAATATGGATTTTAAATAATTAGTGGCGCTATTCAGAGACTTCTTTCTTAGCTATAAATCAGCATATGGTATCACGCAAGATGGACAAAAAAAATTGGGCTTGATTCTGCGATTTGCTATGTGGCGTGTTTTCCGTAGTTGGCTGCAAAGATGTTTAGGTCAATGGGGCCGATGTAACCGTCGCCGTCTAAGTCAGCCAATGGGTTGTAGCCTGTTTGTCCCTTGTGTCTTCCGTATACTGCGGCGAACATGTTGAGGTCGATAGGGCCAACATAGCCATCACCATCCAAGTCAGGAAAAGCCCATTTGCCAGTTGTTACGGCCACTGTAATTCGTGCGTTTTGTTGCCAGATACTGTACGCTGTGCCTATTATGGCCACTGCCATAAATGTGACTAATATTAACGCTGTGAGTTTCCTTGGGTGTTGTCTGTGATATCTTCTGTTAATCTCTTCAGCTTCTTTCTCATTTTTCTTGTAGGTTGGTTTCTGTAGTGTGCGTGCTCGAATCAGTGTGGCCGGGGTCACGGTTTGGTTTACGGCTAGGAAGCCAATCGTCGCTGATATCGCGCTTACCAGTGCCTTTATTGTCCATGTGGGGTTTGGCAGGATTGGTGAGAACCATTCAAAGCCTTGCATTGTTCCGAGGTAAGCTATGGACGCTGTTGGTCCTCCGAGCATAGCGAGATATGTGGCTAGTAGACTTTCTGCGAGCGTTGGAAGAAATTCTGAGCCAATGAAACTTGCGGATGTTTGAACATTGCTCAGTTCAGTGAACCTTAGGACTGGTATTGTTATGAACGTATAGAGTAGGGCTAATAGTCCTATTCCCATGATCAGTTTGTTTCCGGGGCACAATTTTACCAGGTAGGCTCTTGAAAGCTCCATAGCCAGCAACGCTGAAAGAAAGTAGACTGTGTTAATAGCTATAGCCATTGGCGTGAAAAGATATGGGCTTTTTCCGAAACTCGTGAAGAGACCTGAAAGAATCAAAGCAACTATTTGGAACACAGCTACAAGTAAGGCTATGATCGCTAACTTCTTGTTAAACCATTGACGCAATTTTTCAAGACCACAGACATAGAGGGTTGTTAGAGCCACAAAACTCCAAAGAGCAGAGGGAATGATGTAAGCCATTAGTCCAGCTGGTCTGATTACGCTTAGTAACACGTATACGGCCACGACTTGGATCAATACGAAGACTTGTTTGCTTTGCACTCTTCCACCCCGATTTTAAGTCGCTGGAAAGCGCTCGCCAAGGAAATATAAGCGGCGCTTTTTTGCAGTTCCAGCTAAACCGCTTGCTCCACCGTGATGGTTATTGTAAACACTATGCTCTGATCTTGATATTCGTTGCCTGCGGTTGGATCCATGCCTAGATATGCGTAAACTGCATACCACTGTCCTGCGTTGAACACGATTTGCGGAACGCCTGCGGATGCATAATCAAGTGTGTAGCCATTCCACCCGTTCAGATTGTCCTTAATGTATACCACATTATCCCATTCAGTTGCCCAAATGCCCGGACTGTATACGTTCACTCCGGGTATTCCGAAGTAAAGTGTTTTGTTCAAGCCGCCTGGGTCGTTGATTACATCAAGCCTCATGGACTGTATTCGGACTGGCAAGCTGCCAATGTTATTTAGAGCGAGTCCCACTATGCCCTCTGCCCCTGGATAGAATTTTTCAACCGTTATGATTGCTTCGTACACATTTGAACCACGAGAACCGCTAACAGAAACCTCAGGTGGAACCTCAAACCCATCTATTTGGAGGTTTCCCACGTTGTCAACGAGCCACTCGACACTCACAGACGCTGTATTGACAGTGGTGTTTACGATTGCTGGAGCCGTGAAATACGAGTGCACAGCTCCTATTAAGCTCAAAACCAACACTATAATTGCCAGAGTCCCAATAATTTTCCTCATCTGTCATTATTCCTCCTTTCTCTCTTTTTGGGCTATCATCAGACCAGGCGCCTTCTCTCCTGCGACGCCTAGCCCTTTAACGGGGGCTCCCAGTTTTAGTCCCCCGGACAAGGATTAATTATTAAGTGTGCTCCTTATCAAACATTGTAACTTCAAATGCGCGTGCAATATATAGTTTGTGGAACTATTTTCTAGTGCAAATAGCCGTAAATTGAAGCTGGTATAGTATTCTTTCATTGATCCATTTCGCACTGAACCACGGCAAAATGGCACATGTATACCAACATGTATACCAACATACATGGAACTTGTATCTAGAACGGTCGTCCTTTTCTTACAAACACATTGTATGTTACCCGCGCGCGCTGGAACAATGTCAAATTTTTAATTCATACATTTGGACAACCATGTCTTTTGCCTGTTCGTATTCTCCGCCTTTTTTATGAAAGCCCATCTTCTCCACTATTTTTCTGCTCGAGGCTTGGTTGGCGAGTATGTTTACATAAACTTTTTTGCAGTTGTTTTCTCGCGCGAATCTTACAAATTGTTTGTACATGGCGGTTGCAAGACCATGCCCTCTATAGCCTTGGTCAACAGATTGGTGCTCACCGAACAATCCGTCTTCAGTGACTTTCGCCTTGTATACGCCTGCAAGTTTGTTGTCTATTGTGATGCCAAAATAATGATAGCCAGCGTTCATCTCGTTTAAAATCTGTTTTTCAGAGAGCATTCTTGCTTTTCTCCATTTTTCCGGATACTCATACGCGGTTGACCAAACTTTTTTGAGCAATGCCTCAATTTGAGACGCATGTTCCGGCGATAATTCTTTCACGTAGGTTTCATTCACCTTGGTTTGTGCTGAACTCCCTCCTTTTAATCCGAAAATGGATTCCTTTTTTAAATTCATGAATGTCTCCACTTGACCTTGATGTGAAATTTGGATTGTTTTGGGTTGAAGAATTGTTCCTACAACGTTTGCTGTTAATTCATGGCTTCTCAACAATTTGATACATTCTTTGGGTCTGTTGGTTGTGAGCACAAATCCAGTGGATGGATAGGTCATGAGCCAGTCGCCCAATGGAAGGTTTTCTGGTTTGGGTATGGCGTCTAGGTTTACTGTTGCTCCCACTCGACTTGATTCGCATAGCATTCCGATGGTTCCGACGACGCCTGGTCCGCTTATGTCTCGGCACGAGTGCACAAGTTTTTCTTCAGCCACCTGAATAACCGATTCTAAACGGGTCCAGATTTGTTTGCTGGTTTTGAACAGAACCGAGTCAAAGGTTTTCATCCAACTTTTTGAGCCGAAGTTGCCGTTGAGGTCTATAGCGACGATGAGGTTGTCGCCAACCTTAGCCGTGGCGCTTGAAAGCACGTTGCGTGCAACGCCTATGACTGCCGCGTCAATGGCGTCAAATGAAGTGTCTGGGTGAGTGTGACCCTTCAGAAATTTTAACCCATACTTGTCTAAGCCATGTTTTATTCCATTAACAATTTGACGGCGGACACTGGGCGAACTTGACGAAAGAACGTGAGCATAGCCTATGGGGTGGGCTCCCTTGGCCACAACATCGTTTACGTTCACAACCACTGAGTAAAAGCCTGCAAGCCAAGGGTCGTCTTGGACTAAGCCTTCAACAATGCCGTCGGTTGAAACCACAATTTTTAAGTCGTCAACCTCTAGCACGCCGGCGTCATCGTAAACATTTTCTCCCAAGATGGGCAGGAGTTCACCGAGGGCGGATTTGCGTGTTATTCCCCTGAACTGCTTTAACGCGCTTAACAGCTTAGAGATTGTTGGCTGGCTTTGCCTCCGGTCTAAGCTCAAGTTGTCACCTAAGCGCACCTTTTCAATAACTTTAATATCTCTTTTGACACATTTTGATTTCAAAGTGGTTTCAATTGAGTTACAAAAAGACCGAGAAATCCGTGGCGTTTACCATACGTCTACCAATACGATGCGTAGAGATAATAGACCAACTTATTGAGGCTGGCGTTTACTCAAGCCGAGGCGAATGCATAAGAGACATCGTCAGATCAGCTTTGAGAGAAGGCTTCCACAAAAAAATGCTGCCAGAGTCCTAACTCAAACACCCTTTAGGTTGGCTTCTACGTTTTCTATTCGTGTCTCAAGGCTACAACTGGATCCAGTTGGGATGCTCTCCAAGCTGGGTAGAAACCAGATACCACGCTGAGAATCAAGCATAGAAGCCAAGTGGAAATGAAGGTTTGCGGCGTGAAAATTGGGTAAATGAAACTGAATTCAGCCGAAAAGAGCATGCGCATGGCATAGGCGAGACCAACTCCGAAGATCATGCCAATTCCTCCGCCTATCATACCGATTATCAAGGCTTCGTTTAGAAAGAGTCTCATGATTAGGCCATTGCTGAACCCTATGGCTTTTAGGATGCCGATTTCTCGGATGCGCTCCATCATAGACGTCCAAAGTGTGGTGATTATGCCAACAGACGCTACTAGCAGAGAAACAGCTGCTATATTGCCCACAAAAATAGATATAGCCGTGCTAATCTTTGCGATTGTATCCGCAATGGTTTTTGGTGAAATGACATTAACATTGTAGATTTCCACGAGATCCTTGCGCACAGCGTCGTTTAGATCTGAGCTCTCTGTGATAACGTAGGCTCCGTCATGGTCGCCGCGACGGCCAAAGAAAGAGTTTGCAGAAGAAATTGAAATGAAGGCCATCTGATCAACTGGAATGATGCCGCTTCCAAGATAGTTGAGGATTCCGCGAACGTTATACGCCTTCTCCTCAACTACCTGTCTCCCATCTTCGGCCTTCGCATACCTTATCTTGACAGTCTGACCCAAACGGGTAAAGGGCTCAGCCTCCCTTGAAGAATAAACGATCTGATTTCCAAGGAGAACACCAATACCGTCAGAGGGGGAAACAGTGGTCCCAGCTTCAACAGAAATGGTTGGAAATATGAGACTGAGCTTAGACTGATCTAAGCCTAAAACCACTATTGACTGTGTCTCTCCTCTAGAGTCTATAACTGAAACCTCCTGAATAAAAGGAACAACGTCCATGACTCCGTCGAATCTCGAGAACTCCTCAACTATGTGGTCATCTATTTGAAAGTCTGTTCCTCGGGGCGTTACAATCAAGAGGTTGGCGCCCAAAGTTGTGAAAACCTGGTTTATGTAAGTCACTGTGCCTGTGCTTACCCCGTTAACCGCCACAATTAGACTGCCTCCCATAACAACCATTAGAATCGTCAAAATCGCCCTCAATCTTCTCTCCTTCAAAGCTTCATAGGAGAGACTGATCAACGACAAGATTTTTCACCCTCAAACAGGCTTGGACACTTTCTTAACCTTTGACATGCGACGTAAATACAGTACAAGGAGGGCTATTCCAGCGCCCACTATGACCAAAATGGTCCATCCACCGTTGCTCAAGAACCACAAGATGCCGCTGACTCCGTTTGAACTCGGCGGCGTCTGGGTGCCAGTTGCCACGAGTAGGTTTGCTGTGACGTTTAGGACATGTTGCCGATACTGATCGTCTTGATAGATTAGACTAATGGCCAAAGGATACGTGCCGTTCTGGACGCCTGACTTCGTGTGAACCACAACCGTGAACGGGACAGGAGAGTTCGGCTCAATATCACCAACATATGCGTTGCTTTCTGAAGAGAGGTCTAGAACAGGATTTGATTGAATTGAAGCGTTGGCAAAGGAAGCGACCACGTTTCCAGTGTTCAAAACTGTGGCGGTGATCGCAACCTCTGACCCGCTGGCAACCGGTTGAGGGTTCACCAGAAGACCATAGACAATGAGTCTCACGTAGCCTTGAACAATTAAACCCAAATTGTAGGTGCCAGTGTACGTTTGACCGTGTTCATCACCGTAGCTTATGGTTAATGTTCCAGTGAATGTTGATCCAATGGCGCTAGCAGGAGCATATATTCTTGGAGTGATCGACACATTTTTCGAAGGCTCAAGGGATTCAAAAACCCAAGAATCGTTTCCGTGAATGATGAGGGGTTGAGGAACAGTTAGGCTCACTTGCACCGTGCCCTTCCAGAGGTTGTTTTGAATAATAATATCTAATGAGTTGTCAAAACCCGCAGTTAGGTAATTTTCAGACACGAGAAACGCTGAGATAGGCACAATTGTCACTGAAATTGTCCATGTTTGAGAACTGGTCAAGCGGCCGTCGCTAACAGTGAAGACCAGCGTGTGGGTTCCAATGTCCTCAGCAGTTGGCACGTAAGTATAAACTGCAGAATTTGAAACTGAAATGGCATCTAGTTCCCATTCGTACGTGATCGTATCGTTGTCAGGGTCACTGCACTTGGTGCTGAAGTTCAATGACTCTCCTACGTTCATGCTTAGAGCTGTGGCTGAAGGGGCAAAAGAGTCGATGGTTGGCAGCCTGTTAGGCAATAAGATGGTTACCACTAAGTTTTGAGACTCTCCTAGGAGCCACGTGCCGTTCACCGACTTAACAAGGTATTCTGTCAACAGACTGCAATTATAATAATCAGGCACCGCGTTGCGAGCAATGTTTAGTCTGAATGTGAAAGCGAAGGACCCAGCTGGCAAAATTTCGCCAGTCTGATTGAATATGTCGCCAGCCTGCAGTGGGACTCCTGTGGCGGTGGCATTGTAACCGCCATTAATGTAGTCGATGAAGAATCCATTTGGCTTTAATAGAAGAGTCCCGTAGACTCCTTTCAAGGTTTCATTTGAGAGGTTGCGCACATCCACGGTTAGAGGCGCATTCGTGTCGCCTGGTTCAACCTCTATGGGGTCGGTTGTAGATGTGCCCCAAGCCACGCGTTCCACTCGAAATGGGACTGATGGCGCTCCATAAATTGGGGAGACATGAAATGAAACAATGCCAAGAACAAGTATGAATGAACAAGCAAACACGATTTCATAGTTTCTGTTCATTGCGTCGTCCTCCTACGAGCTCTTCTCTTTCGATTTTGCCATCTCTCAGATAAATGATTCTGTCAGCCATGTCGGCAGCCTCTTTATTATGAGTAACCACGATAACCGTAGTTCCAAGCTCTTTGTTGGTTCTTCTCAGAAAAGACAGGATCTCCATCCCAGCCTTTGAGTCTAAGTTTCCAGTCGGTTCGTCAGCCAAAACTATGCGCGGACTGTTTACCAAGGCTCTGGCGATGGCGACTCGCTGTTGCTCTCCACCACTCAAGGTTTTTGGTCTCCTAAACTCCATGCCACCTAAACCCACAACACCGAGCATCTCACCAATCCTTTTCATGCGCTGCTCCCTTCCCGCACCTCTGACCAGCATTGGAAGCTCCACGTTTCTGAGCACGTTAGAACGGGTTATGAGATTGTAAGCCTGAAAGACAAAACCCACCTTTTCGTTGCGAAGCTGAGCCAGAGCCAACGCTCCCATCTTTGAAATGTCAATCCCGTCAATCAATACATGACCCGAAGTGGGACGATCCAAAGCGCCTATTAGATTAAGCATGGTAGATTTACCGCAGCCTGAAGGCCCCATAACAGCCACGAATTCTCCTTTTCGAACTCTCATTGTCAACCCATTGATGGCTGGCACAACCACTGAACCCATAGTATATTTCTTAGTAACATCAATAACCTCTACAGAGTAATCGTCAACTCCAGCTTCAACGCTTTTCTGTGTAACACCCGTTTTCGCCAAACGGAAAGCAGACTCTCCAAGCGCCTTTGAAACGAAGAAAAAGCCTAGAGCTCCCAAAGACATAATAGAAAGTGCCTGAAACACCAAAGCCCACGCAAATCTCGCCTCATTAAATGTGGCGCTAATGAAAAACGCGAGGCCTAATATTGCCTCGGCTACTGGAGTCAACAGTGAAAAATATGCTCCCAAACGATTGCCTGTGAGAACCCCATATAGGCCCAAGAGACTGGAGAAGATAAGCAATCCGCTCATGGTTAAGTTCATCGGATAAAGGAAAACTGAAGCGAGGCCGGGTGCAATGCCCAAAAATGATGTTAACTCAATCACAGTGAAGACTGCCAAAATTGCAATGGAAACTTCCTTTGCGAAAGGCTTTTGAGTTAACACTTCAGTGAGCCGCCCTTCAGCGCTTCATTTGCGGATCAGCATGAACAAAAATGAACGCCCCGCATCCTATAAGGCTTATTTTTCAACCACAGCGCCCTTTCAACACTTTGTAGGCTTCTTGCGGATTCAAAATGTTGGCCGTCAGTTTTTCAAAAGGGCAAACGTCAATTTTTTCATAGTTTAGGATGCTGGGCACACGCTTTTCATATTCGAGGAAAATCTTATGGTCTTTTAGAACCTGAATTCCACCACTACTAGCGGTGACGGCAAAAGCAGCGACCACACCAGAGTAAGCAAAGAGCAGCGCCGCAGCTCGCCCTAGGATTTTGTCGGCAACCGATGATCCCTGCATGGTCTTCTTGTGCTGCTCTATGGCGTTCAGCAAACCGCTTATTCCATGAAGTTCAGTTTCAAAAAGGACTTTACCATTTTTTGCGATGACGAGAGCTAAATCCTTAAGTTTTAGCCTCTGCTTGGCGAGGTTGAGGTCTGCTTGCATAGGCTGTGTTACTTCCTCAGTATTGTAAACAACTTTTCTTCAGGCAAAGCCGCTACTAGTCTGGCGAGCTTAATGGTTTCGTATGATGAAATATCAGTTGGCAGTGCCTTTTTCAATTCCATCAATTTATCCGGTTTCAACGTAACTGTAACATGTCTTCCTCCCGGTATTTGGAAGTCAGTTGAGATTGTTTTGGACGCTTTTTTCAGTTGCAGTTTTGTGTTTCCAATCGTGCACTTTGTAACAACTTGAATTCCGTCGATTGCACAGGAAAAGGGCACAACCCGCTCAACGCTGATGGCTGAGCGCAGTTTGGCGTTATCTGGAGTTGTTTCTAGTTCCCTCAAGCCTATGAGGCCCATGCGAATGCCGATGACTAGAAAAGGACCTATGTGTCCATGGAAGTCTACAGCCTTGTTTATAATTGAGTCTAAGTTTTGTCTTGTTGCCATTTACTCTTTCACCTGGTCACTGTTATTCTTTGGGTTATTGCAAACATGTTTTCTAAGGCTTTTCTGGCTTTCTCAGCTACAGGTTTGGGAACAGTTATGGGATGTTTCTCCTCTTTTAGAGACCGATATAAACGTTCCAACGTGTTGAGTTTCATGTTTGGGCATATGGCACCATCGTAGGCTGGAAAGAACTGCTTATCAGGATTTTCCCTTGATAAGCGGTGGAGGATTCCAACCTCTGTCCCGATTATAAACTTTTTAGCGGACAGCTGACGCGCATAGTTGCATATTTGGGATGTGCTTCCAATGTAATCGGCTGCTTCTTGAACTTCTGGCGTGCATTCAGGATGCACAATAACCGTGGCGTCTGGATGCGCTTGTTTCAAGAGTTGAATGTCTTCTTTTTGGAAGAGCACATGGGTTGGACAGAAACCTCTCTCGGGGATGGGAATAATCTTTTTGTCTGTTCTTTTCTGAACAAACAAGGCTAGGTTTCTGTCAGGTCCAAACAGCATTGCGTCGGCTTCTACAGCTTTCACTATTTCTAAGGCGTTCGCTGAGGTGCAGCAGACGTCGCATTCAGCTTTGACTTCGGCCAAAGTGTTGACATAAAGCACAACTGGCACTTTTGGATACTTGTGTTTCCATCTTTGAATTTCGTCTACGGTTAGCATTTGCGCCATTGGGCATCTTGCGCCTTCGCTAGGTAGAAGCACCTTCTTGTCTGGGTTGAGTATAACGGCGGATTCAGCCATGAAGTCTACAGCTGAGAAAACGATTATTTTTGCCTCTCTTTCTTCCATGGCTCGCCGTGACAATTCAATGCTGTCGCCAACGTAGTCAGCTATGTCTTGGATTTCAGGTCGTTGATAATTGTGCGCCAAAATTATGGCTTTCTTCGCCCTCTTCAACTTGAGAATGTCGTCGGTCAGGGTCACTGATTTGGTCCCTTCAATGATTTGTTGAGAAAAAGGCTAATCACACGCAAGAATATAACATTATCTTTTTAGTATGCGTGCGCTTGGTTGGATACAGTTTATTTGGTCCGGGTAAGTTAGGGAGTTAAGGCTCTTAACGAAACTGTACGCTATCTTCTTTTTCTTTCATTCATCCACAGATTTGCGAATTCTCTATAGTTTTGAGCGATTTTTTCGATTGCTGTGGCTCTGTTGATTTTTCCCGCTCTGTACTCTACAAGTGGTTCCCAAAAAATGGTTCTTCCAACGGCAAATCCTATAATGCCTGGTATTTTTGCTCCCACTCTGAGCCATTTTTGCACCTGTTCCTTCTTTTCGCCTCTCCCAAGAGTTATAACGGCTGCTTTCCTTCCCTCTCTTTGCGCCTGTCTAACTACTGCCTTTGCGTCTTCAGGTTTTTCTACTCCTTCCAGCTTCCAAATGCTGGGTTCAATTCTACCGTCTTGAATTTGTCTAAGAGCTTCAACCATTAGTTTGGGACGCATTTCTCGATCGTATGTTTCCTTTGACTCGCCAGATTCAGACAATTGCTTTGGAGTCGGAGGCACGAGAAGTTCGAAAAGGAAGGGTTTCTTTATGGATTGGAGATAGTCGCTGAGGTTTTTGAGTCTCTGAAGTTGTCTCTTGTTCATGATTGTGTCGCCCTTGGGATTGTAGCGCACCAAAACTTTGACAAGGGTTGGGTCAAACTCTTTAATGTGTTTTGGATATTTCTCGCCGTATTCGAAGTCAAATTCTTCTTGGCCCGACTTCTCCACAGGCATGGCAAAGGTTAAGCCGTTTTTTTTAGCTTCTCTAAGAACGTCGGTGCCAAACTCTTCATCAACCAGTAAACCAGCGATTTCTCGTGGAACCCCCTTTTTCAAAGCAATTTTGAAGCCTTCGAAAATCATTTTTTTATAATCTGTAATTTGCCTTTTCTCTTCTGGAGTTGGTTGACGATTTTTGATTTCGAACATTTTCTCCGTGAATGAAGTGCGATGATCAAACGCCAGAATCAACAATTCCTTTTTAGTCCAGTCTATCAATTTTTTCCCACACTTGCTTTTAATTTTCAATCCATATATTCTTTTTTTTGGTTTGTTTTCGTGGCGGTTGGAAAAATTTAAACTCTTGACAAGAGGGTTATGTTGAGGTAGAGGTTCTCTCCCAACCAATAGACGGTGCTTGCGGGCTTGTCTATAGACGACATTAGAATACTTCTTCTCCTATATTCACAACTTTTGCGTTCAAATAAATCTTTGATGGAGCCCCGAGCGGGATTCGAACCCGCGACCTACAGCTTTCTTTTTGTCTATTATACAAGGCTATTGCTCTACCGACTGAGCTACCGGGGCGTCACCCAAAACATCAAGCAATCAAATATTTTAAAATTTGGTGTCTTGAGCGATTTTGAGTTTTCAATTAGGGAACTAAGAATTTACTATTGGCTCGGAGCCTTTGAAATGAAAGATATATTATCCAAAGTGCGTGTGAGGCACGAAAATGTGACTGTATCATTTATAATTCGCAGGTACAACTCTAAGGCAGACAGTCACGACAAAAAGCTGAGATTTAGGCATTACTTGCTAGGAAGAATGGCATTCCAATGTTTCCAAGCCATGAAGAAGTTAGATGCCATTTGCAAGCAATCATGCACTCGAACTTATATTCTAAAAAAAGTAATAACGATTGACGCAATTAGCTTCTTCACATCAAATCGAATCCATGTGACATTTACGGACTTTAAAGAAAATTGGCAACATAGAATAATAAACCAAATTCTAGAGTTAACTACAGAAAAGTAATCGTAACGTCTCACGTTTCGCGGGCTCTTGAGATGGTGCCGTTCGCCCTCATGAAGACTTGCTTCACGAGTGGGGCGGGATTCGAGCCCGCGACTTCTGGAATGGGACGCTTGCCCTATTTCTCCAGATGTCACATCCCATTGTTGACCATCTGGGATTATGAGTCTGGCGCCCAAACCAGGCTAGGCTACCCCGGCCGAATAAATCTTGATTATCCTCTTTCATTAAGACAGATTTAGGATTATCTGATGTAGAAACGTTTTGTGTATCCGTTAGGCTTCCTCAGCACATCTTGTCAATTTCAGTGAGTGCATAGTCTAAGGCTTCTATTCCGATGTTTATTTCATCCTCTGTTATGTTTAGGGCAGGCCCGATCCTTAAAGTGTTGGGGACGAATCCTCCAATAATTACTCCTTTCTCCAAGCCCTTTCTTGAAACGATCTCGCTTGGGTATGAAGATATATCTCCTGCATAGGCGGCGTTTCTGTCTTCTTTTATGAACGGTTCCTTAGTTTTCTTGTTCTTGACAATTTCCACAATCCAATAAAGTCCACATCCATTGACGAGGCCGACGCATTTGTGTCGATCCTCAAGTTCTCTCAATTTTTCTCCCAGATACTTACCCATCTTGGCAGCACGTTCTGGAATTTTCTCTTTGATCATAAGTTTTATGTTAGCTACTATTGCCGCCATTGAGACCGGGTGGGCTCCAAATGTTGGGTAGTGATTCCAACGGTACTTGTCGAAAAACTCAGCGATCTCCTTGCTCACCACTCCTCCTGCAGCCGGAAGTTGAGAACTGCTTATTCCCTTTCCCATTGTCATTATATCTGGTGTAACGCCATCATAGAGTTGATAGCCAAACCACTTGCCCAATCTTCCGAAGCCGCAAATAATTTCGTCATCAATCCAGAGTATTCCAAGATCTCGCGTCATCTTTCTTATCTGTGGAATATATTCAGAGGGTGGAATAATACTAGGCCCACCAATGTGTACATCCGCAATCATAGCTGCAAAGGTTTCAACACCTACCATCCTGATTAGGTTCTCTGTAAACTGAACGCACGCCAGTTTGCCATTTTCTTTGCAGTCGGGATACTCACAGCCAAGTGGACACCTATAGCAGTGAGGCGATGGAGCGAAATAGAATCCACCTGTTGGAAGGTCTGGGACATCTCTAGATTCTGAAGTTTTAGGTGAGGCAAGAATACCGCGATCTGCCCGTATGCCTGTGCAGCTTCCTGCGCCAAGAGTCCAACCATGGTATGCCATTCTCGAGAGTATATTACGTCGGTTTGTGTATAATCTGGCTATGATAATAGCTTCTTCGTTTGCCTCGCTTCCGCTCACAACAAACCGTACTCTTCCAGCCCAATTGTCAGGTTTGAGTATGTCCTCTATTATGAGTTTGGCTGCCTCTGATTTGTAGGGCGTTACATAAGTCTCTGGCGCCCAACCGTACCTGTCTAAGGCCTTCTTTATCTCTTCAATGACTTCCTCACGACGCTGACCAACGTTTATGTTGAACCAGCCTCCCATAAAGTCTAGGATTCTGTTTCCCTTGTTGTCAATGATCCAGCTTCCTTCAATTCTATCTACAGTAAAGGGAACCCACTCTTCTAGCGCATCCTTGTGGTGCATGTAGTATTTTCTATCCCATTCAATGTATTGATCCCACGACATGCGAAAACCCCCTTCATGTGTGCATTTATTTTGATTTTTTACTATGGTTTTGCCATAATCAACCTTTTTACATTTAACCCTTTGCCAACAGGCTTAAAAAACAAATTAAGCCTTAGGATTAGATAATCTGTTGTTGCCTCTAATGTTTTTGAATTCTTGAACACTCGTTTCTGTGCCTATATAGATTATGTCAGCCATCTTAATGAAAAGGCCTGTTTCAATCACGCCGGAGATACACTTGAGTTTTGTGTTCAATTCACCGGGAGTTTTGATTGGTCCGAAGTCACCGTCGATGATGAAATTGCCGTTGTCGGTTATGATTGGACCAATCTTCCCCTTTCCTTCTCGGAGAACGGGTTTTCCGCCCATTTTACGAATTTTAAACATGACCATTCTTGTTGCCATAGGTAAGACTTCAACAGGTACCGGATGATTTGTTCCCAGTTTTTTCACGAGTTTGGTTTTGTCTGCCACTATTATGTTTCGTTTTGAGGCTGACGCCACTATTTTTTCGCGGGTTAGGGCTCCACCCATACCCTTTATCATGTTTAAGTCGGGGTCTATTTGGTCTGCTCCGTCGATGTTTAAGTCGAGTTTAGGGTGTTCAACAAGGCTTGTGATTGGGATGCCGCAGTCAACCGCTAGCAGAAACGATTGATGTGATGTTGGAACGCCTAGAATCCGCCAGCTCTTCTGCTTGATTATTTTTCCTATTTGCTGTATGGCGTAGGTGGCTGTGCTTCCGCTTCCAAGCCCTATTGTGTAGCCGTCTTTTACGTGTTTAACCGCTTCTAGGGCGGCTCTTTTTTTTGCGTCTTCTATCCATTTTGCGCCTTTAGGATTCACCCTCAACCTCGATTTGCCCCAGTCTTTCGAGTACTTTCTCCACTTCAGCCCTTATCTCCTCAATTCTTTTCTCAGCCCCAGTCTTGGGTGGAGCAGATGGAGGCGGTTTTTTCCGCGCTTTCTTCTTTTCTTTCTCCTTTTCCAACTCTTCTGTTGGTTCTTCACTTATTGTGGGAACGGCTTCGGGAACCGGCACCTCCTCTTTCTCCAGCTTTACCTCCAGTCTTGTCCGTAATTCTTCAACTTTTTTGCCGAGTTCGTCGAAGCGTTCGCTGAAGAGTTTGACTAGGTCCTCTTGCATGGCTTCGAGTTCGTGTAGCGCTACGACAGATTCGCTGCGCGAAATGTGATCACGAATCTTCATCATACGAGACTTGTACCTGCGGGCAAGTTGTTCTCGTTCTTCCTCGCTGATCTTTCCCTCTGCGTGTGCTTCATAGAGGCGTCGAATGGCGTAGCTTAGAACCTCTCTTTCCAAGTCCAACAGCTTCAGTTCGTCTTTGGCTTTTTTCGCCTCATCGGTTGTCACTGTGCGTTCGGTTTTTAAAGCACGTGCGAGCCACGTTTCCCTGGCTTCTGAGATAATCTTTTCTGGCCGCTCCTTTGGGGCGGGTTTCCGCGACCTCGTGGCGTAGAGCAATATGAGAGCGGTTGCAACAGTCCCAGCCGCAGCCAGCACGTATAGCCATTCAAAATCTGCCACGAGGCTCCCTCGACAACATCATGGTTTTTGCTGCAAGTGCTATATAAATATGCGGAACAAGTTCAAAAAGAACTTTTTCGGTTTAAAGTTCATTCACGGCAATAAATATGCAATGAAAGTTCGGCGCTGCGACCTGAACTCTTGAAACGGATTCCAAGAAGCTTTTCTACCGAAACCTTTGAAAACTTAATTAGTCCTTTGCTCAGTAGTTGAGAAGGAGGCTTTGCCATGACTGAGGTGGGAAAGAGGATTCGGATTGATCGAATAGTGAATCGGGATACTAGGAGGACTGTTATAATTCCTATGGATCATGGGATTACTGTTGGACCTATTAAGGGATTGGATGATATGAAGAGTATTGTCAATCAGGTTGCTGAGGGTGGTGCAAACGCTGTTTTGTTGCACAAGGGGATCATAAGGGCTGGTTACAGGGGCTATGGTCGAGATATTGGTTTGATAATGCATCTTTCGGCGAGCACGGCGCTTGGGCCAGATCCAAATGCGAAGGTGCAGGTGGCGGATGTTACTGAGGCTTTAAGGCTCGGCGCGGATGCTATCTCGGTTCACGTAAATGTGGGGTCTAAGACGGAACCGGAGCAGATTGAGTTTTTGGGTCAAACTGCTAAGGTGTGTGAAGATTGGGGGATGCCTCTTCTCGCCATGATGTATCCGAGAGGCGAGAAAATACAGAACGAGTACGACGTAGAGGTTGTTAAGCACGCTGCTCGCATCGGTGCTGAACTTGGAGCAGATATAGTGAAGACCAATTATACTGGAAGTGAGGACACGTTTAGGGATGTTGTTAAGGGTTGTCTAGTGCCAGTTGTTATGGCTGGAGGCCCAAAGACAAAGACTGATGAAGAGTTTTGCCAAATGGTTTACAGTTCCATACGAGCTGGCGGCTCCGGAGTGGCGGCTGGAAGAAATGTTTTCCAGCATCGTAACCCAACCAAGATGATTAAGGTGTTGTGTGGCATCACCCACGAAGGCTTAGATGTCAAGGCGGCCTTAACGAAATATATGAAATAGCCATTTCATTTGAGAGCCTCGGGCGGGATTTGGACCCGCGACCGCCGCCTCTTCGGCACGGTTACCAAGGCGATGCCCCACCAGGCTAGGCTACCGAGGCGTGACTGTGCATATTTTTCAGTGTGATTGTAGATTAAGGTTTCTTGTCTGAGGGCTCTGGTGGTTCATGTGTTATTAACTTGTGTACAGATCAGTTAATAATAACTTCTAGCTTAACATGGGGGGTTTCTTTCATGTGCACGGAACTTTTAAGTTTTAACAGAGTCGTTAATATTTGGCTTTAGGGCATGTGCTAGGGGTGCTTCATGTTGAGCGGGGGTTTCCAAGTCTGGTCTAAGGAGCAGGGCTTAGGACCCTGTGGCGTAGGCCTTCGTGGGTTCAAATCCCACCCCCCGCACCATCTTCGCATTGTCAGATTCGCTCAATTTTCGCTCTTTTTGAGCGCATAACAGCAGAAAATCGACTTCAAATCGCAGGCAACTTTTGATTCTGCTTGAGCGTTTAAAACTGTCAACCTCACACGCGCAGACAAGTTACTGCGGTTCGGTGGAACTAGAGTATAGTGGAGATATCTCCCGCAAACCCCCTCCTTTTTTAGGGTTTTGCAAACAGATTTATCTTTGGGTGTTCAACTGTGTCTTTATGAACCAGCTTTCTTATAGTGTGTTAACTCCACATATTATGAGAGAATCGAGGGAAAAAAGCTATAATAATTCGGTGCACATATAATCCAATGCCAAATTTCAATCGATCGATTTGAAGGTCGAGACAATTGAGGAAAGACAAAATTGCGATCGGACTTTTTACATTGCTCTTAATGGGCATGTTAGCGTTTACATTCACTATTCAACCTGTCAAGGCTTCTGAAACCATTCACATTAGGGATGATGGTTCGGTTGAGAATACGAACAAAATTCAGCGGGGTGGAAATATTTACACTTTTACTGATAGTAGTTCCGAGACTTGGACTATCCAAGGTGATGATGCTCTCTCAGTCGTAACAGAAACTCAGTCGCAACAGATTTTTGAGGTACGCGAGGAGTTTGGCAATGGGAGTATGGCGAGCATCGAATGGGGAGACTTTGATAACGACGGCGACCCAGACTTGGCGGTTGGAAATCTCGATGGGGACAACTACTTGTACATAAATAATGGGAACGGAACGTTTACCCCAAAGACACAATTCATAACTGGATATAGATACCGCATAACTTTGGCAGCGGGAGACTATGATAATGACGGGGATTTAGATATGGCAGTTGGGACCGCTGGGGATCATCGAATCGCTCTCTACGCTAATGATGGCAATGGAACTTTTACACTCGATCAGGAATTTCTTGGCTACGGCTGCTATTCATTGGCTTGGGGGGACTACGACAACGACGGCGACCCTGACCTAGCATTGGCAAATGGCGGTGCGACAATCCTCTATGTCAATAATGGGGACGGAACCTTTACTGAGGAAACACCCTTCCAATACCCTGGAGAATACTTAG
>Ga0315306_10000051_pt1 | contig 53131 bp, 48 predicted proteins | sample TDP1_MG_FD_203803 | JGI IMG/M metagenome (GOLD analysis project Ga0315306, IMG submission 203803) | Freshwater sediment microbial communities from Lake Towuti, South Sulawesi, Indonesia - TDP1 | ecosystem: Environmental > Aquatic > Freshwater > Lake > Sediment | place: Indonesia: South Sulawesi... | reverse complement strand
GAAGTACCGCACAAAACACCCGACTCCATGCGGGATAACCTTTTTTGCGTTTTCCCACAGCTTCTTCGATTTGGGCGTCCTAGCAGTATAGATCTTGATAGTTTCATTCTTCACCATTTCACTTCCTCCTTTAAAGACTGCTTCATTCTGTCTTATGCGTTTAAGAAACTTTCCAAGGCATATGAGGGCTGAGATTAAAAGAGTAACGATATAATTGGCAGAAACGTCTCTGTATTTTATCCTTATGTATTCAATCCGGGCTAGTATTAGTGAGGACCAAGTATGTATCTGACCAAGCAGGAGGAACGGATGCTCGCAGGAGATTTTGGAGAATCTGTTATGCTCGCAATGAAAATACTCGCCGGAGTTGGAGACATCTACGGAGCAGAAGAAATGACAAAAATCGCGAGCGCCCACACGGTTATGACTCCGTACCGAGACATAATGGACGCAGGAGTCGAAATATGTGAGAAGTTTGCCGAATTAGGAACAAAATATTCAGTTCCAACAACTCTGGATCCGGCTGGAATGGATCTACAGCGGTGGCGGGAATTTAGGATTCCAGAGGACTACGCGGAAAGACAGATGAGGATTGTAAGAGCTCAAGGAAAGCTTGGAGGGATTCCGGTGTGGACGTGCACGCCCTATCTGCACGGTAACACACCGTTGCTGGGTCAACATGTAGGTTGGTCTGAATCTTCAGCTGTGGTCTTTGCCAACTCCGTTATGGGAGCTAGGACGAACCGACTGACTGCGGTTGTTGATATGGCTGCCGGAATAGCTGGCAGAGTGCCCAAGTTTGGTCTACATCTAGACGAAAACAGACGAGGAGAAGTACTAATTAAAATTGAGGTGAAACCCAAAACGTTGAAGGACATCGACTATCCAGCAATCGGCTACTTCATCGGCAAGCACGTTGCCGACAAAATCCCCATACTAATGGGAATCCCCCCGGATGTCACAATAGACCAACTAAAAAATATGGGAGCCGCTGCTGCTGCCTCAGGGTCGGTAGCGCTCTATCACATACCCGGCGTTACCCCTGAAGCAGAAAACCTTGGCAAGGCTCTTCAGAAAGAGAACTGGAAAGAAACCTTGGAGTTGGGTTTGAGGGAGTTAAGGGAAACTAAAGAAGAAATGTGTATAACAATAGCTGGAGAGGTTGACTTCGTCGCGGTAGGCTGCCCACACTATTCTATCAGGGAGCTTGCAAAGGTGGCGACTCTATTGAAGGGCAAGAAAATCCGTAGAGGAACCGAGTTTTGGATTTATACAACGAAGCATGTGGAAATGCTGGCTAAGAGAATGGGCTACTTCGACATCATCGAATCCAGTGGCGCACATGTTTTAACAGAAACTTGCATGTTGGTGTCTCCAACCGACATTTACGGCTTCGAAACTATGATGACCGACTCGGGAAAATGCGCACATTATGCACCCACACTCTGCAAGACTGAGGTAATATACGGGAGCATTGAAGAATGCGTTAAGGCTACGATTAAGGGTTCTGTGCAATAAGCAAATGGATTGGAGCAACGATGCGGGAGATCAAACTTACCATTAAAGGACGGGGAGTGATTAGGGGCGTCGCCGAGGGGTTGGCTCTAGTCAGCGGGCAGAACCTTAGTCTTTGGGGTGGATTCAACCCAAAAACGGGCTTGATCATTGATAGAAGGCATGAACTATACGGACAGCAGGTTAGAGGTAACGTCTTAGTTTTTCCTTACGGCAAGGGCTCCACAACTGGAGCCATCGTGTTCCTCGAAGCTGTTAAGTGTGGAAACGCGCCAGCAGCCATCGTTAACATTAAGACAGAGCCTATTCTAGCCAGCGGAGCCCTAATGGCACAAATATTCTACAGAAAATCGATACCAATCGTTGACAAGCTTGATAGAAACCCTGTGGAGGTTATACGTACAAACGATTATGTGAGGGTGAATGGAGATAAGGGACTCGTTGAAATCAGACGTGTATAGATACTCCCTAAGTAAAGGTTAGTTTAACAAAACCTGCTGTCAGGTTTTAGACAGCTTGACCACCTGTACTCCCTCTTTTCCATAAGCCAATTGGTCCTCAAACAGCCCCTTCAGCGTAGAAGTTGCTTTCGGGTCGTGTGCAAAGCTGGTGAGCAAAAAAATGGCAGTCACCCTTTCCGAATAAAGCATTTCCAACGCATATTGAACGAACTTGAAGGTCCGCTCAAGGCCTATCGACCTTATAGGTTCAGAGAGGCTGTCGAAGACTAGACACACGCAACCATGAACGCTTGCGTTCAACACGTTTTCGAAGGCATTGAGCATCAAAGATGAATTGTCTGTGGGTAAAAGCATCTCCGTCTCCGAAGCGCCCATCGTTGGAGCCGACACCCGCTGCGTCAAGAGGAAAAACCTGAGGTTTCTCTCCTGGCTTAAGGCTGAATGGACGGGGCTGCCCCTAGACGTGAAAACGACAGTGGTCTCCACGTTAGCTATAGCCTCCGTCACAAAATCTTCAACAACCCTTTCGTAGGAAGAGGCGGGATCAAACTCGAAGAGGAACTTTCTCCCAACCAGCTGCTTGTGATCCAACCCCAAGGTCTTCGAAAAAGCGTCCGCATGCTCTATTAGGTCAATTAACCCTGCACGTCCCTCACCACAGAAAGCTTTAACGAGGTCGGCAGCCTGCCCTTCGCCCATGCCTTCAACGTTGAAGACGGTCAATTCTATGACGAAGGGTTCGTATAGTATTCCCGCACCAGGAAGAGCTCCCCATCTTGGGTCATCCCAGTAGTCGTAGTATGTTTTCCATTGACCATTAAGGAAGGAGAAGTTACCAATGTCGTTGATTTCTCTAAAATGTTTGTATCCTTTTCTCTTGGCTTCAGCCCGCTCATTAAGCTCCTCCTTGATTGCTCTTTCCTTGTCGAATTTTCCATCAGGCAGGTAGTACTCGGTTAAACTTCTCAGGCGTAGGGTGCCCTTTCTCTCATATTTTTCAACGTTGATTCCGTACTCCTTAAGCTTGGCTCTAACAGTTTCGCCATCTTCATCGGGATAGAGGTAGTTGACCATGTCACCGCTTTCGAGCCCTTCGCGTATAAACGCTGAGAAGGCTTTCATCTTGTCCACGGCCGAAGTATATAACATAACAGCAACTTCACCCTCTCTCAAACTGATAGGGGAGTACGCCTTTGGGAGACTTTCTAGGATGGTTGTTTCTCTGTACAAGTATGCTATGACGATGAGAAAACCAGTAGAAAACAGGTAGCCGACTTCACCTAGCTCAACCACGCCAATAACCGACTGCATAAAGGCGTTAAAAACGAACGTGAAGAGACCTATGCCAATCCAGCAGATTGCGTGTCCCCTCAAGGCTTCAGCTGCTTTTTCGTTCACGCCAGCCCATCGACTCATGGAAAGAAATGTGTAACAAGGGTAAGTGATAAGAAAACTGAGGACTAGGAATAGAGAGACCACGTACCACGATTTGAATACAGGGACGTAAACCATCTCTCCCGAAATAAAACTGATCAACAGCTCTGCTTGGGAAGGAACCATGACCCAAGTCAACACAAACATAACAAAGAGAAAGCCGATGTAAATCAGGAAGAGGGGCTCTCTCAAGAGTTCGCGTGCATGAAAGTCTTTCCGAAAACCGAACCTAAGTTTCTTTTGCAAGGTTAAGGCAGCTAAACCGATTGCAACACAAGCAAGCAAACAAGCAGAAACGCCGACTCTACCCACCAAAAGCGCCGTGGCTTCAAATGGAAACAAGCGCAGAAAAAGGCCCCCAAGAATCAGCATCGAAAACGCAAGAGTGGAACTAACAAAATATATCTTGATATCGTTGAAGTACGACCCCTTTTGACGGCTGGTAAACGCTATGAGAACACTAGTGCTTAGTAGAGCGGCTAAGCTTGGAAGAAACTGTATTGCGTGCATTGTTCCTACTCCAACTAATTATGGGTGGAAATAACATATTAAGTATTTTGTCTTAACAGTTAATATTCCTCTTCTAATCATATTTGATTTTAAAGTTGAGAAAGTGGGCGCAAAATTCTATATAGAAGACTGAGGAAAGCTTTGGCACAACGGTTGATGAGTATGATGTTTGATCAAGACTTGTTGGAAAAGATTAGAGCTGAGTTTCCCCGAGCAGCGACTGACCTAAATGGACGAAGAAGAGCCTTTTTCGATAATGGCACTGGAACACTTGTTGTGGGAAGAGCAGCCAGAGCTGAAGCCGAGGCTCGTATCGAATGCAGCGCCAATGTAGGAGCAACTTTTGACGAGTCCAAAAAAGCGGAGGCTGTTATACTTGACGGAAGAAAGGCTGTAGCGGATCTGTTGAACGCCCCGTCACCAAACAACATCATCTCCGGAGAATCAGCCAGCGCTCTACTTTTCAACTTAAGCTACGCTTTTGGAAAAGAACTCACTGGAAAAGAAAATGTGGTTACAACTGATTATGAGCACTATGCGAACATCAGTCCTTGGATGGAACTGGAGAAAAGAGGAAAAATTGAGAAAGTCAGATTTGCCCGCTTAAACAGAGATGAAGGAACCCTCGATATGGAGCATTTGCAAAGTCTGATAGATACCAAAACAAAGATTATAACGGTTACTGCCGCTTCAAACGCGCTTGGCACTAAAAGCCCTCTTAAGGAAATAAGGAAAATTGCTGAGGAAGTTAACGCTTACCTCGTGATTGACGCAGTTCACCATGTTGCTCACGGCCCAATGGATGTCAAAGCCTTGGACTGCGACTTTCTCATGTTCTCAGGATACAAGCTCTTTAGCTCCCATGGAAGTTTCCTCTACGGCAAAGAAGACCTTCTTAAAACGCTTAAACCATACAAGGTTGCATCAGCTCCAGATTACGCTCCCTACAAGTGGGAGTGGGGAACTCGAGACCAGTCCATGTTTGCAGCCATAAGAGGCGTTGTAGACCATTTTGTTTGGCTAGCCGATCAAGTTCACAACCACTACGAAGGCAGCTTCACTGAATACTCCGGACGCAAACGATCCTTAAAGGTTGCAATGGACGCAGTTGAAAAGTATGAGGTGGAAATAGCTAAGGCAACACTTGACGGGTTCGATGACATCAAAGGCTTAGGAGACATGCCAAAGGTAAGAGTTTACGGACTAACGGATCTGAATCGTTTGAAAGAGAGGGATCCCACTTTTGCGTTCAAAGTAGAAAACATATCTGACGATGAGGTAGTTGGCCGCCTCTGGACTGAAGGAGGCATTGCAACGCGTGCCGAAGACTTCTATTCGCGAGCTTTAGAATCGTACAACCAGCAAACCATGATCCGAATTAGCTTAGTTCACTACAATACTTTAGAGGAAGTTGGCGTTTTCTTGAAAACATTGAATAAGATTTGCGAATTAGGATAACCATTTCTTGGTGAGTTGAGTTGACGCGCAATAAAGCAAAATTCGGCGTGGTACTGCCCACTTTAACGTCAACGTTTAACTTTGCTTCTTCGGCTGCGAAAGTTGCTGAAAAAAGTGGATTTACCTCTGTCTGGTGTATTGATCATCTCATCTGTGAACCTGAATTCTATGCACTTCTCAACGCTAATTCAGATTCGTTTAAGATCCTTGAAACATGGAGTACACTAACTGCAGTTGCGGTTCAAACGAAAAAAGTCATGTTAGGCACCGCCGTTAGCCCTATGCCCCGTTACAATCCTACATTTTTGGCCAAGGTAGTAACGACTCTCGACATTATTTCGAATGGCAGAACCATATTAGGAGTGGGCGCAGGACACCACAAGCCAGAGTTTGAGATAAACGATTTTCCTTGGAAGCCATTGTCTGAAAGGATTCAGATGATGCGTGAAGGTGTAGAAATTATTAAGAAACTGTGGACAGAATCACGAACAACATACTCTGGAAAGTATTTCCAAGTGAAGGAAGCTCCACATGAACCAAAGCCTATTCAAAAGCCTCATCCGGCAATTTGGGTTGGAGGAAACATACCGAAGATGACGAAAGAAACAGCGGAAATTGGAAACGGCTGGATTCCATATCATCTAACTCCACAAGAATATGAAGAAAAATGGAGCAAGATTGAAGAAATGGCGGAAAAAGCTGGAAGAAAACCGAAGGAAATAGAACCTGCATACTTCATGGATACATGCATCGGTTTTGACGAAAAGCAAACTATAAGAAAGGCTAAAGCCTACGTTGAAGCTGGACATAAGAAAGCTTTTGAAAAAATTAGACAACATGGGGCTTATGGTTCGCCGGAAAACGTTGTCGATCAAATCGAAAAGTTCTTAGAAGCTGGAGTGAAACATTTCGTGCTGGTTTTGGTGCCTCAAAAGGACACTTTGAACTCTATTCAGCTCTATGGCGAAAAAGTGCTTCCCAAATTCGCCTAGCAACAAGTCGTTTCGGAAACATTGCCTATATGTGCGCTCACACTCAAAACCTTTTACCGAGAAGGTATCGTTAATTCTCAGTCACGGCTTCCTTTCCAGACGACTACCAAACAATTAGGAAAGCTATTCTTCTCGCCTGCGCCAAAGCTCCCTTTTCAACATGTCTCTAACAGATGCTCTAATAGCCGCACTCCGACTTGGATACATGCCCGCCCTCACGAGTTCGTCAAGTCCCTCTAAATAAGCTTCCGGAAGTAGAACCGTTACAAGCTTCACTTGTGTTTCACCCCTGAACACCTAACATGCTGACATATTAGGTAGATATTATGTGGCTATAGCGTTAATAAGAGTTTACTCAGTTAATCCCCTTTTGATCGTCTGTAAGTCCCTTATTATCCCTTGAAATGTGCTGCAAACATCCTCAATGCCTAAAGAAGCCTGCCTCATCCTTTTTTGAATTAACCCTGCAGACAAAATTATGCTACCCAAAATGTCGCTTAGGGTGGGGTCCGGAAAAGCTAACAAAGCTAAACCAACCTTAATCAGCCAAGAGTTGTCACCCTTTCTCCACAAATGTCGCACAGAACGCACTTCCTTGACAACTCCGTTCATGGCGTCAACTGTCTCTTCATAACTTAGGCCCAACTCATGCAACACGTTAATTAAACTTTTTAACTCACGCGGTTCCACAGCCAACCCAGCAATTTCGCCGTGCCATCTAACCAAATTGTAGGTGCACTCAAAACACAAAAACTTTAATGCTTCAGAAAAATGATTCAGAAACTCCTCTTTCAATGTTTAAAGGAAAAATCTTTCAAAAAATCTAACAAAAAAGGCTTTTCCATTCATGATTTTTGAGGGAAAGGTAATAAAATAGTGCGCCCACCCGACGCCGCCAAGCCGTTAATCGTTTTATAAGAGTGAACCCCATAAATGCTAATACTAACAAATAGGCTCGGTGAAGCGGGTGTTAGAAAGACACGCGTACATTTTGTTAAGCTATGAAAAATTCTGGAACAGAGTCTGTAACCGAAACAGGGCTGGCAAGACGCTGCAGGCTTTTGTTCGCAGAGGAAAGGTCGGTCCCAAAAAAACGAAGCTGCTTCTTTTCTACGTGAACCGTCCGTTCATGGAGATCCGAGGAGTCGCCGAGTTTATCGAGCGAATCACAGGAGACGCCGACGACCTTTGGAACGCTCATGGCAGCGAAACCTGCCTAAAATCCTATGAAGAATACGCAGATTTCTTGCAGGGAAGACCTAAAGCAACTTTCATTCGGTTCAAAAACCTCCGCGAACTTCCTCCCATCCCTGTCAGCAGAATCTCTAAGGTTATGGGAATAGGACGAATGCCGAGGAGCGGTAAATACATAAACAAAAGGATAGTAAACCAATTGATCCGAGGAGCAGTATAGCCATGCCGAAGTTTGATCCTCAAAAATTTGTAAACGAGCAGGTAAAGGAAGTCAAGAAAGTTGTTGGCGGTGAGCGAGCCCTCATCGCGGTTTCAGGTGGAGTTGACAGTACCACCAGTGCCATAATCACCCACCGTGCCATAGGAGAAAACCTTCTGTGCATCATGCTGGACGACGCTTTCATGCGAGAAGGAGAACCAGAACGAGTTGCCCAACTCTTGTCTAGTTCTCCCCTAAACCTTCCAATAAAAGTGCTCAACGTCCAAGAACGCTTCTTAAAGGCGTTAAAGGGTTTACGTGACGCTGAAGAAAAGCGCAAAGCCTTCCGAGAAACCTTCTACAAAACCCTGAGCGAAACCGCTGAGAAAGAAGGTTGCCGATTCCTTGTACAGGGAACCATCGCCGCAGACATCGTCGAAACCACCGGAGGCGTAAAAACCCAGCACAATGTTCTGGCACAGGTGGGAATCAACCCCATCCAACACTACGGATATCAAGTAATCGAACCCGTCGCGGCTCTCTACAAAGGACAAGTTAGAGAGGTTGCAAGATACTTAGGAATACCACTGGAAATATCGGAACGCCAGCCATTTCCCGGCCCAGGCCTCTCCGTACGGGTCGTCGGAGAAATCATGATTGACAAGCTAGAATCACTAAAAGGGACGACAGTCATCACTGAGGAAAGTCTAGCTAAACATAAACCCAGCCAATACTTCGCGGCCATCATCGATAACATAGAAAAGCCTCAGCATCCCAGCCTCATACGCATGCGAGGAATAACAGCCCGGTTTCTTAACGTTCCATCGAGAAACATCTCTGTAAAGGTTTTTGAAGACAGAGCTACAGGTGTTGAGGGTGGTGAGAGACGCTACGGAGAAATCGCCGCTGTCAGAGCTCAAACGGCAAACGGCGACATATATCAGCCACCCATCAGAGACCTAGTCACACTTCAGACAAAAATCATCGCAGAAAACTCGTCCTTTGCCAGGATCCTTTACGCTGTTCGTGAAATGGCGCAAAAACAACCCTACGCGATTGCCATACGAGCAATTCAAACGCAAGATTTCTTAACCGCCGGCGTGGCTGAAATCCCTTGGACAACCCTAAACCAAACTGCGCAGAAAATCCTTAAAGCATGCCCAAACGTTTCAAGCGTTTACTACGACGTGACACCAAAGCCTCCAGCAACCATCGAAATGGAATAATACTACGAGTCTCTTTTAGAAACACATAAAGCGTTCAATCGGTCAGTAATGGAATATCGTTAAAGTGACGACCATGATGCGGGTGAGGGTTCAGAAAATCGAGTCCATACGAGATCCAGAGGGGACCCTTGGCAAGAGAATTGAACTGATTGAGGATCGAGTAATTCCGAGGTTCGCGGTCAAACCTCCAACAGAAGAGGCTAGAGTGGTTCAAGACGTCCTTCAAGCGCTGAGGCAGCAAATACCCGCCTTCGCCGTGCAAACTCAACTTGCTCTCCCAAAAATAATTCTGTTCTTGACGGAGCAGGAATACGAGGAACTCGGCATCAAGTTTGACGTAAATCAGGTTTATGAGCTTGAGCTTTCCAATCAAACCATTAGCTTCAAGAAAGCGCCTTAAAAAACACATGCTCATTCGGGTCGCACGATTACTGTTTGGCATCGCTGACATTCAGTAGGGGTTAAAACTCGAAAAACCCAATCTACCGGAACAAGATTTACGTGGCCGCACTGAGGATACGTAATCTTGACATGCCGTGTCTCTTTATTCATCAGCTTCCGCTAGTATGTAGATAAGGAGGATGGGTTTAAATGGCTAAGTTAAGCTCTGATTCTAATTTAGAGCTAAAATATCCGTCTTTCTCTCTCTTTAACCATTATTCTTTGAGAAAAACCTCAAAACAACCTATTTTTCCATAGCGGGTACATAGTAGTATTCTGCAATCTTCTTTTGATACCTATCAAGTTTGGACCCTTCTTTGTTCACCCTGGGCCTTTTCGTCACGGGATCCCTTCGGAAGGTGACTTTCATCTCCTTGAGAAAAGTGTTCATTCCTTCTCGAAGCTTCGTGAGGGGGTTGGCAACGCCGTAGATTCCAGGTTCCCCTGTGAAGATTATGAGACGGTCTGCGATGAAATCTTGTGCCACCACATCGTGTTCCACCACGAAAGCAGTTACGTTTCGGCTCTCTACCACCCTTCCGATGGTTCGAGCCATGGACAGCCTTTCTTCCACATCCAGATAAGCACTGGGTTCATCGAGCAGATAAAGCTCGACCTCTCTGGACAGACAGGCAGCGATGGCAACCTTTTGAAGCTCACCCCCGCTAAGTTCGGTCACGTCGCGATCGAGAACCGGCTGCACACCTAGAGGTTGCAGAATTTCGCTTCGATACCAACTGGATGTAAAATCTTTCTTGGCTACGCTTTTTAAAAGGTCTTCAACTGTTCCTTCATATTCCGCTGAGATATATTGGGGCTTGTAACTAATGGTCAGCTTGTGCTGTGGCGAAGCCTTTTCGTCCGACTTTTCGATTCCAGCTAAGAGTTTCACGAAAGTAGTTTTTCCGATGCCGTTGGGTCCAAGTATCCCGATGACTTCGCTTCGCTTTGCCTCACCGGGCTCTATAGACAGCTTAAATTCTTCATATGACTTCTTCATTTCGCCCCACTTTAACAACGTTTCACCTGCTGTCTCGCCTGCCGCCGGAGGCTTCACATGGAAGATTACCGGATCCTTGCGGAAGCGAACGTTTTCGTCTGGAATAAATCCTTCTAGGTATATGTTGATTCCCACTCTCACTCCATGAACGTGTGAGACGATGCCGTAGACGCCGGGCATTCCGTAAAAGATGCAGATTTGGTCGGACAGGTAATCTAGGATGGCGAGGTCGTGCTCCGCCACGATCACGGTTTTTCCGTCCTCTCTGAGGCTTCGTATAGCTCTAGCGGCTTGGAGACGCTGTTTTACGTCTAAGTAGCTGGACGGCTCGTCAAAGAGGTAAACGTCTGCATCCCGACAGATAGTAGCGGCTATTGCAACCCTCTGAAGCTCGCCTCCGCTTAGAACGTTGATAGGGCGGTCCCAAATGGTGCGAAGCTGCAGTTGCTCGGATAGGAGCTTCAACTTGGTCTGCTCATCGACTTTTTCAAGAAGATCCCCAACCCTCCCTGAAACTACGCGAGGAATCTTGTCCACGTACTGTGGCTTATGCACCATCCTAAGCTTGTTATCGCTTAACTTTTGAAAATACTCTTGGAGTGTTGACCCGCGGAAGTGACGAACAAGCTGAGACCAATCAGGAACCTCTTTGTAGTTTCCGAGGTTTAGCTTAATCTCTCCGGATAGGATCTTGATAGCAGTAGTTTTTCCGATTCCGTTTTGTCCTAGGAGTCCCAGTACCACGCCTGAGGAGGGTATGGGGAGGCGAAACAGCTTGAAAGTGTTTGGACCAAATCGGTGGCTGCATTCCTCCTCGAGTTCATCTGGGAGATTAACGATGGAGAGAGCTTTGAATGGACACTTTTTTACGCAGATGCCGCATCCTACGCAGAGAGGTTCTACCACTAGTGGATTGTCGTTCTCGAACCGAATAGCCTCTATCTTACTTCTCACTGGGGGGCAAAATCGGTAGCAAACCCTTCCGCAATGCTTTGGTTTGCATCGATCTTCATCAAGCACCGCAACTCGTACCATGCGTCTCTCCACTTGTTATTGGATGTAAAATGATAGAAGTAGATAAATAAGTTTGAGCCTAGTCGCCGTTATTTAATCATTCTAAACAGAATAGAAAATGTTAGGGATATATTATTGATTTACAAAATTACCATTCTTCTTCCTCTTCCTCTTCCCCACCCTCTTCCTCTTCCCACTCTTCCTCCTCCATCAGTTTTCTCACCTCCACTAATGCCTTTGACCCCCTAAGGTCACTTCTAGTGGAATATATATGCTTTTTTAAGCGTTTCTATATGTCAACTGTCGTGCTTTTAATTTAGAAAATCTCTTTTTTCGTTCCGTCTTCCGTCAGACGAAACATGACGACTATAACTTCACCACCATTTTACCAAGTTAGTTATGTTTCGCCTAATCTTTACGAATTCCGGATCCGTGTAATCTCTGGGTCTGGGCAAATCTATGGGAATAATCGCCTTCACGCGGGCTGGAAGCTCTGTAAGGACCACGATTCTCTCAGCAAGATAAACAGCCTCCTCAATGTTGTGAGTCACAAAGATCACCGTTCTCTTGAGCTTCTCCCATATTCTTAACACTTCTTTCTCCATATAATATCGCGTCTGAACATCCAAATACCCAAACGGCTCATCCATTAATAGTAGGTCAGGGTCTGTAACAAAGGCTTGGGCGATGGCTACCCTCTGTTTCATGCCGCCTGAAATTTGGTGAGGATAGTATTCCTTAAATTCATCTAAACCCACAAGATTGATGATCCGCCTAACTCTCTCTTCAATCTCATTTTCGAGGATGCCTTGTTTAAGAACCGCCTTTTTAATATCTAAGCCGAATTTTATATTGCCGCGGACATTTCTCCAAGGTAAACAGGACGGTTCCTGGAAAACAAAGGATATGTTATGTTTCTGAGGGTTGATTGGTTCACCGTCAATGAGGATTGGAGTGCTGTCAGTGGCGGGGAGGAGTCCAGCTATAATGTTGAGTAAGGTGGTTTTGCCGCAACCGGTTGGGCCGCAGATGCATAGGAACTCGTTTTCGTAAACGGAGAAGCTGACGTTGTCTAGGACCAGCAAGTCTCCAAAGCGTTTGGTGACGTTTTTAACTTGAATCTTTACTTTTTTCCTCTTAGTAGCCGCCTTTTTTGTGGTCCTAGACAACTACCTCCCATCTCCACTTGAAGAGACGTTTTTCAATCTGTATCAGAACTTCATTCATGACAAGTCCTATGATGCCTATAAGCACCATGCCAACTATAGAATACTCTATCATGTGCAGTTCTGCGTATTTCAGTATTAAGTAGCCTAACCCTATCATTTCTCCTCCAATCATTTCGGCAGACACGATGCACATCCACCCTACTCCTAATCCTACTCGCATACCCGCAAGGACTTCAGGTAAAACCGATGGTATCACTATATGCCGTATTGTGTAGCTCCTATCGGCGCCATGAACTCTGGCAACGTTAACGTGAACAGGATTTACTCTTGGAATGCTTGTGAGGGTGTTTATGAGGATCGGAAAGAAGGCTCCAAGCCATATTATGAAGACGAACCGTGAGAAACCTCTGAGAAGTACAATGATGATGGGTATCCAAGCTATGGGCGGTATGTACCGAATTGGTTCAATAACAGCCCTTAACCCCTCATAGGTGACTGGAAATATGCCCATTACTAGCCCAAGTGGAATCCCTATCAGGCATGCAAGACCGAAGCCAGCTCCGATGCGAATTAAGCTCGCCTCTATATGCGTAAGGAGCATGTAGCCTTCCAAGTCTCCGTGTTTTACTAAGTCAATGAACGCCGCTATAGTTTCTATAACGTCTGGAAAAAAAGGCGATTTAATCGTGGTAGCAATCAGTTGCCATAGGCCGATGAAAACACAGATGGCTAGTATGTTTAATATTTTGCCAGAGGAAACGATGTTCTTCATTTTGATCTGGCTCTCGAAACCTTCAAGGATGTTTTGGGATTTCGACAAAAGTGTCGATATTCCACTTTCAATGTCGGGTCCCAGATTTCATGGTAGGAACCCAAAGACATTAGAGGTCTAAGTTCCTCACTCATATCCTCAACAAATGAATTATTGATGGCCTCACTTAAGAACTCGTCTATGTTGGGAACATTTTCACTCTTTATTTTACCAGATGCTATTTGCCCCTCTAGCATGATTTTGCAACTTGGCATATCTACGAGTGGTGGATATGGATGTTTTACAATTGGGTGAGCCGCCTTGACCAAGTCGATTGGCAAACCTGAGTAATTAGCGATAAGGTCTTCAGCGTCTTCAGGGTTCTCCAACACCCACTTCATGGCCTTCATATGCCAACGGATAATTCTTCTAACAATGTACGGCGCCTCCCTTACCCAGTCGCCGCGAACTGCCACGACACAACATTGGTGACCAGGTAGAATATCAGATGAATTGAGTAGGGTGTGAGCTCCACGTATACCTTGTATAACTGCACGTGTGGCATGAGGTTCCCACGCGATATAGCCAGCGATTTCACCCGTCGAGAATTTTTCAATTAAAAGGGTTACCGCGGCTCGGTCGACACTAAATTGGATGTTGTTATCTGCTTTAACTTTGTCTAACATGTAGTCCTGTATTGAACCAATGCCTGGCGAACCAATAATTTTACCGTCTAGGTCGGTGACATTTTGTATTTCTTCTGCAACAACTAGGGACGAACCTTCCGTATTCGATGAAGCTACAGCGATTACATCTACTCCAGCAGCACGAGCAGACAGGAATGGTACTGCTCCGACGTAGGCGACATCGAGCTCTCCAGCGGCGAAGTGCTCCATCTCCACAGAGCCATATGAATATTCTCTGTGAACAACTTCAAATCCTTCATCCGCAAAGTAGTTTTTCTCCTTGGCCACAACCCAACCCGGTTGGTGGAGTTGGTCAGCTAAGAGATGTCCCACACGTAGGGTCATCAATCCTGGAGGCTTCTCTGAAGTTCTAGAGAGCCAGCAATAAGCTCCAGTTGAAGCTACTGCCACCATTATAATAACTATTGCTGCATAAACATGCAACCTAGACATCATCTTTTCACCTACATCTTTTCGATGTTTTCGTCTATGTTTTTACACGGGCGAAGGTTTATAAATGTGACGATTTTAATGTACAATAAGGAAAAATGCGCGTGCAACCCATAAAAATTGAGGAATAAATTGTGAGTAAAATATCTTTTTGGGAAGAAGTTGTTCACTCGAGTTTGAAGTCTGATGAGGAGTTTCGAAAAGCCTTGAAGAAGGCTTTAGAAGAATCGCGTATAGATGCCAAGAGGTTCAGCAGGCTTTCCGGGGTTTCAGAGAGCTCCCTCTACAAGATCCTCTCGGGTGAGAGAGCTAATCCACGTCTTTCCACCTATCGCAAGATTGTAAGGGCGTTGAAGAGGGTGGAGGGCGTTGAGGAGGGCGAGCCTTTCATCGCTGTCATCGCTGCTCGACCTTCGCTTGACGCCATCGAAACTAGGTACGTCCAGATTGGAGATCGCCAAATCCGGCTTAGGGAGTACGCCGCTACGAGCATAGAGGAGGTTATAATAGCGGCTGTCCGAGCGCAACAGGATGGTGCCAAAGCCATAGTTTGCGCTCCCATCGTCAGCACCACTGTTGAAAAGATAGCTAGGGTTCCTGTCTCTGCGTGCCCTGTTCTTCTGTGTCGGCAGCCGTTATTGAAGGCAGCTGAAGCCGCCGCCTCAAAAATATTCTTAGAGTAATAGTTGTGCGGGAAGAGTATGCGGATTTTGATCGCAACAGAGGACAACATTCTGACAGCATCACGGATAGTAACTGGTGGAGGATTGGTTGCCTATCCAACAGACACGGTGTACGGACTGGGCTGCGACCCCTTTAACATGGAGGCCGTCACGCGAGTTTTCAAGGTGAAAGGAGAAAGGGACAAGCCCTTGCCCATACTAGCGTCCGACGTTGAAAGTATTAAGAGGATAGCTTTTCTATCTGAAACAGCTAGAAGGGTTGCGGCGAGATTTTGGCCTGGACCAGTCACACTCGTCGTTCCAAAGAAACCCATTCTTCCAGACGTTGTTACATGCAACCTCAATTCTGTTGGGATAAGGATTCCCCAACACAACATAGCGTTAAGGCTCATCAGCCTGTCTAACGGACTGCTCGTGGGTACCAGCGCCAACAAACCAGGGCAGAAGCCGCCACGTACTGCTCAAGAGGCTGCCGAACAGCTGGAAAAAGAGGTGGACATAATTCTGGACGGAGGGCCCACCCCTCTCGGCGCACCGTCAACCGTGGTTGACCTAACTCGGGAAAAACCGAAAATCCTGCGCGAGGGATCCGTGAGTTTGGAAGAGCTCCTGAGCATCTAAACAACATCTGTAGGATTTCGAAAGGCTTAATGTTGAGTTGCTAACAAAGCCATATGCTCAATCACCAAGTCGATCAGCGCCTCCTTTTCAAAGCCTTCCTTCTCTAGCTTAGCCTCAAGTTCAAGGTCGGAAATGTCAAACAACTCCATGACGCCCTTGACTTTTCCGTCGGTCAGCTCAAGAACGCTGTCGTCGCGCTCACCTATCATCAGTTCGGAAATGGCTCTTAAGGTTGATACCACCCTCTGTTTTGTTTCAGCCATGATGAGAACTGCGACTTGCGACGAATCCGTTTTTATCCCCAGTAGCTTCACGGCTTTCTCGATCTGTCGTTGAGCTGAAGCGTAGAGAAGCGTTTCTACAGCCACGCTTTTTGAGATGTTTATTTTGTTTTTGAAGGTGTTCAGGGCGTTGAGGGCGGCAAAGTAGAGGTGTTCCCAGCCTGCTATCAGCTTGGCGTCAAAAAATTGAACGTGGGCTTCTCCCACCTTCCTTCGAACCATATCGAAAAAGTTGTTGAGGTCTTTGATCTTTACGTTTCTAAAGCCGACTGTGGCGACGTACTTGTCAAAATCTTCCAGTTTTTTGATCAAGCCTGCCCCTCTGATATTTCTCGGATGAACCGCTCCACGAGTTTTCGGTTTAGCCCAGACTGCACCAGTTTCTCCACGGCTTCCTTCATGGATTTTCCTTGACTCTTGTACTGTTTAAGGATCTGTCTAACGGTTTCTTTTCTTTCCCAAGGAAAGACGATCCAGCGGCTTGTTTCCTTTCCGTACCAGTCTGGAACCACGACGCTCCAAGGCTTATAGTATATTGTTAGGATCTTAACTTCTGTTGCACCCTGCTCCTTTAGGTGCGATTGCACTAGGCGTAGGCTCTTACCCGTGTCGGCGACTTCGTCCACAACGAGAACTCTCTTCCCCTTCACAGATGTAGAGACGGGTTGCGTTATCACTGCCTCACCTTTGGTTTTGGCAACTCCCAGATAGAATTCGGCCTTGACGTTTGCGAGCTCGGGGTTTTCAAGGAGATCAGATATGATGCGGGCTGGAGGCCACCCGCCGCGTGAAACGCCCACGATCACGTCGGGTTTAAAGTTGGCTTTTCGAACTCTGTCGGCGAGGTTTAGAAGTGACTCGTAAATTTGCTCCCACGTGGGGATTTCAAACTCTAGTTCCGAGCTCAAGGACATTTTCTCTCCAGAGACGCAAAAATAAGTGAAACGGCGAAGCGATTTAAGCCTTGTCGCCTTAGGTGCACGGAAAAGGTTTACTTTGTGCTCACGATTTTTGGGCGCATGAATTTGGCGCATTTAACGCATTTTCTTCCGGAGAGCGTTCGAACCTTTGGATAGCCCATGGATTCTAGGTGCGTTTTGGAAAGAGATTCTCTCCACTGGTTTTTGCAGAAGGGGCACTCTAGCAACGCTGATACCTCCTCAACTACGGCAACTCTTTCTCTTCTACCCACTAGAATTGCAACGCCTCCAATGAGCAACACGAAACCCAAGATCGTGTAATATATCGGTTGTAGTCCCAACCATAGATCCGTCGTGAAAAGAAAGGTGTTTAGAGCTGAGAAAACGTCTGAAGAACTGTAGACTCCATTTTCCCACGTCTTCCATAACACGATGAGTAACATCAGGGCTCCTATAATACAGAATGCAAGCGCGATAGTATAGCCGGGTTTCTTCTTTAGGATAGTTATTCCCATATGGCATCAGACATAGTTTAGTGAAATTGATTTATTTGTTTTATGAACAAGCAATAATAATCTACTTTTGAAATTCTAACGCCCGATGATCTCAGTCATCTTTTCAACAGCTTCGCGCGCCCTTTTCACGATTGGTTTAGGCACCGTTACCACAGGCTCTTCGTTTTTTAGCGCCAGATAGATCTTCTCCAGCGTGTTGAGTTTCATGTTGCTACAGATGGCTTCTGTGTATGCTGAGATGTACTCTTTTCCGGGTAGTTCTCTTTTCAGCCGGTCGATGAGCCCGATCTCGGTTGCGATCACCAACTCCTTTTTCGGTGATTCTTTTGCGTGACGATACATCTGGCTTGTGCTTCCTATGAAGTCGGCGAGGAGCTGTACCTCTGGGTTGCATTCTGGATGTGCCAAAACCTCGGCGTCAGGACGTTGTTCTTTTGCGAGGAGGATGTCTCCCTCTGAAAAAAGCTTGTGAACGTAGCAGAACCCGTGTTTGGGTATGGGAATAATTTCTTTGTTAGTGTGCTGTTGGATGTACCACGCTAGGTTGCGGTCAGGACCAAATATAACCTGTTCTTCGTCTAGGCTGTTAACAATCTGAACAGCGTTGGCTGAGGTGCAACATACGTCGCACATGGCTTTTGCCTCGGCCAAGGTGTTTACGTAAAGCACTACCGCGGCGTCGCGATGCTTTCTTCTTGCTAACTTAACATCTTCAGCTGGGAGCATAGCCGCCATGGGACAAAGTGCATTCTTGTCTGGAATCACTACTTTCTTGTTCGGGTTCAGGATCACCGCGCTTTCGGCCATAAAATCTACTGTTGAAAAAATTAGGAGGCGGGCTTTTTCCTCTTGTTGGGCTCTTCGGCAGAGCTCGATGCTGTCCGCCACATAGTCGGCGATCTCTTGTATCTCTGGACGTTGATAGTTGTGAGCGAGTAAGAGAGCCTTTTTTTCGTTTTTCAGCTTAAGGATTTTCTCTGTAAGCTCTTTTTTTTCTTTGCTCATGCCCAGCCACTTCAAAGTATCAGAATGCAAGCATCTGAGAGTCTATTAAAGTTTACTTTTGGAGTCTCAAATCTTTAATTGGCTGTCTTTAGAGAAGTATAAGCAAAGATGTTGATGACTTCCTAGCGATTATGCCAGTTCTTGCAAAGCCCTTAAGCGCTTCACTACGTTTGGGTGTGAGGAAAGAATCTCCGCTATTCTGTCAAGTGTTGTCACTTTTCTTCTGAGAACTTCTTCCACAAGTTTCCGATCAGCTGTGAACGCTCCCGCTTGTGTAATTGCTGCTGTGTCTAGTTCGGCGCGGTCTGGATCTGCGATGAAGAGGGACTTGAAGGAACTGAGGTTGCTGGTATCTCGGCGGGTTCTCCTCATTCTCCCGGAGGAGTACACTATTTTCGCCAAGCCTTCGGAAAGCTTGCGTGGGCCTTCTTCGACGGTGGTGGCGCTGTGGCGGTCAGCGTAGTATTCGCGGAGTCGGCTTAGGTAGAGAGTGAATATGCAAAGAACCCAGTAGACGAGCATGCACGCTATACCTACAATTGCGGCAGCTCCGCTACTGCCTCTTTCATCTCGGCGTCTGAACATGGAGGAAAGCATCATGGAGTAGCCGATGAAGTAGAATATTGCTGGTAAGAGGGAGACAAACATCATTACTTGGACATCTCTGTGTTTTAGGTGGCCCAACTCGTGTCCGACTACCGCTTCAACTTCTTCATCTTCCAGTGTTTCCAAAAGCCCTTTTGTAACTGCCACTCTGGTTCCAGCGATAGGTGAGCCGTAGGCGAAGGCATTAGGTACGGGGATGTTTGCTATCATAACCCATGGCATTTTGATGCCGCTTTTTTGGCTTATCCTCTCCACCATTCCGTATAGTTTTGGGTTTTCGGATTTTGACACTCTTCGCACTCGATACATTAGATCTATTAGGTAGGGGGCGAAGAGCCATTGGACAATGTTGAACAGTAGGACGAAGATGATTAGTGTTATGAAATTGAATGCTCCGGTTAGGCTGAGTAGGACTGTGAAGAAGAGGGTAGAAAGGCCTATGATAATGGCTAGGGTTCCGAGCATTGAGAATCTGAGTTTCCATAAGCTCATGAACTTATCCCTCAGAAAAGTTCAGCGGAGAAACACTATATATCTTTTACTGTTGTTTTGGTTAATCTCTCCTGACAGCCATTTAATTAGCAATGACTATTATTTGCTCTTTTGTAGTATTCTACTAGCCTCCTCATTTAAGACCCTATCAAGTTCATCTTTAATATCCCTGGGAATAAGGTCGAATTTGGCGTGCTTTAGAGTCTCTTTTACCATCTCTTTTGATCTTTGCCCAGCATTTTTTGCGCCCGTTTTCTTCCACCTTTCACGCTTTTCTCGATTACCTATCCTTGGAAAGAAAAATTCCGATCCTACATGTTTGGAGGTATGCTTTTGAGTCAAGAAGTGACCGCCTGGTCCAACTTTGCTGATAACGTCGACAGCTAAGGTATCGTCGTTAACCTCTATACCCCGCATGGCACGCAAAACCATTCCCAATATTTCGTCATCTATTATCATCTGCTCATAGCTGTATGTAAGTACACCATCTAGGAGACCTGCTGCATCGTGTATGAGGTTAGCGCCCGCTAAGCCGACCATGAACGCAGTAATGGCCTTCTCATAACCTGCCTGAGCGTCTGGAACCTTTGAATCGGTCATGCCGCCAGTTGCATAGATAGGGAGTTCATAGTATTGGGCTAACTGTGCGGCAGCAGCGTTCAGTAAACCCATCTCTACAGCCCCAGCCACATAATTGCCCAATTTCGGATCCATAATCGTGGCCACAGTGCCATAAATTACGGGTGTTCCTAGGTTAACCAGTTGTGTGAGGACAACGCCGCTTAGGGTTTCAGCGTTTTGTTGCACTAATGTTCCAGCGAGAGTCGCGGGTCCTGTCCCACCAGCTAGCGGCTCTGAAGAGATGATTATAGGAATCCGCTTCCTCGACACTTTCGCCAGAATCCTAACATACGTCCTATCCCATGTTAAAGGGGCAGTAACACAAGTGACAAAACTGATCAACGGCCTTTTGCGCAACTCCTCCTTCCCACCCGCAATAACTGTGGCCATTTTAATTGTGCCATCCACCTCATCAATGGTAAGTACTCCTCCATAAACTGGCTTTATACAATGGCTTAACGCTGCATGGTATCGATAGAGACTTGCAACCTCATTGGGGACATCGCTAGGATGCACTGGGAGATGAAAGAATTGCACGTAATCTAGGCTATTCGTTAATAAAGCTAAATTCTTCACGTCACCTAACACTGCATTCCGCCTTTTGCCCGTGTCTAAGTCTAAGACGTACACGGCACTTCCGCCTGTTCCAAAGTAGACTCGCCGATCCTCCAGTCTTATGTCATACTTCGAATCTTTTGCACATAATTTGACACTCCGCGGCGCTCTTCTTACGGCATCCATAACAAGGTATTGAGGAATCCAGGCTCTTTTCAACTTAAAATCGATCATAGCGCCATTATCTTTTAAAAGCCGAAGCAACTGTTCATCATTGATCTTCACTCCCACTTTTTCAAGCACTTCTAAAGTAGCTAGGTGAGTATCATAGACTTCATCAGTTGACAAAACTTTGTATTGCCCACCCCGAATAATATTAGGCCTCATCAACGTTAATCACAAAGCACATACAATGCAAAACGTTAATAAGCATTTTACAAGGCATTTCGAGCATTTTACCGAGCAATAAACAAAAAATCAAAATCCTTTCATAATTTCTTGCATTTTCTCCTTAACAATTCTAACCAATTTTTCGGTGACCAGCCCCTCCTCCGCCGCTTTCTCCAGTTTTTCCTCATCCAGCTTTCTAACCGTGCCGTTCGGCCAAACGCAAACGTCAACTTCCAAGTCCACGTAGCGAATTCCATGTGGATAAAGTTCTATAGGCGTGTTCAAGTTAATGTACGTTCCTTTGTATCTTCCATCCCTTGAAAAGTACTGGGTTTTGAAGTGCCAATCCCCAACCTTAGCTTCAGTAACCGCGCGGTCACCTGGCTCTTTAGGGGTTCCGAGGCCGTCGTAAACTCCTTTCCTCTTAAAAACTCGGCTTAGTTGAAGCCGTGACTGATGGCGATCAAAGGCTTCAACCAAGGCTTCTCCCAAGTGAAACATTTTTCCGTCAAGTTTCACGTGTTCCATCCCTATCACAAAACCCACAAGGGGAAACTCCGCTTCGACAGATTGTTTAAAAAGGTCTTCCACCTCCTTAAGGGAGCCGCCCTTCTCCAGCAGTTTCTCCGCCATGTCTAACGCCGATGAAACCCGTCTTCCACAAGCCTTGTAGTAGTGATGCCCATCCATCGTTGGCGCAACACACCTACGAAGCTCGTCTAGTTTCCTCTTCGACAAGGCGGGAAACTCCACGTTCACAAAGCTTCCTCCCTCCCACAACGTTGCAGGAGCCTCCACACCCTCAGCTCCTTCCACAACAGCTCGCCCCTCTTTAGCGAGACGAGTGATCTCCTCCCTTAACACCTCAGCTGATTGATCAGCAGAAGCGGTACGCCAAAGAATGCCCCAGTCTGGAGGCATAAGCTCCTCCCCAATTTTATGAAGTCGAGACCTAACCTTTGGGTCTCGAATCTTCAGGCTAACCTTAACTAGGCACTCAGGTATCAAAATCGCGTATCTCCCAGGAATCTTTATCCTCGTGGTTAAGACAGGCTTCCTAGCTCCTATCTTCCTCCTCTCAACTTGAACAACGATCTGCCTCACCTCAGGATTCAAAACCTCTTTATCCGCCATCATGCCCACCGCTGACCCAATGTCAATTAAAAACGAGTTTGTTGTGGGGTCAGCTTCCTTTATCAATCCCTTATAAATTCCATCAGCTGTAACCGCCCACCTCCTGACGATAACATCGTCTAGGCGTGACTGCAGGATGGAGCAGAACGTGTTGATGAACTCGGTTTTCCCAAAGGCTTGAACTCCCTGTCGATCACGTCGATCATAGATGTCAAGGTCAGGCGACTCGTCGCATTCTTCCAATCCGAACCTTTCCTTCATAGTGATCGAAGGTTGAACAATATTGAACCCGTGGTCAAGGAGAAGCTTCGTTAGGGCAGTTGAACAGATTCCTCGAACTCGAGCCTTCGCCAACACGAATTTCCTCCTCTGTTAGGCTTCCACCTTCTCAATTCGATAAAGATTGCCCACCATGGTAACCTGAAACTTCACGCCCAGAATCTTCTGGGTAAGCCAGAGGTTTGTGTCCAGATGTTCAGTCATGGAACGGGCGAGGTAGACGGAGTTGCCATCAGCTAGTGCAACGTAGGGGACCAGCATGTCAGCGAGGTGCATGTCCACCGTAGCTCTAGCTTTGATCTCATTGAAGAGGTTCTCAGCGGCTTCATGGCCTACTGCCTCGCTAGGCTTGCGAATTTCGCCGATGGCGTCTCCTCCCAAGAGCACACCCGTGCTGCTCTTTGTCCACAACACGAGGGAACTTCCCTTCTGAAGGGGGTTAGACATGTCGTTAACCACTTTAATATTCGCCTCGAAACCGCGAGCCCCGAGATATTGGTTAGCAGCCTTGGCTTGGCGCTCCGCAACTCTTCGATCAGCTAGGAAAGTGCACACAGAAACTCCGTGCAACTCCTCTATGTTTCCGAGCTCTTCAAGGCGCAAAGGATCGAGTTTTTGGCAAGGCTGAACCTCAAGCGAAACCTCACCCATGCCCTTAGGGTAGTAACCATACTTTTGGATGGTTAGGGAAGCCTTCAAACCCATTCGCTCAAGTGTGGGAAGAAGCAAGTGTTTCAGATAGTTTATAGTGGGCGCGTGACGAACGTCAGTGCCACCCTTAACTACGCGAATGCTCACGGCATGTTTGGCAGAGGTGCAGAGGGGCAGGATGGTTAGCAGAAGCATGGGTACGCTGCCGGCGGTTCCGATCTCGGCGTGTATCTCTCCGCCCTTGATCTCGCTGGGTTTAAACCAGAGTTCGCAGGAGCCCAGCGTGGCACCCTTGATCTCTGCGTTGCAGAGTCTCGCCGCTGTGAGTGTAGCCTCAAGGTGCTGGGGGCGTAAACCGGGCTGGCTTCGTTTTTTACGGATGTTGTAGATGTGTAGTGGCTCGCCGAGGATGCTGGCTAAGGCTATGGATAGGCGTAAGATGGTACCGCTACCGCTCTTTTGGCTTCCGTCAACCTCCAGCACCTTTAAACCTCCAAGTTGATCATTCTTGATCTACTTTAAAGGTTCTTCTACGCTTCAACAAGTCGCACGCAACTGCATGTTCAAATGCTGAGGATAAATAATCACCTCTCGTGCGATTGTGAAATAAATTATAAGGAAGTAACGAAGAAGAGTAATGGGGAGGCGTTCATGAGCGAAAAGAAGTTGAGCGAAGAAGAGTTACTTCGGCGAATCGACGAGCTTCTCAGCGTTTTGAATATGATCTCAAGAGACCTCACAGACATCACGAAACAGCTGAGGGAGGTCGGCGCCCCCACTGTTGCGCCCGCCGAAAAAGCACGAACAGTTGAAAACGTTCAGATGCTGTTTCCCAAGGACTTAGAGGAAATGCTAACTTTTGAGGAAACAGGGGACTACATTGTGATAAAGCCGCGTCAATACTTAGGACCGGAAAACTTCGCGAAAATCGCATCTATCGCCCGTGAAGCGGGTGGAGAATACATCAGCGCAGGAAAAAAGTCTCATTTTCGAGTTCCCAAGAAGTGAGCAAAGGACGGTTCTTGCCCCCCTAAGTGGCGAGAGCCTTCGACAAGTCCCTTAGAGCTGTCTTGCAGTGGGGAAACCTTACCTTAATGGGTGTAATGGAGACATACCCCTCTTTCTTTACGGTGTACACGTCTGTTCCAGGCTCGTCCTCTGAGTAACTGGACAGAACCCAACCTCCAATCTTGTATCCATCTTTTCGCTCCGTGTAGATGTCGCCATACCCCTTATATGACAGACCGGTGATCTTCACTTTCCCTGATTTAACGCCCTCGGGCACATTTATTGAGATGACATCCACGTCGGGAGGCATCCCCCTTTCCAGCACATATTCAACGGCTTTTTGAGCGAGAGCGGCGGCTGACTCCAGTTCCTCCGACGTGACCTTCTCTTTCCAATTCGGCTGATCTAGAATCTTTTGTACACAGTAGGAAACTGCTATGGCTGGCACCTCGTGAATGGCGGCTTCCAAAGCGACGCCCAGCGTGCCGGAGTTCAACACGTCGTCGATTCCAAGGTTTGGACCCAAGTTTATTCCAGCTACAACCAGATCCGGCGAACGTTTCAGAATCTTGTTCACCCCCAGAAGAAAGGCTTCGGCCGGTGTGCCAGTTATAGCATACGCTTTTGACCCGTCTCTTAGACGCGTCTCCATAATTTTGACATGTTCGTAGGCGGTCAAGGCTTTTCCAATGCCGCTTCGCTCCCTTTCCGGGGCGACAACTATCACCTCGCCAAGCTTTTCTAACCGCTTCTTCAGAACGAGCAAACCGATGGATTGTATTCCGTCATCGTTGACTAACAGAATAGTTGGCATGACTTATTCGCTCATTTATTTTGATCTTGGAGAGGACGTTTTCCCTCAAGATAAACCTTTGTGCATGACTAAAACGCGTTAGGTCATAGCGTATATCCATAGCGTACTTTGAAGTCTCTGAATTCACCGGTGTAACGCTCCCACCGAACCTCAACACTTTTCACCCTAGCTCCTGGAGGCCCTCTTCTGCAAAATTCAATCAGGCTCTCCACATCATCTTTTTCTCCCTCAAAAATGGCTTCCACCCCTCCATCGGGCACGTTTCGCACCCACCCGCTAACATTTCTCCTGTTTGCCTCGTGTTGGGTTTCCGACCGGAAGAAAACGCCTTGAACCCTTCCGCTCACAAAGATGTGGGCCCTAACCTTCGTCAATTTTCCTCATCTTTTAAGCATGTTAGGCGCTAAAACCTTAAATATTTGTCATCTCAGAAGTTGAGTTCTACGGTTCAAGAGTTGAAATTTCCTAAACCGTTTAATTGGACAATGGTATATGCTATAAGCGGGGGTCGTGTTGACTAAGGTTCGCACTCCTCTTATCCTCGTGAACTTCAAAACTTATTCCGAAGCTACTGGGAAAAGGGCTGTTGAACTTGCTAAGATGGCGGAAAACATCAGCTTAGAAACCGAAGTCTGCATAGGCTTGGCCCCTCAATTCACCGACATCGCACCCATCGCTCGCCTTGTGTCCATTCCCATTTTTGCGCAACACATCGACCCGGTGAAACCCGGAAGTTTCACAGGTCACGTTCTCGCCGAGTCGGTTAAGGAGGCTGGTGCGGTGGGAACCTTGATTAATCACTCGGAAAGGCAGTTGAAACTTGTCGACATCGAAGCGGCCATCGCAAGAGCACGTGAAGCCAACTTAGTTTCAGTGGTCTGCAGTAACAGCACCGCTGTGAGCGCAGCTGTAGCCGCACTTAAACCAGACATGATTGCTGTGGAGCCGCCTGAGTTGATTGGAACGGGCATACCGGTGTCAAAGGCTAAGCCGGAAGTGGTCACAGACGCAGTTGAACTTGTTAAGAGGATAAACCCCGATGTTGTGGTCCTTTGCGGGGCAGGGCTAACGATGGGCGCGGATGTGGCTGCTGCCCTCAGACTTGGAACAGAAGGAATTTTGGTGGCTAGCGGCATTGTGAAAGCAAAGGATCCCCACAAGGTGTTGCTGGAGTTTGTCGAAGCCATAACGAAGGCGTAGAGAGGCTTTTGATTGAAGGCTGAGGTTGAATGTGCCCCTTGTGTTCTTCAACGAGGCTGGTTAGAAATCGAGAAAGCAACAAGTGACCCGTCCCTCCAGTTCAAGGCCATGTCCGCTCTTGTGCATCTTCTAACTAAGGAATTCAAACCCACAGCGATTGCGGCCCATTTAGGCACAGAGAGAGACAGAATAGTGAAGAAAGTAACTGGCAATTCGGACCCATACATGAAAGCGAAGCAGATAAGCAATAAGAGGGCTGTAGAAATTCTTCCGATGGCTAGGAACATGGTTTTAAGCGAGTCTTCGCCGGAGTCTCGGTTTAGAAGGGCTTGTCTGTGCTCTATGGTGGGCAATATCATAGAGTTCGACATCCCAGACCACGTTTTCAAATTCGAGGATATGGGAAAGCTGATTTTAGGAGCCGAAGAAGACCTAGTCATCGACGAAATCCCAAAGATTCTAAAAAAAGCAAAAAGGGCGAAGAACATTTTGTACCTGACCGACAACGCCGGAGAGATAGCGCTTGACACACTGCTGGTTCAAGAGTTAAAAAGGCTTGGAGCACGTGTCACGGTGGCGGTTAAGGGCAGACCGGTACTTAACGACGCCACCATGGAAGACGCCAGATACGTGGGAATGGATGCTGCTGCGGATGATGTGATCACCACCGGAACAGACTCGGTTGGTCTAATTCTTGAGGAATGCTCCACTGAGTTTCTGAATTTTTACAATTCAGCTGATTTGGTGGTGGCAAAGGGCATGGGATACGCTGAAACACTCACAGAACACTCTCTGAAAACTCCCCACGCAATGTTGTTACGGACAAAATGTCGACCAGTTGCCAACTTCTTTGGTGTGGGTAGGAACAAGAATGTTGCCAAAATGATGCCTTAAACGTGAAATCGTTATTAACCAAAGAGATTTCAATGGTGGATGATGAAGATGGAGGTTGTCTTGCCAAAAATTCACCTCGGACCAGATGTTCTTTCGGATTTTAACAAAGCGATTCAGATGGAGTGGGTGGTAACCAACGGCTTGGGCGGGTATGCCTCTTCAACAGCGTTGGGAATTAACACCCGAAAGTATCATGGTCTTCTGATCGCTGCTTTAAATCCGCCCTCAGACCGAAGGGTTCTCCTCACCAAACTGGATGAAGAAGTTCAAATTGGGAGCAAACCCTACTTGATCGGGTCGAACGAGTTTGAGAGCTGCTTCCAACCCAAAGGTTATCTTTTTCTATCAGGCTTCTCGCTTGATCCTTTCCCAACCTACAAGTATGCCGTGGAAGGGGTTCAGCTTCAGAAAACTATGTTCATGCCGTATGGAAAGAACGTAACCGTGGTGAGTTATGATATCTTTAACCCCCACAATGATAAGGTGGCTATCCGCGTTTTCCCGTTAGTCAATTTCAGACATTTCCACTCCCTCATAGATAAAGACAAGCTGGGTTGGGAGTTTATTCAAAAGTCCTTTGAACAAGGAGTGATTGTCTGTCCGTCCGTTCCGCTGTCCACTCTAATCATTTCTTCAGGCGATGGGCGATATTTCGCCGGAAAAGGAGAATGGATCGAACGTATGCATTTTCGAGTGGACGCCTCGCGTGGAGAGAGTTGCCAAGATGACGGATTTCAGCCTGGATGGTTTGAATTTAACGTGGCTCCCGAAGAGAAAAAGAAGTTTTTTGTATTTGCGACAGCCGGAAAAACAGAGAGTGAAGCCAAGGGCATCCTTTCATCAATTTGTACAGATATAAATGCTCTCTGGGATCAGGAGTTAAAGCGACTAGAGGGATTGCTCGCAAAGTTCCGGGAGCAGTACGTTGACATCCAAATTGAGGACTGGCTGAAGTGGCTGGTTTTGGCAACAGACTCCTTTATCGTGAACCGAGAGTCAACCAAGACAAAATCAGTGATCGCCGGTTATCAGTGGTTTGAAGATTGGGGGAGAGATTCGCTGATTTCTTTGCCGGGGCTAACCCTAGTAACAGGGAGGTTTGAGGACGCGAAACAGATCTTACTGACCTCTAAACAGTATTGCTACAGAGGCATCATTCCCAACAGGTTCCCAGACCACGCAGGGGAAAAGCCGGACTACAACACGGTGGACGCAACCCTCTGGTACTTCAACGCGGTTCTTCAATACCTCAAATACACGGGAGACTACGATTTTGTCTATGAACAGCTGTGGAGTCTCTTGGGGTCCATTGTTGAACATCACCGCGAAGGAACTCTGTACCACATACTTTTAGATGACGATGGGTTAATTGAGCACGGTCCGCAACTAACATGGATGGACGCCATGGTGAACAACGAGTTTGTTACACCGAGGGATGGAAAGGCTGTGGAAGTCCAAGCTTTGTGGTACAACGCCCTAAAAATCATGGAAACGCTTGCAACCCACTTTAACCAAAAGGACAAAGCAGAGGAATATTCTGTCATGGGGGAAAGAGCTAGAAAGAGCTTCGTGGAGAAGTTTTGGAACCCGCGGATGAACTGCCTCTTCGACGTAATACGCGGTGAGCAGAAAGACGCTTCCCTGAGACCAAACCAGGTTATTGCGGTTGCGTTAGACTTTCCTATACTCGACAAAGCGATGGGAGAGAGGGTGGTTGAAACCGTTTGGAAAAGACTTTTCGCCACCTACGGGCTGAAAACCCTTTCAGAAGACGACCCGCGCTACGTTGGAAAATACTTGGGAGCCTGGAATCACCGCAACAAAGCCTATCACAACGGAACAGTTTGGGCTTGGCTCCTCGGACCCTTCACCACAGCCTTCTTGAAGTTGAAGAACCATGAGGAGTACTGGCGCGTCTTTGCACTCAACACCTTTTTACAGCCGCTCTTTCGAAAGGAAATCTTTCAAGCTGGGCTTGGGACAATAAGTGAAATATTCGACGGCGACCCGCCCCACACACCTCGGGGGTGTATAGCGCAGGCTTGGAGTGTGGCAGAACTCCTAAGGGCTTTTGTGGAAGATGTCATGTTGAAGAGACCGCCATACGAACAAAAAATCTTAGGAGGCTCTTCCGTTTAGTTATTAAGAGTTAACAAAAATTAAATATGAGACTAAATAGATGCTTGTTCATTCTGCAAAACTAAGCGTTTGTTGAACCCTGAAGGAGAAGCGTGGCGTGACCGACATCTGCCTCATACTTGAGGTTCACCAGCCGTTAAGGCTAAATCATAACTTTCACTCAGACATGTTGAGTCGCCCCTCAGTGAAGAAAAAGGATCTGGTTGATGTCTATTTTAACCAGAAGCTAAATCGCCACGTTTTTGAAAGGGTTGCTCGAAAGTGTTACTTCCCGTCCAACAACATCATTCTGGAACAAATAGACAGGTATAAAAGGGATCTAAAAAAGTTTAAGGTGTCCTACGGCATATCGGGTGTGCTCATTGAGCAGTGCGAGCGCTGGAATCCAGATCTTCTAGACTCTTTTAAACAACTCGCAGAATCCGGCTGCGTCGAGCTTCTCGATCAACCATACTACCACTCGCTTGCCAGCCTCTACGGCACGGATCGATCAGAATTCGTTGAGCAGACAAAGATGCACCGCCAACTCATGAAGGACCTGTTCAATTACGAGCCGAAGGTGGTGGAGAACACTGAGTGCTTGTACAACAACTCTATTGCGAAGACCGTTAAGGGGATGGGCTACGAAGCCACTGTTACGGAGGGTGTTGAGAGAATTCTCGGTTGGAGGAGTCCGAACTATGTGTACAGGGCGAAAGACTCTTCCCTCCGTGTTCTTCTTCGCAACTACCGCCTCTCCGATGACATAGGATTCCGCTTCTCCTCCACCTGGTGGGAGGAGTGGCCGCTAACTGCAGAAAAGTATGCCAGCTGGTTGGCGGCAACTCAGGGACAGGTAATCGTCCTTTTTGTTGATTACGAAACCTTTGGTGAGCACCATTGGTCGGAGAGTGGAATCTACGATTTCTTGAGGTGGCTGCCTGGAGAGGTAATTAAATGGGATCATCTTGACTGGCATACGCCATCCGAGGTTGTTCAGAGACACACACCGGTTGGAGAGATTGATGTCCAAGATTTCAACACGATTTCTTGGGCAGACCTTGAGAGGGATCCGAGTGCCTGGATCGCTAACCCCATGCAGATGCTCTGTTTCGAATCTCTGAAGAGGCTGGAGCAGCCCGTTAAGGCAACAGGAGACGAAGACTTAACCAGACTGTGGCGTTATCTACAGATGAGCGACCATCTCTATTACATGAGCGTCAAAGGTGGAGGCCCAGGAGATGTCCACTGCTACTTCAACCCCTGTGGCAATCCCATCGAAGCCTTTGCCGTGTACTCAAGCGTTCTCTCCGACCTCGAGACCAGAATCATATCGGAACTGGAGAAACCTGAACTCTCGGCGAAAAAAATGCTGCGTCAACTTCCTGTTGGAGTAGGTTTTACCTTCTTTCACAAGCTTGGACAACCTACAAAGTGGACTGTTCACAGCCTAGACGAGTTTTACTCAGCCCTTAAAGTTGTTAGTATAGAGTCCATTCGCTTTCACATGACGCGGGGGGACTTTGGGCGTTGGGTCTGTCAAGTGGTCGGAGACGACAAGCTAGCGGACAAATTAGAGAGTATATCGAAAAAGAAATTGATTGACAATAAGCTCCGCGAAATGGTTCTTAGCGCCGTTGAAGCTAGAATCAAGGAACTAAAGGGCGAATCAGTCAAAAGTCGACGTAGAACTTCAAAAGTTGTAAAAAAACTCTAATAACCTAAGGACTTGAGAATCGTGAAGAAGATGGTTACGAACCGTCAAAAGAGAGCGGTGCACCTTAATGAGAATCTGCATATTGACCTGGGAATTTCCGCCTAGAATTGTAGGAGGGATTGCTCGCCACTGCGAAGGCTTAGCTAGGGCACTTGCTCATATGGGTCACGAGGTGCACGTGTTCACCCTAGACTTTCCCGGCACACCTGATTACGAGGAGATTGATGGGGTTAAGGTTTACCGCACTGTAACAGAACTGGGGCACCCAAACTTTCTCACATGGACTCTCTTGTTTAACCATTTCTTGGAGAAGCGGTTGGGAAGGGTAAGCCAGCAAGTTAAGTTTGACATTCTCCATATTCATGACTGGTTAACCGCTCCAGCCGGCATCTCCTTTAAGTATTGTGTGAAAAAGCCTATGATTCTGACCGTTCACAGCACGGAGACTGGTCGGGCGCAGGGTATCCACGGTCCCGACTCGTTTGCCATAGATGGAGTGGAGTGGTGGGCAACCTACGAGGCGAGCAAGATTATAGTGACCAGCGGTTCCATGAAAGGGGAACTCTGTGGCCACTTTCACCTACCGAGCGACAAGATCAAGATAATTCCAAACGCTATCGATTTAACAAAATATCAAATGTCCGTTGACCCACAGTCAGTTAGACAACGTTACGGAGTGGGTTCAAACGAGAAACTTGTCCTCTGCGTGGGCCGCTTGGTTCCTCAGAAGGGAATAGAGCATTTAATCCACGCCGTCCCCGCTATAGTCTGGCGTCATCCAGAAGCAAAATTCGTCATCGTGGGCGAAGGATGGCTAAAGGGCCACCTAGAATATCTTGCACGATCTAGTGGACACGGATGGAAAATACGTTTTACAGGCTTCCTTCCAGACTTAGAGGTGATAGCGCTCATGACCAGCGCCGACGTTTTAGTTATCCCGTCCATTTACGAGCCCTTTGGAATAGTTGCCCTCGAAGGGATGGCAGCCGGTGTTCCGGTGGTGGCAAGCCAGGTGGGAGGGTTGGCAGAGGTGGTAGAGCATGACCGAACCGGAATTCTCGTCTATTCAAGAAACCCTGAATCAATCGCCTGGGGAGTTGACAGGGTTTTATCTGCTCCCGACCATTCACGGTGGCTGACCGAAAACGCTCGAGAAACGATACAAAAAGTTTATAGTTGGGAAGGAATTGCTAAGAAAACCATAGAGGTCTACAAAGAGGTGGAGTAGCGAAGTGTCACGAGAAGTGCCTGAAGAATTTCGCCTCCTCTGTATGCTCCATAACATAGGTGCAATTAAGTCGGAAAGATCGCTGTCCATTCAAGAAATCTGCGAGTGGACTGCCATGGAGACCTCATCCGTAGAGTTTCACCTTCAAAAGTTGGTTGAACTTGGCTACGTTCAACCAACTGGGGCTGAGGGGGCTGGCAGGTATCATCTCACTCCCAACGGAATCAGAAAAGTGTTAACTCTTTACAGTTAGTTGTTAAACCTTTTGCTACAAGCCCGCTTCTTCCTTCTGAACCACTTCTCTCAGGTTTTCAGCAGCGTCTTCAGGGGGCACAACGTTTATGAACATTCCAGTACTCTTCTCAAAGCCAGCCCAAGTGGTTAGCTTGGGATAGACTTCTAGGTGCCAATGATAGTGGTCGCTTTTCTTTCTGTTTGGCGCGATGTGAAAACCAAAGTTGTATGGAGGATCATTCAACAGAGACTTTAACCCGCCTAGACATACTCTTAAAGCCACAGCCAAATCCCCTATCTCTGCTCGTGACATATCCTGTAACGTTGACTGGTGGCTTTTGGGGAAAACCCAAAACTCGAAGGGATGAATACTTGCCCAAGGGGCAAAGGCAATGAAACTGTCGTTTTCCCATATGAAGCGGGGACCCTTCTTCTCCTTTGTCAAAATCTCGCAAAATACACACCGCTTGTTTTTAATCCAATAACTTCTGCTTGTCCCAAGCTCTTCGCTTACAGTCCTTGGAACAAAGGGAGTTGAGATTAGTTGGGTGTGAACATGGGAAAGAGAAGCCCCAGCTTCCAGCCCGTGATTCCTAAAGATGGAAACATATTTTACGTAAGTCTTGGCAGAAAGTTCGTTCAGCCGATCCAGATACGCGTTTATGACATGGATCAGCTGTGGAATTCGCGCCACTCCGGGGTGCTCGTCGTGGCGGGGTGACTCAGTTAGAACTTCATGATGACCAACGGCCTCCGCAAGAACCGTGCTCTCCCTGATCCTCACCTCCTTTTCCTCGCCTAGAGGAGTAAATGCGGGGTACAAATTTGGCACGCATCGTATTAGCCAGTTTTTGTGGCGAAAGCCGTTTTGATCCCTCTCCTTTTTGACGCCTTCGTTGAAAGGAACGTAAACGAGAACAGCTGGCGGGGTCATGTGCTCATTACCCGGACAGAACGGACACAAACCCCCCTTTTCTTCCTTTACTTTTCTCACAAAATCGGTGGGTCGCCGCTTCCTCTCTACCGCAATAACAACCCATCGATTTAGCAAATAGTCCTTTCGCAATTCATTTGCTGACATAAATGTTTCTCCAGTAACAACAGTCGTGAAATACTGTTTTAAGTTTTTTTGGGTTCTAAAAGCTCTGCGTAAAGCTCAATCGTTCCCTTGGCGACATTGTTCCAACTGAACTTTTGAAGAACTAACTTTCTACCGTTTTTGCCAAGCCACTCTTTTCGTTGAGGATCTTGAACAGCACTGATGATTCCCCAGGCGATGTCTGCTGGGTCTTCTGGGTTAACGTGGAAGCCGCATTGATCTGGTCCGCTTGGAACCACACTTTCTCTCATCCCGCTAACGCCAGCAGCTCCTACCACCACAGGCTTTCCCATGCTCATTGCCTCTAAAGCAACGATTCCGAAGGGTTCGTAGAGACTTGGGAAAACGGCTACGTCGCACGCTGCGTAGTGGGCGATCCGCTCTTCTTCAGGCACAAACTCAAAACAGAATTTCACAACGTCTTGAAGCTTTAGGGTTTGAACCAGCTTCTCCAAGTACTCTCGCATCTCTCCGAGACCGACAATTACCAGTTTGACGTTGGGAATCTTTTGTAAAACGTGAGGCAACGCCCTGATCAATCTGTCTACTCCTTTAACCCAAACAAGTCTGCCGAGGAAAAGAGCCATTAAGTCGTTGTCCCCAAGCCCGTATCCCTGTCTCACTTCCCTCACCTTCTCCTCACTTACCTGTTGTCGAGAGTATTTCTCTGGGTCCACCCCGTTGTAACAAACCCGTATCTTCTCCTTTGGGAAGCCAAGCTCTATCATCTCATCCCTCATAGCATGAGAAACCGTGACAATTAAATCCGCCATCTGCCCACCACGGTGTTCAATACTGCTCACAACATCAGATCCGTTGCCTAACGTCCGTCCCTTTTCCGTTGAGTGGACATGAAAAATAAGGGGCAATCCTAACTCTCTTTTAATGGCTATGCCTGAGATTACTGAAAGCCAGTCGTGGGCGACAACAACATCGTATCTGAATTCGTCCCTTCGAACAAGCTCGTTGATCAGTTTTGAGGCGCTCAGATAGTTGTACACCAGAATCTTGGAGAACAGCTGGATGCCCCTCCCCCACTTTTTGACATCTTCAGCGATAACGTCTGGCAGAGAGTCGGACACGTCGATGTGGACTGGTCGGTGAATCTCGATTCCCCTCCAGAGTTCCCTTGTGGGGAGACTTCCCTCATCGTCGTTCATGGTGAAAACGGACACGTCGTGATCCAGCAGAACAAACTTCCTTGTGATTTCAGCGGCGTAAGTTCCTAAACCTCCGACGATCTTAGGAGGATACTCGTAAACTAACACCGCTATCTTCACTCTAACTCGCTCCCCAAAGTTGTCGCATTTTTCATCTAGTGAGTAGCAACATACTCAATATAGTTTTTGTGTATTCAGAGATTCCTTTTCGATCTTGATATACCAAATATCTGAAAAGGCTTTTTAATGTAACGCATAATTATTATGAGGGGACATCCTATGCAGAAAAGTGTCGAGACAGGTGGAAATCAGGTTAGAAAGAAAATTCTGGAGATGTTGCGGGAAGCCGGAAAGCCGATGAAATCCTGGGAGATAGCGGAAAAGATGGGAATGAGCATTCCTTCATCTACAATGCATCTACTTAGGCTCGTCAAGGCTGGATACGTCTCCACCCCTCAGAAAGGTCACTATGCCATTACGGCTCATGGCAAAGAAATGTTAGGCCTACCAAAAGTTGACAGAGAACTAGCCTCACGTATTTTGAGTTCAGTGTCTTCAGAAAAAGCCTTTCACTTTTACAAAGATATGGGTCAGTATCTACATGTTTTCGCAAGCAGCCTCAACGATTTCTGCGGAAAAATTCAAGCAGTCGACGTAAAGTCTGTGGAGTTTCATGTGCCACGCAGAGACTTTGAACTGTGGTTTCAAGGCTTAGGAGACGTTGAACTAGCCGAAAAAATGGGTCAAATTAGAGAGATGAAATTGTCTGGGGAAAACCTTCGGAAAAAGGTTTACGAAACAGTTAAGTCTCGCTGTGAAACATTGAAGAGCCTAATCTGAGCGTGGGTTACCGTATCCGTTGCTGATGCTTCTGTATGGTGGGAGTAGGAGTAAGGCTAGGCTGGCTTAAACCTGTCCTTCAACTTTTCCAAGACCTTGGGCAGAGTAGTGTATTCCATGACTTCCGCGCTGAGTCGGGCGGGTTCAAACTCGCCCATCCGACGGAGAGCAGCTGCGTATTCAACAGCTTCCCGACGAGCCAGATCAAAAGCGGGGTCATCAAACAGGTCGCTTATCATGGGCACTCCATCATCATCACTAGCGATCTTACCATGGGCAACCTGGAAACCGAGCGCCACGATTCTTGGGGGGCCGTCAAAGGCGGTGCACCTGCTATCCTTTAACCCTACCGGCATCAGTGGTCCCCAGTGACTGCCACGCATCCACCCCTCAACGAAGTAGCTATGCATGAAGGGCACCAGAATCTCTCCAAGCGCGGGTAAGCCGTGCTGAGCCCTCACAATGGAGACGGGATCATCCTTCCCGATGTATCTACCTGCTATCAACGTAAGCCTTGTTGTACTTGTTGCTGCACATATAAGGTTGTCCCCTGCTCTCCACACGTGGGAAACCACGTTGCGCCCAGGCGTCCCGATCAATGCAATAAGTTCGTACGTTTCCTCAGGGCACTTTAGAACAACTTTCTTATTTTCAACAGTGTCAAGAACCTCAAATTTGAAGCCTCCAGCCATGTTTGGGTCAATCACAAGCCCTGCAGTGTTGGTAGGGTCGGCAAATATGCGAAACATTGGGTAGTTGAAGGCCCCTGGCTCTGTCTTGTCAGCGGCAAAGACAACGATTGGGTCTGAACCTCGCTCCTCAATTTCCATCTCAGCCACGCCGGGGCCCATTCCACGAACGTTTCCACTAAACGCTTGCTTCAGAAGGTCCTGCCCTGCACCGTACAGCTTAAGGCTTGCAGCTTTTTTCGCAGCCTCTTGAAAGATTTCCCACGCCAATTTGTGAACCTTGGTGTTGTTCTCTCCCATCGTGTGAACCATGAGCAGTTCAAGATCGTCTCCAGCGTGAAACACGTAATGGCTGTTGATGAGTCCGCTCTCTTGAGCCTCTTTCAAACGTTTTTCACCAATGTTTAGTATAGGCTTAGGCACCGTATGATGCCCAGCTAAGGAACCTACGTCGCACTTAATCAACGATATAGTCGTCTTTTCTGGCATTTTACTTACCTCTTGATTTCTGATATTTGTTGGTTTTTTTTAAAAGAATTTCCTAACAGAAGAGGGAAAATGGAGAGGAAGAGTACACGAATCTGATGCACAGATGTAAGACCATAGAAATCTTGCTAGCTTTTCCGCAGATTCCATAGTTCAATTTTATCTTCGTTTTCTTTCAGAAACGTTTCGAGAGTAGATTTGTCGGGGGCGCATTGAGCGCCCTCTTGCATGCATTTTAATGAACCACACGCACCTCCATACACAACAGCATCCTTCAAAGTTTTCCCTCGAAGGGTGGCGGCGAGGAAACCGGCATCAAAGGCATCGCCTGCGCCAATAGTATCTTTCACTGTCACCTTGAATGATGAAACTAGAAAGTCGCCATTTGGTGAGTACATTAAAATGTTTTCTTTACCACCCTTAATTATGTAAGTCTTATCTTCCCCGATTTTTTTCCTCAAATTTTTAGCTACATCCAGAATTTTGGTGTTATCTTCGAGACCTAACATGACCTTCGCTTCGTGGCGATTGATAATCAAGATGTCGACGTTTTTCAAAATTGGTTTTAGCTTTTTGAGTCCTAACTCGGACTTTTTTCGTCCTGAGTCAAGGGACACGGTTACTCCTGATTCCCTAGCTATTTTGGATGCATGTAGCAGAGCTTCTGAGTTTATGCCGCTCATGTGAAGATGTCGAGCCTTCTGTATGTATTCTTCACGAATCTCTTCTGGAAGTATGGGTTCACTTGCCCCTATCATTTGGACGAATTCGGGAACACCTTTGTTATCCACTATTATAAGGGAAACGCCGGTCGGATTTTTAAAGTCTACAAGTATGTGGTCAGTGTTGACACCAACGTTGCGAAAGTTCTGGACAACATACCAGCCGTATTCATCGAAGCCCACTTTCCCGATCATACCTATTTTTAACCCCAGTCTTTGTGAGTTCACTGCGACGTTGGCTGCCGATCCTCCTCCACTGTGCTTTAATCGACCAGCCATAATGCTCAGTTTATCTGGCAACGGAAAGCTGTCAACATAACAGCGAATATCGTAGAGCACATGCCCCAGACATACCATGTCAAGCTTCATTTTTATTCAACCTCAAGAAACGATTCAACTCGCCCCTGCCAGAACAGCTAAACAAACGCTTCCTTCCTTGCAAATTTTGTTTTAGCTTTTATCATGCCAAAAATCTTTGTGTGTCTCAAACTTTTCGCCCAAATTTGCTGAAAATGCACATGCTGGAGAGTCACTATTTTAAGTCGTTCATTCAATACTTGTGTCTGGGTGAAAACATGCTAGTTACAAATAAAGAAATTATGTCCGTTGCCGTGGCCAAGAAGTATGCTGTTGGAGCCTTCAACATAAACAACCTAGAAACTTTACAGGCCATCGTTGAAGCAGCAACCGAAGAGAAATCACCCGTTATTGTTGCGGTAACTCCTAGCGCCATCAAATATGCAGGATTAGAATATTTGGCTACAATGGTAAAAGTTGCGGCGAAAACTGTTCCACAACCGATGTCTCTGCATCTTGACCACGGAAAAGATGTGGAAACAGCAGAGAAATGTATCAATGCGGGTTTTACTTCTGTGATGATTGATGCCTCTCACCTCAATTTTGAAGAGAATATTGCTGTAACAAAGAACGTTGTAGATTTGGCTCATCCAAAAGGCTTGTCGGTTGAGGCAGAGCTTGGAAGACTAGCCGGTATTGAAGAATCAACAGTTGAGGAAAAAGAAGCAGTGCTAACGGATCCAGATGCAGCTAAAGAGTTTGTAGAACGAACTGGAGTAGATGCCTTGGCAGTTGCAATCGGCACCTCTCACGGAGCCTACAAATTCAAAGGGGAGCCAAGATTAGATTTCGAAAGATTGAAAGCTATCAGAAGTAAGGTGAACATTTTATTAGTCTTGCACGGGGCATCGAGCGTTCCTCCATGGATGGTTGAAAAAGCCATAAAGTATGGAGCAGAATTGAGCGGAGCCAAAGGAATTCCAGAAGAACACATTAAGAAAGCAATATCATTGGGAATCTCAAAGATAAACATCGACACAGATCTACGATTGGCTTTCACCAGCACAGTCCGCGAAGTCCTGGCCAATTCGCCCAACAAATATGACCCGAGAGAGATTTTAGGCCCAGCCAAAGAATCTATGAAAGAGGTTGCCAAAGACAAAATGCGTCTGTTTGGAAGCTCAGGTAAAGCCGCCTAGAAAAGGAATGACAATTGGAATCCTAAGCGAAAGCAAGGCTTGATGGCTAATGTTTTATTACCCCAAAAAGAGTAGTTACTTTGGGAGTTATCATGGATAAACTTGCAGTGGTGTCCGCCAAGATTCCTGAAGAACTTTACAAGGAACTGGTTCTCCGCGTTCCTGAAGGGGAGAGAAGCGACTTCATTCGCGAAGCCATTCTTGAAAAGCTTCAGAGCATCCCCAGACCCGACAAGATATTTGAACTGGAGCAGAAGATCAGCCGTCTGGAATCTGACCTTTCAGAAGTCAAAAAATACTTGGTTGAGTTGGAGGTTCTCACTTATGAGCGAGGTAAAATAAATCCTCACGCTTTCTGCATCGACGACATTGACCACAAAATCATGAACTATCTTCTACATTATAGAGGAGCCACTACCACCGAGCTTGCAGAATCTCTCGGAGTCAACCGATGGCTAATCCTCAATCGGCTCAGGAAAATCCAGAAGCGCTCTAGGAAACAGCTCGGAAAGTCTATTGTTGAATACTGCTCTGGAGAAAGGTCTGGGAAGAGAAAGGCTTGGTGGATGAACGAAGAGCTTGTTGAGGCGTGAGTCTTCTCCATTGATCGAAACGCTAGCGCAACCATTTTAATATACGTCAGCACTGATGTTGGTGGGTGAGGGGCCCGTAGCCCAGCCCGGATTAAGGCGCCGAACCGTCCAGACTTGGACGATGCGCAGGCCTCCGGATGAGGAAGAAAGCCGGAGAACCGGGGTTCAAATCCCCGCGGGCCCGCCAACAGGGTGAACGTTAAGTGATTTCCGTCAGCCCCTTCAAAGAGTTTCGTGATGAATGTGAAACTGCCCTACGGGACGCTTTGAAGAAGGTGTACCCTCAGATTTCTTTTCCTCCTATTACGCTGGAGTGTCCGCCGAGCCCTGAGTTCGGTGAACTAGCTTCTTCCATGTGTTTTGAGTTCGCTGAGAAAACCAAGGAGAAGCCTCGTGAAATGGCTGACAAGATCGCGAAGGCTATCGATGTTTCGCAGTTTCCACTAATCCAATCTGTTGAGGGGGCTGGAGGGGGATACATCAACTTTCACGTGACCCTTGCAGAATTCTCTTGTCTTACCCTTGAGTCGGCTAGGGCTCTGGACACTGAGTACGGATATGTACGAGCAGACACGCCTAGAAAAATTGTGGTAGAGCATACCAGCGTAAACCCCATTCACCCAATTCACATTGGACAGGCAAGAAACCCTGTGCTGGGCGATGCACTCGCCCGCATCTTGAAGGCTCGCGGGCACACGGTTTTTAGACACTACTACATCGACGATGTGGGTCGTCAATCAGCAGTCATCGCCTATGGATACGAGAAGCTGGGGAAGCCAAAACCTGAGGAAAAGCCTGACCATTTCATCGGTGTGATTTACACGATAACGAGTTGCATAATGGAGGTCCAGCGACTTAAGAGGGAGATAGAACAAGCAACCGAAGAAAACTCAGAGTTGCAACAGCAACTGGACGATTGGATGTCCGTGGCTGATGACCTCAAAGGTAGGTTTCCCGAACTCTTCACCCACCTCCTCAACAAGATCAGCAGAGACAAGGACCCTGAATCTAAAGTGAACGATTTAATTCGTGGATACGAATCCGGCGAGGAAGAAGCTAAACAACTCATCAGAGAGGTTTGTCAACTGTGCATGGAGGGGTTCAGGAAAACTCTCAGCAGAGCGGAAATTTTCTACGATTCATGGGATTGGGAGAGCGATGTTGTTTGGAGCGGCGATGTTGTGGAGATTCTGGACAAATTAAAGACAACTCCTTACATATTCCAGTTTGGAGGCATCCTAGAGTTTGACGCTGACAAAGTGACTAAGGACCTTAACCTCAAACATAAACTAGACCTGATGGAGGACTACAAGCTTCCGTCCCTGACTCTTGTAAGAGCGGACGGCACAACCCTCTACACCACTCGGGACATCGCGTACAGCCTGTGGAAGTTTCAGAAGGCTGAGAAAGTTATTAACGTAATCGGGATGGAGCAAACGCTTTCTCAGCTACAGTTGAAGCTAGCTCTGTACGCTCTAGGATACGCGGACCATGCGGAAAACCTGATTCACTTTGCATACAATTTGGTTAGACTTCCAGGCTATCGAATGTCGAGTCGCAGAGGACGCTACATCACTCTAGACGAGGTTATGGATGAGGCAGTTAAAAGAGCGTACGACGAGGTTTACAAGCGTTCTCCATACCTCTCAGAAGAGGAGAAGCGTAGGATATCCAATTTCGTGGGCATAGGAGCCGTGAAATATGCCCTCGTGGAGGTGGACCCAACCAAGCCCGTAGTCTTCACTTGGGATCGGGTGCTGGACTTCGAAAGGAACAGCGCTCCCTATATCCAGTACTCCCACGCTAGGGCCTGCAGCATCTTAAGAAAAGCCTCCAGAAAACCCGAAAAACCCGACTACTCCCTTTTAGCAACCCCCCTAGAACGCGACATGGTTTTAACGCTGGCCCGTTTCCCCGAGGTTTTCGTGGACGCAGCCGAAAGTCTTAAGCCCAACGCAATCGCTGAACTCGCCAACGCTCTAGCGGACAAGTTCAACACGTTTTACAGCGCGTTGCCAGTGATAAGGGCTGAGCCGCCGGGGTTGAGCGACGCTAGACTTGCTCTCGTTGACGCCACGAGGATGGTTTTCAGAAATTCTCTTAACTTGCTTGGAATAGAGGCTCCTGAAAGAATGTAGATTACGCCCTCAGCGCCAAGCTGGCTCACTCGCGAAACTCTTCGATTATGGCACTCCCTGTGCTTGTTCCGATCCTGTTGGCTCCAGCTTCAATCATTGCCAATGCCTGTTTGAGGGTTCGTATGCCTCCAGCCGCCTTAACTCCCATGTCTTTGCCAACAGTTTCACGCATAAGCCGAATATCCTCCACGGTAGCCCCTCCAACAAGTCCAGTTGAGGTTTTCACGAAGTCGGCTCTCGCTTCCTTGGCGATTTTGCAGGCCAACACCTTTTCCTCGTCGGTTAAGAGTCCGGTTTCAATAATCACTTTCACTATCACTTCTCTGTGTGAACGTTTGACATCTACAACCATCTCAATGTCTCTTCTCACAGTCTCATAGTCTCTTGACTTTAACGCGCTTAGGTTGATTACCATATCTATCTCTTGAGCCCCGTTTTCCACAGCCTTCTCAGCTTCAAATGCCTTTACTTCAGGCAGAGTGATTCCATAAGGAAAACCAACCGTGGAACAAACCTTTACGTCAGTTTTTTTCAATAGTTGTGCAGCTAGAGACACGTACGTTGGGTTAACGCAGACGCAGCCAAAACCATGCTTTTCAGCCGCTCCACACAGTTTTTTGATATCGTTTTTGGTGGCAATAGGTTTCACCTGCGTGTGATCTATCATCTTTGCCAGTTGTCTCCTTGAGATTCCCATAATCCGCACCTTCAAAATCATAAGTATGGCTCAGAGGGTAACTAAATGTTTTTAGGAATCGTGGCGATGCCGCGGGTCCAAATCTTTTCAACTTGGTTAGTTCTAGCCAATTAGATTCAAAGCGGCAAGTAGTGAAATTGTTGTTATGCCATCTGCAAGTGAACTCTCAATCGGAATCACAAAATTGTCGGGGTCTAAGCCCCTTTGAAAAGTAAGGAGAGCTACCATGTAGGCAATAATGATTATTGACGACGACGCCATCAAATTTGTGGTGAGCAACAAAGCCGTGAATGTTAGGAAAGTGCTTAAGGAGAAAATTCCTTGTATAACCAACGACAAAACAGAGTATATCGCAAACATGGTCAGAGAGGCTGCCCAAGCACCAAATACCTCGGTTGCATGAGTTCTCACGGCGGAAAATGATGATTTGAGCGTGCCTAGGGCAAGTTTTGTGGTTGCGGTTGAGCCCACGACGGCTCCAACATCGCCTATGGTATCAATCAACGCTGGGTAAGCTGTGTAGATTTCGCGTCTGTCTCGGATGACCTCACTAATCTTCCTAAGGACGGAACCTGTTACATTAACGATGAAGGCAACAAGAATCAATGTGAGAAAAGATTCCTTAATTGTTTCGACAAATTCCGACTCTTTGATATTTTTGGGCAAAATATATGCAACCGCAAATAGCAAAACTAAACCCATCAGGGCAATCATGTATTGTCCTGCAGAGCCGTATGAGAAGAAGAGGGTCAGCACCAGAAAATAGCAGAGCGTGATTAAAAGGTCAGAAACTGTAGACTCCACAGGATAAAGAATCACGTCTGGGTCCAAGCCATGTCTAAAAGAGAGAGAAGAAACTGTAATTGTAAGTGGAGAAACAATAACTAATGCAAGGGTCATTGTTGCCAAAATCACGCCTAGAATATTAATAAAATCCACCATAGTGGCGCCCCAAAGAAAACTTCCAAACAGTGCGGCAACAACACTCATTAAAACACTTGTTTCTAGAGTCAATACCACAATGGCGTAAAGTAATGAGTAAAAACTCTTTGTGTTACCGAAGAAACGAGGTTGCACCGTACCTATATGTAACCCAGTACTTAAACGACCGCTAAGTAAGCCACCTATCACGCCTCTTGCACTAACCATAGCAGGGTAGACGGCGATCGCCCACGGAGCACGCATAAACAGTTTTAATCGAAAAGCCACCGTTGTTCCGGCAACGATACCGAATACATTGAAAGCGTATGCCATCAATGACTCCTTGAAGGTCTTATTGAATTTCCTTAGATTTGCATTAAAAGAAGTCAACGCTAACCCTCCGAAACCTGTTTGGCGAAACTGTTTTCACTAGCACTTCCAGTTGTTTTAGTCAAGAAGGAAACCGCTACAGTGTAGCCGCTCACTAAGACCACGGAAAAAAGGTTTTCTTCGACCATTTTTTGGACACGGGTCATCTTTGCTACCCCGCGGGTTCGGCATCTCCTTCACCTAAACATTGATTGACTCTTCTTGAGCGTTCATTTATAAAATGGTTTCATAAAATGGTTTCCATGCCCTAGAAAGTTTTCTTAGAAATTTTAGAACAAAAGATATTTGTGAAGTGAGTATTTATGGTAGTTAGATGCCTGTGTGATGTCATCTAGGAGTTTTCGTTAGATGACCCGATTAGAAAAAATCAAGTACAAGCCCGTGCCAGTTAGAGAACTCCTAATCGAGATGAAAGACCTCTCTGAACTAATGATTGACCTAGCGTATTCTGCTGCCCTCTTCAACAGCCAACCCCTCGCCGAAGAAGTTATCGAATTGGAGAAACGCGTCGACACTCTAGCCTATCTTCTTGACATGAGTACCATGCTGGCGGCTAGGGATGCGAAAGACGCGGAGTCCTTGGTCGGGGTTTCTGTTGTAGCCACAGCCGCGGACAAAATATCCGACGCCGCAGGCGACATAGCCTCAATAGTTCTGCGTGGAATTGGCATTCACCCAATTGTCCTTCAAGCTTTCGAGAAAATGGAGGAGCGGTTAACTAAAGTTGTGACTAAACCCAATTCGGTTCTAGTTGGGAAACGACTTGGAGAACTCGGATTAGCGGCTAAGATGGGCGTAGACATAATCGCCATTCGACGAGACAAAGAATTAATAGTCAATCCAAAAGAAGACGAAATGATAAAGAAAGGCGACATAATAACTGCGAGAGGAGCCCCAGGCGGCGTGGAAGAGTTTGAAAAACTCGCAGAAGGAACCGTGCGAACGTTGGAGACCTGAAGAAAATGGCAATTGAAGAATCATTCAAGAAAATTATCGATATGCTGGTAGAATTGAAGGACACATCCGAGTTGATGATGGACCTTGCATACTCTTCCATCCTCTTCGACAGCAAAGAATTGGCGCAGGAAGTTCAGATGCTCGAGGAACGCGTGGACAACCTGCACACCGAATTTGAGCTCCTCGTGTTGACAAGGTGCATTCAACCAGAAGAATCCAAAAACTTCTTAGGGTTAATCAGGCTTGGGGTTGTGACAGAAAAGATAGCAGATGCTGCAGCCCAGATTGCCGATGTTGTTTTGAGAGGGTTAGAACCCCATCAAGTCTTAAAACTAGCAATAAAAGAAGCAGAAGAGACTGCGACTCGTGTCCATGTCTCCAAGAAATCTGTGCTCGTGGGCAAAACTCTACGAGAGGCGCAAATCCATGAAGAAACTGGGATGTGGGTATTGGCGGTGAGAAGGGGAGACAAGTGGATACGCCCCAAACCTGACACTGTGATTGAGGCTGGCGATCTGCTAATTGCATCGGGTTACACGGAAGGAGAAGAAGATCTGAGAAAGTTAGCTTCTAATGAACATGAGTATCATGAAAGCAAGCCTTAATTGCCGCTGCCCGTGTATCAATAGAAAGACCGCCCGACGAAAATACGGCTTTGTCGAGCAGCGTCACTGAAGCGTTCTCCTCCGTATTAACGGGTTTCATTGGAGATTAAGAACATTGCGTAAAAATCTTATCTGCTGAAGTGGCGGGCCCGCGTAGGTTCAAATCCTACGTTTAAATTCCTCATGTTTAACATTCTACATAAGTGTGCTATTAGCGATAATCCTTTCGGTCTGCTGGGCGAGTCGGTTAAAGTCCACGCTTAAGGTCGTCACGTCGCCGTCGTTTTGTTCATTTTGATATACTCAGAGTTGCCTTGACTAAAATTTGGGGGCCTCAACTTAGCGCTTGTTCTTCTCTAAAATGGCGACAACTTCGTCGACACGATTAAAATATTCTGGATCTCTCAAATATTCGGTGCGGGGGCGTGGAAGATTAACCCTCACTTCGCCGGCAATTCTTCCAGGTCTAGGAGACATAACAATAACGCGATCAGCCATGTAAACGGCTTCCTCAACGTTGTGGCTGACCATAACAAACGTGTTCGTGGGAAGACTAGGGTCTCGCCAGATTTCGAGTACCAGCGTGCGCAGGGTTTTCGCCGTCAATTCGTCGAGAGAGGAAAAAGGCTCGTCCATCAACAACACTTCTGGCTGAAGCGCCAACGCTCTGGTAATGCCGACCCTTTGTTTCATGCCGCCTGAAAGGTCATGTGGGTAAGTGTTTTCAAAGCCCTCCAGACCAACCATTCGCAGGTAACTCTTAGCGATTTCCCCTCTCGCCTCTTTCTTCATACCAAGAACTTCCAACGGTACTTCAACGTTTTCTAGGGCGGTTTTCCAGGGCAACAAACCGAACAGTTGAAAAATCATGGTGATTTTAGGAGTCGGCGACGTTTGAGGTTGGCCATGAAAAAGTATTTCACCTGAGTCAGCCTTTTCTAAACCTGCAATTATCCTTAGCAGAGTGGACTTGCCGCACCCAGATGGCCCTACTATACAAACAAACTCATCTTCGCCAACTGAAAAACTAACATTCTCTAAAACCAAGATTTTGGATTTTTCTGTCTGGAAAGTTTTGGTTACTCTCTTTATTTCGAGCACAGTCATGAGTTACACCTCAACCCGATATTTTTCGAACTTTCTCAGTAACCTCCTCCATACCAGTCCTTCCATTAGGAGTACAATAGTGGCAATCACACCTAACAAGAAAAGAAGCCGTATAGGGTTCCCTTTAGGAGGAGGAAGGTAACCGGTTTTGTCCAGATACGACCCTAATCCTGGAAGCGTGAGGGGCTGCCCACCGGTAAGTTTAGTTTCGTAGGGCATGTACTCGGCAAAAATTATTGTGTTCCATCCCGTTCCCCAAGACAGAATGCTGCCTGTTACAATGGCGGGCAAGATTGCAGGAATGACTAAGTGAGTAATGCGTTTTAGGCCTTTGAACCCAAAAAGATGCCCAACCTCCTTCATCTCACTCGGAATACTCTTAACGGCACTAACGACGTTAAGAAACATGTACCAAATCATATCCAAAACCAGAACGACAATTGCTGTTATCTCCAAGCCAAACGCGCCTCCAAAAGCCCGACTAAAAGCTATAAAGAATATGGGAAACAAAGCCAATATCGGAACCGCTTGTCCAATGTCATATATGGGATAAAAAATTGCTGCAAATTTCTTGTGTTCTGCTGTTAGAACGCCCATTCCTAAGGCGATGCCTAAAGAAATCACGTAAGCGACTCCGAGCCTCCCCAAAGTCAAGACCGTGTAAGCAGGAAGATTAGCAAACTCCGGATCTGCGAAAGCCTGCTGAAACACTTCGACACTGGGAATCTGTCCAATTATTAAGTATATGATGGAAAAAACCGCAACTAAGGATAAGGCGAGGGCGATAGCTTTCTCCAAACGAGTGTATCGTTTCAGCCACTTGGACGCTAGAATTAGTGATTTGGGCCTATGCATGTGGTCTCCTAAATGCAACCATCTAGGTCCAACTGCTCCAAGTTGCCCAATGCCTGAGAGGTCTATTTTGATTGCGGGTTTATAGGTGCCTGCGCTGGTTCTTTCCATAAGTCTGTGCCAAGTCAAAAAGTTAACGTAAAGGACTATTGCAGTAATCAAAACAAGAAGTATCACCGATAGGTTGAGATCGTTATAGACATAGGCCGCCTTAGCCAGGTAAGAGCCTAGTCCAGGAACCGAATAAGTAGTGCCCAGATACTCAACATATTCTGCTGCTATCATGAAAAACCATCCATCGCACCAAGCGAGGGTGGCTCCCGAAATCAAGGCGGGAACAATGGCAGGGATGATCACGTGGCGTGTGTACTTGAAACCCGTTAGTCCAAAGCTCTTAGCTGATTCGACTATGTTTGTAGGTATGCCTTTGATTGCACCCACTACGCCGAAGAATATAGCCCACGCCATAGATGTGAAAAGTAGCAAAATAGCGGACAACTCGATTCCAATCTCACTTCCTTGAAAAAGTGATATAAAGAACAGGATTACGGCGGGGAAGTATCCAAGTATCGGAATAGACTGTAGTAGGTCGATGAAGGGCACAAGTATAATTGAGACCGTCTTGTTTGTCGAAGCTAATATTCCGAAGAACACGCCCCAAGCTATGGAAATCCCCAATGTTATCGTGATTCTCAAAAGAGTTCTAAAGGTATAATAGGGCAGAGATGAAATCTCAGGATTCTGAACAAAGCTAATCACTAACCAGTACGCTACAACGATCACGAGCAACCCGGCAACAAAGGCTGCGGCTTGTCTTGCTCTCCTCACCCCATGCGCCAGCTCATTATGTTTTTTCGTGTTTGATAACCAAAAACGGTTGTTCCAAGGGCGATTTAAGAATATCGAAAGGTGCAAGAAAGTTATATATTGAGGCGTATTCATTCATAAAACCTCATGAATTTGTTGCAAGACATCCCAACTGGCGATAGTCCTCCCGACTTGATTAATGTTATTATAGAGGTCATAATGGGGTCTAGGGACAAATACGAGTACAAATCAGAGTGGGAGGTGTTCGTTTTAGACCGTGTACTTCATTCTTCTGTTGTGTTTCCTGTCGATTACGGTTTTATTCCGCAGACGTGGTTTGACGACAACGACCCGCTAGATGTTATGGTGCTGGGTTACGAGCCTCTCGAGGTTGGATGTTTAATCAAGGCGAGAACCATAGGCGCGCTTATCTTGGAAGACGAAGAAGGAGAAGACCCAAAAATACTATCAGTACCCACAGGTGATCCCAGATTTGATGGCTACAAAGACGTAACGGATGTTCACCATCACCTCTTGAGAGAGATTCAAGAATTCTTTGAGACCTACAAGAAACTAGAGCCAAAAAAGTGGGTTAAATTCAAGGCGTGGAAAAACGCCACAGAAGCCAAGAAAATCGTCAATTACGCCATCGAATTGTACAAAAAGAAGATAAAACCATAATGGCGGGCCCGAGTAGATTCAAATCCCCGTTTAAATTCCCCATATCAAACGTCAAAAACGGGACTTCGAATCTCTCCCAGGTTACTATTATAGCGTTATGTGTGTGCGTGCAACAGCGATAGCCCGTCTATTTGGAGTCAAATATGTTTTTGTTGTTGACGTGTATGAAGTAAAGAGAGTGAAGTCATCTTGGTCTACCGAATATCTGTTTTTTGGCTTGGTTGGAGAGTTTCCAACAAAAGTTAATAGTTGCATGCGTGGTAGTAATATTGTTAGAGGGAGGAGATGGTTATGGCTGGTGGGAGAAGGGCTGGTTTGGTTGTTAGTGTTTGGATGGCTTTCTTTATTTTGGCGGCTGTTTTTAGTGAGGTGTTGAATGTTCCGTTGGTTAAGAGCAATAGCGGAACCATATACATAAGGGTGGATGGAAGCATAGACCCGCCAGATGCGCCGATTTCAACCGTTGACTATGTTACCTACACTTTCATCAGCGACATTTATGATTCGATTGTGGTGGAGAGAGACAATATTATCATTAATGGAGTGGGCTACACGGTTCAAGGCACAGGAGCCTACGGGTCTATAGGAATGAACCTGCTTGGGAGAACAAATGTGACGATTCAGAACACACAGACTGCAGCCTTCTTTTATGGTATCCATCTCATGAATTCTTCAGACAACTGCATATCTGGAAACAATATGACAACCGATGCTGCAGGCATTTGGCTTGAAGGCTCAGACTATGTCAACATTTCTGGAAACAACATAATAAAAAGCCACTATTCTGCTCTTTCAATCTGGCTCGATAGTTCTTCAAACAACAGTATTTCTGGAAACAATCTGGAGGGCGGGTATGGTGGCATCTATCTATCTGGATCTTGCAACACTATTTCAGAAAACAACGTTACAAGTCAGTACGGTTCAGGCATGCAACTTTGGGGGTCTCATAACAATGTTTCTCGAAACAACATAATAAACACCTATACCTACGGCATTCAGCTGTATGGAGATCATAACACCATTTTGGGAAATGAGATAGCAACTAGCGGCCCCAGTGCTTCGGGAGGCAATGAGAACCCCCATGGCGTTGGCATCATGCTTTCTGGATCAAATAACACAATTACGCAAAATACCCTGAAAAGCAGCACAGGTCTCTGGCTTTCTGGATCGAATAATAACACGATATATCATAACAACTTCATGCACAGAGTGATCCCAGTTTACATCACAGGTGGATATGCAAACGTTTTCGATAATGGATACCTATCAGGCGGAAACTACTGGGTCGACTACACCGGTGTTGACTTGCTCAAGGGGCCTCATCAGAACTTGACTGGTAGCGATGAAATAGGCGATACACCATACGCCATTGATGCAAGTTTTCAAGATAGATATCCGCTTATATTCCATTGGAGCCCCATTCCACAAAATTTCACTTATATCAAACCCGATGGATCTGTTGATCCCCTCACCGCACCAATTCGTCGCACTGAGGACCTCTATGAACTGACGGGCAACGTTTGTGGTTCAATAGTAGTTCAGAGAAACAATACGGTGCTTGACGGACAAAACTACACAGTTCAAGGCACAGGAGCACGATACAGTGCTCCTGGAATAGACGTGTCTCAAAGAAGCAACGTAACAATTAAAAATGTTGAAATTCGAAGTTTTGAAAACGGCATAGCTGCTAAAGGCAAAGGCAGGGTGTCCGTCCTGAGAAATAAGATTTCTGATAATTCTGAAAGCGGCATAATGATCGTTGGAGAGAGCAACGTAATCGTAGAAGAAAACACAATAAAGAGGAACAAAAACGGAATAGCTACAGATGTGACTGCCACTCATTCAGGCATCTTCATTTTTGGCAACAAGATTCTGGAAAACACAGAAAACGGAGTTTACCTATACAGCCATGGTGAAGGTTCCATTTTTGGAGGCCAAAACTATGGCTATATCTTCAACATCAACGTTTCATCCAACACCATATCTTTGAATGGAGCAAACGGAATACACCTAAATGGCTATGGAGCATACCATAATAGTGTATATGGTGACCGCAACGACGCCTATGGCTATATCTTCAATGTCACTTTCTCATCTAACAATGTTTCGTCAAACAGAGAGAATGGAATATATCTGAGCAGTTATAGCAGTACCTACACTGGTAGCAGTAGCTTCAGTTACGTTTATGGTGTGACACTGTCGTCAAACCACCTTTTGTCAAATGGGAAAAACGGAGTATACCTACAAAGCTTCAGCGAAGCACTTTTCTCCTATAGTGAAATTCACGATGTCATGTTTACGGCTAACAACATTCTATCAAACAATCAAACTGGAATATATTTGAGCAGTTGCAGCCCCGTGGCCAGCAAATACAGCCGTATCCATAATATTATTTTTTCGTTTAACAATGTTTCGCTAAACGGTAGAAACGGAATACAACTGTACAGCTCTAGTTATGCTGGCACAACTTATAGCCGTACAGGGGCAGGCTCTGGTCACATTCTTAATGTCAGGTTTTTGTCTAACAATGTCTCCTTGAATGGAGGAAACGGAATATACCTATATGGCCACGGCTATGGGTATGGCTATGGAGGCGGTTTTGGCAGTATCTATAACGTTACGCTTTCCTCTAACACGATTCTGGCAAACAAAGAAAATGGAATATACCTATATGGCCACGGCTATAGCGAAGGCTATTCGCAGTCCCCAGGCTATGGATGGGGTGATGGTAGCGTTTATAACGTTACGCTTTCTTCCAATGAGGTTTCTTCCAATGACAAAAACGGAGTATACATACACAGTTACGGATATGGTAATGGTCACGACTACGGTCCGGGCTATGGTTACATTTATCATCTCGCGTTTTTGTTTAACAATGTTTCACTAAACGGCGAAGACGGACTCTGTCTATACAGCTATGGCTACGGTGGCAGTTACTATGACGAATATGGTTACGGCTACATTTATGACATTTCTTTTTCCTCATGTACAATTTCGTCAAACATCAAAAACGGAGTATACCTGTACAGTGATGCCTCACACGGATATCCTTACGGCGAGGGCTATGGCTATGAGTACGGTTTCATCTATAATGTTACGCTTTCTTCCAGTATGGTTTCGTCAAATAAAGAAAACGGAGTATATGCGAACGCCAAAGATCACAACACAGAGTCAATGTTCGATCTGGGAATTTCAAACAACACGATCTCCACAAACTATCAAAAAGGAGTGTGGGTGGAGGGAGGCATAAACGCAAACCTCAGCCGCAACTCTATTTCTAACAACGCATATGGAGTATTCTACACTATAACGGCAAACAATCTGGCTGAATACAATGACATTTACTGCAACTCTTACGGAATGAACGTAACAGACGGCGCCACAGTCAACGCTGAATACAACTACTGGGGCGACAAAAACGGGCCGTATCATGAATCTCTGAATTCAAATGGAAAGGGAAACTCTGTAAATGGTAATGGAGAAGATCTGGACTTCATCCCTTTTCTTACCGCTCCCATTGTCACACCTGATCACCCTCCAACAACTCTTCATGACTATGACGGTTTATGGCACACCACGGACTTTACAATCACCCTTACAGTCACCGATGATTTTTGTTTGGTATCCGAAATCTACTATAAAATGAACGATGGACCAACTAAAACCGTCAACATTGATGGACAACCACTCATCACAACCGAAGACGCCAATAACAAGCTGGAATACTGGAGCGTAGATAATGCCGACAACGAGGAGCTTCCCCACAAAATCCTAACAGGAATCAAATTAGACAAGTCCTATCCGACAGTTGAAACTCCGTCTCGCACTCCAGACGGCGACGTTCAACCAGACCAATCGGTGAGAGTGTCAGTGAACGTTACAGATTCCACAAGCAGGGTTAAAAACGTCACATTATACTATACAATAAATGAGGGCGAAACATGGACTGAGTTACCAATGAACCATACTGACTTAAACCTTTATGAGGCCACGATACCACCACAAGAAGCACACACAACCGTAAGATTCAAAATAGTTGCCTACGACCATGCAGGAAATAACAGAACCCTCGACGGGACAGAACCCTACTGCATATACCAAGTAATCCCAGAATTCCCACCAACCCTAATCCTGCCACTACTCATGATACTAACACTACTAGCAATAATATTCTATAGAAGAAAACATCAAACACTTCAAAATCACGTTTAAAGCTCATTTCTCAGCCATTATACAAAAAGAAAATAGAATAGAGCCTAAACCCCGATATTTTGAACCAGTATTTGAACTTGTTTCTTTGGCGGGCCCGCGGGGATTTGAACCCCGGCTCTCCGGCTCCGAAGGCCGGCGCCTTAATCCGGGCTGGGCTACGGGCCCTTATGAATAAGAATTCTGAGCGGGTGATTAAAGGATTTTGCGGGATTT
>Ga0315306_10000050_pt1 | contig 53649 bp, 58 predicted proteins | sample TDP1_MG_FD_203803 | JGI IMG/M metagenome (GOLD analysis project Ga0315306, IMG submission 203803) | Freshwater sediment microbial communities from Lake Towuti, South Sulawesi, Indonesia - TDP1 | ecosystem: Environmental > Aquatic > Freshwater > Lake > Sediment | place: Indonesia: South Sulawesi... | reverse complement strand
TGTACCATAGCCACAGAGCAACCATAAAGCGTAAAGAACCAACGAAGCCGATACCATCAAGAGCTTAACTAAACCATCAACTCCTGCACTTTCGGCGAGAATTATGGCCGACAATGATACAAAAATGGTTCCTGCAATCATTGTTAAGTTACTTCTCACGTTGATATTTTCGTTCAAGGTGTTGTATTCGAGTTTGCGATGTTCGTTTTGTCCTAACGGGCAGAACGGAAGATCAGATCTTTCTTTTTCATCATCTTTCTTTTCCACACTTTCTATTAGCAGGAAACAGTAGAGGAACACAACTAGAAATCCAAACACCATAAGCGTAACCTTGCTTAGCGTGATTAACGGTTCCAAAATGGTCTTCTCCATCTCACCTTTGTAATTGTACAATGTTTTCCTTAAGAATTGTGGAGAACAATACTAGAACAAAGATGCACGTTTATGACTTTTAGAGTAGGTTATGTTCTTAGCATTGACCTATTAGGGTATGGCTATAGGCTCGCGTCTATACCCCCTATCCCCCTAGCATTTTTGTATTTAGGGTGTCAGTAGGTTTTTCAGTGCTGTTGTTAGGGATGGGAGTATTTCATACAAGTCGCCGACAACTATGTAGTCTGCAACTTCAAAAATCGGTGCCTGCGAGTCTTTGTTTATGGCAACTATGATTTGGGAGTCCCTTATGCCTGCCACGTGTTGGATGACGCCTGAGACCCCGCAGCCGATGTACAATACGGGCTTAATCTTGTGACCTGACAAGCCTATCCAGTCGCCCTTGAACCATTTTCTGTCCTCAGCCAAAGGTCTTGTATAGCCGACCTGCCCGCCTAGGACCGAGCACAGGTTTTCGAGTAGTTTAAAGTCTTCTTTCTTTTCGATTCCGCGTCCTCCAACGATGACAAATTTAGCGTCCTCAACCTTGACTGCTGATGCCTCTATTGGTTTGACCTCGATAATTTCGGTTTTAGCAGCCTCGAATGGAGCTGAAACACTTGCCTCTATGACTTCCCCTTTTCTTTCCTTAAACTGTGGCTTTTCAAAGGTGCGCAGCGGTACACAAGCAATCTGCGGCTTGGTGCAAAAAACCTGCGTTACTGCGGCGTTTCCACCGTAAACAATGCGTTCCACAACCAAACGTCCTTGTTCGTCTATGCTCAGTTGGGTGCAGTCTGGAGCGCATCCAGTTTCCAGCCTCGTGGCAAGTCTGGCAGCTATTTCTCTGCCCCTCTTTGTTGAACCTACCAAGAGAATATCTGGCTTCTGTTCCTTGACAAGGCTTGTAAGAGCGCCAAGATATGGTTCAACCTGTAAACTCTTGAGTGCAGGGTCATCAACGATCAAGACCTTGTCGGCACCGTAACCAATGAGTTCGTTTGCTTGATTTTTCACATCGTGCCCCATCAACAAGGCGGTTAGCGACATCTGCAGCTTGCTCGTTAATTCGCTGCCTTTCCCCAACAATTCTAACATTAAGTCTTTGTTTTCGGAGAAAACCCAAACACCATGATGTTCACTCATGACCGGTTCACCTTCTGATCACGCCTTCTTGAATCAACGCCTTTGCAAGTTTCTCCGCAATTTCAGCGGGTGTTTCGCCCCTAATCACAATTTTCTTGCGCTCAACTTTAGGTGCAACAACTGACAATATCTTGAGGGCTGAACCGCTTTCGCCAACTTTCTCTGCTGGAATGCCAAGGTCAGCAGCTCTCCAGACAACTACTTCTTTCTTGGAAGCTTTCATAATGGCCATGAGCGACGGAATGCGAGATTCGTTGAGTTCTTTAGTCACGGTCAGCAAGACTGGTGTCTTAGCTTTCACTGTCTCATAACTGTCTTCAAGGGTTCGTTCAACCGTTACAACGTCTCCGTCTAAACCGAGTTTCTTCACATAAGTTATGTGTGGGAGATTCAACCTTTCAGCTAATCTGGGGCCAACCTGCGCTGAAAAACTATCAATCGACGCTTCACCGCAGATAATGAGGTCAAACTGACCAAGTTTCTTCGCTGCTTGAGCTAGAATGTAACTGGTTGCCAGTGTGTCTGAGTCTTCAAAAGACGGATCGCTCACAATATAGGATTTGTCAGCGCCCATAGCCAACGCTTCTCTAACAGTTGTTTTAGCCTCCTCTGGACCAACTGTTAAGGTTATTACCTCGCCTCCGTGTTTCTCCTTCAACCGTATAGCTTCTTCCAATGCGTTCTTGTCGAAGTCATTTATTTTTCGAGGAGCATCTGTAGTAATTACGCGTCGGGTTGCCGAATCAATTTTAACCTGGGAAACATCTATGGCCTGTTTAACGCAAACCAAGATTCTAACCATGTTTAATTCGCTCCAACGAGTCTCTAACCATTCACTCACTATTTCATAAAACTTTTCCCATACTCTAGTGAAACCTATAAAAGTAAAAACAAAAGCTTATTATTCTATTTCAATTGTCTGCGTTCCTCTGGGAATAAGCCTATGGAACTCTTACAAGGCATAGTAGCCCCATGGTACGAATCCCTGAAAAATCCAGCTCAATCCCAGCGGAACGTGCTTCAAGACCTGCTCCGACAATATGAAAAGACACAATATGGAAAAATTCATGGAGCTTCTGAAGTTGAAGATGAAGCAGACTACATAAGGCGTTTTCCAACAATAGATTATAAAGGACTTCAACCGCATATTGCCGAAGCTATTAAGGGCAACTACCATGTCATTCTTCCTGAACCCCCTCTCAACTGGGTTATGACGAGAGGCTCAAGTGGGCCAGCCAAAGTTTTGCCAGCCACTAGGACACATTTGGAACAAATTTTCTCTTGTGGCGCCAGAGCATTCATCAACTATGCGCTGAGAAAGAAGGATTTTGCAGTTTTAAGAGGGAAGATTTTGAACCTAAACTTTCCGTCTACAGTGCACACCATGAGAATGGCCGATGAAACCATAACTTACGGTTACAGTTCCGGAACTTACGCTAAACTTAACCCGATGTTTGATCAGGTCAGCCTGCTTCCCAGGCAAGAAGACATAGACGCACTTGGTCCAGGTATCACCAAACCTGACTGGGAGAAGAGATTCGAAACCGTTTATCAGAAGGCGTTGGATGAAAAAGTTACCGCAGCAATGGGTGTGACACCAGTCATTCTCTCTTTCGCAATCTATGTAAAGCGAAAACACGGCAAAAAGCCAAAGGAATTATGGAAGTTTCGTGCGTTATTTTGTACCAGCGTGCAAAAAATACAGTTTCGATATGCGCCGGTGCTCAGAAAATACTATGGAGAGGTCCCGGTGGTGGAGATTTACAGCGCAACCGAAGGAGTCTTCGCTCAACAACTCGACGACCTTCCCTACATCACGCCTAACTATGACAAATACTTCTTCCAAGTTGAAACCGGCAGGGGCACAAAAATGCTTCACGAACTCAAAAGAGGCGAGTGGGGCAACCTGATTATTTCTTCCTGCATGTTTCCCCGATACGACATCGGCGACATGATAGAAGCCATGGGAAAAAATTATTTTCGAGTTTTTGGCAGACGCAGAGCTCTAACACTTCTGGAGCACAAGCTCTATAGACTCTTGTTCGGCTGGTTTCTCTAAGCCTAGTAGGGGTTAAGGTTTAGGTTGATGGATGCCTTCTTGCCGCAGTCATCGCTGCATAGACCGCTACAAGAATGACGATTATGCCGAATATGATTAAGAAGGAAGCTCCAACTACTTGTGAGGGAACGTCAAGTGTGATTTCTAGGTAGGCGAGTACGCCTAGGATTATGAGAACAGAGCCGGCGATTAATGGAACTAGGTAGCCGTACTCACGCTTCTCGTATTTCTCCGCTTTTTCACGCTTTTCACGCTTCTCACCTTTTTCCCGTTTCTCACCTTTTTCCGCACGAGCAGCGGGAGGTGCTGGGGGCGCTGCTTGTACAGGAGGTTGCTCTATCTTTAAGGCCGCGCCACAGCTTGGGCAGAAGTTTGCGCCCGCTGAAACCTTTGTACCACATTTTGGGCAAAACGACATGCTTTTCACCGCTCAACCTATATATCTGCCTATTTAAACGGTATGAGTATTTAAAATTGTTCACACATTGAAATAAGAATAGGTTTTCTTTTTCTCTCTAATTGAATTTTAAGTCTGAATTTTAGCCTTTTTCCATTGCGCTCAGAAAAATTTATATTTCGACATGTTTTCTACTGTTGCGAAAGTAGGTGAAATGGAGGATTAGTTGAATTTGTCCACAGAACTTGCCGGAACCCCCGTGCTTATCTTGCGGGAAGGCGCCAGTCGGTCACGTGGAAGAGAAGCTCAACACGCCAACATTATGGCCGCTCGCATTGTAGCTGAATCTGTCAAAAGTGCGCTTGGACCTAAAGGCATGGACAAAATGCTCGTTGACAGCTTTGGTGATGTCACAATAACCAGCGATGGGCGTACAGTTCTTGACGAAATGGACATTCAGCATCCAGCCGCCAAAATGATGGTTGAAGTGGCTAAGACCCAGGATAATGAAGTGGGAGACGGAACCACCAGCGCCGTTATTATCGCGGGTGAGTTGCTCTCTAAAGCCGAAGATCTCATCGAGAAAAATGTCCATCCGACGGTCATTATAGATGGCTACCGAAAAGCTGCAGACAAAGCATTAGAAACATTGGAAAAAATCGCCATTTCGGTTGGCTCAACTGAACGACAATGGTTGAAAAAAGTAGCCACGACTTCGATGGCTAGCAAGCTGGTGGCGGAACACAAGGAGCAATTGGCTGACATCGCCGCCGAAGCCATTTTGCACGTGGCTGAGAAAGGCGAAAAGGAGTACAAGATAGACATAGATGATGTAATGGTTGAGAAGAAACCAGGCGAATCATTAACCGACACCAAACTCATCAACGGCATAGTTGTTGACAAAGAAGTTGTGCACCCAGGCATGCCGAAACGCGTCGAGAAAGCCAAAATCGCCTTGCTCGACACTCCCCTAGAGATTGAGAAGACCGAGTTCGACGCGAAAATAAACATTGAAAGTCCAGAACAGATGGAGGCTTTCCTAAAACAAGAAGAAACTATGCTACAAGAAATGGTGGAAAAAATAGTATCCAAAGGCGCCAACGTTGTCATCGCTCAAAAGGGCATTGACGACCTAGCTCAACACTTTTTGGCTAGAAAGAAAATTCTCGCTGTGAGACGAGTCAAGAAGTCTGACATGGAAAAGCTGGCTAAGGCAACCGGCGGCAAAGTAATCACCAACCTTGACGACATGACTGAAGCCGATTTGGGCTACGCCGAACTGGTTGAAGAACGCAAAATCGGAGACGACAAGATGACCTTTGTGGAGGGTTGCAAGAATCCTAAGTCTGTTGCCATTCTCATTCGGGGCGGAACCGAACGAATCGTAGCTGAAGCCGAAAGATCTATACACGACGCTCTCTGCGTTGCACGAGACGTGGTCCGAGAGCCAAAGGTTTTGGCTGGAGGAGGCTCTCCTGAGTTGGAAGTAGCTAGGGCACTGAGAGAATACGCTGAAACCCTTCCAGGAAGAGAGCAACTCGCCGTAATGGCTTATGCAGAGGCATTGGAATCTGTGCCAATAACCTTAGCTGAAAACGCTGGACTAGACCCAATTGACATAATTTCTGAGCTACGGGCCCGCCACGAAAAGGATGAAGTCTGGGCTGGAATCGAGGTGCACGATGGAAAAGTCAAAAACATGGAAAAGGCAGGCGTCTATGAACCTCTGGCAGTCAAGAAACAGATCATCAAGTCAGCCACCGAAGCCGCAACAATGATATTAAAGATTGACGACATCATTGCCGCTGGAAAGATGAAAGCCCCGCCAACACCACCTAGGGGTCCTCCAGGAATGGGACCTGAAGGTGCCGGGGAGTTCTAGCATATACCAACTGAAGAAAAGAGAGTAATCTGGGTCGGCCCGCCTAAGCTGACCCGTTTTGAAAAGGCTCGCATAGTGGGAGCTAGAGCGCTTCAAATAGCCATGGGTGCCCCAATTCTCATTGAGCCCTCTCAACAACTGTCTAATCCCATCGACATCGCCCTCAAGGAGCTGGAAATCGGCATACTTCCCATGACTATTCGGCGCACATTGCCCGACGGCACCTTTCAAGATATTCCATTGAAGTGGCTGCTGCAATAAGGGTAGACCTTACATCAGGTTGCCTGTCCTTTCTTTTCTATGGGAGAAGAGCTAATGTCTGCCAAAGAAGTGGAGGAACTTAAAACTTGGCGTTTAGCCACAGTTATAATGGTGATGGTGGCGGTTGTTGCGTTCGTTACTCAGCGCCTAACTGGTCCAGTGTTTGATGCGGTTTTTGAAATCTGCATTTTTTACATTCCAGCGTTCACTCTTATTGGCATCTTTATTTATTTTAGAACCAAACATGGTTGATGGAATCTAGGCTTCTAAAGTCCGTTTGGCTTCGGTTAGGGTTCTATCGATTCTTTTCCAGTGGGCGCCTCGCCAATATACTTGGCCGCAGCCGAGACACTTCCAAAACTGCTCATAATTGGACGCGGTTGTTTTTGGAATTTTATCAATGATGCTGGCTTTGGACACTGGCTTAATTTGTGTGTTGCATTTTGGACAGCGCGAAATTTTAACGTCAATTTCAAGTTGGAACCTGAATCTCCTAGCCAGTTTGACGAGGTTTGCGGTTTGGTTGGGACTTTCAATTAAGAAGGCTTCGGCGCCACGGCCAATGGCTTGTTGATAGAGTTCAAGGTCGCGTGTCAGCAGAATTCTGCTTTCTTTTTTTGCCTTCTCGATGAGTGCTTTGTCATTCAGTGAGCCGGTATATTCAACGTCGTGTCCGAGCATGCGTAGCCAACGAGTGAGTTTGCCAAGCATGCCGTTGGTCAAAAATCTCAATGTGATCACCGTAGGATTTGTCCAGCTCTAGGTTTAGCCACTATTTCACCTTCATCCATTACAAGTTGTCCATTTACAAATGTTTTGACAGGCATGCCCTTGACCTTCAATCCGTCAAAGGGGGAAAACTTCGCTTTAGAATTAAACCTCGATGCGTCTATCTTATGTTCTCTATTAAGGTCAACAACCACGACATCGGCAGAACAGTCTTTGATAAGTCTACCCCGGTCTGAGAGGCGAAATATTTCTGCAGGTTTTTCACACGTCAAATGAACCAGTTGAGGAATGGTTAGGCGTCCTTTGTTCATTTGGGTCAGCATTAAGGGGAGCGTGGTTTCGAGTCCCGCAATGCCTAGTTTCACATCCCAGACGGAACTTGCTTGTTTCTCTTCAATGGAATGTGGAGCATGATCCGACGCTATAGTGTCGATTGAGCTCTTCTCTAAAGCTTGCCAGAGAGCGTTTACGTCTCTCTTTGTCCTCAAAGGTGGAGTCTCAAGTGCAAGGTTTCCAAATTTTTTCAGAGCTTGACGGGTCAACAGAAGGTGATGAGGCGTGACCTCGCATGTTATATTCAACCCTTCATTCTTGGCTTTTAGAAGCCTGGTCAATCCAGCTTCAGAGCTAACGTGACAAACGTGAACGTGCGCGCCAGAACGTCGCGCCAGTCTCACAACGCGACTAATGGCTTCCACCTCTGCTGCGATTGGGTGCACTTCTAAAAAGGCGTCCAAATCCTCTTGTTTCTTTTGTCGCATTTTCTCCATTGCCTCTTCAATTATGGTCTTGTCTTCGGCGTGCACTGCAATTGGAACCATGAGTTCTGCCACAGTTTTGAAGGCTTGTTGCAAGGCTTTTTCATCGTCTATGTTGATTCCACCTATTTGTTGCAGAAGATACAACTTGAACCCAACAGCGTCCTCATGGACTATTTCGCGAATCTCTTTGGTTGTTTCTGGAAAAGCCGAGTTGAAAGCAACGTTCACAACTATGCGCTCTTCAGCAAGTTTAATGCGTGTGCGCAACGATTGAACATTCATAGTTACTGGTTTATTGTTGGGCATGTCGATGACTGTGGTGACGCCGCCAGCTGCGGCTGCGCTTGTTCCGCTGAGGAAATCCTCCTTATAAGCGAGCTGTTGGTCTCGCAGGTGGACGTGTGAGTCTATCAAGCCTGGAAGCACGAGACAACCGTTTAGGTTTAGTTTAACTGAAGCTTTTGGAAGATTTGGCTCCTTGGCAACCTTGACTATGCGTCCATCGTTTATGGCTATGCCTGCTTTGACAATTCCCTTTGAAGTGTAAACTTTAGCGTTGTATAGGACAGTATCAACTTGCAAAGGGTTGCCCCATTCGGTGATGTTCTCTCAATGCATGTTATGCACTAATTAATAGATGAGTTTAAAGAAGTCGCGTTCTGTGATTATTCCAACCAATCGCTCGTTTTCCACGACGAGGAGGGAGCCGACGTCTTTTTCTCGCATTGTTCTGGCGGCTTCACTGACATCAACGTTTGGCTTAATCACATTTACGTCTTTTGTGGCGGCCTCCAACACCGAAGTTTGCAGAACTTGTGCCATGGTTCCAGATCGCAGGTGCTTGAAGACTTGACCTGAACCGAAAAAGCGTAGAATGGTTCTTGCCGTTATCATGCCTATGGGTTTTTTGTCTGTCACGATTGGCAGTCGTCTGAAGCCATGCTCAATCATTGTCTTCATCGCTTCAAAAATTGACATGCTTGGGGTGGCGGTCACAACCTTGCGAGTCATAAGGTCTGCAACTTTGACTCCGCTTATCATGCTGGTGAAGAGAGAAACTATGTCTCGTTCGGTTATAATCGCCCAGACGCATTTGTCTTCGTCAACAACGGGCAGTCCACCGATTTTATGTTTTTTCATGAGTTCTAGAGCCGTGCTGATTCTGGCGGTTGTTTCAACCGAAACCACATCATGGGCCATTGTGGATTGTATGGGCTCGTTTATAGCTTTGAAAAAATTGCCTGAATGCTTACGTTGAATCAGCTGGAATTTGTCGCCACCGCCGAAGAAGTTGATGATGTCCGTGGCGGTTATTATCCCCCGCAGTCGTTTTGTTCCAGGGTCTACAATGGGTATGCGGCGGAATCCCTCTTTCGCCATGATTTTGACAGCGTCATATACTGGTGTGGTTGGCGCCATAGTGACAACTGGTCGTTTGGCTATGCTCATGATTTCGCCTTCTCGCATCTGTGATGGATGCGCTTTCAAACGGAGTGGCCCTTGCTCTCTTAAACGACGTCTAAAGGCTTCACGTCGTGCAGTTGGAGCGGCCATTTTATGTTAACGTCTCCTTTTTTCATTCTATGAGTGCTTTAACAATATCTTCTCGGTCGACTATGCCTACAAGATTTCCCTTTTCATCCAGTATGGGCACTCTACCAATGTTTCTTTCTAACATGAGTTTGGCGGCGTCGCCGACCGTGTTCGTTGACCTGAGTGAAACTACAGGTGTTTTCATCATCGAGAAAATTTTTGTAGGCGTTTTGAATCTGCCTTTCTTTGCCTCAAACGCTGGGAAGATTGCGCCGCTTTCTAGGAGGTTGTGTTGAGTTACTATGCCAACGGGTTTTCCCTTAACCACAACAGGGCAAGAGGCAAACGAGCGCTGTTTCATTCGTTGCCAGATGTTGTCTGACTCGTCGTCGGGTGAACACGTAAAAAGATTTTCGGTTGTCATGACTTTGAATAGTGGCGTCGACAATCCAGCAGCGTTTTTTTCCACAAACTTGCGGATGAGGCTCTCTAAGCCGAGCATTCCTACATAGGTGTTGTCCTGTGGTGACTTAACAACTGGAGTGTACCACTCGTCTAGGTGTAACATTTCGCGGACGGTTTGAATGGCGTCCATGTCTGGGGTTGCAGTGAATGGTGGAGGCGACATGATTCCTTTGACGCGAACCGGTGAAACCGACGAGGTTATGGTCATGACGTCGTTTCTGGAAATCATGCCGATTAAACGTTTGTGTTGGTCTACGACGGGTAAAATCCTTATTTTGAAGTCGCGGAGAATGGCTCTAGCCTTTGTGGCTAATTCGTCTGTGTAAATGGAGAGGTGATTTTGATCCATTATGTCTTGGACACGCAAATCATCGACCTCTTGACCATGCTTGGACTTTAGTATTCACCTTGTAGTTCGGTTTGGCACTCTTCGCAGAGCATTCGACCCTCTACTTCTTTTAGGGTGTCTGACCAGCGTCCGCAGTGGTCGCAGTAGCCCGCGAGTGGTAGGGGTTCAGGCGCCTCTTCCTCTGGGATTGGTTCTTTCTCGATTTTGGCTCTCTCTTGAATCGTTTCGAGGAGTTCAGGCATAACGGATAGAATGTCTCTGCTTGATACGAAGCCCAAAAGGTTTCCCTTGTAGATCACGCCCATTCTTCGCACGTTGAGTCTGCTCATTTTTCTGGCGGCTTCAGCCAACGTCTCATCTGGATCTATAGTTAAAAGAGGAGTTGTCATGATGTTTTTAGCCTTAATTCTGCCAGCTTGAGTGCTCTTGGCTAGAACTCTTCTCACAAGGTCTCTTTCAGTTATGATACCGACCGGTTTGCCCTCTTTGTTGGTCACTATGATGGAGCCCACATCGTTTTTATCCATGAGCTGCGCCACTTTGCGAACCGAACCGTTTTCGGCAATGGTTACAACTGGGCTTGTCATGACGTCTTTGACCAGTAGTCTTGGTCTTAGGCCGATCTCCGCCAACGTGGGTTTTCCTCCAGTATCGTGATTTATCTAAGACGTATTAAACGTTTGTTTAAAGTTTGCTCAACGAAGGGAAATCAGTCGGCTGAGAAGCAATGCAAAAGAAATAGAAAAAAGCTGACAAGAACTGACAGAAACACTTTCTGTTGCTTATTTTTATTTTTGTGATTTGGGTGTTATTGTCCCTTTGCCTAATGGAATGAACTGTTGTATCTGTTCGATTGGGATTTCTAAAATTTTTTCCCGCCATTCTTTAGCTGCTTTCTCTGACAATAAGTGCCGTATTTGTTTGGCGAGTGTGCCGCTGGGCTCTTCACCTGGAACAACTTCTACGTAAATGTTTGTCTGCTTACCGATTGCGTCAGTTGGTCCTCCAATCACCCACAATTGCTCATCCTTTTCTTGGACTCCAATCGCAACCCATAAGGGAACATTTCTGACGTAGTTTTTTGTCCCATGGATTATGAATGAGCCCCTTTTCAAAAATTGCCCAGGCGGCGGAGATTTACTAATCTGCTCAGGACGAACCCAATAGACATCAACTGCGCTCAACATTTCTCGCCAAGCCCTAGAGTATGACGCTGCCAGTTGTGCTGCCTCATACAAAGTCTGTTGAGGCACTGTTTTTCCCTCAGTTTTGACCACAACGAAAGGAGCGCCAACAACATCGGCGTGAAAAACAATGTCGCGAGGCTCAACATGCTTCTTGATTAGGATTTCATTGGTTGTTGCGTCTCTTCCACCAATAACGAGAAAACCATCTGACGAGTGGAACCAGTGGAACTTTTCGTACCATGCTTTCTCCTTCCTCTTGGCCGGAGCCTCTTCAATAACCTTTTCAGTTTTTTCTCTCAAAAGTTTCTGCAATTCTTGAATTTTTGTCTGGGTTTGGCGCAGTGCTTTCCCGGCGCCCTCCAATTTTCTTTTGATCTTTTTAGCCCTCTCATAGTAACCCGCTGCGTTTGCTTGAATTGAGCGAGTTAGATCCAGTGAAAAGGTTGTGTTTTCCACGGAAACGTTGAGAATGCGGCGCTTTGAATCTAAGGACTGGAAATAAATGAACGGAATGCGCTTTGCTTGTTTCTCTCTCTCAATTTCTGAGCCGATTTGCTCCCAAGATTTGTCGCGGCTCTTTTCTTCCATAATACTCTGAGCCAGCAGCTGAAGCTCACCCAAGTGAGCGTATATGAGGTCGCCCACAATCTTGTTCTGCTCCATTATTTTCCTCGACTCTTCGAGTGTCTTGTGCTGGTCTTCAAGCGTTCGCTCCAGCCTTGCCAGTTCGCGCGCAAATTCTCTCTCAGCCTTCGAAACCTTCTCAATGGCGACAGACTTGGCATAGTATTCGTCTAAGGCTTCGTTGAAAGACTTGTGGGGCGTCAGCGTTAAGTCTGCATACCTTTTCAACGGAAACGGAACAACATCAACCCATTCGCCCTTTTCATCAATCACGATTGAGGGTTCAAATTGTCCAGCGGCTGTTCTTGAGATAAGAGCTTGGGTCTTAGCGAATATTGCATCGATCTGTTGTTTTGTCAGCGCTTCACAGGGAGTGTTTTTGTCAACCTCAGCTTGAAGCAAGATTTCTTCGGCGTAAAACCCGCCTATGCTCAGAAACTTGGTCAACGCTCGCACGATTTCCAGCTGTCCATAGTGCCTGATTTCGTCAAGTTCTGGTCGGCTGAGGCTAAGCGGGTTTTTTCCGCTCGGCGGCGCGTGTTTGAAGCTTTCTCCTCGCAGGATGTTGCGGTCTCGCATTCTGCGGTAGGTCAACGCATAGAGAATTGTGTCCTCGGGACTTACGAGGATTATGTTGCCGTCTCCGAAGAACTCATTTACGAGTGAAAAAGTGCCTTCTTTCGTGTCCACTTTAATGGTTATTATTCTTTCAAACTTGTGTTGCAGAACCTCGCGTATTTTGCCGTTTCTCAAATGTTTTCTTAAAGCCATACTGAAGGCGGGCGGCTTTAACGGCTTGCTCAAAATGTATGAGGTCAGGTGGGCTTGTTTTCCCGCTTTAATCAATAATTGGAGTGTCGGCTGATTTGGCTGGTGAAGCCTAAATATTAGAGTGTTTGAGGTGATCTGGTAAATGTTTTCGATACGAGCGCCTCTAATAGCTTGATTGAGCTCGTACACTAGCGCTGCTATGTCGAAGCTCGTCATCTCTGACTTCAAAGCGTCTTTTGCCCCCCAAACGGTTTGGTTACACGCGTTCTGGTTTAAACATTTTATTAGTCTCGTATCATTTATTCTATATTGGACAATGAACAAATCGAGGAATACTCATTTATAACTCTATGAAAACCTGAATTGCTTTGATACTGCAATAACTTTTCCGCATTTTCTGAGCTTTACAGGTGAACTAAGTTTTCTCTTTCTTTCGACTCTTCAAATATTCATGGGCTATCATGGAGAGAGGAATTACGAGACCCAAAAGAAGTAGCAATGCTATGCCCATCTGCCCTGCTGCAATAGAGCATATTATGGCGAAAATCCAATAAGCCACCGTAAATATAACGAAACCTTTCGCAAGATCACCCAATAGACTCATTGCTTTTTCCTGAGGCTCTATTTTAAAATGTTTCAAAGAAAAGCATTATGAACCCAGAATAATTGACCAACATGTCTCAAGTATACGAATCAGAAAGTCAGATTACAATGGGAACCACAAACAATGCTTTTCTCAGGGTGCATTCACTTCCAACCGTATGGGCATAACAGTTTTGATGTAGGCTGTCCCATTGAAAATTGTGGTTTCAAGAGTTATTGTTATCTGGTGATCTGCAAATTTATCAAAGAAATCCCATTCCGTCCAAATGCTCAAAGAAGCAAAGTCTGTTTCATTAATCGTCTTAGTCATCACATGCCCTTCAATGTACTTGTAGCTTGCTCATCAAATCTCCATATGTTAAGGTTACGGTTTTCAATGAACCCCTCGTCTCTAAAAATCCTTAGAACCGAATACGCATCAGTGCGGGAAAAATTGATGTTCACGGATTGTATGAAGCCTAAGCTCGTGGTCGCAGTGCAACTTATGCGAAATTCTTGATAATCACTGTATCTAACATGGTAAGTGGAGGGATAGATGAAAAAGCGCACTGACACAACGTCGTTGTCATATTCATAAAGACTTTCAACCCTTCCAGTAAGGGATACTGTTTCCTGCGGTTTTGTTATACTCCAGGTGACGGCGTCCACCGTTATAATTTTGGGCGCTGAACGTTGCTCCAATATGTCAATCAACTTAAGTCCAACAAACAGAACAGTTGCTATTACCACAGACACAATCAAAATAACCTTCAAACCTCGCCTATTCAACTTTCCCACATTTCCCATATTAAATATTCATTTCAAGTTGCATTAAAGATTTAAGAATACCAAAACATTGAAATCTTCCCTTGAATTCCATTGCTATTGGACGATGACTGAATCGAGGTAAATTGACTGGGGACAAAACGGATGATATCTTGTTCCGCTACTGAGTCCAAAAACTATGAACATATTTGCAAGGTTCTAAAAAGAAGTATAACAAAAAGAAATCATATCTAAGCATTATTGAGTTAACAGCACCACAGAAAAGGCTGTCGTTATTCACCACTTCTTCCAAAAACTACCAGCAACCAAAAAACAACAAAAACAACACTAAACAACCAAAAGCTACCAAATTCAACTACAAAACACACTAAACTCAACCTAACTTATGTAAGCTCTATATTTCTCCCGTTCTTTCCTATCCAACTTCAGCCGACTCAGCAAACCTACAAGCATAAAATCAAACGTTTGACCCCAAAGCAACCACTTCAACTTATGATAAGTGTGCAACAATTCCAACCCTTTATCCGTAGTTTTATAATGAACTTCACCAAAACCCTTCGCTTCAATGAGGCCAAGCTCAGTTAATGCTGAAAGATACCTTCCCATAACCGAAGGCGACAACTTGCACCGATGCTTAAGCTCCGTTTTTTTGGCGCCCTTGCTGGCAGCGCGCAGAATCTTGACAACCGTATCGAGTTCTCGCTTGTTCTCTTGCGTATGCTGCACCTCTACGATAAACTGATCCATTCAATCACGGTGCATATTGAAGAATAACTATAATAATTATTGTTTCAACGTAGGAATATTGCAGAATCAATAGGAAAAATGCTCTAGAACATCATTCAGAAAGAAAGAGGGCGTAGCCTTAAATCTTAAACCTCAAATCTACTGTAGGATAACCTTGGTGAAAAATCCAACATGAAACCGGTGACCATTATCTATTGGACTCGCGTTCTCTTAGGCGTGATTACCGCCTTAATCTCCACATTTCTAGGCACAATTTCGAGTGAGATCCAATTCGGCTTGTTAAACGGCTTGACTATAGCGTTGCTTGTTTACATAATAACATATTACATTTACAAACCATTGTTTATCAATAAAGTTGAAAAACGATCAAAAATCCTAACAACAGGCATTGGCGCCTACTTTCTAACATGGATAGTCGCATGGGTACTATTCTACACGTTACTCACGCCTCCACCTACATAACGCCCACCGCAGAATCATTTCAATACCACGTTCCATATGGTTTCAAAAAAGATATATAATTGAAGCGACTGTTGTTAATCGAATTTCACCACAAAAATAGGAAAACAAAAAGTAAAAAGAGAGGGAAAAAGACAAAATGAGCAAACCCGAGAAACCACACTTAAACCTGATTATAATGGGACATGTGGACCATGGGAAATCCACAACGATAGGACACTTGTTTTACTTGACAGGCACGGTTGATGAAAGACAGGTCAAAGCCTATGAAGAAGAAGCTAAAAAAATGGGCAAAGAAACCTTCAAATTCGCTTGGGTTCTCGACAAACTCAAGGAAGAGCGAGAGCGAGGCCTAACCATAGACTTAGCCTTCCTTAAACTTGAGACGCCAAAATACTTCTTCACAATTATAGATGCTCCTGGGCACCGAGATTTCGTTAAAAACATGGTGACTGGTGCAAGCCAAGCCGACGGCGCAGTGTTGTTTGTCTCGGCAAAAAGAGGAGAATTTGAGGCCGGCATCGGACCCGGCGGGCAAACCCGAGAGCACGCTTTCCTCGCCTTCACATTAGGCGTCAATCAACTCGTTGTTGCCATCAACAAAATGGACGACCCGTCTGTCAACTGGAGCCAAGAACGCTATAACGAAATCAAAAACGAAATCAGCCGACTTCTCAAAACAGTTGGGTACAAGGTTGAAAAAATACCCTTCGTGCCCACATCAGGTTGGACTGGTGACAATCTGGTCAAACCCTGCGACAAAATGCCATGGTATAAAGGGCCTGTCCTATTCCAAGCACTAGATGTCTTCGAGATTCCACCTAAACCTATGGATAAACCGCTACGGCTCCCAGTACAAGACGTTTACACAATCACCGGCGTTGGCACGGTGCCTGTTGGAAGAGTGGAAACCGGTGTGCTGAAAGAAGGCGACATCCTAGTGTTCATGCCACCCAACGTTAATGGCGAGGTTAAATCCATTGAGACTCACCACGTTAGAGTGCCGAGGGCTGAGCCTGGCGATAACATAGGCTTCAACGTTCGAGGCGTGGCTAAAACAGACATACGCCGTGGAGACGTTGGTGGGCATCAGAATAATCCGCCAAACGTCGCCAAAGAATTCATTGGACAAATCATCGTTATATTGCATCCAACCGCCATCGCAGCTGGATACACACCTGTTCTACACTATCACACGGGTCAGGTTGCGGTTAGATTCGTGGAGTTAATCAAGAAACTCGATCCGAGAACAGGACAAACAGTAGAGGAAAAACCAGCGTTTCTAAAGACCGGAGACGGCGCAATCGTACGCTTTGAACCGTTACACCCAATAGCCATTGAAACCTACTCAGATTTCCCAGAACTGGGAAGATTCGCCATACGAGACATGGGAACCACCATCGCAGCCGGCGTGGTCAAAGAAATCACCGAGAAAGGCCCATAAACACTCAACCCTAAACCTTATTTTTGTACGGCGCGGCGTGGTCAAAGATTTCATTGACAGGCGTGCCCTGTTCGTTTCATTTCTTACTTTAAACCTTAAATCAACTATGTCCAAGATTCAACAAGACATCAAAGGTGATAGTTAAGATGCATCTACTAACCCTAAAAGATTGGATTCCTAAACAAATTGAAAAAGTAATCGACAAATCCATAGAAATTAAGAAGAATCCAAACAAGTATCGAACTTATTTGAGAGACAAATCGTTAGCCATGATCTTTCAGAAAACCTCGACACGCACGCGTGTTTCCTTCGAGGTTGCCATGACTCAGTTGGGTGGACATGCACTTTACCTGGATTGGAGAACAACCAACCTCGTTTTGGCTGACATAAGAGACGAAACACGTTACATGTCGAGAAACATGGACTGCATAATGGCGCGTTTGTTGAAACACGCTGATTTGAGGGCCATGGCTGAGGCATCTCTTGTGCCCGTTATCAATGGTTGCGACGAAAAGTATCATCCGTGCCAAGCTATAGCCGATCTGATGACCATAAAAGAGAAGAAGGGCAAATTGAAGGGAGTGAAACTGGTCTACATCGGGGTGCACAATAATGTCTGCAACTCTCTCATAGTTGGGTGCACCAAAACCGGCGTGAAAATCACTACAGTTGCACCAATGATCAATGAGCCAGCCTCTGACAAGGATTTGGTTGAGGAAGCTAAAAAAACCGGGTTATACCACACAACGCTGAATGTAAAAAGCGCCGTTGAAGACGCTGACATAGTTTATACTGATACATGGGTGGACATGGAGTTCTTCCTTGACCCAAAATTTGAGAAAGAGAGGGAGAAACGCATCAAACTTATGATGCCATACCAAATCAACAGAGAGTTGTTGAAGGACAGCGACGCCTTAATCATGCATGACATGCCAATCCACAGAGGTTACGAAATAAGCGCAGATATGATTGAAAACCCAAAGTCCATAATCTATCAGCAAAGTGAAAACAGACTATATACCGCAAAAGCAATTTTATTAACATTGTTAAGTGAAGTCTAAAACGCTACGATCATGGCTTTGTTCAAGCTTGTCAAACAATGTTCTTCCCTGCCGATTTTTCACTGCCATATGAATCACCAGCTTTCATATTTTTTACTTTCACTACAATCTGTGTAGGTATTTCTTGTTCGTTGCTTCGTTGGTCTTTTAAGCTGCTCTAGAAAGTGACTTTCTGGTGAGTGTTTGGAGAGAGTCTGTTACAGTAAGGGTTTTGAAAACGCCTTGGCGCTGTGTCATGAAGTCATTGAAAGGTTTGAGGGTTCAGAGGAGACGTTGAGGCATATCCGTCGTGTAGAGGAATCTTTGAAAAGGCTTATAGCAGAAACAAAATTTGAACACCCTCAAGAATTAACCTAGCGCAACCACACAAAAATACAAAAGACTCTATCTAACAGAACACTATTTCAGAATCATCTCCGTGAATTGTTCAGGCTTAAACTCTTGCAGGTCATCATATTTTTGACCCGTTCCAATCAGTACTATGGGTTTTTTAGTTACGTATGTCACGCTCAAGGCTGAACCGCCCTTTATGTCAGCGTCTACCTTCGTCAAAATGGTTCCATCTATGCCCACACTCTTGTGAAACTCCTCAGCCTGCATAACAGCGTCGTTTCCAGTTAAAGAATCCACCGTTAATATGGTCAAGTTGGGATTAATAACCCTCTTAATCTTAGTCAACTCGTTCATAAGATTTCGGTCAGTCTGTATTCTTCCAGCCGTGTCAATGAGAACAGCATTTATCCCATGTGCCCTAGCATGATTAATGGCATCATAGGCTACAGCCGCTGGATCCGCACCATACGTGTGCTTTATCATTCGCACACCCAACCGTTTAGCGTGTTCTTCCAACTGCTCAATCGAGCCAGCCCGATAAGTGTCGGCGCAAGCCAAAACAACTGAGTAGCCGTTTTTCATCAAAAGCCTCGCAACCTTAGCTATCGTAGTGGTTTTTCCCGTGCCATTAATTCCCACAAAAACTATAACCAACGGTTCACTGGTTCTACGCTTTTTCTCAGTCGTTTCAAGCAGGTTGATTTTTTCACCTGTTGTTAAAATCTCAAGCAAAACCTCGCGCAAACTATCCTTAACAATTTGTTTTTTGTCTTCTAACCGTTTAACCTGAACCCCATCCAATCGTTTCTCCATCTCGGCGCAGATGTGATCAGCCACAGAAACAGCCACATCGTTTTCTATGAGGTCTAACCTAAAATCTTGCAAGACGAGGCGCAAGTTTTCTGCTTTCAGTTCAGTTGTGACGATTTTGTTGACGAGTCCGCTAATGCCCTCTCTCAGCCTTCTGAACATCAATGGCTCTCTCCGTTTGACTCAGTTTGGTGGACAACTCCTGAAGTTGGTCTCTGTCTTCTTGGATTTTCCCCACCACTTGAACCAGTTGCTGTTGAAGTGAAACCCTTGTCTTTTCAAGTTCGCTGATACGGTTTTGAACGGTTTGTTTAGCTTCTGTTATTGTGCGTTCTATTGAAACGCCGGCGCCCATCCCAACTATTACTTTGTCGGCGCTCTCCAACTTCGCCTTAATGTAGGAGCCCCCTCCAATTGGCACAAAAAGAGAGGCGTCGGGTTTTTCTTCTTCCACACCTTCCAAGGTAATTCGGGCGTAGGTTAATTCGGTTAGGGCGGCGTTGACAAGGTTTAGTCTGGCTTGTAGGGTGTCAGCTGTTCCCTCAAGGATTCGCAGTTCAACAGCCAATCTACGGAAGACTTCTTGATCGCTACTAGACACTTTCTTTTTCTCCAAGCGTCAGTTTCTTAACCATTGGATTAGTTATTTCTTCTGGGCTTATTTCCTTAACCTCTAGAATTTTGATTTGGAAGCGTTTAGCTCTGTGTTTGCTTCCCATCTCCTTGTAGACAGTTTCTACAGCCTCTTCAGGTTTCAGTGCTCGTATTTCCTTCCGAAAACTTGTTTTAAAATTAGGTTTGGTTACTTCTCCAATCACACGGAACACTTTGATTTCACTCATTCTTTCACCACATCAAGCGCGTTTCCTATTATGAAGAGTTCAGGTCCCGTCGTGACGTATCCGGCTACAGCTCCATGAACGTTTCCTATGAGCCCTGTTGCCACGTATGGGATTCCACAGTTTACGGTTCCCAAGTCGACTGGAACCTTGAGCACGTTTTCCAAAAGTTTTCTCTCCTCCTCCTTCAACAATGGATGGGCTAACACCCCCTTATTCGTTGCGATAGCCAGAGAACCAACATATGGGAGCCCCGCGATTTCGCTTGGAACCGCCTCGACGCCTAACGCATCTGATATGTTCGCTATGTCTTTGTCCTTCAACCTCGGGTCAACAACTGCACCGTGATCGTTGGTTAAGACCATGTTCCCGTAAGCTGTTCGTTTGGTTTCCATAACTGTAAGATTGAGGTCAGGAAAAGTCGACTTTATAGTTTTTATTTCTTCTTCTGTTGTAAAATGGGGCAAAACTATGCCGTTGGAGTTGGCGTTGGCTAAGGCGCCTGTGAGCACAGATTCGCCTATGGTTGTGCGTATTACTTTAGCGTTCAGGCATTGTTCCAGTTTTCTCGCTTTGTTTTCTGAAACTTGTGGTGGAACTATGGCCATTTGCTCTGTGGCTAAAGAATAGACCCCTATGCTGGCGCTTCCAAAAAGGCTTAGGAGAAGAATTGTCAAGTTCAGTCTCCTTCGGCTAAGTAAAGGGTTACAGTTCCCTCTTTGTCCTTTACCACTCTGACCCTTATTTTTCTGGGCGGTTTCTCTATTCCTCTGCCCCAGAGTTTCTCGTTAACCTCATTGCTTATAACCAGTCGGCTAGTTTCTTCCTCTTCTCCCTTAACTCCCGGTTCGATCTTCATGTGCCTCTCAATAAAGCTTCTCACAATCCGCACAGCTCTGGGCGCCCGTTTCTTTCGTGGAGAAATCCATGCCCTTCGTAAAGGTATTGTGTAAATTCTTTCCTCCACGATTTCTTCTTCGGCTTCCTCTTTTCGCTTCTCCTTTTCTACTTCTTTTTCTTCGGCCGCTTCCTCTTTCTCTGCCTCTTCTTCAACTTCTTCTCTTATTTCTTCAGGTGGCGCTTCTTCTTCTACTGGTTTTGCTTTTTCTTCTTCCTCTTCTGCGATTTTAGCCTTAATTTCTTCAGCTTTCTCTTCTTCTATTACTGTTTCAGTCACTTCTGAGACTTCGTGGCTTTCTTCTGTTTCTTTTGATGATTTCTCTTCTTCTAGGCTTTTATCTTGGTTCGTGTCCAATGCCCCCTCTTCGGGTTTGTTCTCACTCTTCCTCTCGTTTTTGCTACCACCCATGTTGGAACGGCTTGTCTCTGTTTGCCCTTTTTGGCTAGTCTGCGTTTTTTGGCTGCGGGTTTGTTTCGGGTCATTTTTAGCGCCTCGTTATTTTTATGTCTCGGCGTTGAGCTTGGAGTCTAACCAGAATTTCTTTTAGCTGTTCATCTGTTATTGGTGTTTGCACTTTGCCCGCCTGAGCGAGTTGGATCAATTGGAGTTCAAGTTGATTGGCGAATTCGGGTTTGACCATTTTTAGGTTGTTGATGCGTTGTCTGGCTTCGGGTGTGAGTATTCGGCGCAGTATGGCTTGTTTCTGTATCTCGATCTGTTGTTGCATTTGTGCGCGTTGTTCTTCCTGGGCTAGTCTCCGCTGTAATTCAAGCATTTTGCGACGGCGAAGTTCTTCGAGTTCTTCTTCGCTGTAATCGCTCATTTTGTTAATGCACCTTTATGGGTATTTCTTGGGTTCAAGTTGCCTTTTCTCAGGTTCCTTTTTAATTTGTACAGCCAATCTGTCTAAGATTCGTCTTCCCTCTCTTGTTAGGATCCGTCCCTTATTTTTCTGGGTTTCTACGAGCTTTGCTTCTTCTAGTTGTTGTAGGATTTTCCTTATGTTGGAGCCCCCGCCTTTCCGAGCGTGTTCCCTTCGCACTCCAAGTTTTTTTCTACCACCATACTCGGCGCGGAGTTGTTCTGTTCCTATCGGTCCCTTCATGTAGATTTTTCTTAGGATGGATGCGCTTCTTGTGAACCACCAGTCTGGGTCCTCTGGTTGTTTCTGCGTGTGTATACTTGTTTTTGCTGTTGTTGCCCATGGCGGCGGTTGTATCTGGTCTATGTTTTCCTTTAGGTATTGAGCTAACCGTTGAATGAATATTGACGCAGGCACATCGTATGGTGTAGGCAATATTTGTCTTCCTTTTGAGGTTTGATGTTTCCCTCTGTTATTCGGAAAGCGTCTTATAAAAGTTCTCTGGAAAACGATTTTCACCAAACTTAGTTTGAAAGTTGTTGTCAATCAATCATGAACTGCAACAACAACTTCTATACAGCTCGTAGACTCAGTACCCGAAAAACATCTCGGATAACATAAGCAAGACGGAGCGATAAACTGCAACAAATCTCTTGATTTCGGATATGTATTTGAATTAAGAATTCTGGCGAAACAAATCTAATATTAAATGTTGGCGTTAGCAAGACACTATGAAGTGGCTTTACATTGTTAGCCTGTTCTCCCTAACACAACGGGTTTTTCCGCAGGTTTTGACATTCATCAGAGTGAATTCTGAGTTACAAACTGATACGAGCAGACAATTGACGCGTAAGAACTTCGCTTATAGTGCTGAAAAGAGATGAGTTCTCTTGCACCCTAATCATCTGAACAGTTATATCAAAAAAAACAGCAAAAAGCTCAGAGTGAGAGACAGTCAAAAGGTCAAATCGAGTGGACAGGAAATTGCAAATACTTCCAACTCTGAGCGGGCTGAGCGAGACGAAGCCTACCAAGACCGTCGCTCCCAGCAGATTCTCAGTAAGTTTTTGAGCGGTGAGATTACTAGACTTGACCCAGTTTATGACCCCAAGTATGGTTACAGGTATCCAATAGTTGAGGCCATAATGGGCAATCCTTCCAGTGTTGAGAAATTTTTGAATCGCATGCATGAAATTAGAATTTTGAAGAGAGAAATCTTCGACAAAATAATTTATTGTCCAAAATGCAACTACTCAAATGTCTCTATGCGTTATTGTTGTCCCTACTGCAGATCATATAACGTTAAGAAGAGTTCTCTGATCGAGCACATTCGCTGCGGGTATATGGATGTCGAGGACAACTTTAAAAAAGCTGGCAAGCTTGTTTGCCCAAGATGCCACAGTGAGTTGACCAAACAAGATGTCAACTATAGAAAGGCTGGAGTTTGGTGCACCTGCAACGACTGCGGCAAGAGTTTCGACATCCCTGTTCCAACGCACTTCTGCAGAGAGTGCCACCAAAGCTTCACGTTTGAAGATGCTGTATACGAAGATGTTTATTCCTACACTCTAAACGAGGCTGTTATGAAAGAGGTTGGGATGGGCTACATTCTCGTAGCGCCCATAAGAGAATTCTTGCAGAAATACGGGTTCACGGTGGAGAGCCCAAGCTTCTTAAAGGGCAAATCTGGCGCCAGCCACGTATTCGATCTGGTTGCCTCAAAGGACGATACGACTCAAAATGTTATTGTTATCGACCTTGCGTCCTCAACAGAGGGTGCTGTTTCTGAGCAGTTTGTCATTGCAATGTTTGCCAAAATTTACGATGTGAATCCAGACAAGGCATGTCTAATAGCCGTTCCAGTCATGAGCGAGAACGGCAGGAAACTCGCTGGTCTCTACAAGATTGACCTCATTGAAGCGACAAATCAAAACGATGTGATTAAAGCTCTGGAGACTTGCCTCTCTGAAACAGTGCTTCAGCCGCCAAAGTAAATGGCTATGTTTCCTTTTTCTGTAACTGCCTTAACTGTGTACTGAGTCCTTGGCAGGTGGATATCAGTGCGCAGGTAAGAAAGCGTTTCTCCGGGGTTCACAACAGCGTCTGCGTCATAGCGCCTATGACTTGTGGAGTCAATCACCCATAATGAGACTATGTGGGATGGAATGGGACCATTGTTTCTGAAGGTGAGAATCGTCCAGTCTCCAATAACCCTAACGCCTAAAAAATCGATGTCAATGCTCGTCCGAATTGGAGGAGTAACAGGCTCCTTACCACCCATAAAGGCTTGCCCATCCAAAATCTTGATGTACATGGTGCCATCGCTTCGCACGTAGCTTTGCCATTGAGTAGTTATGTCGACTGCGTAGTAATCCCAAGTTGTAGGCGATGGATCGCCCGCGGTATTGTTAAAACCGTTGTTGCTGAAGGTTCTTGAGGCCCAGTTGTAAGCTAACAGAAACCATGTGTCTTCTGTGCTTGAAGCTCTGTATTTCATTTGTATCTCAATTGTGGAAATATAGGCAAAGGGATAAGTGAACACATCAATAACGAAGGTGCCATTCATATCAAGCGCATAGGTTGCGGCTGCAGTAGCTTCCAAAAATGTTTCATAAACGCCGTTGTCAGTCTGCGTGTCTGTGAACGCCCCACCTGTGCGACTTCCCCTGTTTATCTTGTATTCACCTTGAACCATGAACCAAACGGGTGGAAGAGTGCCCCGCGTCACGGATGTTATCCTTATGTCTTCTCGAGCTCTTTCCCAATCCAACTGATTCATCTGATAACTCCATAAAACAACGTTTGAAACTATGACCGTTATTATAACAAGACTAAGCACTACAACAATGATGTTGCTGATGCCTCGCCTGTTACGCCTAAGCCGGAGACATATAATAGTTCGCAATTTGCGTCCCTCCGTTTGTTACAACTTTGATGTGGTAAACAAGGTTAGGAGCCCAGCTGTAAGTGATGTTTAACCAGCCGTGGCTTTGCACATCGAGCTTCAGCGGGGTAAAAGATTGTGCTGTATAATTTATGTAAACAGCCGCTAGTTGGATAGGGACTTTACCAGTGTTGCGCAGATAAATCGAAATCTCCACATCTCTAAACCAAACGTCTTCAACAGTTAAACGTTCACCCATGATATCGTGCAAGTTAGTTGTAATAACATAAGAGGCAGCTAAAGCAATAGACATGCCAGCAACAGCGATGAGCATCATCAAAACATTGCTCAAAACAGGCGTTATCGCCCGCTTATTCCTTACAATCTTGCACATTTCCTTTCTCACTCCTACATCAGCAATTTAAGTGCGAGATAACCCGCAACCAACAATATGACGCTGTGTTTCAATCCGGCGCTGATCGTTCCCTCTCCCATCTTTCCAGCAACTAAGCCGCCAAAAATGGCTTGGATGGTGTTCATGTGGAAGAAAAGGGTCCTTCCTTCATTTGTCGATATGAGTGCTGAACTCAAAAAAGGAAGTTCGGTCATCTGTACAAAAAATGTTTTAAACAACATGATAACGGTGAAGACGAATACAAAAAAGGCAATGTATACGATGGCAACATATGGTCGAATCTGTGCTTGGCGCTCTTTCTCCGCCATTAGCGTTGATTGTACAAAACTGCCTAGGGGCTCAAAAACCTTTTCGACGCGTCCACCAGAACGGCTAGCCTCAATAATCAGAGGCACACTTCGACGAATCAATGTGGTGCCTACACGGTCACCGAAAGACTGAAACGCTTCCTCAAAGGATTTGCCCCAAGACATTTGCGCTACCATGCGTTTCAATTCGGCGGTTAAGGGTCCGTAACGCCTCTTAGAAGCTTCCTCTAAAGCTTGGGATAATGTCATCCCTACTTTCTCAGCTTGACAAATGGTTCTGAACAAATCGGGCAGGTGCTCATCTATAGAACGTTTCCAATGGTAATCCACGTAATCAAGCACAGCTGCTGGAAAAACAGCGATAACCACGGCTAATAACATGTACTCATCGAAGAGCGGTGAACCCATAAGCCTCAAAAATGCGGTAAGAACCACGACGACGGCTAACGTAGCAGAAACGCTCCAAGCGACTTGTTTCTCCCATTCATCAACCTTTGGCATTTTTTGCTCACCGCCTCGGCGTAATCATATCCAACAAAATGAGAAAAGCCACAGAACCCAATGGTATACCCAGATAAGTTAGAAGATAAAGCAAAAATCTCGGATTAAGCAATCCTGGCACGCCGCCACCCAGCATAGCCATAACTGTAAGCATGACAACTAAAATCAGTGGCCCAGCAACCAAGATAACAACATAGAATTCAGCCAAGATGCCAAGCGTATCACCCAAGCGATGTAGAGCAATCTTTTTCAAACGCATGTAATGGCGAGAACGCTCAGAAAGATACTTGGCCAGGTTTCCACCAGAATGCGCGGTTGCAATGAAGCCCTCGAGCATTTCCCTGAACTTTTCCGAGGGCGTTCGCTTAGACGCCGATTCAAGGGCAGAAATAATATCTATACCAAGCAATTCAACGTCTCGCACTACGCGCTTAGATTCCTGCGAAGCCGCCAACGAGGAGTCAATCTGAGCCAGAGAGTGAAACATTTGAGGCGGCGGCAAACCGGCTCCAGCCAATATGGCGAGATAACCTGTTGTAAATGGAAGCCCATCCTCCAGATTTCGTTTCAAACTGTCTGCTCTTAGAATTGGATAGGCGTAGAAGCCTATCAGTGTGAAGGCAAAGGCAAATAGAGCTGCTCCGACGCCGAAGAGCATGGACGAAAAAACAGACATGTGGAATAGTAAGAGAGTTACGAGTGGAACCAAAGTTATAGTTGACACTGACAATAGCCCACTGATTAAAACAGCCAAATTGACGTAGCCTTTGAAGCTTACATTCATTCCAGCTTTCTTCAGGTTGATGTCAACATCCCTAAACAAGGGTAGAAGTCTAGTTGTTTTTTCTCCGAGCAAACGATAGGCGAAAACCTGCGGTTTTGCTGAGGCCCCTTGACCCTTCACTATTCGTTGATCGAAACGGTTGAGCAATGGAGATAGAAGTGGTCGAAGGACATTTTCAAGACGCTTGTGGAATTTTTTTAGAGTTTCTCTGAATTTGCTGGTTTCCATTAAACTCCTAACCTCGCCTTTCGGTATACACGGGCTGGATCTGCATAATACTCTCGAACAATTCCAGTGACGTCTGTGTATCTTCGAATCTTGTTTTTCACCATCCATTCTAGAACCATTTTTCTTCGCTGGAGCTCTTCTTGAATCTCCTTTTCGTCAAGTCCAATCTTTTTCATGAGGCGTTCCAGAATGAAACTGCGCCCTGAATACTCAAATGAGTCTGTTCTGGCGTCCCATTTGTAAACTTCGTTGGCTGAGATCTCCTGTGTGTTGCGGTCTAAGCCCACTATTTCGTTTGCTGACAGAACTTTTCTAGCTGGTTTCCCGCTGATTTCGATTCTTCCTTGGACCAGTACGGAGTCAATCATGGTAAGTAAGGATCTGGGTATTTTCATGGGTTCGGACTCTAGACGTTTAATAGCGGAAATCACAGATTCAGCGTGAATGGTGCACATGGCTAGGTGCCCGGTAGCTATGGCTTGAAAGAGCGTGTAGGCCTCTTTGCCTCGAACCTCACCAACTATAATGTAGTCGGGTCTTTGTCGAACCGCAGCCTTTAACAAGTCAAATAATGTAATGGCTCCTGCTTCTCTTTCATCTGACCCTGTTGTTCGCACGATAGAGGGGATCCAATTTTCGTGGGCTAGGTTGAGTTCAGCTGTGTCTTCAACGCTCACAATTTTCAGTTCTGGTTTGATAAACATGGACAAACAGTTTAGCATTGTTGTTTTGCCTGCTGCGACTCCGCCTGCTACGAGAACGGATGCCCTGTTTTCGATTATGTACCACAGATATGCGGCCATGTCTGATGGCAGAGTCTTGAAGGTTATGAGATCGGAGATGGTCAGAGGATCAACTCGAAACCGACGAATGGTGAAGGTTGAGCCTCTTCGCGTGATTTCGCTTCCATAGGTTAATTGGATGCGGCTTCCATCTGGCAGAGATGCATCGACTATGGGAGACGCTATTGAGATCTGTTTGCCGGTGAGGAAAGCCAAGCGGATTATGAAGGAGTTGAGTTCGTCAGCTGTCTTGTAAACTAAGTTTGTTGGCAATGATTCGTATTCCCGATGCCAGACATATAGTGGAATGTTGACGCCGTCGCAGGAAATGTCTTCAATCATATGGTCGCGCATGAAAGCATCTATTTTGCCGTAGCCGATGAAATCGCGAACGATGTAATACATTAGTTTTTCAATGGCTTCTGCAGGGATTTTCAGCTTGTAGTTTTTGATGACTTCTGCAACTTTGGCTTTGAGGTAATCGACGGCTTTTTCTCGATTTTCTAAGTCTTTGACGTTGACATCCAACTCTTCCATCAACAGTGCCCTTATTTCATTGAGGTATTGTTGCTCTTGCTCCCCCAAGGTGGGTTCAATAATCTCGTAGCGTATTTTCTGTGCGATCGGGTCTCGAATAACAGCGGCATAGACATAAGGCTCCAATATGGGATAAACTTCCCTAAATGAAGAAGGCGTCTTTTCAACCTTCATCGTGGTTTCTTGAGACATATGTCCCACTTTTGAGCCTTGTTTGACGAAGCGCTTCCTTTTTTTGCTGATTTAGCGTGTGTAGCTACACACAAGAATAATGTATAGTAATACTTAATAAACTATATGAACAGAAAACTCACTGCTGAATTCTTATTTTTCAATAATGAATTGGATGTAATCTTTGTGTTTTATGGGTTTGTGTTGAGAAGCTTTTTGATTGTTGACGGGGCTTGTTAGGCGGTTTCTCTTGTGACGGTTAGTATTCTGATGTAGTCGGCTGTGTCGTCGCAGCTGTCGGCTACTTCTTCGAGTGATTGAATCAAGTCTTTGAGCATGAGCAGTGTGGCTGCGTTGACTTCGGTTCCGTGTTTGAGCATGAGCTCTTTTGTTTTCAGGTAGTGTTCATCGACTTTGTGTTCTATTTGATCGACTTTTTGAGCTAATGCCCTGGCTTCGGTTGGGTCTGTTCCCAATTTTTCTAGGCTTCGACGGAGCGTAGATGAGCATTCAACCAAATCTTTGCCTATGTTTACGAGTTCATTCCAGATATCTTTGGGTACATTTGCCTCGGTTAGAATTTTTACGTTGCGGCCTGCATCTTTGACGTGGTCAGCCATTGTGTCCAAGCGTTTGACTAGGTGCATTATGTCTTCGCGGTCTTTAGGCGGTAGGCTTCCTCGGGTTAGTTCCTCAAAGACTGTGCGTCTCAAGTCGTCGATTTCGGTTTCAACTGTGAACAGGCGATCGGTGCGTTTTTGAACTTCAGCTGCGTCTCTCTTTGCTGCGGCAACTATTGATTTTTCCAGTTCGGTCACTGTGTCTATAGCTAGGGTTATTTGACGGTAGGCTATGTCTAAAACCTTGGATCTGCGGCGTTCAGCGAACCACTTTTCCAAAGTGTTATGGGCACCACCAATAAATCATAAACAAACACGATATTTGTGCATGTTGCTTAAAAAAATGACTCAAAAATCAGAAGACTTAACTTGTGATAATTGCCCTTCTGGAATTGATCTCTAATACATAGATGACTCCAGCAAAATATTTTCATTTTATGAGTTGTTTTCTTTTGATTCGCTACTTTAAAAAATAATCATTTAACGAATTGATTAGGCTGCAGGGAGAGATCAGTGAAAGTTAACTTAAATTTTTTGAGGCCTTTAAAATGTGATGAGTCATGAACAGTAAACAATGGCGTTTACCCCAAAGATTCTTTGTGTGATTTTTGAATGAAATTTAAAAAGCAATGTAAAGGAAATTAGGTTTTTGAGTGCGTCCTTGGATAAACCATATAGGATGCTTTAATAATTAGTTTTAAAGAGATCGAGTTGGATGAAACTTTGACTTTGTGGGCTGAGGCTGTGAATCCAGCTTCAGGCAGTCCTTTTGTGGGTGTCAAGCTCCGATTTTATGAGGATAACGCCCCGATTGGTCAAGAATTGCAAACTGGTGGAAACGGCGAGGTTTCCATGACACATCCTTACCCAAGCAGTGGGGTTCACACGTACATGGTCATGGTTGTGCCTGGTCAAAGCGTGGACAATAAGCAGGTTAGACCCATTATCAGTCAACCCGTAACCTTGAAGGTTGGATCGAACACAACCATAACTCTTGAGATCAGCCGCGTGAAGGATTCCACCGAGCATAGGATAGGTGGATGGCTTAAAAGCGGCTCCTCGGTGTTGCCCAGCTTCCAACCTATCACAATAAAGGTTAACGAAACCGTATACTCCGCCTTGACGGGATGGGGCGGCTACTTTAAACTGGAGAAACCGTTGAATCTTCAACCCCTAAACGATAAGGCCACAGCCTATACGGTTATGGCCATCTTTAATGGCAGCAATCCCAGATCGGCAACTAAGAATGCTACGGCGCCAGACGGACAAACCTACCCCGTCTGCACAACAATCCAATACGATTACAAGCCTTCAACCAACTACGTCAGCCTCATTATTGAGCCTCTAGCAACCTCAGGAATAGCCAGCTCAGACGCAACGACAACCCAGAACACTGAGTCTACAACAGCCACGGTTCAACCAGCAAAAACACCAGAGCAGATGCAGGCTGAAGCAGAGCAGAGCGGATGGCTAACAATATGGCACGAATTCAGCTGGTGGTACCCGTGGTATAGAATACATTATGTATCATTGTATTCTGGATCAAGGGAGTTCGATTTAGGAATGAGTCCGTTGCCCTTCGCAGATACGCTTCAATATGCTGAAAGCCTGATGCCAAGGATCTCACAATTTCTTCAAAAAGTGATATGGAGCATTGCAGGCGCGATAGTTGGTGCTGAATTTACCGCGCTTATTACCAGTGAAGTTGGAGGCCCAGTAGCCTTTTTTTCAGCCCTAGGATTTTCGCTTGGAACAAAACTAGCAGTTCTATATGCAAATTGGAATTCTATTGATGGACTGATATCCGCGTATATAGGATCTCTATTCTCAACCGTGTTAGGCCTTCTTAAAATGAGTTTTAAACTAGTCATGGATTTCATTAAATTGGTGCTGGGAATCATAAGCTTGGCTGAATTTGGCTTGGGAAAACTGTATAGTATAATTAGCGTTCCGATCAATAATAGTTTATCAGGGGATCATTCTGCAAAGATTACATTATCTGGGAGCATTGCCATGATAAAAAGCGGTTCACCACCATTCCAAAGAGCCGTTGGCCTCTTACTCATAGTGATTGGGTTCCCAACGCTTTATTTTGTAACCCCAATAGTGCTTTCTGTAAGTTTGCTTGCCACATGGATCCTCGTCTGGTTCATCGTAAGTACTGTTGGACTGGGTGCTTTTTTTATCTCGGGTTTAGAGTTAAGATATTCTTTAAAGTCATTGCTTATTGCTCTTGCAATCTTGCTTCTTTGGAGCATCATTTTCTTCATTCCACTTCCGGGCAACTCGCAGTACTTGCTAGCAGTGTTTGCCGCGCTGATTGGCGTTCTCATTTATCGCTACTATTACGAGCGTAAACCTAAGATCCCCACAAAGCTTAATCAGTTTTCAAAGAAAATTGGCGGAGCTTTGCTAGTAATGGCGGGTGTATTGGCACTTTACGTCATTTTTCCTTCAGCAACCGCAATTAGCTTATTAGTTGCGTGGCTTGTTTCTTTGCCAATTTTTTTCACTGTATTTCTTGGCTGCTCTCTAATTCTCGAAAGAAAAACTAGGAGTTCCATGGAATGGTGGTTAGTCTTTATGTTAGTTACTTCACTACCTTGGATTACAACCATTCCATTTATCTATCAAATCCTGTTCCTGGGTCTTTTGTTAACCGCAGCATTGTCAGCCATACTCTGGTACCGCCGTAGAAATAGATCTCTGAGAGCTGGCAACGAGAAAAGATGACCCAATCAGGTCAACTCACTCCCGTGGCAAATTCATTGAAGATCAACCTAATGACCCATTCAACAGAGCTATACAACATAACCAGTTGGGGCGCCGGGTCTTCTTCTTAAAATATCTTAATCGCTGTCGTGATCATGTCTTGCAGGTGAGCCTCAAAACCTAGAAAGAAGTTATTATTACTGATTCTGCAGCCGAGTTAATAACTTCAGAAAAAAATCGGCTACCTCCTCCAAACCGCTAATAAAGTTAAGCTGCCCAAAATGGAATTCTTTGCCTCATCAAGTTTACATATTCTTTTAGGGCGTCGAGCTCCTCGGTTGACAGGCGTGTTTGAAATCTGGCAAGCATGGCTTTAGCGTGGGCTTCAGGCACCTTAACATAGAGCACGTCGCCTTCATTGATGTGCCGTCCCACAATCGGCTTCTCCAACGAAACCGCCACCTGCATACCAGCCTCAGCTTCGGGTATAGCCTTACCCTTCTCCTGAATCTGCATAACCTCGCCCAAGTCTTGTCCGTCAGCGCCCACAAGCGGATACTTAGGCTTGATCAAACCAGCCAAGACTTCAACGCCAAATATGGCAGGCTTAGCCCTACGGAAGACATAGCCAGGCATAAACTTCAACTTGCCAGGCTTAACGAACTTTTCAAATTCCTTCAGCACACGTGCCTCTTGCTCGCTCCTCATCCACTGCGTGTAGTTGTCGATAAGGTGATAAATGATATTGTGTTCAAAAATCTGAATCCCCTTGTTTCTGGCTTCCTCCTGAGCGTCAGGCAAAATCTTCACGTTGAAAGCTAAGACAGCGCCGTACAGGATCTCGTGCTCCCTAACCACGGACGCCTCAATCACGTCGCGTTTTGAAACATCACCCACATCAGCCAAACGTATAGGGACGTTTTCCCGCTTCAGAATCTCAGCTATGGCTTCAAGCGAACCCAACGTGTCAGTTTTGAGAACAACACCATCGATGTCGGTTGCAATCCTGAGTTTTTCCACCTCTTCAGAAACCATCCTAACATAATCGTCTGCCCGCTCCTCAGAGGGAACAACATACAAGGGTGCACCTGCAATGGCTCCTTCAAGATCAGGCGCCACAACCTTGACACCACTAGCCGCCGAAACAATATCCACCGAAGAAAACCTGTCACGCGGATCTCTAATCTCATCGAGTGGTTTGGGCAACAAAACAGCGCGCACCTTGGTCACAATTGGCTTTTCCTTTCCGCCCAAAACCACAGTGTCGCCTTTCTGCAGAACCCCATCATAAATTATAGCGTTAACGGTTACGCCTAAACCTGGTTCCTCCTTCACCTCTAAGACTGTTCCCCGCGCGGGTCCCTTTGTCACCTGCAATTGCTCACGCATGTACTGCTGCGTCAAACCGATCAAAACAGCCAGCAATTCAGGTATGCCCTCACCGGTTTTGGCGCTTGTGGGCACTATAGCTATGGTTCGCGTGAAGTCAGTTATCCTGTCGTATCGGTCCACTCGCAAACCCAACGACGAAAACGTGCCCATAATAGTATAGAAGTGCTCATCCAAATCCTGACGCACATAGGTGTCTTGACTCTGATAAGACGCCAAGAAGGGTTGATCAGACTTGGAAAACCAGCCTGGAATACGGTCGATTTTATTGGCGGCTACAAGGAAAGGTGTTTTCCTCGACTTCAAAATGTCAACACACTCGTAGGTTTGAGCCTCGAAACCCCTTAAAACATCGATGACCAAAATGGCAATGTCAGCTACTGCTCCGCCTCGTTTTCGCAGGTTGACAAACGCTTCATGACCAGGCGTGTCAATGACGAGCAAGCCTGGAATCCGTATTCTACGCTTCAACTGCTTCAGTAATGGACCAGTCAACCCCTTGAGAGTTTCAACAGGAAAGAAACTCGCGCCTATGTGTTGAGTCATGCCGCCAACTTCACGTGCCTGAACACTACTCTTTCTAATCTTATCCAGGAGGAGCGTCTTTCCAGTGTCAATGTGACCGAGCACACAAACAATGGGCTGCCGCACCGGCATTTTTGCTCCTCCATGAAATGTAACAAACTATTGAGCGCTGCTATATCTCATCAGAAATGGAGTTCAACACTATAAAATATTTCGTTGGCAGCTAATAGTGCGCAGGAAGTGACAAGGCAGACTCAAACAATCCAGGCAATGACATGATCACACGTTATCATTTCTGCATGAGATTAGCTCTTTGTAGTTCCCGCAGTATTTGTTTGACAACTTTTTCAGGCGGCACACCCACTGAGTTGCATTCAACGCTGAGAATAGGCAGTTTCCCTCGATAATATTCCATTAAAGGCTGAGTCTGTTTCTCATAAACTCTCAGTCTTTCCCTAATAACGTCGGGTTTGTCGTCTTCGCGTTGAATGAGTTCGCCTCCACACTTGTCGCATACGCCTTCAATTTTTGGTCGAAGATACTTTACATTGTAGATTGCGCCGCATTTTTCACACACTCTTCGGGTTGACAATCGCTCTATTATGACTCGTTCTGGAACGATTAAGCGGATTATGGCGTCGACTTTAGCAATAGTGTCTAGGGCTTTAGCCTGCTCAACCGTGCGCGGGTATCCATCCAGAATGAATCCACGTTGGCTGTTCGGCTGACTGATCCGTTTCTTCAGAACCTCTATAACGATTTCATCTGGAACCAGCGAGCCCTTTTCTACAAAACTGACAATTCTTCTTCCAAGGTCTGTTTTCCCATTTATCTCGTTGCGAAATATGTCACCCGTGGCTATGTTAGCAATTCTGAGTTCAGCTGCCAACCTCGAAGCGTATGTGCCTTTTCCAGCGCCTGGAGGACCAAAAATTATCAGGTTCGTTTTTAAGCGCGCCCTTTCTCTTCTTTTCCATAGTACTTGGTCCATTTGAGTTTGCGGGCATCTCTTCCCAGTTTGACACTGCTTTTCCGACATTTGCTTGAGCAGAACCAGAACAGGGAGCCGTCGTTTCGAACGTACATCATGCCTGTTCCTTGGGGAAAGTCTTGTCCACAGAAGGAACAGCGCCTAGCTTTTGGCATTTAGGATGGGTTCTCCGCTTTGATTGCTGTTTTTACTTCATCTTCTTGGCTTCGCGTTCAGTCTCTCTCAACATGAGCATGTCGTTGACGCGAACTGGCCCTTTCACGTTTCGGGTGATTATACGCCCTTTATCTCTTCCCTCTAAGACGCGCACTCTCACTTGGTTGATTTCCCCTGTTACACCTGTTCTTCCAATTACCTGAATGACCTCAGCTGGAGTCAACTCTTCCTCTGCTTCTTCTTTCCTAACTTTCTCAGCTGTCTCCTTGCTCATGAGCTGCTAACAGCCTTCTTTTTGATCTCTTCCAAGCGCTTGGTGATTTCTTTGACAAGTGACGCGGCGTCGCCCGGCTCTGTTATGCACGCGGCTGCTGCTGGAACGTCTATGCCTGTGGTGGAGCCTATCTTCTGTTTGTTGGGCACGAACACATATGGAATTTTGCGTTCATCGCAGATTAGGGGCAGGTGGGCTACAACTTCAGGTGGGTCCACATCTTCAGCGATTACAACGAGTTTGGCTTGGGCACGTTCAATAGCCTTTGTAGTTTCGTTTGTGCCTTTTCTAACAGACCCAGTTTGGTTAGCGAGTTGTAGGGCTTCATAGGCAGCGTCAACTACTTCCTTCGGGACGCTGAACTTTACGTAAAATGGCCTGGACAATTTTGCCTCACCCTCAGTATTGTTCAAGTGCAAAGTTTTATCAACATCACTCATTTATCAAGGTTTCGGGGTTAAACGCCAATTCTTTTTATACGCGCGTCGACGAGAAACTGAGAAGGCTAATCTGAATCTTAATGCGTAAAGCAGCACGAGGCAATCATGTTCAAGGAGAAACCTGCTCGAAAACAGAAGGCACAGCCTTTACTACGGGCGTTCCGTCTCTGTAGGAGCACTTAATACCGTATTTTTTAACGCATTCGAGGCACAAGATTGGGTCGCATAGAGTTGTGCTCAAGTATTTCTCCCCTCCATCTGGAGCAATCACCACCATCAAACCCTTCTCGATTTCAAGCGCCTTCTCACGAGCGATATGGAAGATGGAGCCCGAACTTGGCCCAACGAAAATGCCTTCTTGCAGAGCGAGAAGTCTAGCCGCATCCTCTGCCTCTTTGGGGTTCACTTTGTATATTTCATCCACGAGTTCTCGCCTCCAAATCGCTGGTACATGTTGTGTTTCAAGATTTTTCAAGCCTTGGATGGATGTACCATTTTCGGGTTGTACGGCGATTATTTGAATGTCTGGGTTGTATTCTCTCAATTTTTTGGAAACTCCCATGAGTGTGCCACTGGTGCCAATTCCTGCCACGAAATGTGTTACTCTGCCCTGCGTGTCTCTCCATATTTCTTCAGCTGTGGTCTCATAGTGAGCGAGGACGTTAGCTGGGTTAGCGAACTGGTTGGGCATGAAATACTTGTCAGAGTTTCGATTAACGATCTCGTGGGCGAGGTCTTCTGCTCCATCCATTCCCTCTGAGCCTTCGCTGAGGAGGATTTTGGCGCCTAGAGTAATAAGTATCTGACGCCTCTCTAAAGTCATAGTCTCAGGCATAACAAGTATGAGATTGTAGCCTTTTGCACCGCAGACCAAAGCAAGTCCGATGCCCGTGTTTCCACTGGTAGGCTCGATAACAGTCTTGTCTCTTGTTAGCTGTCCCGTTTTCTCAGCTTGCTCAATCATGTATTTGGCTATGCGGTCTTTAACTGACCCACCTGGATTGCACTTTTCAAGTTTCATGTACATTTCAAGGTTAGGGTTTGGGTTCAGATGGTTTATGCGCGCCATTGGAGTGTTTCCGATGAGGTCGAGAATATTTTTTGCTATCACTGGTATCCCTCCTTTTATCTGAAAACATATAACGCCGTTATAAAGGTTACGGAGGCAACGAATAGCTTGAAAGTTTCATATTTCCGAACACCACGAGTATAGGTGTTCTAAGGAGTGTAATTTGCTTGTTCGTGACCAGTGTAGGCAATGTGCGCAAATATGAGGTGAAAGAAAAGGGCGCACATGGCGTCGAGGTTAAGTATCTGCTGCACAAGGGTGTGGGCGCCAAACACCTGCAGCTGCGCCTCTTTACCATTCACGTTGGAGGCTACACGCCGTTGGAAAAGCACGCACACGAACATGAGGTTTTCATTCTCCGTGGAAAGGCCATGGTGCGCGGAGGAAACAATACGGTTGAAGTTGAACCTGGACACGCCATATTCATAGAGTCGAATGAAGAGCATCAATTCAAAAACATAGGCAACGAGCCAGTGGAATTCTTGTGCACAAAACAAACAGCTTGAGAGTCAACCCTCTTCGAAACTGCTGCTTTCAAGAATTTGTTTTATCATTTGCAAGAACTTCGCGGCTGGGGCGCCGTCTACAATTCGGTGGTCAAATGATAGGCTGAGCTGCATAACAGGTTTTATGGATACCTGCCCACTAACAACAACTGGTTTTTCCGCTACTTTTCCAACTCCCAATATGGCTGTTTCAGGCGGATTAATGATTGGAATGAACACGTCAACTCCGTACATACCGAGATTCGTCACGGTGAAGGTCCCGCCTGTCATGTCCTCCTTTTCCAGTTTGCCCTGCCTCGCCTTTTCAACCAGCTCTTTTAGGCTGGATGAAATTTCATTCAGCGCCTTCTTGTCCGCGTTCCTTATGACTGGAACAACCAATCCCTTGTCTGTGGCCACCGCCACGCCAACGTTGATGTCTTCAAACACCTTGATTTGTTCATTTTCTAAGGTTGCATTCATGATTGGATGTTCGCGCAGAGCCTTGGCAATAGCCTTCACGAGCATGTCAGTAAATGACAACTGCGTCTCCTGGTGAAATTTGACGGCGTTTGTCATATCCACCTCCATGGTTATGGTGCTGTGAGGCGCCGTTCGAGCACTTAATGAAACTCGTTCGGCTGTTGTCTTTCGAATGCCACTCAACGGAATGACTTCCCTCAGCCTAGGCGCCACTCCCGCTCCTTCAATGAACCGTTTAACATCTTCCTCAACAACTCGACCTTCTGGACCAGAACCCTTCACCTTGGACAAGTCAACGCCGTGCTCCCGAGCCAATCGTTTGGCGGCTGGTGAAGCAATAACGCGCTCCTCTGCTTTTTCTACTGAGACTCCTTCAGGAGCAATGACAACCTCTTCAGCAGGCTTGGAACCAATGACCGCAGCAACCTCAACTTCTGCAATGGATTCGTCGGGTGCAGCTATTATGCCGACTGCCTCGTCAACAGGCACGTTAATTCCCTCAACCGCCAAGATCTTGCGAAGGACACCCGAAGCAGGAGCCTCAACATCGTAGGTTACCTTTTCCGAAAGCACCTCAACCAACGGCTCACCCTTCTGCACCGTGTCGCCCTCTTTCTTAAACCACTGAACCACAGTTCCCTCTTTCATAGTTAGGCTGAGCCTAGGCATCACAACCCGCGTCACCAATTCAAAACTCTCCATTTATGACAGAGCTAAATTGCCGATTTAAGTTAAAAATGTAAGGGAAAAATGCAAAGTAAACGTCTCTCTTTTCTGTTTATTTCATTGCTAAGAAAATATCTCTTTTACGGCCTTAACTATGATTTTCTCGTTTGGGATAACAAATTGTTCCAATGATGGACTGAAGGGTATAGGCGTGTCAGGTTCAGCCACCCGTTTGATTGGCGCGTCTAGATAGTCGAGTGCTTCTTCCGCCACAATGGCTGCAATTTCGGCGCTAACGCCAACTGTTTTGCAGTCTTCAGTAACTACAACCATTCGTCCAGTTTTTTTCACCGATTTCACAATGGCTTTTTTGTCCAGTGGCGACAATGTTCTCGGGTCAACAACTTCTGTGCTGATTCCTTCTTTGCTAAGTTGTTCAGCTGCGGCTAGGGCTTTGTGAACCATGTATAACGTGGCTACTATTGTCACGTCTTCACCTTCCCTCTTCACGTCAGCCACTCCAAACGGAACCGTATAGTCTTCATCTGGAATCAAACCCTTAACCGGATAAAGTAGCTTGTGCTCAACGAAAAACACGGGATTGTGGCCTCTAATCGCCGTTTTCAACAATCCCTTTGCATCATAGGGGGTTGAGGGCACAGCCACGTATAGGCCGGGAGTGTGCATGAACCAAGCCTCGAGGCTCTGCGAATGATGCGACGCAATGTTGACGCCAGCGCCGAAGGGAGTTCGAATCACCAATGGCACGTTGACCTGACCTCCGAACATGTACCGAATCTTAGCCGCTTGATTGCAAATCTGATCCATGGCTAGGGCAGAAAGATCGCCGAACATAATTTCAGCCACGGGCCGCATACCAGTGATTGCGGCGCCAACACCCACACCTATTATGGCAGATTCAGAAATCGGCGTGTCTCGAACTCGTTCGTCGCCAAACTCTTCAGCCAAACCTTTTGTAACGCCGAAGGCCCCACCCCAATATCGCCCAATGTCTTCGCCAAGCAAGAAAACCCTCTTGTCTCGTTGCATTTCTTCTCGTAAGGCTTCACGCAACGCGTCGCGAACGGTTGTTTCCCTCATTTTGCAGTTTCACTCTCCCGTTCAGCGTAAACGTCTTCCAACGCCTCTTCGGGCTTTGGATACGGACTCTCCATGGCGAACTTGACAGCTTCTTCCACGGCTGCGATTGTCTCTGACCTAATTTTTTCAACCTGCTCTTTACTTAAGACGCCCATTTCTCCAAGTTTGTTTTCAAAACGTGTGACGGGGTCTCTCTTCAGCCACTCCGCCACCTCTTCCTTCGACCTGTACGCAGCTGGATCAAATCTTGAATGACCCTTATGCCTATACGTTTTGCACTCGATAAGGGTCGGCCCCCCTCCGCCCCGAGCTCTCTCAACCGCTTCACGAGCTGCTTCGTAAACCGCTAGAACATCATTACCGTCCGTGACAATGCCTGGAATACCGTACGCCGCCGCTCTGTCTGCAATGTTCTCGATTAGCATGACCCTTGATTGACGTGTTCCCATAGCGTACAAGTTGTTCTCGCAGACGAAAATGACAGGCAGCTGCCAAATTGCAGCCATGTTGATGCCTTCGTGAAAGGTTCCCTGATTAGAGGCACCTTCGCCGAAGAAACACGCCACAATCTGGTCTGTGCCCCTCAGCTTTATGGATAGTCCAGCTCCAGCCGCTATGGGAATACCTGCGCCCACAACCGCTGTGGCACCTAACATGCCGATGCTGAAGTCAGCTATGTGCATTGAGCCACCCTTGCCCTTGCAGTAACCTGTCCCTTTGCCCAGAATCTCAGCCATCACTCGACCCAATTGGGCGCCCTTAGCTATGCAGTGTCCGTGTCCGCGATGTGTGCTCGTAATGTAGTCGTCTCGGCGGAGGTTGGCGCAAACGCCCACAGCCACGGCTTCTTGGCCCACATATAAATGGATGGTTCCAGGCACAAGGTTCTGTCCATACAACTCAAACACTTTCTCTTCAAAGTGGCGAATCGTCAGCATTTGACGATACATTTCGAGCAGTTTGGTTTTTTCTACCATAAAACAATCAACTCGTGAAATTGAATTCTAAACATAGAAGAATCATTTGAGGAACCCAATTATTTTCTCAGCTAAAAGCAGAGACGCAGTTTTTTGAGCTTCTTCAGTTTGGGCTCCTATATGGGGCGTGCAAACCACGTTGGGCAAGCGCATAAGGGACCAGTCTGTTGGTGGCTCCACCTCGTAAACGTCTAAGGCGGCTCCACCAAGCATGCCAGACTGCAACGCCTTTAGGAGTGCCTTCTCGTCAACTATGGCTCCACGAGACGTGTTGATTAAGTACGCGCCTCTTTTCATCAGTTGCAACTCTTTCTCGCCGATCATGTGATGCGTCTGAGGATTGTACGGAATGTGAATGGTGACCACATCGCTTTGTTTGAGCATTTGTGCCAAGGGAACAAACTCGGCTTCCAACTCTTTCAACAAAGATGGGTCGGGTAGAGTTCGCTTGGTTATGAGAATCCTCATGCCGAATGCTCGAGCTAGCTTGGCGACGCGTTCACCTATGTTTCCCAATCCAATCGTGCCCAAAGTTTTACCCTTCAACTCCCAGCCCATCAATTCTTTTTTAATCCATTTACCCTCTTTCACGGCTCTGTCAGCGTTTGGAACGTTTCGCGCCAAAGCCAACATCAATCCTAGGGTGAGTTCAGCCACAGCCTCAGCTGGTGCTTCTGGAGTGTTCAAAACCTTGAGCCCTCTCTTTTCAGCTTCTCCAACGTCGATATTGTCTAAGCCTGCGCCGGCTCTGCCGACCAACTTGAGACGTTTTCCAGCTTCGATAACTTCTTTTGTCACTTTTGTTCGGCTACGCACAATCAGCACATCATAATTATGAACGGTTTTTAGAAGCTCTTCCGACGAAATTGTAGGTTTTACTTCCACCGAGAAGCCGGCTTCTTCCAGTTTTTGTATCCCCTCTTCATCGATAGGATCGCAGATCAGAACCTTCAAGGCGGATGTCAATGTTTTCATTCTCCATTAGAGACGGTGAATTAACTTGCTGTTTCCAACTTATCTCTTTTCCCAATAGGCCTAGTTTGAGGATAAGTTTGAATTATGGCTTATGCTCACATATTGTTGACGGCTGAGAGACATGATGGTTGGCATAGTTGGCAAGCCCAATACTGGTAAGTCCACTTTTTTCAGCGCTGCTACTCTGGCTCCGGCTGAGATTGCGAGTTATCCGTTCACCACCATTAAGCCAAATCGTGGAGTTGGCTACATCCGCACGCCCTGCGTCTGCAGAGAATTCAATGTACAAGACAACCCCAAAAACTCGCTTTGCATAGGCAGAATCCGACTCATTCCAGTAGAGTTGATTGACTGCGCCGGACTGGTTCCAGGTGCTTGGCAGGGACGCGGCCTAGGAAACCAGTTCCTAGATGAAATTCGTAAAGCAGACGCTCTAATCCATATTGTTGACGCTGCGGGTGCAACAGACTCTGATGGTAAACTGGTCAAACCTGGCAGTCACGACCCCCTAGAAGACTTGCGCTTCCTAGAAGTGGAAATCACCATGTGGCTGATTCAAATACTCAAACGCGACTGGCCGAAACTGGCTAGAACAGCCGAATCAGGCGTCCAAGACATCATGGCGCTGTTGGAAGAGCGCCTCAGCGGCTTAGCCATAAAGCGAGCACACATTTTTGAGGCTGTCAGAAAGACTGAGTTAAACGCTGAAAAACCCACAGCATGGAGTGAAGACGACCTCACTAAATTCTTGGACACACTGCGAAGGATAGCCAAACCCATGTTGATTGCGGCTAACAAAATCGATTTGGAACCCGCTGAGCAAAATGCGGAACAGCTGAAAACGCAGAACTACATTGTTGTCACATGCTGCGCCGAAGCTGAATTGGCATTGAGGAGAGCAGCCGAAAAGGGATGGATAGACTACAAACCAGGCGACTCCAACTTCAACATGCTGAAGCCTGAAGCGTTGACAGAAGCCCAGAGAAAGGCTTTACACACTATAAAAGAAAAAATCCTCCAGAAATTTGGCACGACAGGTGTGCAAGATGCCATCAATATGGCTTATTTCCAACTCCTAAACATGATAGTTGTTTATCCTGTTGAAGACGTTGAAAAATTGGCTGACCATAAAGGAAACGTGCTTCCAGACGCCTACGTCGTGCCCTACGGCACAACAGCCCGACAACTCGCTTACATGATACATACAGAATTGGGTGAGGGTTTCATTTACGCAATTGACGCGCGAGAGAAAAAGAGAATCGGGGAAAACCAGATATTAAAGGATAGAGACGTAATTTCTATAGTGAGTGCGAAGAAGAGAACATAACGAACATGACTGCATGGGTTTGTTGGCGCAGGCTTATGGAATTATGGAACTATGACATACGGCATAATGTTTAAATATAACTTACGTCATATTTATAACACTCGGACCTAAAAGCGCTTTAGAGCGCTCGCCGAAACTGTCGAGGCTCCTTTGAAATCACGCTGACAACAAAGGCGTTTTCTGTCCTTCTCCGACTCTTCGCTCAACCTCGACAGCGGCAAACAGCACTCTAATGTCTCTTCAATAACCGTCCCGAAGCTGATTCTATCATCTCTTTCGCTTCGTAAATTATAATATCTCTCTTCGTTTAACTCTTCATCTGCACTTGACAACAAAGCAGTTAAATACAATTAAAGCAACATAATGTGGTTAAGGAGAGAAAATTCATGTCAGAATGCTGTGGATCAAAGAAGAAGAAAACCACGAAAACCACAAAAGAGAAGAAAACTGAGAAAACGTGCTGAACTGAGACACTCCTCTTTAGTTGCAAACACGCGTGATCCAAAACACTAACGTAGAATGTATGCTTGCAGAGAAAGGAAACTCTGCTTTAATGGAGAAAATTTACTTCCACATTGTTTATTTCCACGTAATTGCGACTTTCATTTTTGTTCTCTTACAAAAAGCATGAGGATTATGCTAATGCTTGTTAATCCCAAAGAGAGATAGAATGGGGCAGATCTTTCAAAAATGACCCATAGTGTTCCAGCAACAGCCGAGGCTGGAAGCGCGAACATGCCAACGACCATTTGAAATGTTCCTAGCATACTGGCTCTGAGCGTAACTGGTGAAAGTTCGGAAACAAATGCTTTTTGAACAGGCTCAATTGCTCCCTTGTGTAAGCCGTATAGAACGAAAAGCAGCATGACTACCACATAAGATTGGGCGTAAATAATAAAACCCAAACACACAAACGCCCAAAAGAGATAGGAGAGAATCAACACAAATCTTCTACCAAACTTGTCAGCAAATTTCCCAAATGGCAACGATGTCAGAGAGGCGACAACGGTAAACACCAGATAAAAAACTGGAATAAACTCGTCTTGAAAATCCAAGTCTTTGGCTGAGATGAGCAAAAACGAATAACTGAAGGAACCAAATGCGAAAATAGAGCTCAAAAACAGGAACAATTTGAAGTTAGGCGTAAAATCCCTTAAAGAAATTCCCTTGTAAATCCCTGGAGTTCGTCGTTCCTTGATTACAACAAGTATAAGTAGGGCACCGATAAGCGATGGTAGTGAAGCCAGTAAAAACAGATTTTGGTAGTTCCATCCCAGAAACAAAAACAGTAGAATAATGGCTATGATGCCGCAAACTGCGCCTAAGTTGTCCATTGCCCTCAAAAGACCAAAGTTTCTTCCTCTGTTTTCATTTGTCGATATGTCGGCTACAATAGCATCTCGCGGAGCTCCCCTCATTTTCCCAGCTCTATCCAATATTCGGAAAGGAATCAGGTGTTGCCACATAGTTGACAAGGCATAGCCAATTCGCGAGGACGCCCCAAAGAGATAACCGATCCAAATGAACGGTTTCCTCCTGCCCCATTTGTCTGATAAGTATCCTGAACCAACCTGCGATAAAGAAACTATTGAGTCACCTATGCCTTCTATAAGACCCAAAACAGCTACATTTGCCCCTAAGAATTCAGTTACAAACAACGGCCAAATTGGATAAATCATGTCTGAGCCGAAGTCGTTCAAAAACGAGGCGACTGAAAAGGAAGCCATGAACCTTCTGCTTTCTTTTTGCTTCAAATCTGGTTCGTTGCTGTCCATGCTTGTCCACTTTGTCGGTATTGATTTTGAGCAATAAAAACACTACATGAAACTCTTGCACTTAAGCCCGATGTCTTGCGTGACATGCAGGATAGAGTTAAAGGGTTTTTTCCAGACTTTTGAAATTGAAGCTTGTGTTGGCGCATCCGTTTCTGATCAGTGGAACAGCTTGACCTGCCAATCCCATGTTTTTTAGCACGTTTCCACCAAGATTTATTTCTTGGCTGCACCCAACGCCCACAACTCCCTCGTAATGGGTTTTCTTTAGGATTTCAGGGATACATGAGCCGCCTGGCAGAATGTACACATCGTAGCTCTTGCTTTCACCCAAATTAGTTGCTTGGTTAACGAGGCAATCGTCGGAGCAGTGCCCACACTTGTAAGATGGAATCTCAGGGTTGAAAACAGCTTGACATCTATTATCCATAAACTTGCGGGAACAATGAGGCAAAAACAACGCCCTGCGCCTTGTCTTTTCAAACTGTTCCCGCTCTGAAACGTTTCGAATGTGTAAATCTACAAGGTCTTCAACCAGTTGCAAAGCATTTGGCACATCGAGACCTGTGATTTCGGCGAGTCTAAACTTTTCAGCCAAGTTTCGAGCCTTCTTTCCAAAACGTTTGTGTAGCCTTCTATCCCGAGCTACTCTGGAAAGTTCTCTGAAAAACGATTTTGAAATGCGTGTCAGATCGAAGTTAAAACCGTAAGGCATAACCCATCTTATTAAGAGTAATAGTGTTTAAATTTTGCTCATGGTTACTGCAGTTATTTCCTTTTTTGTGACCTACCAAATGCAGAGGTACAAATTACAATATGAAAACGTTTATGGTTCTTAACTGCTCACGACGCTATGCGGGTTTAAACTTGTAGACTATTCTATCTTCTAATATCTGATGCGGCACCACTTGCACGGTCATGCCAACCTGCAAACTTTTGGGAGTTACACCCGTTATGTGGGCTAGTAGTCGAGAGCCGTCTTCGAGTTTGGCGATCGCCATAATATAGGGAGCGTACTTGCTCATGCTCTCAGGTGGATACATTATAAGCGTGTAGGTTAAGAGTTCGCCCCGTGTCGGTGCCTCATACCATTCCATTTCATTTGAACCACACTTGCAGTGAGCACGAGGTGGCAAATATTTCGCGTTGCATTTTCTGCATTGAGTTCCAATCAACCTGCCGTTTTTCAGCGCCTCTACAAACTTTGACACTAAGTCTGTCTCGGGCAGCCAGACTGTGTATCCGAACTTCATTTTTTCACCTTTTGTAAACGTGCACGAAGCAGTATTGTCCGGTTTCGCCTACGTTGTGACTCAGTCCTATTTCAGCTCCGTTCACTTGTCGTTTTCCCGCTTCTCCTCGCAACTGTTTAACAATTTCAAAGGTCATTGAGACTCCAGTGGCGCCTAGTGGATGTCCCTTTGATTTCAATCCACCGTCAACGTTAACAGGCACTTTTCCACCGATGTAACTCTGTCTCTCCTCGATGAATTTGCCGCCCTCACCTTTTTTGCAAAAGCCTAAATCCTCATAGGACATGATTTCAGCTATGCTGAAGCAGTCATGGGTGCAGGCAACATCAATGTCGTCGGGTGACACGCCAGCCATTTTGTAGGCTTGTTGAGCCGCCAGTTTGGTGGCAACCAACTCTGTCAAAGAAGGGCGTTCACTGATCATCATGGTGTCTGAGGCTGAGCCTAAGCCGGTTATCCAAACAGGTGTGTCAGTTATCTTTTTAGCCTTTTCTTCATTAGCCAGAATGGCGGCGGCCGCTCCGTCGGAGATCAGGCAGCAGTCGTAGAGGTTTAGGGGTTGACATATTGGCACCGATTTTATGGCTTCTTCAAGTGCTATTTCTTTTTGCAGGTGCGCGTAAGGGTTTAGGGCGCCGTATTTGTGGCTCTTAACCGAAACCATAGACAGCTGCTCTCTTGTTGTGCCGAACTCGTGCATGTGGCGAGTAGCCATCAGAGCGTAAAAGCCTGGGAATGTGACGCCGAACGGATATTCCCAACGTGTGTCGCCTCCGCGCGCCATCCACTCCGTAGCCATCGAAGTGCCCACATGCGTCATGGTTTCAGCGCCTATTACGATTGCAATCTTTGCTAAACCCGCCCTAATCAGTGCCCAAGCTGTTCTAATGCCAGCGCTACCAGTGGCACACGCAGCCTCAACTCGAAACAGAGGCTTATTTTCCATGCCCACATAATCCTGAATGAGAGCCGCAGGCGAGGCTTGAGCGGCGAATACGTCTCCAGCAACACCTATAACTGAAGCGTCTATTTCAGCGGTTGTTATTCCTGCGTCCTCTAAGGCTGGTTTAACAGCTTCGTGGGCTAATTCTCTGATTGTGACATCGGTTCTCTTGCCGAACTTTGCGTGTCCGATGCCGACTACTGCTACTCTTTCAGTCAATGGTGTACATCTCCTTGAATATGAGAATAAGTATGTGTACCTGTGTGGATTTTATTTTCCTTTGAACTGAGGTGCTCTTTTCTCGAAAACGGCTTTGACACCTTCTTTCAAGTCTTCAGTTTTGAAACAAGCCATGCAGGCTTCTTCCATCATTTTGTTGCCCTGTTTCACGCTGACCTCAAACGCCTTAACAACTATCTTCTTGGCTTCCCGCACCGCAACAGGTGCCTTGGTGGCAATTGTGCCAGCAGTCCACATGACGGTTGAGTCTAATTCGTCGGTTGGAACCGTTTTGTTAACCAGTCCAATTCGCTCGGCCTCTTTGGCACTTATTTGTCCACCTGTGAGAATCAGCTCGGCGGCTTTGCCTCTGCCAATCACTTTTGGAAGCCTTATGGTTCCACCCCAAGCCGGCAACAAGCCGACGGCTACCTCAGGGTTGCCTATGCGCGCTTCTTCTGAGGCTATTCTTATGTCACAGGTTAGGGCGAGTTCAAGTCCGCCGCCTAGGGTGAATCCGTTAAGTGCTGCAATGACAGGTTTATCGAAGTTTTCGATTTTGTCGAAGAGGCGCTGCCCAGTTTGTATGAAGTTTTTCACTCCGGTCTCATCGAGTTTTTCGGCTTCTTTTAGATCGGCGCCAACGCTGAAGGCTCTGCCCGCACCCGTAATGATTATCGCACGAATTTTCTCGTCTTTTCTTATTTCTTCGAGCAAGGTGTCGAGTTCGGTTAGGAGTTTCATGTTCAAGGCGTTAAGCGAGTCTGGTCGATTCAGTGTAATGACGCCTATGTTCGCTTCTTCAGGCGCCAGAAAGCTCGCCTCTTTTCTGTATGTGAGGGTTTTGTACGACATGTTGCCTTTCGCCCTTTGCAAGTTTTCACAAGCTAATATTCGTAGAAGCCTTTTCTGGTTTTCATTCCTAAATGGCCGTTTTTGACTTTCTCCACCAATAATGGGCATGGTTTGAATTTTTCGCCAAACGCCTCGTAAAGGTGTTCAAGCACGGCTAAGGCTATGTCTAATCCAATGTAGTCGGCGAGTCTAAAGGGACCCATTGGAAAGTTCATTCCCAGAGTCACCGCTTTGTCGATGTCTTCCATCGTAGCTTTTCCTTCGTGGAGCAGATACGCTGCTTCGTTCAGCATGGGCAAAACGATTCGGTTGACGATGAAGCCTGGCGAATCCTTCGCCGTTACGGTTTCCTTGCCCAAGCTTTTCACAAGGGCGTCGGCGGTTTTCTTTGTTTCTTCGCTGGTTTGTTTTCCTATAACCACTTCAACGAGTTTCATGGCGTAGGGTGGATTGAAAAAGTGTAAACCTATAACCTTGTCGGGACGTTTGGTTGCAGTCGCCATCACGGTTATGCTCAGCGCCGATGTGTTTGAAGCCAATATAGCGTGAGTTGGGCAAATTTCATCAAGTTTATGAAAGACTTCTCGTTTCACGTTCATATCCTCGTAAACCGCTTCGATAGCGAGATCCGCGTCTTTTGCAGCCTCGGCTAGGTTTATGGTTCCTTGGACCCTCTTCATCACTTCTTCTGCTTGTTTGGGTGTAAGTTTTCCTCGATTTACGCCAGCCACAATCATTTCTCGTATTCTGTTTATTCCTCGCTTCAGCAACTCGTCATTTGTTTCCATTATTGAAACTTCGTAACCCTTTGCGGCGCACATGTAGGCAATGCCAGAGCCCATGGTGCCAGCGCCAATCACGGCGATCTTTCTTATTTCCAAGTTTTGAACCTTCCTTCAACATGATTTTTGCTGGAGCAGATTATGCAGGTTCTTTAAATTCTGCTTCTTCTACTTAGACCTCCATCATGACTGTTGTGACCAATCTGCCTAACGCGAAGCCTTCGTGTCCGGCGCCTATTAGCAAGAGTTCCCAACTTTTCACGGCGTCTCCTATGCGTTTTCGTCCTGTGAAAACCTCTGAAATGATTTTGGGTGAGCCCTTAAACGTCAAGTCTGGGGCTGGATAGATTCCGTTTCGTATTTTCATTTTTCCATTTGCGACCACTAGGTAAAACTGTTCGGTGTCGGTTTCGAACTGTATGACTTTGCCGTGGTAGTGGCCCACCCATTCTTTCATGATTTTGGTTCCTTCACTGCTTCTGTTTGCCTTAATCGTGACTGCTTCAAAGAACTTCTTTACACTTGGACTCGTGCTCACTGCGCTTCTACTCCCTCAACCCATGCCCTAACGGCTTCTAAGGCGGCTTTCTCAACGTTTGTGGCAGATATGTTGCCGAACTTTTTGCGCACGGCGCTCAAGAACCGCTCGTATAAGTCGTGTTCCATGAGAAGGTGAACTCTGCCTTTGCGGTTGTTTACAAGCGACTGCGTCACGTATTTTGTGATTTGGAAGGCTTCGTGTTCGATGTCGTCTATTTTCAGTTCTGGGAAACCGAGCCATTCGTCTGATGGCTGTCGTCGATATTTTGATGCTGTCGACATTTTGGCTATTTCACCTCGGTTGTTTTGGCTAGGTCTTCGCCTCTGACTTTGACGAGGCCTGTGAAGAAGGGCCATTGAACTATGAATATTAGTCCTTTGGCTTCTCGCCATGTGCCAGTGTAGATGCGTCCGCCGCCAACTTGGGCGAACTGGGAAAGTATGATTTCGCATGCTCTTTCGATTGGCAGGTTGCAGTCTTTGGCGATTTCAGTTAGTTTTTCTCTTACTTCGGGGGTCGGTTCAATGTTCATTTTTTTCTTCATCCTCCTTTTTGAAGGCTAAGCGTCTGTAGGGGTTGCCCCATCTTTCGCTGTATATCACGCCTTCTATTGGAAAACGCGACGGTCCCAGCATGCGTTTTTCTTTGGGAACGCCTATGCAGAGCACGCCGATTGGTTCCCAAATGCGTGGGATACCCAGTTTGTCGCACAGCATTTCTTTGTGTCTTGCATCTGATATGGCGAGAGCCATCCATCCGCAGCCGTAGCCGAGTGAATGTGCTACTAGCCACATTTGGAGCATTCCCATGCCGACGATGACTGAGCCGAAGAGGCGCAGGTCATAGGGTAGGTGTGAATCATGAAAGAACTCTGATCCTAGGCCGATGACAATTGTGTCGGAGTATTTTGGATAGATGAAGAGGCTTCCGTTGCGTATGCTTTCAAACTCGGCTGGTCGAAGATGGTCGGGTAAATACCAGAGTCTGCCTCCAATCAATTCATAGGGTTGGGCACCGAAGACTTGTCGAGCTGTCTCCATGGAAACTTCTGCGATCAAGTCTTTCATTTCTTGGTCGTCTCGAATGACGATGTAGCGCCACATTTGCAGGTTTTCCGGCGAAGGCGCATAACGAGCCGCGTCTAAGATCATTTCAATGTGTTCGTCTGGTATGCGGGCGCTGGTGAACTCTCTTATGCTTCGCCTTGTTTTGATTGCTTCTAACAATTCCATGGTTTTTCATCTCTGCTTTTGTTTGATTATTGACAAGTTGTGCTTATAGAATTGTTTCTTTGCTTAATGCGCGGATGGGTTTCTATCAGAGTGTTTGTAGGATGAATATGATTTAGTGAGACAGAATACTTAATATATTCCTTCTATGAATATACATAGGGAGAACGTTAGAGGTGGTTCTCATATAATATTAAATTTGGAGGGATGAAAATCTGGTAGGTGAAATCTTTGATTACTTGGTTGCAATAGTAGTAACAGGCATAATCACCGTCTCAGCCATAGTTTTAGTTCCCGCCATGAGTTATGGCAACCTATTCTATGTAAATCAGCAACAACTGCGAAACCTCGCCTTGGACACGTTGAAAACCATGCTGTTAGACGCAGGTTATCCCACAAAGTGGGGTTCATCTCAGACGTTCACCAACAACACGGTTCAGAGATTCGGATTAGCGTTGGATAGTAGCTCTTCGTTTTACGTTTTAGACCCGGATAAAGTTTCTAGATTGGTTATCGACAACCCGTCAGGTCACCTCGGATACGAAACCATCCGTGACAGGTTGAACTTGCAGGGTTACGGCTTCAACTTCAGAATAATATCTCCATTCAATGTAACTGCGAATGACGGCAAGCCTGTTTCTTTGACCACCATGCGAAATGGTGTCAAAGTTTTGGTTACCTATAATGATGGAAGCCCGATTCCCAATGCCTTAGTGAAGGCCAAAATCATTTACACCATGCGGACGGGATCACAAACTTACTGGGCTACGCCTGTGAGCAATACTACAGACGCACTTGGCAGGTGCATGGTAAAGTGTACGGATCCTGCCTTTCAATCTGGAGATGTCATTGATTTTGTTTTGGTGTTAACAGTCACGGTTGCGGACTTGGCAACAATCTCTGCAACTTACATGCAAGGCTTTCATCAGCAAACCGCGGCTGCCAGCATAATTGGAGACAATGTCACCCTTTGGATTCCATCCAACGCTATTCCTGGAGAGTCAACTAGCGGTGAGCGACGAATTATGGAGATAGCATCTGTTACTGAGACTTATATTTCGACCATATACATAGGGGGAGATCCCACCAGGGATAAGATGACTTGGGGTCAAGGTTACTCTTATCTAAGTTATATTCTTCCAGGTCTCAGCTACGAAGACACATTGTTCTTGATCTTTACTATTTGGGTTTCAATTCCAGGCATAGGTCGACCTTACATTCTTTTCCTTGGTCCAAGACCCAACTGGATGGGCTCACGAGTTCAGGCATTTGGTGACCCAACTGGAGGAGCTAGGGGTGCTTCTGCGGCTGTGAAGGTTCAGAGGAATGTTATCATTTCAGGCATGGTTTACATTGCTGAGCTAACGCTTTGGAAAGAGTCTCTATGAAAAGGTTAAAGAACAATAGGGCGCAGATGCGCGTCATCGAAACCATACTCGCCTCCTTCGTTCTCATTTTTGCAATAGCCTTTCTCAACATATTTACTGTCAACCCTAGAAGCTCCACATACGAGGTTGATGATCTAGAAAAACTAGGCTACAACGTATTGCACGATTTGGATGAGCAGAGGCTTTTAGGCCGTTTCGTTTACAACCCATCCGAATGGGCTACAAACTTAACCACTGCATTTAGAGTTTCCTTTCCCTCAGACATATACTTTAACTTAACAATTTACGACATAAATGACACACTGCTTAATTCAAATACTCCAATCAGTTATGGAGACCCCAAAGTCTTCAGCGGCTCAACTCCAGTGGCGTCTGTCACATACATCCTAGTCGGGCATGACTGGAATTACGATCCGAGAATCTTAAGATTAGTTCTAACAAGAGGTTGATAACATGCGAAGACTCATAGCAAACAAAAAGGGACAATTCATCGTCATAGCCGTTCTAATGGTTGCAATTATGACTATTTCGGTTGCCAGCATAATGTACAGTGCTGTTACTTACTATCGACATGAGCGATGGGGAGAATACTTGTCCATAATCGACAACGTTGAGATCACTGCATATCGTTTGGTTGAGATAAGTCTGGCCAAATATACAGCTACGTTGGATTCCAACATTTTAAAAACTAACTTAGATAAGTGGCAGCGAGATTTGTTAAAAACCTATCCAGAGTTTAGGGTTGTCCTAAATTATTCATTAGTCAATGGGGCGAAAAATGTCTATGGCACAAGCATTTATTATAATCAAGGCTTGAACATGTCTTGGAACAAACCAGTATCGTTTTCAGCGGCAAACGCAACCTTCGCCGTTAACATCACCTCAGTGGGATTGACAGGGTACAAGTTTATGTCGCCTGTATTTTTGAGGATGAAAATTGTTGACGCCATTTGGTACAGTGGACAGAGTAAAAAATATTTGCTCATTTACTTAATCGTGGACAAAGAGGGCCCAACGCCGATAACTAACTTGCAAAAAAGCAATTTTGTGCAAGTTAATGTAAGTGGCACTCCTAAGGATTTTACTCTTAGACGCTATTACGACGCTGCTTATGGTTCTTTTGTTTATGGAATTCGTGTCGATTCAATTTCTTCTAAGCCTCCGAGCGTAGGAGTTACTCTGGTTGACACTCGAAGCATTAAAACTGTGTCATTCTCAACCAATGTAATAGAAGACACCAAGTAGAATAGCTCTTAAGAGAGCCCTCACTCTAACTCATTTACAACCGCATTTGGTATTGTTAGATTTTCCACATAGCGTGAAGAAGAATCCAGACTAGGTCTCCCCATGTTAGGGCGACGATTAAGCTTGCGGTTATGAAAATCAGCATAGGCAAACCTGGGGTTGCCCACACATGGCTTTGAATTCTTCCCTCTTCAGCGGCGTTCAAGATTCTGGTCAGGATTTCTTCTTTGTTTTCGTCTTTCGGCAGCGTCACCAACCTTCTTTCGTCGCCCATTTCTTTGGAGGTTATGTCTTCAAGTGGGTAAAGATGCACGCTTTTAGTTAGCGTTGTCACCTGCACTTTGTAGCCGGAGATGAAAGCCAAGAATTTTCGCCAAAACGACTCGTTTTCTAGTCCTTGGAAGAGTTGCTGGCCAGTTTTAAATTTCCACCAAGAGTTGCGTATGATGTTGTAGAAAACGGTTAGCGCAGCCAATAGCACAGCGTTGCTGAAAACCGTTATGGGCAAGGGTAGAGGCGAAAATGAAGCCGTCCGAGGTTGAAGGAGATAAACTGGGTAATATGGTAGGGCTAGAGATAAACACATCAGTGCTTTGGCGTCGGCTCCACCGAACGCTCCAGCGTAAAAGAGAAGAACAGACAGGGCAGATGTGATTATGAAGGAGAAGATGAAAAGATACAAGAATTCAGGCGCGAATACTACATATTGGAGAGTTGTTAAGGCAAAGGCTAAAGGCGCCCAGACAACCCACACGCGGTTGCTGACCTCACGTTTTTTCCAGTCGCTCCAAGAAGCATAAACCAGAAAAGCTAGAGCGAGGAAGATGCGGGCGCCATCTAACATTTCATTCATTTGGTCACGCTCAAACCTTTCCTATTTTTATTTATGGAATTCGATTATAAAAAGAGCGTAAAAAATAGCGTATAGCAGGCGCGCGGTTTCTTCACGTTAGGTTTCTGCTCGCACTCAGTGAAGCCTTGGAAACTTTACGGTGCAGTAAACGGCAGAATTTGTCCAGCTTCGGTTGCAACCTTGAAGTAGTATCTCTTTCCAGTCTGCCAGTCGTAGGTAACTGAGATGGTTATGGATCCGCCGTTCGCTGAGGCAATCTGGGTCGATGGATTATAGGTTACCGACGTTTGCTTCAAATAGGTTGTCGACGTGGTGCCAATATACATCTCAACAATCTTGGCGTCAGCTGTTCCTGAGTTTCTCAGAACGATTTGGATCGATTTGGTGCCGGTAGAATTGAAGTATACGT
>Ga0315306_10000049_pt1 | contig 53823 bp, 54 predicted proteins | sample TDP1_MG_FD_203803 | JGI IMG/M metagenome (GOLD analysis project Ga0315306, IMG submission 203803) | Freshwater sediment microbial communities from Lake Towuti, South Sulawesi, Indonesia - TDP1 | ecosystem: Environmental > Aquatic > Freshwater > Lake > Sediment | place: Indonesia: South Sulawesi... | reverse complement strand
ATTTTGTTGAAAAACAAGGATGCAGCTTCATAGTAACAATTGGAGGAGCGCCAATCACGGAAGAGAAGACACAAGTATATGTGGCTGCTACTTCGCCTAGACTTGCCCTTGAGTTTATGGAAAAAGGTGCAGTAATATACAGTAAAGGAAGGGTTGTAGGGGCTACTGGCCTAATGCTGGGACTGGCAAAAGAACGCAATATAGAAGGAGTGTGTCTACTGGGCGCAACAACGGGTTTTAAGGCGGATCGTGGGGCAGGCTTTTCTGTTTTCAAGTTCCTAATGAAAGCTCTGGGTAATGAAGTAAAGGAAGGGTTATAAGAGAAAACGCTAACTTTGAATCATCATTGGGACGTGAACACATGACGGAGCAGAAGCAAAAGAATAAAGGTAAAATCTCCATCAGTTTTGATTTGAATTCAAAATTCTGGAAAACATTTTTGGTTGTATTGGCTGCCTTCTTAACTTTCGCTGGGCCAACTTACGTAGTTTATGTAGTATTTCTAAAGGTTCTTGATATGGACTATTTTACTTCAATGGTTTCTGGATTTGCCCTCTTCATAGCAGGCTTAGTGCTTATATGGTATCTGATTAGGAACAAAATTATTTCTTAAGTAAACAGCGGTTTATGCCTCAGATACCCCAGGGTGCATCATCTTTTCAGACAAGCAACTTCTTCATCGGCAATTATAAAATGTTTAAGAACCGTGTTAAAAACTGTTCGGTTGTGAGCTGAGGGTTAGAAAAGCATATAATACATGAGTCTTAGTTCCTAAACACTTCTTTTCAGCCTTCACACGTGGCAGTTCTTAAACCTCTAAATCAGAAAAATGGGGGAGATTGAAGATTGAATGTAAATGTGTTCATTGATTTTCTTTTTTATGTTTAACACGTTTAACGTAGATGGCTGTTGCAACTGCTGCGACTAGGATTATTGAGGCTAAACCAATGTAAGGAGCCAACAAAGCAAGCTTGTCAACGGGAACAACGATGCCGCCGACACCTACATACTGCCCCTTCTCTTCAATAATCACATACGTCCCGTTCGCGTTCACTATCATGGGTATTAAGCTGCAATTAGCACGCCTTAAATTTGGAGCATCAAACCATATTCCGAACGTTACTCTGAACGTTCTGTTAACGATGTACCTTGAGCCATCTACTGGATAGATTCTGGGATCACAAAATATATTCCAAGGACCCGTCTCTGCCAGTCCAGACAGAAAGTCGACAGATGGCCCATGAACCACAGTATCGCAATTTGTACAATCCGCTATGTCAGGGTCGTCGATCGATCGGTCATACGCCAGTCCAGACAAACCCCCATAAACGTAAACGGTATTATCCCCAGAGGCAAGGCCTTCCTCAAATCTCAAGCGACCGGTACTAGAGCTATCATAAATGCCGCCAAGTTTCCATTCCCTAATTTCGACCCCCCGCTGTCCTTGCGCCCTATATACAATGTTACCACGCATGTCCCCCCATATTCTAATCACTTGTCGACCTGAGCACTCGATCCAAGTGCCATCTTTTCTTCTAACCCTCATTGTGTCTGTTACATCATACTCCGCATAGGCAGAAGCATTAAAGTTCGCCTCCCCCAGCACATAATTCACTTCCGCTTCGACGTGTTGGAAGCATATGGAGCTAAGAGTTATTAAAACGCTGAGAATTAAGGCAACCAAGATTCCTTTTTTCAATTCGTATCCTCCTTTCTCTTTCTCCTTTCTCTCCTTTATGTTTATGAATAATGCCAGTTCATCGGGTTCTTTGACGCTCTCTGCAGGAGCCAGTCATGTTACAGTGAGACTATACCTCTCCCTTGACTTAATAGTTAGCTTTATAAACTCTTTTTAAGTTTTGTGGAACTTTGTTTCAGCCACCGCAAACTTTCAAATCTTCAATGGTTATTAAATAGGATATGCCCATATAGATACACAAATCATATAAGATATGCTGAAGGATATAACAGCTATGCAAGAGGACAAAGAAAAAAAGCTTGAAAAAATGATAAAGAAAAATGAAGAATCAGCCAAAAGGACAACAATAATTTTAGAAAAAGAAGAACGAGAATTCATCGACTCTTTGATTCGAGAAGGAAAGGAACCAGGCATAAAACCCCTCATTTCCAAAATGCTTGACGTTTACCGAAGCATGATGATTTATGATTGGCGTTTTCCTGGCGAGTATTACTGCGGCATAAGCCGCATAGCCTTCATAAACTTAGAGTTCATTAACATCCTCATTAAGTATATTCCAGAAGAAAAATGGCGCGAAATCGGAATAAAAATGGGTGAAGCCGCAAAGGTTTCTATGGAGGCAACCCTTGGCATTCAAACAGCAAACCGTGAAAAATGGCAGGAGGTTTTTAAACGCTTAAGAGTGCAGGGATTCGGCGACTTTTACCTAAGAGACAAGTATATTCTTATAAAAACACCATTTATCAGTGAAGCTGAAATCTGGGCTGGCTTTTTAGAAGGCTTACTAAGCGTAGAATTGAATGTGAAGTCATCTTCTCCACCATTTGTTTTTGAAATCAAGGAAGAACATGATTCCGCAGCAAACGAATAAATCATATAGTTCGAAAGCAAAGATTTACACAAGACCTCAAGATTACATCTTAGGAGAGGTTCAAATGTCATTACATGAAGCCATGCTTTACGAAAGATTAGAGAAAAAGAAGGTTAAATGCAACTTATGCGGGAGAAGGTGCCTCATAAGCGACGGTGGAACAGGCTTCTGTTTAGTGAGAAAAAACGGGGGAGGAACACTTTTTTCGCTTGTTTACGCCAAGGCGATATCTGCATGCGTGGACCCTATAGAAAAGAAACCGCTTTCACACTTTAACCCAGGAGCTTTAGTTATGTCCATTGCCACTGTAGGCTGTAACTTTCGCTGTCAATTTTGCGACAACTGGATGATAAGTCAAGAGAAGAAAATAGCTGGCAAACATTTTCCACCAGAAGAAGTTGTTAAAGCCACAAAAGACAATAGTTGTCAAGGAATAAGCTACACCTATACGGAGCCAACAATATTTTTCGAATACGCCTATGACACAGCCAAGCTCGCACGCCAAGTAGGATTTTTCAACACCTTTGTGACGAACGGTTACATGACACCAGAAGCCGTAAAAACTATAGCACCATATCTACATGCGGCAACAGTAGACTTTAAGGGTGGCGGAGACCCAGATTTCTACAAAACTTTTTCGTCTGTTCCATCGGTTGAACCAATCTACGAATCTCTAAAGGAGATGAGGCGAAATGATATTCATATTGAAATTACGAATTTAGTTGTGCCGAAAATGGGAGATTCCATTGAGAAAGTAAAGGAGCTTGCAGGTTGGGTAGGGGATAAGCTGGGCAAGGACACGCCTTTTCATTTGCTGCGCTTTCATCCAGACTATCAATTGACAACAATTCCCTCAACTTCTATTGAAACTTTGGAGAAGGCATATGTTGCTGCAAAGGAGACGGGGTTAAACTATGTCTACATTGGAAATGTCCCAGGACACCCCTCTGAAAACACTTACTGTCCAAGCTGCAATGAGTTGCTGATTAAACGTTTCAGCTTTGAAATTACGAGGTGGAATTTGACTAAGGACATGCGCTGTCCCGTGTGTGGACAAGAAATTCCGATTAAAGGTAAATTGCATACGAGTGGTTACTCTTACCCATACGCCCTATTTTAGAGCTAGGATACTCTACAATTTTAATTTAAGGAACGTTTCAGCGTCTTCTGGCTTAGATATCACATGGTTTTCTAACATTTTCGTTACAATTTCAGTTTTCGCAACCTTTTCACTGACGGATTCCGTCTTTCTGACCAATTCTTCTGGCATCCAATTTTCCATAATATGCCATGTATGAGTGTGTCTTGGAGGTTCTCCCTTTTTGACCACAGTGATTGCAAAAGACATCTGCAACGTATCTATGGCTTTTAAAAACTCGTTCTTCTTATCCTTTCCAGTTAAGCCTAATTTTTTCCTTAAATCTTCAGTGGATGTTGCACCATTTTGCTTTATGAAAGCAAGAATTTTATGAGGTGTGCCACCGAATTCATCTTTTCTGTATAATTTGTAAAAATATGGAAGCATTTCCATGGAGATTAGCGTTACTTGTCCATGGATTAGCTTTCCGTAGTAGATTTGCCTTTGCTTTACTGAGAGTTCGTCTGCCCATTCCCATGCTTTGCTGAATTTTTCTTCACGATTGCCTTTTGTGGCTTGATACAAGTTTGGGAAGTTTTTTCCTTTAATCGGGAATAGGGTTACAAAACCGTATTTGTTTATGAATTTTAACGCTTCTTCCTTTGAATTTACAGTTGGTTCACTCTGCAAGTAAAACGTCTCTGGTTTGTATTGAGAATCTTATTATATAAACTAGTGTTTGCGCTATTTACTATTGAACTAAACATGTGGATGCTTCTTCGACCCGATGCGAAAGCAGTACTGAAAGACAAAATGGCTCAAGCAAGTTTAGCCAGATACTTTGCTGTCATGCAAGATGAAAAGCCAGCCAAATTTATGATAGCTAAGAAACTTACGGCAGTGTTTAGCGAAAACGATTCTTTGGAAGAGCTTTGGCAAAACCACACAAGACTTACTCAAGAATTTTACAAAATCGAAGGACAAATTGACACAAAACAAAGAAATCTAAAAAAAATGCAAACTCCTGAAAAATCTTATCTGGATTTAAAAATCGAGATTGCAAACAGAATTCTTTCCAGTTGCCATTTTTGCACCCGCAGATGTGGAGTTAATAGGTTGGAAGGCAAGGTTGGCTTTTGCAGATGCGGTTCTGAAATAACGATTTCAAGCATTTTTGAGCATGTTGGCGAGGAGCCAGAACTTGTACCTTCTGGAACCATTTTCACCATGGGCTGTAGTATGCGTTGTAAGCATTGCCAGAACTGGACAATTTCTCAATGGATGGAGAAGGGAGATGTCTACGAACCAGAAAAATTGGCCAAAGAAGTTGAGCATTTGCGCGTGAACGGTTGCAGAAACGCTAACCTCGTGGGCGGAGAACCAACACCATGGTTGCAACAATGGCTTAAAACCTTCAAAAACGTAAACGTAAATATTCCGGTTGTTTGGAACTCAAACACTTATTACAGTCCAGAAACAGGCCAGCTTTTAGCAGGATTTGCCGATGTATATCTATTAGACTTTAAATATGGGCCAGGCGAATGTGCTGAAAAGATTTCTGATGCACCAAACTATTGGAAAGTATGTTCATATAATCATTTGGAAGCTAAGAAATATGGAGAACTTATAATACGCATATTGGTTTTGCCAAATCATCTGGAATGCTGCACAAGACCTATTATAAAGTGGATAGCTGAAAATCTAGGAACAGAAACAAGGGTCAACGTCATGTTCCAGTATAGACCGGAGTGGCGTGCGTACGAGATTCCCGAACTGCGCAGAAGACTTACTAGAGATGAAATGGAAAAGGCTATTTGGCTGGCTAGAGAAGCAAAACTAGAAAACTTCATAACTTAAATACATAGTTTTGAAAGATCGCTTTTTTCTGATAAATGTTTAGAAAAGCGACTATAACTCAGTCTATTGGTTTCAAAGGAAATTGAAAACAGCAAAAGAATATTAGATTGGCATTCCCCTTAGAAAATATGAAATTGCGTCTTAAAAGAAAGGAAGAGCCTTCGCTGGCGTTTGGTGGACAAGCGTTAATAGAAGGAGTGATGATTCGCTCCAAAAAGCATATGGTGATTTGTATTAGACAGCCCAATGACGAGATACTGACAAAAGTAGAAGAAACAAAATCGGTTTCTGAGAGGCATAAGATCTTAAGACTACCCTTTCTAAGAGGCATTATAGCATTGTTTGAAACCTTATACTTAGGCATTAAAAGCATCTATTTTTCTGCAAATGCAAGTCTGCAAGAAGAGGAAAAACTCAACCCAAAAGAAATAGCACTAGCTATTATTGTGGCTCTGACCTTAGCAATATTTCTGTTTAGCATCGTACCTTTTTTCTTGACTACCTTTTTGAATCTTGGAGGAGTAATTTTTAACGTCATAGAAAGCGTAATCCGCCTTGCGATTTTACTCTTGTACCTAGCATCCGTGGCTTTGGTTGGAGAGTTCAGAAGAGTATTCCAGTATCATGGCGCAGAACACACGGCCATAAATGCTTACGAAGCTGGAGTTGAGCTGAATGTTTCGAGCGCCGAGAAATTTTCTCGATTTCATCCAAGATGCGGAACATCCTTCATCCTCATCGTTACTTTAATCAGCGTTTTACTATTCTCAATCATGCCAAATTTAGGGTTCTTTATAAGACTAGCCTATAGGATTCTTCTTATTCCTGTAATCGGCGCCATTTCCTACGAAATTTTGAAGCTTAGCAATAGGTACAAGAAGTCAAGAATTATGAAAGTCTTAGTAGCCCCAGGTTTGGGGCTTCAATACTTAACAACAAGAAAACCAGACGATAAAATGATTGAAGTTGCCTTAGAGGCTGTAAAGAAAGTAAATAGTCTAGCGGAAACAACATCATAATAATAGAGCCATACGGTTAGCTATGCATAAATTGAGACATATAAAAAAGTGTTATTGTTTTGGAACGCCATTCTAAAAACAAACACACAAAAACAATGATGATAAATCGTAGGTTAAACGAGTAAATAGGCGAAAGCTATTTCTCAAAGCATATTCACTTCTAAAAGCAGAATAAGAAGTGAGTAAGATGCCATATTGTCCAGAATGCGGTGGCGAAATGCAATACATGATAGCCACCAAACACTATGTGTGCAAAAGCTGCGGGTTGTCTGTAACGCAACAGGAATTGATGGAATTGAGAGAGAAGCTGAGACCTACATTTGAGACTAAAGAAGAAGAGCAGGAAAAGCGGAAAAAAGAATACTTGAAATGGTGGCTCAGCAAGAAAAAGTAGGACGATGCCCCAGTTTTTCAGACGATAAATTAGCAAACAGCATAAAAAGGGCAAAACAATTCTATTTTTCATTGTCCAAGCTGGATACGTGAGAGAATGAACCAGCAGCAAATGGAAATAATTTGCATTGGCAACGAGCTATTAATAGGCAAAACATTGAACACAAACGCCCATTGGCTGGCTAGACGCGCCACTTCATTGGGAATAATGGTTAAGCGAATAACAGTTGTAGACGATGATGTGAATGAAATTGCAAAAGCAGCACATGAAGCCTTACAGCGAAAACCACGGTTCATAATAACAACGGGTGGGCTAGGACCAACTTTTGACGACAAAACTTTAGAAGCAATCGCCAAAGCTCTAAAATGCAAATTAGAAGTTAACGAAAAAGCTTTGAAAATGGTTAGAGAAAAATATGAAGCTTACGCCAAAGCGGGAAGAATCGAAAAGGTTGAGTTAACACCACATAGGGTTAAAATGGCGACACTTCCAAAAGGAACAGAACCATTGCCAAACCCTGTTGGCACAGCACCGGGCATAATAGCGAAAGTTGAAGAAACATTCTTAATAGCGTTGCCTGGTGTTCCATCGGAAATGGAAGCTATTTTTGAAGAGTCTGTTGCGCCATTGCTTAGGAAGGAGGCGGGAGAAGTTGTCTTTTTTGAAATCAGCATATACGCTGATGACGTCATGGAGTCGACTTTAGCTCCTTTAATCGACCGAACAATGCATGATAACCCGTTTATTTATATAAAATCGCATCCAAAGGGTGAAGAGAAAGAACCACACGTCGAGATTCATTTTTCAACAACTGCAAAGGATTCCAAAACTGCTAGAGATCGTCTGGGAAAAGCGATAATTCAACTGTCAGAATTAATAGAGAAAAATAGTGGAAAAGTTAAACTAAAGAAAGCATGATAGTCCACTTGGAAGAGGTTTTTACCCCAATATAGTTTAATCTGTTGGTTGCGAAGAGTAGAACCATTGTTTGCAATTGCATCGATACTTTTTATGGGTTTCATGATTTTCATACTTATCATTTTTTCGCCACTTCTCCATGAGTTTCTCTTTCGAGTGTTTGGTGCAGAGGAAGGTAAACAATGAAATAAAACCCTTAGAATGTGTTTCACTCCTTTTTGTCTTGTCGTCTGCATGAGTGGCTATTTCTACAGCAAAAAAGGTTACCTAACTGCTCAAGTTTGCTTAGTCTTTTCCTCCAATCATCAAGAAGAATATAGAGCCAAAGAAGAAAATAGCAGAAAGGATCCATGTAAAGGAGAGATGTTTTAGTCCTCTATGGTTAGATTTGGGATTTCAGGTTGATCAAAGATTTCTTGGAAGATTCTCTTTAGTTTTTTTATCCCTATATAGACTATGACACAAGCGAAGATGGTTCCCAGAAATAGCTCTAAATAAAATAGCTGAGAACTTTGACTAAAAACCAAAAGTCCTAAGATTTGAGAAGGTCTGACAGGAGAGGCATCTGGTTCAGAATTGTAATCTCCTTTGGTGACGTAGAATCTCCCCTCTTTGTCACTTGCTGCACTAATAATTCTATGACAAACTGACGTGTTGGTGTCATAGGAATAGTAAAGTATGATGGAGCCAACAGGAATGTTCTCACGATCAAAAACTTTGCTGAAAAGGCAAAAGTCTCCCTCACGAAGAACAGGAAACATACTTCTTCCATGAGCAATGCCAACATCAAAACAGACAAGGAAAACTAGGATAGAGCAGATTAGGATCGCAATGAGAGAGAAGATAAGAATCTCGGATCTCCCAATAACAATCTCAATTCTTTCTTCTCTGCTCAATCTGTTTCCCTCTGCTGTCGAAATATTATTTCAAGCCTTTTGGGAACTTTTTCTTGTTAAATCCTCTATGGTTAAATTTAGAGCCTCTCTCAAAGCTTCAGCAATGTTTATGCTGAAATCGTCGGCTATCGCATTTAGGTGATCAGCTTCCTTCTTGGTTAATGGAATAATGATTTTTACCTTTGTGCAAGCCCTGAGTTTCAAGCCATGATCGAATAAACAGATTCACATCTTCTTGATCCATAATACTTACGAATAATAGAGTGACAATCTAAAATTTAAATCAATCGTTAGTATTCATAAATGCCTTAAATTAGACAAGCAACAAAACTTTCTATGAAAAAATCAAAAACGCTTCTACTAATAACAGTTTTATTCATAATTTCTTACCTGCTTCCGTATGGATTTTCAGAAAACTACAGCCAATCATATCAACTTTTAGATGAACCAAATGGCTCCACATATTATAGGATGAATGTTACAGTTCAGCAATCGCTTTACGAATACTACATTGAAAAAAATCACAGGTTATATTCAAACAGCGATTTCGCCAAGTTTGTTACGCCATATGCTTTAAAGCCTATTGCTGACAGTCTCTTGGAAATTTACGCAGACGATGAAGATTTTGCAAATGGAGTATTGATGATTGTGCATCAAATACCTTATGAGGTAACAACGCCATCAGAGTACCCTGTAGAAACAATTGTGGAGAATAAAGGCGACTGCGACCTTTTTTCTTACATCGCAGCTTCAATTATAAAGGCTCGCGGGCTTGATGTTGTGCTTCTGTACTATGAAAGCCAAGCTCACATGAACATCGGCGTCAGTCTTTCACATGTACCTCATGACGCAAGAGAACAAGCATACTACATTACCTACAACAACATTCGTTACTATGTGGCTGAAGTCACGGGAGGAAATTGGCAAAATGGATGGAGAGTTGGCGAATGCCCAGATGACTTAAAAACTGCTCCCGTGCAGGTAATTACCCTTGAAAACAGTGAACAGTGGGCTCCGGGACAAGTTTCCTCAAGCTATGAAACCCTAGCATCTTCAACAATATCGCTAATTATTTCACCTGCATACCTTATTCAAGGAGGCACAGTTACACTTTCGGGTCAGCTTTCACCAGCCTTGCAAAACAAAACTGTCACAATTTACATAAAACTGAACAATTCACCTTGGATAGTTTTAGGCACAGCGACAACGAATTATGTTGGATATTTTGAGTATGTTTGGAACTCAGAAGCTGCAGGCATATGCTATATTCGTGCAAGCTGGTCTGGAAATAATGATTATGCTGGAGCGGACAGCCCGATTCAAACTGTAACAATCTTATCCATATTTTTCATTTTGTTACTGGTCGTTACATTAATTCTAGTATGTGTGGGCATTACCATATTTTTAATATCGAGACAATCTAAACCAGGAGTCCAAGAACCACAGCCACCAGAAATCCCATACACTTGACGGAAAAAGTTTTTACTTCAAATAGAGGTTCTGATACTTAATATGATGTTTCCTGGTTAAGATAGGGATGATTCAAGAATGTTTATAGTCTTCATAATAGGAACTGCTGGCTCTGGAAAGTCTCTACTTACAGCAGCTTTTGATCAATGGCTGAAAATGTCCAAACAAAATGTTGCAATAGTAAACCTCGATCCGGGAGCTTTAAAACTTCCATACTCACCAGATGTTGACGTTCGCAACTATGTGGATGTTGGAGATTTAATGGAAAAATATGGTTTAGGTCCAAATGGCGCGTTAATAGTGGCTGCTGATTTGATTGCTGATGAAATTGAACGCATTTCAAAGGAAATTGAGGATTTAAAGTCCGACATCGTTTTGGTTGATACTTCAGGGCAGATGGAATTGTTTGCTTTTAGGGCAAGCGGCCCCTATATTGCTAGTGAACTCACGAAAGAACCTAAAGCCATAGTGTATTTGTTCGATGCCGTTTTTTCAGTCAACCCCCTTAACTACGTTTCAAATCTTTTCCTTTCAGCAGCAGTTCATAACCGTTTTCTTCTACCCCAAATGCATCTGCTTTCAAAATGCGATTTGCTTCCAAAAGAGGAAGTTGACAAAATTGTGGATTGGTCGGCTAACCCAAAGGCTTTGGAAACTTCAATTGAGCAAAAACTTGAAGGAACAAAGCGTTTGCTGAGCAGAAATATGATGTTGGCAATTTACCAGCTTGGTTTAAAATTTTTGCTGATTCCAGTTTCAGCCAAAACAGACGATGGAATGATAAATTTTAACACGGCGTTAGAACGCATTTTAGCTGGAGGAGAAAAATACACATATTAAAGAAAATATGCAGCTATATTCGTCAGCAGTCATTAAGAAGTGTCCATGCAGCTGCTAACGTGCCATACTCGGCTTTTCCCAAATTGTCAGCGCTTCCAACAATTATTACATCGTTTTCCTCTGGCTCCAAAATTTTGGCTATTTGGCTTGCTGCCTTCGGAAAATCCTCAGCAACATTATTACTAACTGATGGTATAATTAAACGTCCTTCCTTTAACATTATTGTTGTCGCACCCTTTGCGCCCGCTGTCACCGCCGCATCACGTTGCTCCACACCTGATTTAACTTTAAGCCCACGATTTTTGACTAGAATTACAAAACTGTAATTTGCAAGCGTAAGCTCACTCTTTCCAATTTCAATTTTCTTCTTAAAAACTGATTTATATTCCCTCCATAGTTTTAATCCCTTAACTGTGAGAGAACATCCAGATTTTGAGGTTAGAATTAAACCAGCAGCTTTTAATCGGTTTATTATAGTTCGTACGGCACCTTCACCGACTTTTAGGTTCTCAGCCAACTTGCTACGGCCAATTTTTTTCTCAGCTATAAGCTCTGTTGCCCGCAGTAGATGGAATACAGAGAATGTTGGTGACGGACCTGGTGCTTTTTCACTTGTTATTTTTTCTAAAAGCTGTTTAAATGCGTAAGGCATGCGGTTTCACAATTATAGTTTAAGCCCGTTAGTTATTAAACTATTATAGACTAGAACCAATGAGACTCTGAAATATTTAGTTGTTAGAACCTGCTTTTCGCAGAGTAGTATTCTCTGACTATGCCTGCTGTCAGTGCAATTAGGCCTACAGCCAGCAAATAGATTAATGGATAAATGAATATTGAAAGTAAATTCTCATATGTGACCACGGATGGTAGCTGTGGAGTGAAAAATATCGAAATCCAAACTATAACAAAGGTTGCGACACATCCAATTCCAAGACCGACGGCAAGCCCGTGAATGAAGGGGCTTCTATCCTCTCCTTGATTGTTTACCCTTAAATTCTCCCTTTTGGCTATTTCTCGCGTTGGTTCTGTTAATTCCTCAGCAACTACGTGTACTTCTTGTGCTGGTTGAATGCTTTCTTCAGACTCTTCTTCTCCGTTTTGCACGATTTCTTGCATCTCTTGTTCAGTTTCCATAGTTTTCACACTTCTTGTTTTTTGTTGTTATAGTGAATTAATAAGATTATTCAATTCTAGATTTTAATTATGAATAAAAATTTAAAATATAGAATTAAAACCAACTATTTTGAAACAAGTTTGGGCGTAAGTTGTTCTATGGCATTCTTAAGTTTATTCCATTCGTCCAAGTTCCTCACGTTAAATTTATGTTTTCTTTTCCATGTTCCGTTTCTGTTCTGCCAAAGATACAAACCGATCGACCGTCTTCCAAACGATTCAAAGACAACTATTGCTTCCCACCATTTCTCGCTTTTAAAAATTGTAACATAATCAACGACCTTATAAAATTCAGATATAGGTAGTTTCTCGCTTGCCTCAGCCAATATCAACTCGCCTTCGCCTCATAATTAATCTTTAATAATTTAAGCGTTTTAATCACGTTTAAGCATAAGTTCGGAAAACTCCATTTACGAGAACATCAATGCCTGAGCCATCTTTGTTGAAAATTTTTACAGTAGGCTTAGATAACAGAAAATCCATATGATTTTTAGATTGATTTTTTCCACCCGGCATATCAGAATTGTTGCCGAAGGCTATGTGAATTGTGCCCAATATTTTCTCGGCTTCTAAAAACTCTTCAACAAATCTTGCTTTCGGGTTTATTCCAAAGGCAAATTCGCCCACTGTGCTTGACTCTGCATCAGTATTTAATGAGTCTCTAATTCTCCTCAACTCTTGAGAGTCTTCAGAAGAAGAATCTTGCACTTTGCCATTATGAACAGTTAATTTGACAGGAGCCTTCAGTGGACCTATTCCTCCGACAGCCATGTCACATATCAGTTTGCCCTCAAGAGAATTTTCTAGTGGCGCAACTATTACCTCACCTGTTGGAAGGTTCATCCACTTCATAGTTTTCCAGTCGATTATTGTGTCTGTAAAGAAGGGTCTTCCTTCGACATTTAGAGAAACATTTGTGCCACCTGGATTCGTGATTTCCACCTTTGCTGCTTGGCTTAACTTTTGGATTAGGTTCTTGGCAAAACTTTGCATTTGCCTATGCTCTTTGGTTGCTAGGGCTAAAGCTCCTTTAGTAAGCATGTCTAGAGTGACACCTGGGCAATGACCTAAACGTGCTTTGCGCCCTCTAGTTTCCATCTGGATAAGTTTTATTCTGAATGGTGTCTCTTCACGGACCCCGCGCAAAAGATTAACGTAAATGTCCGGCGTTTGCTTTGTCAAAATTTCCATCATTTTAGGCGAGATTTCTTTTCGAAAAACATTAGCATCAGTTTTCAATGGTACTAATCTTGTTTGAAGACCCAGCTTTAATGAACCATTTGCAAAGGCCTTACCAACATCCATTTTCAAATCGTCACAAAAAACAACAACACTTTCTTTCTCTTTCGCCTCTAAAACGCATTCCAAGGCGTTTTTTGCAGCTTCCCAAGCCTTCATAAAGTTCATCTCAGAATGCAAATTACAATAGACTATTTGATAAGGTTTCGCAATTAAATGGGTGGGAATCGATAAAGAGCAAGAGTATGGGCTATCTAATACAATTATAAAAATCTGATCATCACATCTGTTTCTTAGAAGCGGCTAAAAATGGAATCAAAAACAACGAAACTACTCCTAGGAATATGAAATAGTTCGCATAGTTTGCCTCGGATATAAAGATAAAAGTGGGTGCAAGGTTTATGATTCTTCCAATCATCAAACCGACTTCCATCAAGACTAAGATGCTTGCAAAATATTCCCTGCTGAAAGAGTCTCCGTAATGGGCAAACCATGAAAGCGTGAAAGCGCCTGCCAAACCAGAAATCATAGATAATGCAACAATTTCATACATTGTTGCCGCATTCGCTATTACAAAATACCATGCGACATATAACGTTGCGCCTATGATCGCGAATTCCACACGTGCCTTTTTAATGTCTGAAAGCCAATTAACTAGGAAAGTAATAGCCGACATCACGACCGCGCTAAGGGTAAGCACTAATCCCATTCTAAGAATTGTTTCAGAAACTGTAAGGACGAAGAATGGATAGGCAAGCCAGTAAGCTTCAGATAATCCGAGAATTATGAAAGTTATGAAAAATGTTACAAGTATTTTTGCTTTCGGCACAGAGAATCCTTGAATTTCAGGTTTGAATTGTATACGCATGGAGAAAATGAAAGCAGTAAGATATAGGAAGATTGAAATTGTAAAAAGTGACGCGAAACTCAAATTTTCTATGATGAAGCTGCCGACTGCAGGACCGACGATGCTTGCTAAGGATGGAATTACTGAAGAGAAAAAGCTTACAGTTCGGGCACGGACCTTTGATTCGCTGAGCCTAAACTGGAGAAGATTGAAGCTGGGCCAAAAAGTTGCTATGCTTGTTCCATAAGATAGTCCTAGAATTATTGGATGTTTAATATAGATTAGGGCTATGTAAAAAAGCATGGTGGAAAATATTCCAAAACTTATTATGCTTTCAAAGTTTTTGACAAACTTCAGTAGAATAAGCGGTAGCAGACCTATGACTATGAATGTAAATAGCAGAATTTCAACTATTTCCGCTATGCCTAATCCTATGTCTCTAAAATAGACCGGGAGAAACATTCCGGATAGGTTGCTTGTAAAAAAGAAAATGGAGACAACAAATGCCAGAGTTTTTAATGAACTAATTTGCACTTTTGCACCTCGAACAAGAGCAAGCTAAACAATAGTCCTATTGATTCACAAGAAAAATTCTTCCAAAATTAATAGGTTTGGATTTTTCCTTGGGCTAGTTCCATGCAGAATTTATCTATATTTTCAAGCTCATAGTCCAGTACTTCGCTTATTTCGCGTTTAACCTTCTCTAAGGAGTTGTTACCTTTCATTATTACTTGAGACGCTGCAACTGCCGGCTGATCTATGGGATTCCCTATGCTGCTTAGCAGCCAAATGTAGACTTCTTCAACTTCTGGCACTTCTTCATAAACGTGTTGCGCTATTCTGTACGTTAGAACGTTGTAGATTTTGCCAACATGACTCACTGGGTTTTTACCTGCTGCAGCCTCTGAGCAGAAAGGTCTATTCAGCGAGATTAAGCCATTTACACGGTTTCCCCTTCCAACTTGTCCAGAATCACCACTGTCTGCACTCGTACCCAAAACTGTCAAGTATGTCCCTCCCAAGCCTCTTCCCTGCACATCCAAAGTGTTTAACTGAACTTTGAAACTTTCAAAATCTGTATTAGCCCCAATAAATTGATTGATTTCTTCAATGATTCTTGCTTTCTTTTCGAAATAGTCTTTCTCGCTGTTTACGAAACGGTCGACAAATGCCATTGCAACTGTTAAGTTTAGATTATTGTTTGTTCTTAAGCCCATGACCTTTATGTCTTCTCCGGATTCAGGAAAACGTTGTTTAAACTCTCTTGAGTTCAGAAACTGTTCAGTTTTCAGAACTATCTTTTCTGTTCTGGTCATGGGTGCATAACCAACAGCCGCTGAAGTGTCATTGGCACCTAAAACCTTTCCCTTCCTTCTGAATATGTCTACAAGGCCTACTGAGCCTGGTTTTAGCTCAACTTGATATTTCACATGCTTTTCCGGGTTTACAAAGCGCATGTTGTTCCTAAACCATTCTTTGGCAACGTTTACGGCTATTTGGCTGACATTCAGTTTTGTGTCATTAAATTGTGAGGTTGCTCTGTCACCAAATACAAAAAGCATTGGTTGCTTAACTATGCCCCCGCCAAATTTTGGCTCAGCTTCTCCAGCCACAAGCAAAGACTTGTCAACGTTATGATGCAGTATTGAACCAGATTTTTCTAGATATTCCTTGCTTAATCCTATTGAAATTTGGTCCATGACTGCGTCGCATATGTAATCAGGATGTCCGAGGCCTTTTCTCTCAACTATTTCTAGGCTTTGTTTTTCGAGGGGTGTTTGTTTTAGGTCTTCAACAATTATGTTCCGCATGGTAAGCCTCCTTTCATGAAGTTTAGGGTATATGCAAAACAATAAATATATATTTTACTGTATTGATCTGTATTTAAAAATAACTGGTGGTTATATTTTGACAATCACAGGCACATCAATTAAAAAGTTGAGGATAGATGCAGGATTAACACAGAAAAGGCTAGCCGCACTTGTCGGCGTATCGCAAGCCCACATAGCAAAAATAGAGAAAGGAAAAGTTGACCCTAGACTTTCAACAATAAACAAAATTCTAGAGGTTCTAACAGAAGAAGAAAAGAGAACATGCAGAGACGTTATGACGGAAGGTGTGCTTTTTGCAAAACCAAACAACAGTGTTCTGAAAGTAAGTGAAGTTATGGTGAGGCATGCCATTTCTCAGATGCCAGTATTGAACGGTAGAACAGTTATTGGGACAATAACAGAAGAATGCATAATCAGAAATCTGAGCGCAAACATCGCAGAAGAGAAAGTTAAGAATATTATGAGTCCGCCTTTACCGATGGTTTCAGAAGAGACATCAATAGATGTAATCCGTCCATTACTTGAGAGACATCCAGGAGTATTAATCACAAGGGGCAAAGAGTTTGCTGGAATAATAACGCGTTCAGACCTTCTAAAAACAATAGGTTAAAAGGTGTTGTTATGCAATTAGGAAATTTTGAAAGAAAAGCGAAACAAGCCATAACAGAGCTAAAGGCAACAAAACCAAAAGAAGCAACAATAGTTTATCACGATGACGCTGATGGTTTATGCTCAGCCGCAATAACCAAAAAGGCTTTGGAACGAGAAAAAATCAAGGCTAAAACTTTTTGCTTAGAAAAAGTTTACACAGAAGTTATTGAAGATTTACATTCAAAGGCTGGGCAAACAATTTTTTACGCGGATATTGGCTCTTCACATGCAGATTTAATCTCCGAATACAACGAAGGCAGAAACCTAACCATCATATTGGACCATCACGACCCCAAGCCATCAAAAGATCCGAAAGTTTTGGACTTAAACCTTGAACATTATGGATTTAAGGGTGAAGCAGACTTTTCTGGAGCCACGTGCTGCTACCAGTTCGCAAAAGCCTTAAGCGAAGGCAATGTGGACTTAAGCTATTTGGCTTTGGTTGGAAGTTGCGAAATTCCAGATGGTTTTCTGGGATTAAATAAGATGGTATTGGAAGAAGCTTTGAAAGACAAAGTAATTCAGCAAAAGGGCAAAAGTTTTGAAATAATCAAATTTAAGATACAGGTAGACGCCTTCTTTTCGCAATTTCAGATTTTAGGTGCTGCAGGCTATTATGAAGGTGGACCAGAAATCGGCATAAAAGCTTGCCTAGAAGGATTAAGCAAAGAGGCGAAAGACAAAGTTAACGTTCTAGAGGCAAGGCGCAAGGAGGCTAATCGTCGGCTTCTGGGAAGACTTTATCGTGAAAGGTTTCAGGAAAGAGAGCACATTCAATGGTTTGACTCTGGAGACATATATGCAGGTATGGGCACAAAAGTGATAGGGCAATTTTGCTCTTTTCTATCTTATCAAACACGCTTAATAAAACCAAACAAGTATATACTAGGATTTGTAAACGTACCGCCAGAAATTCCGGGCTGGGGAAAACTAGAAGAAAAATTCGTTAAAGCTTCTGTAAGGGTTCCTAAGACTCTGCAGACTCAAATTGACAGTGGAAAATTGCCAGGTGCCGTGAATCTTTTGGATAGAGTTTCTGAAGGCTTTGGCATAGCAGACGGGCATCAGTATGCAGCAAGTATAATATTGCCAATAGATAAGAAGCAGACGCTAATAGAAAATGCGGAAAAGTTATTGGGCTCACGATGATTGCCTAGATAACTTCTTCATATTTGTAGTTTTTATATTCAACACGCAGAAGACTACTTAGAATTCTTGCCTTTGCACACTCCTTTCTGCTCTGTGCATTTATACTACTCCCTTATACATTGGAATTCTGCGCTAGTTGATCAGAATCCAGCTCTTATCGGGTTAGATGGTTTCATAATTTCCCTGAGGACTATTGTTGCGTATGAGCCGCGGTATAGCATAAAAGTTACTTCTGCTTTACTTTTTGATGGGCTAGCTGAATCTTCTGAAATTGCTTTGAGGGAGAAGTTGTTCAGAGGAGTTATAGCGGTTCGCAGTTCTCCCCTTGAACTGATTTCTGGCATGGCTGTGATTTTGAAGTTCTCTGGTTTAACGTCTTCCTCTTTTAGGATTTGTTTTTCGATTTCTCCTTGAACGCCTTGAGAGGGATGCTGTTTAAAACCTATAAGAGGAATTGCTATGCGCATCCGACCAGTTTTGACGGCTTTGTTGATTTCAGCAAGCGATTGCGTACTTGTTATTCTATACATATTCAGCATTGGCAATCCAGAACGCTCCACACTTACAATATAATCGCCAACCTCAGCCTTGTTCAACGGAAGCCCATTCTTAATTCTTCTGCTTAGAAACTTGCTGAATAAGTAGGCTTGACAGGCTTGCGGAAAAAGTTTCTGAAGTCTAATTGGCAACCTTCTAAAGGCGCCGATATAATCATCTGATTTTTTGGCTAAGTGCCTAAGCATTAAACGCTCATAATGCAGTTGCTTCGGAAAGGTTTCCAAAGCTTGCCTAAAATCTTGTGCCGCTTGCAGTTGTTTCCGGGCTTGTCTAGATTCTGGATGTTCATGCGTGCTTGGTTTAGCCAGAAAAAGCATTGCCGCCTTTTTGAAGCTTCCTTTAATGAAGGCTTTTCCAACTAAATGCGTTATTGGGCGGGTAGTCCCGAAGCGCTGGTGACCAAAAAAATTTGGAACTCCACCTATCGCTTCGAGTTCTTCGATTGTTTTTGTTATTCGCTTTTTGATAGTTGATTTTGAATGGCTTATGGCTCTGATGGCTATGTGAAAATTGTTTCCTAAAAGGAAGTATGGCGAGACTTTGTTGCGAAAATAGCCTGTTGGACAAATTTTTATGTCTTTAACCTGAACCTTTTGAATCTCTTCGGTTGAGATTCCTTCAATCGTAATGTACTGGGCGGTGACAGCTTTGGCATCTTTTATGCCTGCAATTTGAATTTGCCGCGTGCTTATGTTTAATTGTTCAGCGATAACTCTAAGGGCTTGAAACATGTCCCAATTTCGCTTAACTAAGACGCATAGCAAATAATGGTTCTTAAAAGGTGATGAGCCTAACACTTGACGTTCAGCAGACTGATTTATTTCCGCTTTAGAACCATCCACGAGCACTTCCTCAACAACAAAATCTTCCACAAACTGCCGAATAATTCCGCCAATACCTAAGGAGCGTGTGGCATAAACCTCTGTGCCAATGAGCTTCTCCAATTTAGGAACCAGCAAAACTTCAACCTTCTAAAGGAGGGGAAGCATACCAGTTATCTTGTCTATTTTTTCAGCTGGTGCAGGACCAATTCCAAGACATGTCATGGTTCCTGGTGGGATTTCAGTGAGACCTCTATCAATGATTAATACGCACGGTAGCGCCAACTCCTTCGCTTGCTTCTCTAGGTCTAGTAGTTCCTTTTCCTTCTTGACTTTCACAGCTATCTTGCATTGACCCTCTTTTAACCATGCTTCCCACCATTCACGATGATATTTGCGGGCTTCTTCAGCCGCCGACACTGCTGCATGCCCAGCTTGGGCAGCAATCTTACCCTTACTTAACCTTAAATTAGAACGAAAAACAATAACTTGTTTATAACGAAATTCAGACATTTCTCTTTTCAACCGTTTCTTATCAGTTTGTTGTCGAAGATTTTAAGGATTTGCAGACAAATAGAGAAAAAAGAAATAAAAGAGAGCAGACAATATCCTAGGACTTCGCAAAAGGCGCGTAAGGGATTGGCCTTGAAAATCTATGTCCTTAACGTTTTGGAGAGTTTTGTCCAGTCTAAGTTTTTTACAGAAACTAATTGTACCGTCGACTTTCTCATCAGACATAGCATCAAGCATTTTCCTAATTTTAAGCATAACGGCCGTATCAAAACCCAAAATCTCTCTGCAACGCTTTTGATATGCACTTAGAAATTCAGCGGAAAAATCGTTATTGCATAAAGCCTCATAGGCAACCTTGGCTGCAACCTTTGCACACGCCATCCCAAAAATCACGCCGCCTCCCGTTGTTGGTTTTACTTGCGAGGCTGCATCTCCAACGGCTAAAAACCCGTTAGAATAGGTTGTTGAAATTGGTCCTCCAAGCGTTAGGGGATGAAACCCAATTTGCAAGACTCTTGCTTTACGCAATTTCTTTGATGCAATTGGATGTTTGAACATAAGCTTTTCCAAAAACTCTTTGGGATTTCCATTTTTCGCAGCTAATCCAACTTTTGCTTTTCCATCATGTTTAGGAGCCAACCATGCATAGAAACCGGGAGCGTATTCTTTCCCAAGAAAGACTTCAACTATATTTGGTTCCATGTCCTTAACATTTTCAACTTCCGCTTGCACACCGTTAACTAGCATGTGACGGTTGAAGCCTGCTAAGCCAGCAAGCCTCAAAATTCTTGAAGATATTCCCTCAGCATCTACAACGATTTTCGCAGAAAAATTTTCTATGGATTTCCAATTTTGCTTGACATTCACTCCGTTAACAAAATCGTCTTCAATAATTAGGGATTCAACCCGTGAATTTAGACGATACTGAACTCCCGCATCCTCAGCCATTTCTGCAATATATTTGTCAAAAAGAATGCGATCGACAATGCACGTTACTGGCTGCGAAAAACGAATTGAGAAACTACTGCCTTTTGATGAATGAAAAATTGCACCGTAAAAGGTGTTTTCAACGATTTCCGCAGGAAGTGGATGCAATCCCAAATTTTTTAAACCAGTGATGCTTAAGTGTCCAGGACAGTGAAATGGGACACCGATTTCGCCATGCTCCTCAAAAACTATTACATTGGCGCCATGTTTTACAAGGTTAAAAGCCATAAAGGAGCCACACGGTCCACCTCCAACGACTATCACGTCTGAAACGGTTTTCATACCCTACACACATGGTTTTGCTCGAATGATTGCTTATGTTATAAGCTCGATCCGTCTTTTCGCACGAGCCATAGAACTCGTGCGTATCTTTCCGCCAATTTCTAGGCGCATTAGCATCTCGTTAAAGTCCTTAAAGCCTAAATCTTTAAACTCTTCACTTAGTGCTTCAAAAAGTTCCGCATCCGTCATGGCACCTTTCTTTTTCAAAATTTCTAATAAAACATAATGGACTGGACGAGTTTTCCAGGTTTTGATAGGCATGAGCCTTGCTCCTAAGCAACTGGTGTTGCTGGTTTTTGCACTTGTCGAACTTGTTGTATAAAGCTTTTATACCATTTTTCCATGTCAGGCGTGATTGAAGGCCCAATCCTTTTCAAGGCTTCTTGGAAATCCATCATCGTAACTTCTTTAGCGTTCACATCCCTTCTTAGGGCGTGCATAGCTGCTTCTCTACAAAGAGCTTCTATATCTGCGCCTGAATAATTCTTAGCCATAGCAACCAACTGCGATAAGTCTACATCCTTCGCCAAAGGCACGTTCTTTGTGTAGATCTTGAATATTTGAACCCTGCTTTTCTCATCAGGTTCCGGCACATATATTAACCTATCAAATCTTCCAGGACGAAGCACTGCTGGATCCACAATGTCAGGTCTGTTCGTGGCTGCTATCACAACTATATCTTCTAGGGCTACGATTCCATCCATTTCAGTTAAAAGCTGACTGATAACACGCTCTGTTACTCCACTATCGGCAAAACCTAAGCCTCTGCGAGGCACAAGCGAATCCATCTCGTCAAAGAATACCACAGAAGGAGCAGCCATTCTGGCTTTTCTGAAAACCTCCCTTATGGCTTTTTCAGACTCTCCAACCCATTTTGAAAATACTTCTGGTCCCTTAATCGTTATGAAGTTGGCTTCGCTTTCAGTTGCCACGGCTCTAGCCAAGAGAGTCTTACCGCAACCAGGAGGCCCATAAAGAAGTATTCCCTTAGGCGGCTTTATGCCGAGTCTCTTAAATATTTCTGGACTTTTGATGGGCCATTCCACTGCTTCTTTGAGCTCTTGCTTGACTTCTTCCAATCCGCCTATGTCATCCCAGTGGACTGTGGGCACTTCTATGTATACTTCACGCATGGCCGTTGGCGTCACCTCTTTGTAGGCGTTCATAAAGTCCTCCATCTTTACCTCCATTTTTTCCAGGACGCTTGGCGGTATGCGTTCTTCTTCAAGATTTATTTGTGGCAAATATCTGCGGAGGGCTTTCATGGCGGTTTCTCTGCATAGGGCTGCCACATCCGCACCAGTATACCCGTGGGTCATTTCAGACAATTTCTTAAGGTCAACATCTTCAGCTAAAGGCATTCCACGAGTATGAATTTGAAGTATTTCATGTCTTCCTTGCTTGTCTGGAACGCCTATCTCAATCTCTCTGTCAAATCTGCCGGGTCTGCGGAGGGCTGGGTCGAGGGCGCTGGGTCTGTTAGTGGCGCCTATTACTATGACGTTTCCTCTACCTGATAAACCGTCCATTAAGGCGAGGAGCTGAGCTACCACGCGTCTTTCAACTTCACCCGTAACCTCTTCTCGTTTGGGTGCTATTGCATCAAGTTCGTCAATGAATATTATGCTTGGAGCATTCTGTTGGGCTTGCTGAAAGATTTCTCTAAGCCGAGCCTCTGATTCCCCATAGAATTTGCTCATTATTTCAGGTCCGTTTATTGAGAAGAAGTTTGCTTCCGATTCGTTTGCCACAGCCCTAGCTAGTAGGGTTTTGCCACAACCGGGAGGTCCATGCAGAAGCACTCCCTTTGGAGGCTCTATGCCGAGCCTTTGGAATAGTTCTGGATGCCTTAGGGGAAGTTCAACCATTTCTCTTACTCTTTGAATTTCCTCGTGTAGCCCTCCAATGTCTTCATATGTTGTTCGTGGCAATCCTTTCCCTTCAGGCGTTGGCTCGTTCAAAATTGTTAGCCTTGTTTCTGCAGTAACTTTCACTATACCGTGAGGACGGGTTTTCGTTACAGTGAAAGGTATGGCGTGTCCAAGCATCATAACTAGGGTAGTGTCACCCTCAACCAACGTTCTTTCCATCAGACGATTTTTCACAAAATTTGTAAAATCTTCATCAACATTTAAGCGCATGTCTACTGGCGCGAAGGTTATGCTTAAAGCGCTTTTAACTTTGGCTGGTCTCACAACAACATATTCATTTATGGCCACTCCAGCATTTTTGCGTGTGAAACCATCTATTCGTATCATTTCCCTATTTTGGTCTTCACTATAGGCTGGCCATGCTATGGCTGAGGTTGCCCTTTTGCCGACTATTTCTACTACATCGCCCGCTGATATGCCCAGTTTCTGCATTGTTCTTTGATCTATGCGGGCTATTCCCCTTCCAACATCCCTTTGCCTTGCGTCACCAACACGTAATTGCGCTTCACTCAACTAGAGTCCTTCCTGTTATTGTTGTATAATACGTTTCGAAACAGAAGTTTCATTCCTATATAAATGTTTAAGACCATCGTTTAAGGTTATCTGCTTGTTCTATGCACCGAAACTGTCTGTATCTGGCTTATTTCACTTATCTCTTCCAATTTCTTCTCAAGTTCTTCAAGCACGCCAGTTTTGTCTTCTGGAAATTTTATGTGAGCTATTAAGGCTTTTAAGCCGAAGGCTATTGGTTCTTCGCCGAATCCGTAAATGGAAGCAAACTCCGGTAAAGATTGTTCAATTTTCTTTTTCAAATCGCTAAAGTCTGCTGTTACTTCCTTTGGAAATATTTTGTACGATAATATGACACTGCCCATTTTAAATCCTCACACTCATTTTATGGTCCGATAAAACCGCATTTTGGACACTTATAAGGACGGCCAAACTTTCTGCATTTTCCGCAACGCCTTATTAGGATTTCGCCGCAGTTTGGGCATAGGAATTTTGTGGCTTCCGCTCCTGGCGGAACTGGTTTACCACAACTTGTACACGTAACCAAAGTTAACGTTGCCGTTCTTTCAGCCATTATGATTCCTCGATGATGATTTTGTAAATGTAGGACTTCCTTATATTTTATCTGTTTTAAACCACAAAAAGTGAATGAGGTGAAGAGCATGATGTACTTTGTAATCATAGAAAAATTAACTCCAGAAGGGAAGAAAAACTTTAAGAGAGTCTTGGAATGGCAGAAAAGATTTGACGAATGGCTTACATCCCATGGTGCAACGTGGAAATCTGTGAAGCACTTTGCGACTTTGATAGGTGAGCCAGTATATGAAACTTGGCTTGAATATCCAAACTATTCAGCGTTAGATGAAGATGAACAGAAAGTCAAAGATTTCGTCCAAAACCCAGAATGGAAAGAGCTACTCTCCCAAATGGACACCTATTTTCAACGAGTAAACAGCAGACTCATGAAAGAAATTTAGTATCTTGGAGATGTTCTCAAAGCCTTAAGCAAGAGTATACTATGCTCTAAACTGCTCATATCTAGTTTCGCAAGTTTATTATTGCAGTTTCATGCCTATATTTCACGGGATTGTTTTGGGTGTAAACCTCCGCGACCTTGTTCCGAAAACGGCCGTTAGGCTTGAGGATTTAGGTGGAAAATCCATCGCCGTTGACGCCTACAATGCTTTATACCAGTTTTTAGCCATAATTCGTCAGCCAGACGGTACGCCATTAAAGGATGTTACTGGAAGAATTACAAGCCATTTAAGCGGCCTCCTCTACAGAACAAGCAACCTTGTGGAAATGGGCATAAAACCAATCTACGTTTTTGATGGAATACCCCCTGTGCTTAAGGAAGTAGAAATAAAGAGACGGATGAAAGCGAAAGAGGAAGCTACTCTAAAATACGAGCAAGCCTTGAGAGAGGGCAAAATTGAAGAAGCTCGCATGTATGCGCAAGCTACATCACGTTTAAAGGATTACATGGCAGAGGATAGCAAAAAACTCTTGGATTTAATGGGGATTCCATGGGTTCAGGCACCAAGCGAAGGGGAAGCGCAAGCAGCCCATCTAACGAAGCGCGGAGATGCAGATTACTGTGCAAGTCAAGATTATGACAGTTTGCTCTTTGGCGCTCCAAGATTAATAAGAAATGTAACAATTTCAGGACGGCGAAAGCTCCCTAGCAAAAATGTCTTCGTCGAGGTCATACCCGAAATTGTTGAGCTTGAAAATGTTCTAAGAGAATGTGGAATAACGTATGAGCAGTTAATTGACGTAGGCATACTGATTGGAACAGACTTCAATCCAGACGGCATAAAGGGTTTAGGACCGAAAACAGCCTTAAAACTAGTTAAGGAGCATGGAAATCTAGATAACGCCTTGCCATACCTGAAGAATGCGGAGTTTCCGGTTGAACACCAAAGAATTAGGGAGATATTCCTAAAACCAAAGGTAACAGACAATTATAAAATAGAATGGAAAGAGCCCGCCGTTGAAGGCGTAGTAGATTTCATTTGCAGAGAAAGAGATTTTTCAGAAGACCGAGTGAGAAAAGCCGTAGAGAAAATGCAGAAGGGAATAACTAAGCAGAAAGGAAAAACCACATTAGAAAAATGGTTTAGATGACGCACGCATGGTTGCAATAACACATTTCAAATAGAAATCTTTAACTTAAAATCTTGTTAATAAGAAAAGTCTTTCATAAAAGGTGAAAATTATGGAGAAGAATCAAGTTGTACTACCAGTAGACGAGTTGCCAACTAAATGGTATAACATTGTACCTGACTTACCCGAACCATTGCCTCCGCCAAAGGAACCGGAAACAGGCCCTTCACGTTTAGAATTTCTTGGAAAAACAATGGTATATGAATGCTTACGACAAGAGATGACAACTGAACGGTGGATTTCAATTCCAGAGGAAATAAGAGAATTATATGTTCAAGCTGGGCGTCCCCGTCCTCTTTATAGAGGGCGAAAATTGGAGAAGCATTTGGGACTGAAAAAAGTGAGACTGTACTATAAACGTGAAGACTTGTCGCCCACAGGGTCCCATAAAGTCAATACAGCACTGGCTCAAGCTTACTATGCAGCAAAAGAAGGAAAAACAGCCGTAGTAACCGAAACCGGGGCGGGTCAATGGGGAAGCGCTCTTTCGTACGCTGCCACAATTATGGGACTCGACTGTGTAGTTTTTTGGGTGCGAGCTGTATATAACTGGAAGACGGATCGACGCACATTAATGAAACTTATGGGAGCAGAAGTCTATGCTTCACCAAGTAAAGAAACAAATATTGGACAAACACTTTTAGCCAAAAATTCGAGCCATCAAGGATCATTAGGTATAGCAGTTTCAGAAGGCTTAGAATATGCAGAGACTCATGAAGGAAGTGTTTACTGTCTTGGTTCTGTTCTTAACCATGTCCTCATACATCAGTCGATCATTGGTTTAGAAGCTATAAAGCAGTTTGAACTCGTTAATGACTCTCCTGATTTGATTGTGGGGTGTTTAGGCGGTGGCTCAAATTTTGGCGGTATAGCCTTGCCTTTCGCTGGCGAGGCCCTACAAAGAAAACGTCAATGCGAGTTTTTGGCAGCTCAATCTGAAGCCGCACCTAATCTTGTCAAGGGTGAATACCGTTACGACTTTGGCGATGTCGCCGAACATACACCTCTGCTCAAAATGTATACGCTTGGGCATAAAACTGAAATGGTGCCCATAAAGGCTGACGGCTTGCGCTATCATGCAGCAGCTCCTCTGATTAGTGCTCTTAAACATCATAACCTTGTAAAAGCTGTAGCTTATCCAGCAAACGAAAAGGCAATCTTTGAAGCCGCAAGAATTTTCCTGCAAACTGAAGGGTGGCTTATAGCACCAGAATCCAGCTATGCAGTGCGAGCTGGAATAGATGAAGCATTGAAAGCTGAAAAAGCTGGCGAAGAAAAAGTCATATGTATGAACATAAGCGGACACGGCTTCTTAGACCTACAAGCATACAAAGAGAAACTTTCAATAGAATAGCTTTAAAATTTATGACCATAATGTCCAGTTAACGGGACGAATGCCACTCCGCAGATGTTTTCCTCTCTAATTTTTCCGTTAAGTTCTTTCGTAATTTTAATGAGACTTTGGAACAAGTGGACACTTCCAACAGGAATTAGCATGATCGCGTTAGGTTTTAACTGCTCGATTAATGGCTTTGGAATGTCGGGTGCTGCGGCTGTCACAAGAATTCTGTCGTAGGGAGCCTTTTCAGGATATCCCATGGAGCCGTCTGCACAGATTATGGTTACGCGGTCGCCATATCCAGTGTTCATGATGTTTTTTCTTGCAAATTCAGCCAAGCCTTGAACGATTTCTATAGTGTATACATGACCCCATTCGCTTCTAGGCGCGTCACGGGGTGCAATTATCTCCGCTATTGTGGCGGCGTGCCATCCTGAACCCGCTCCAACCTCTAACACTTTGTGGCCGACTTCCAATTGCAAGGCTTCATTCATTATTGAAACCATGTTTCGCCTAGCCCAGCACTAAGCAAGGCTATGTGGCGCCGAAACTGTCTGCCCGAAACCAATTGGAAGCGGCGTGTCTACAGCACTATAAGATTGCATGTTTTCTGGAAGAAACTTTGCACGTGATACAGATTGCATTGCTTTAATAACCAGTGGTGAGCGGAGAATGTCTTCCTTTATTAGATTTTCGATGAGTCTTTCCCAATCCTTTTTCTCCAAATTATGGCACCAAATGAAATAATTGCAGAATAAGCTTTTAACGTATTTGCATTTTAAAAGGTATGCGAAATAAAAACGGCTATTTTACAGTGACAGACTTCGCTAGATTTCTTGGAGTATCTGGGTTGTGTCCTCTTTCAACAGCCATGTAATATGCTAGAAGCTGGAACGGAATAACAAAGGGTATGGGCGAAAGAACCTCTGGAATTCCCTTGGGAACCTCAACGTAGTCATCAGCTAAATTCTTGATTTCTTCGTCGCCTTCCTCTATAACCGCAATTATGGACGCTCCTCTGGCCTTCATCTCCATTATGTTGCCAATCACTGTCTTGCGAGTTTCATCCCTTGGGCAAATAAAAACAACAGGAAAACCTGATTCCACTAGGCTTATGGGTCCATGTTTGCTTTCTCCCGCCGGAAAGGCGATGGCTGGCACATAAGCAATTTCCATAAGTTTAAGCCTACCTTCATAGGCTGTGGCTGTGCTTATTCCACGCCCCAAGAAAAAGAATATTTTAGCGTCCTTGTATTTTCTAGCAATCTGCTTCACTTTTTCCTCTTGTGTTTTAATTATTACTTCAACTGTATCTGGCAGCTTCTCCAATTTCTCAGCTAAAAAGTCCATCTCGTCTTGCGAAACCTTACCCCTTTTCTTCGCGAGCCTTAAGGCAAGTTGAGCCAATACCGAAAGCTGAGCAGTAAAAGTCTTTGTCGCCGCCACTCCTATCTCTGGACCAGACTGCTGACCAATATAAACCCGCGAAACCCGCGTTAATGTTGAGCCAATGGCATTGGTTAATCCAAGTATTGTTGCAGCTCTTTGAGCCGCACAGTTTACCGCTGCTAAAGTGTCTGCCGTCTCGCCAGATTGACTTACCGCCAAAATTGTGCTATCAATGTTTACAGATTTCCCATGCTGTTCAACAAACTCTGAAGCTATAACGGGATAAGTTGCCAAAAAAGCAAGTTTAGAAAACATGTAAGAAGCAGCCAAACAAGCATGATAAGATGTGCCACAAGCTACTAAGAAAACCTCACGGGCACGATCAGGGAAAGTAGCCATCAAATCAAGATAATGCTCCTGTAATCTAAGCGTGTTCCGAAGACAAACGGGCTGCTCATGAATTTCCTTCAACATAAAATGTGGATAACCCTGCTTAACAGCCATTTCAGGCGTCCAATCAATAAGCTTCGGCTCCCGAGTCACAAGGCTCGAATCAACAATTTTTTTAATTTCAAAACCGTTTAGCGAAAGTATAACGAGTTCTCCATCGTTAACTATGACTGCTTTGTTAGTTAGAGGTAAAAATGCGGGGATGTCAGAAGCACAATAAATTGCGTTTTCATTTACTCCTATAACTAAAGGGCTTTCATTTCTAGCACATACTATTTTGTCTGGCTCTCTTGTTGAGATTACAGCAATCGCATATGAACCATCAAGCTTTCTTGCAGTTTCAAGAACAGCATCGGCAAGGCTTAAAGAAGGATTAGTCTTCAAATTTTCTTCAATAAGATGGGCTATTACTTCTGTATCAGTTTTGGATTTGAAAACATGACCTCGGTTTTCCAGCTCCAGCCTCAACTCAGCAAAATTCTCTATGATGCCATTGTGGACGACGGCTAATTGCCCGGTACAATCAACATGAGGATGCGCATTAACCTGCAAAGGTGCACCATGCGTAGCCCATCTTGTATGTCCAATACCGAGGTTTCCAGGCAAATCATCCAAGTTGTGAATTTTGTGAACTTCGTCTATTTTCCCCTGATCCTTCTTTATGCAAAGTTTACCATTGTATAAGGTTGCTTCTCCAACAGAGTCGTAGCCACGATATTCAAGTCTTTTCAAAGCCGCATGAATCACGGGAGCAGCATTTCCATCTTTTAAAATGCTACCAAAGATGCCGCACATTTTTAAGCCTCAATGCCTATTTTGACTTCTGCAAGCTCTATTCATGCCTATTTGACTGTATTAAGCTTTTTTAGGAGAAAAATTTGAATTCTAAAAAATTTTTAAGAATATTCCTACATTGAAATGCAAAACTTAACCCAGAAGTTGTTTCTGTTTTAATGAAAGCATTAATAAAATTTTAATAATGGATTAGGCTCTATCACTGTGAAAAGCCATGAATAAGAAAATGCTGCTTCACGAAGAAAACAAAAAACAAAAAGTAAAGGAAATTGTAATCATCGAAGATCCGCAAAAGCTAAAGATGATTTTGAACAAGCTTAGCTGGAAAATTCTAGTTATGCTTTCTGAAAAAGAAATGTATCCGATGGAAATAGCTAAGAAATTGGGCGTTCACGAACAGAAAGTCTATTATCATATAAAGAAGCTGGCGAAGGCAGGAGCTATAACTGTTGCGAGAGAGGAAGAAAAGAAAGGAGCAATTGCAAAATATTATAGGGCGTTTTCGTCAGCGTTTGGAATAGAGCTTCCAAAAGAGTATAAGATAATAGAAAGGCTTTCGCTTATAGGTGTAGATGAAAAAATTCAAAAATTTTTCAAAGAATTCAGAAGCGGAGACGGCATATTCGAAGGTAAAATAGTCGTTGGCAGTCCCACACCCCACGGACCCTTCAAAACAAGTGCAAGAGATGGGCATTATGCCTCCCATCTAACATTCTTTTTGGGACAATTCACCAAAATACCTGAAGAATTTGCGATAAAGCTTGACGTAGACGTGAAAGCTGAGAAAGAAGAGAAGAATAATTTAATCCTTGTAGGTGGACCTGGAACTAACTTGCTTACACAGGAATTGAATGAGTATTTGCCGATAAGGTTTAACATGCAGCCTTCAGAGCAGGGCTTCTTATTCGGCGGTTTAGTTTCCAGAAAAACCTCCAATGTTTATACTGCGGACGCTGCTGGGTTAATAGCCAAAATCGTGAACCCATGGGACAATACTAAGCGTATTATTGTTTTAGCTGGAAACAAAGCAGTAGGCACTAAGGCTTGCGTCTTAGCCTTAACAAACTTTTGGAAGAAAACCTTGAAAGGTTATGATGACGAGGATACATTTGCAAAGGTTATACAAGGATTCGACTTGGACGGCGACGGTAAAGTTGATTCAATAGAAGTTCTCGAATAATTTTCATGGTGAAAAAATTTGGTAAAGATTCGAATAGCTACTTTGCAAGACTTGCCTAGTATAATAGAATTGGAAAAAAGAAATGGCGAACCCGCTGCAAACGAGGATTTACACACTTTATTCAAAGTTGATAATCCCAATGAAAAATATAGGTTTTTTGTTGTAGAAGACGACGGCAAAATCGTTGGATATTCACGTATGCACTTCTACAGATGGAATAACAGCGCTTACATCATATCACTTTTAGTTGACGCTGAGGACAGACGCAGGGGTATAGGAACACGCTTACTGAAGACTATGGAGGATTTTGCAAGAGAAAACAAATCTAGAGTCCTAATGTTTGACGCATCGCCTGATAATGCTCCAGCATTACAATTATACTTCAAAAATGGTTACAGAATTTGCGGATACAACGACAAAATTTATCGGAATGGGAAAATAGCTCTTTACCTCTCTAAAGAATTATAACAATTATACAAAAACTGGCTTTACAATAGCTAGAGATGCGCATTATGGAAATGACTGAAATCATTCTTGCCTATGGACACAAGAATATCCAAGCCGCACATAAGTCAACATTGGGAATCACAAAAGAAGCCAAATTGTCAAGGAAGGGTGACTGCATTATTGCGGTTTCTGCGGACAAGGCTGTGGCAGATTTAAGCCACGAACTTAAGAAGAATTTGCGTAAGGAAAACGCTAAAATAACCATGTTAATCGAGGCTGAAGGCGCCGTGGAAGTGGTGAATGCTTTTGGAAGCCCACGGTTGATTTTGACGCATTCTACAGATATGGTTGTTAGAAAGAGCAATTACGTCTGTAGCCGAACGGTGGCAATTCAGGCAGATAAAGCTGCATGCGACTTGTCAAGAAAACTTGTAGAAAAACTGAAAAATCCACAACAAAAAGTGAAAATCAGCCTAATAATGAAAGTTTAATGAATTTTTGCGTCTAAAACGGCTTGCCACTCGAAAGGAGCTGTGGCACGAACAGGTCTAGAAAAAAGAATTTTTTCCACTTTTTTTCCAACCCTTTCCACAGCCTCTGTAAAACGGAGCGTCACATTTTCTAATGAATCAGAGGCACTGAAGAAGCTGTAAAAATGCACAGTGCCGCCTGTCGGTTTAAGTGCCTTACATGCAGCATCTACAAATTCTATGGCTTTCTCCGGCAAATTCATAATCACACGATCCGCAACTCCCACAAGCCTATCTTTAACAACTTGTTTTGCATCTCCCAGAATTGGATAAACTTTGTTTTCAACTCTGTTAAGCCTAATGTTTCTTTCTAAGAATTCAATTGCATGCGGATTCGCATCTACAGCGTAAACTTCAACGTTTTCATGAGTTTTTGCTGTTAGTATGGCAAAAGGCCCAACACCAGCAAACAGGTCTACAACTGTTTCATCTTCTTTGACAAGGGAGGCAACTCTGTTGTGCTCATATGATAAGCGTGGAGAAAAATAGACTTTAGCAAGGTCTACAAAATACTGACAGCCATACTCCTTATGAAGTGTTTCGGTTTTTAGTTCCCCAGCGATTACGTTGAATTCTCTCAGCCGATAAGTTCCGCTAACAGCACTGGCCTTGGCAAGAACTGTCCGCATATTGTCATGTGTTTTCAGAATTGTTTCACCAATTATGCTTTTATAAGCGTCAAGCTCCGGCGGAATTTCAATTATGGCTATATCGCCGACGAAGTCCATCGCCTTTGGCAGACTAACCAACAGATGCGGAGGGAATGTGTCCTCAAGCAACTCGACATAAGTTGTTACACGTTTCTTTCTCTCATGGAAAATGTAAGTTGAAACTTCGCAATTTGGCACCTGTTCTTTAAGTGTTTTCAATTCGGTTTCTGATGGCTGACGGATAATAGGAATGTAAAGGAAGCCTTTGTTTCTTTGAATTTCTAATTCTCGGTTGAGGATTCCCATTTTGTTGGCTAGAGTAATGGTTTTTTCGCCATAAACCTTGAGAACTTTTACATCTATGGATTTTTTGGGCATTAAACCACTAGGATTAGTTTTCTTTCAACGCCGTTATTAAAGTATAAAATAAGGTTAATTCGTTGTTGCCTATGGCATATAGCTCCCTTTCATTCATGGTGGCTCCTAGTATAATTTTGTGAAGAGCCTTGGGCTTAACATTAAAATATTTTCCCTTATCCTCCATTAACGCAAGGTAAGATTTTCTGTAAGGAATAACTTTTGTTTTGGAAATGTAAAATCCGCAATGTTCTAGAAGTCGTTTCATTTCTGAGGGTTTGTAATATCTTGCATGTGCTTGAGAAAGTGTTTTCTCTAGTTTGTCAAGAAAACCTTGGTTGTCTAATTCATGTGGTGTTACATCGCCATAAACAAAAGTACCTTTTTCTTTTAATGCTCTTGAAAATTCGGTTAGGCTTCTTTCAGGTAACTCGAAGTAGTGCATTGCGCTGATGCAGACTATTGCATCAAAAACCCTATTTGTGAAGGGTAAGTGTTCGGCGTCTCCTAAAACCAAATCGAAATTTTGCTTATGAAGCGACAGTTTTTCTTTTGCAAGTTTAAGCATTTCCTTGGACAGTTCGAGTCCAACAAACCAAGGCTTAACTTTTTCCAATAAAGAAAAACCGATTCTGCCGCTTCCGACGCCCACTTCTAATACTGTTTTGTTTCTCAAACTTGCCAATGCATCAAATATTCCATTACTCACATCAGCCCCAAAGCCTTGCTTAGATTTCCATGTCCTAATCTTCTGCCGGTCATAATCCCTAGCTCTCTCCGAATAATATTTTTGAACAATTTTCTTGCGAGCTACATCTTCCAATTTATTTCTACTCAATTTTTTGTTTAAGTGACGTTAGCCTTTGTAATTTCTTTTACTTTTTCTCTGACTTTTTCGAAAAGGTTTTTGCTTATTATGCCTTTTTCTAAGGATTTTTCGAGTTTTTCCATGTCTAAGACTTTAAGGGTGCTGTCTGGCTGGACACAGACATCCACTTCTAAATCCACGTAACGTATTGCTTTTGGATAAACTTCAGCTGGCGTGTTTAGGTTTATGTATGTTCCTTTCCAATCTCCGCCGCTTGAGAAGTATTTCGTCGTTATGTACCATCCGCCTATTTTTGTTTCGCTTACTGCTCTGTCTCCTGCTTCTTTCTTGACACCCAATCCATCGTATAAGCCGTTGCTTCGCACAATTCTGCCATATTTGATTTTTCTGTTATCCAAGCTTTCTATCGTCGCTTGCCCTAGATAAAAAACAATTCCACTGAGCTTAACATGCTCAACATCCACCAACCCGCCTTCTTCTGGAAACTCGTACAGAATCTGCTCTTTGAAGGATTTCTCGACCTCCTCTTTGTTTTGCCCTTTTTCCAAAAGGTCTTCAGCCATCTCCAAAGCCGCTGAAACTTCGCCGCCACAACTCTTATAAAAATGATGCCCATCTAAAGTCGGGGCAACAAAAGCCCCTAACTTATCCATATTCCTTTTAGAAAACCAAGGAAATTCCACGTCCATAAAATGTGATCCTTCGATTAACAGTGTTGAGGCTTCTGCATAAATCACTTTTTCATTTAGGATTTTGACCTTCGCGACAAGCTTTGCTATCTCATTTTCTAATGTCTCCCTTAACTGGTTTGCTGAAGATTCACGCCAGATAATCCCCCACCCGTCGGGTGCAAGCGTTTTCCCTAAAGCGTAGAGTTCTGCTCGTTTATTTAAATCACGAATTTTCAAGCTAACGCCGACTTTACTGTTTTGTACTAGAATAGCGTAAGTTCCAACAATCTTCAAATTCATAGTTAAAACAGGCTGTTTTGCGCCAATTCTCTTTCTTTCAACCTGAACCAGCAGCGGCTTATCCTCTGCGATTACAAACTTAGGTTTGGGAAGTCTCCCTATAACATCATTGCCTATATCAACATAAAGCGTTTCTTCGTCTAATTCTGTCATTTTTCCCTTGTATATCCCGTCAACGCTAACGCGCCACTTTCGAGTTAGGACATCATCAAATGTTGAATGCAAAATAGACTGAAAAGCGTTTACTGCTTCAGATGTTCCTAGAACCCTTATTCCTTGCAAATCATATCTATCTTTTATTTTGACGTCTGGCGGTGCAGAATTATCTATAAGCCCAAAGCGTTTCTTTATGGTTAAAGAAGGGCAGACTATTTCAAAGCCATTGTCCAAAAGCAATTTTGTCAAGGCTGTGGTGTAAATTCCCCTAACTTTCGCCTTCATCAAGGCTTCCATCGCCCTTATAGTCAGCCAACTTTCTCAATTTTGTAAAGTCCATCTACCTTTTTAACACTAAGTCTAGCGTTCAATATTTTTTCGGCAAGCCAAATGTTTGTCTCTAAGTGTTCTGAAATTGTCCGTGTAAGGTAGAGAGACTTACTCTTTGCCAACGCCACATAAGGAACTAGCATGTCAGCTAGATGCACATCGACAGTGGGTTTGGCGGAAATTTCCGCATATAGTTTTTCAGCAGCTTCCATTCCAACAGTTTCGCTTGTTTTTCTCAGTTCGCCGATTGCATCTGCTCCTAAAACTGCGCCTGTGTCTGTTTCAGCCCACAAAACAAGGGAACTCCCCTTCTGCAATGGGTTTGATTTATCATTAACTATTTGAATATCAACCGTGAAGCCTTTTTCCTTTAGATAGTCGTTTGCAGCTTTTGCTTGGCGTTCAGCAACCTTTCTCTCAGCGAGAAATGTGCACACTGAAACGCCTTTTACGGCTTGTGTTTTCCCGAAATTTTCTAAATGCAAGGGCTTTAAAGATTTGCATGGTTCCGTGATTATTGTTATTTCTCCCATGCCTTTAGGATAATAACCATACCTATGAACTGTTAAGGACGTACTTATTCCCATACGGTTCAGTGTTGGCAAAAGCACAAAGCGCAAGTAATTGATGGTGGGAGAATTCTGAACATCTGTTCCACCTTTTGAAACATGCAAATGCACAGTATTTTCTGCAAAGGTGCATATAGGCAGCACAGTCATCAGAAGCATCGGAATGCTTCCAGCAGTGCCAATCTTCGCCTCAACCTTGCCCCCTTTCACCTTTTTAGGCATAAACCAAAACTCACGGGAGTTAAGTTCTGCCCCCTTCAACTCGGCATCACAGAGTCTTGCTGCTGTTAAGACTGCTTCTAAATGTTGAGGCCTCAAACCTGGTTGCGGTCGGTTCTGTCTAATGTTGTAAATATGCAACGTCTGCTCTAGTATAGCGGCTAAAGCAACAGACAGTCTGAGGATTGTGCCACTGCCACTTTTCTGGCTTCCATCAATCTCAATCAAATATGGTTGGACTCCCTTAGCGCCCGCAGTTTCCCAGCTTTGTTTCCAGTTTACTGAAAGAGTAACAAACAATTAATAAATACGTTAAGTATTAAGGATTTGGAAGGAAGAAGGCATATGAGCGAAGAAAAGGAGAATCTTGAAAGGCTTGTGCAAAGGATTGATGAGCTTCTCGTGGTTTTAAACCGAGTTGCAGAGGACCTCCGACAAATTTCAATATCTCTAAAATCTATAGCTGTTTCACAGTTGCCTCAGCCATTAGCTGTCCCTCCAACACCCGCACCTGTTATACCTGAAGCCCCTGAAAGGATGCGATCAATAGAGGACATCAAAATGATGTTTCCAGAGGATTTAGAGAACCTTCTAAGTTTTGAGGAAAAGGAAGACTACATAATTGTAAAGCCACGTCAATTTCTGGGTTCCGAAAACTTTGCAAAAATAGCTTCTGTAGTGCGCGGAATAGGTGGAGACTACGTAAGTGCTGGAAAGGCATCACATTTCAGAGTCCCTAGAAAAAAAACTTAGCATCAAAAACGGTATCTATATCTTATTTCAAAATCTCTAAACTCGCCTGTGTAACTCTCCCATATAACATCTACATGCGCAACTTTTGCCCCTGGCGGTCCCTTTTTGCAAAACTCTACGAGCTCTTTTACATTTTCTTCTTCGCCTTCGAAGATGGCTTCGACCCTGCCATCTGGTAAATTGCGAACCCACCCGTTTACACTAAGCTTTTTTGCCTCATGCTTCGTTTCTGATCTAAAGAAAACGCCTTGAACCCAGCCACTTATGAATACACGGGCTCTAACCAACACGAGATTCACCGCTTGCGCTGATGTTTCTAAAATTTTTATAGGTTTTAGGTTTATCAGTTTTCACTTTCACTCACCTCTCTCCGCAGTTTGGACATGTCGCTTCGACGCTTGTTTTAAAAGTGCTTGCGTAGTGCTGGTTTTTGGTGGATTGTATATTGGAGAACGCTAATGGAAAGTTATTGATTTATGCCTCAAGCTTCACATCCCATGGAAAGAGACTTAAATCTGTGAGTTTGGCAGCAGAGAAGATGGCGAAGTTGTTAAAGTTAAATTTTAAAGTCATCATGTTTACGCAAAAAATCATGCCGATATACGTTTATTACAAAAACGGCGATGAAGAACCCATCCCAATCTATTGTGATAAGGACGGAAAAACCGACATGAAAGAGATTTATGCTGCTTTAAGAAATATGATGTTTGTTTTGTCCTTCCATCCGAAACATTCAGCTTTAAAGCAGATCAGAAAAGAGGTTATGCGGTTTTCTTAAATTTTATTATCTGATTTTCAAGGGTTATCTCATAGATTTGGTTCACATCAAAGTCTATGCCTAAACTCTCATACTCCTGTTCCGTTAAAAACAAGATTATTTTTGGAATTGCAAACTCTGCCCTCGCTGGAAACATTGGCAACTGTTGCTGCAAAGCCTGAAGAACATCCTGCACCATCTTCGCTTCTTCAGTCTGTGGCCTGACAACAAAGCGTGGAATTTGCCTATCCTCGATTAGCTCTATACGTTTTCCCAAATTGCCGTCCAAGTCCCTGATGGACTCAATTTTATTTACTCTAACCTTAGTTTTACTATATTTCATTTCCATAACCTTTTACACTCCTAAACCCAAATGTTAATGTAGGCATGATTGAAATGAATGAAAGTGAAATAAAAAGTTTCTCAACATCAAAAGGCATCTCCTCATGCTATAATAATTATCTTATAGAAGTTTTCTACATAAAGATATTATAGAAAATAGAGTTATTTAGTATTTAGGTGTACACGCGCTTACACGAAAATTGTTAGAGATAATTGTAAAAAACAGAAAGGGGGAGGAGAAATGAGTGAAATTCCTAGCTGTTACGAAGGAATACCTCATAAGGAACGACAAATTTCGAATAACTTGACAATTTTAGCAATAGGAGCACATCCAGATGACATCGAAATTGGATGTGGAGGAATGCTAAGAACCCTTGCAAATTTAGGGTATAAGGTTTATGGAGTTGTTTTGACTGACGGAGAAAGAGGTGGAGATGGAGAAATAAGATTAAAGGAAGCATCTGCTTCAGCGAGAATCTTAGGTTTAGAAAAAGTATTTTTTGAGCACATGAAAGATGGAAAACTTTCTTTCGACATTGACACGGTTACCATTCTAGACGGATACATTGACAAGCTTAAACCACAAAAAGTCTTTACACATAGTGGAAATGACCGCCATCAAGATCATGTAAATTGTTCTGACGCAACAATCGCTGCTGCAAGAAGAGGAGTTAACGACATTTTGATGTACGAAGTTTATGGTCCCACAAAACCCTCGTTCATACCACATTACATAATGGATGTCTCTGAAACAATGGAATGCAAACTGAAGGCGTTAAGAAAGCATCAGTCCCAAATTCAAAAAGGAACCTTAAATCTTGAAGGTTTAAAGGAACATGCTGGCTCTCTAGGAAAAGAGTATGGATGCCGATACGCAGAAGCCTTCGAAGTAAATCACATGCTGTTTAATCTTGAGAGACTTCAATTGGAATTTATCAACAGAAATAGTATTAGCGGTCTTTAACAAGGAGACAGGCAAATCTTATGAGGAATCATAAAGGCGTCAGAATATCGGAAACACTTCAAGAGCTGGTGAACAGTGTTCACAACAATTACAATTCTGAGAGTATAACAGAGAAGATTCTGGAAAATCGAATAAAAATCATCGACAATGCAAAAAAATTCCATGAAGATGCAGGCACACTAACATATCCATTAAACGAAGAGATTGAACGCCTAGAAAAAACAGAAAACCATTTTTTCATTCTGAGTTCTCATCAACCAAACCTTATGCCCTATTCAGGAGTCATCAGAAAGTTAACTTTATTGGAGGCAGTCAAAAGAAGGCTAGAAGCTCTTTACTCGATTCCTGCAATCAGTCTACACCTAATTTCAGACGAAAGTTTCCCAGATAGATGGATAAAGACTGCTCAGCTTCCTGACGTAACGACCAAGGAAGGACGATTAGATATAAGTAATTCAGAAATAAAAAAGAAGCCTCACAACCGATTGACTGGGTATGGAAACTATCCAATAAGAACAAGCGCCATACCAAAACCATCTACAACGATTTTATCGATGTGGAAAGAAAAAATAGAATATTGGCTTGAAAGATCTCTTAAACCAGCAAAAAGGCTCGCTCGCAAAGCTGGCTATGAAATTCCGAATCAGCAGATAGAAAATTTACTTCAGAACAGAAGAGATTTCATAAAAATATTGGATGAATCATATGAACGGGCAAGGAATTACGCCGACCTTAACAGTTTCATGCTATCAAAAATCGTGAACGGTCAATGGGGCTGCTGTACTCTTTTTGCCCGCTATTCTGACATAGTACATATCTTTAGAGATGAAATCTTGTTTTTACTGTCAAATTATGAACGCTATTTCAACGCTATAAGCGAAGCAAAGGCAAAAGTCAAGGGAGAGAAGATAACCCACCGGTTGATGCCTTTCTGGTATCACTGCAATTGTGGAGGGATGGTGAATCTAGCTACCCAAGACAGTGAACCCATTAACTTTTTCGAAGGAAAATGTACCAATTGTGACAGGTCTTATGAGTTTAACATCTCGCAAATAAATTCAGAAAACAGCAACTTCTTCAATCGTGTTTCCTTAAGGGCCATCCCATACTTGCTAGTTAGGGCAAAAAGCCTGAAATTAGATCTTTTTGTAGGCGGAAGGGGAGGATTAGAAGCCTATTACCCTGAGGCAAAAATTGTGGCTGACAAACTGGGGATAGACTGGCCTATAATTGGAATTTGGAATCCTCACGACCGTTATGCTGGAATAACGCAGCTATTCGCTTTCTTAAGTCTTAAAAATAATCCTACTCCAAAACTTAGCAAGAGGGCTTTGGAAGTCTTCAATGGCAAATATTCCATCGCTGACTATGCCTTGAATGTTGGATTGAGGGAAACAAGTCAACAATGGCTTAATTATCTGCTTCGTGAAGAATCAGACTTAACATCAGATATGTATATGCGCTCTGTTTTTGATGGGAGATTAGCAGAAGATTTCCTCGATTTCACTAAGGGTAGAGAATACCTGAATTGTATATGCCCAAATAAAAGTGGGGTGATAACTAGTGCCGAAAAGTACTTGGCTCATTGAAGACGCTATGTCTTCCAAACAATATTACGAAGACAAACTGAAAAAATACACTCAACATCATGAAATTTCAGGCTACGGTAGCAAAGAGTCACAAACTATCAGATTCAAAGTTGTGACAGAAATAGGAGATTTAAGAAACAAGTCAATATGCGATGTTGGTTGCGGCATTGGAAAACTCGTTGACTATTTAGAACAAAGAAAGTTTAAAATGAAATATACAGGGTATGATATTTCTGAAAAAATCATCGAAAAAGCACGAGAACTGCATCCAAATTATCATTTCGAAGTTAGAAATATCTTAGAGGATATGCCAAGTCAAAGATTCGACTACGTATTCTCCATAGGGCTAAACTTTAAGATAAGAGACAATGTTGAGTTCATGAAGAACTTGATTGCAAAAATGGTCAAAATGGCAAAAATAGGAGTTGCAGTGAGTGTGCTTAGCTGCCATGTTGATCCTGAATACATCAATGTAAATGATTTTTACTATGATCCTAAACTTTTCTTGGATTGGTGTCTACGTGAAGTATCCAGACGATGCATATTGCGACACGATTATCTTCCACATGACTTCACACTTTACATTTACAAGAAGGCGTTTGAAAAAAGGAAGTGATGACATGGGCTTTGGAAGCTTCGATAATATACTCATGTTCGGATTAGGCACTTTGATAGACTTATGCACATTAGCATACTATGTACTCGGATTTAAGAGTTTTAAATTGTTCATAAAGAAGTCAATAATCGATAATACCGTACCTCAAAGAGGTAAAAACTACAAATGCTCATTGAATATGCTGGAAGGTAAAACAACGTCGCAATGTCAAATACATGAGCGAAACTCAAGAAAAAAATTGCACAGCATGTTTTCATATTTATCAAATAAATATGATATTGAGCATAGGGGTTGGAGACGGAATTTAGCTGCGGTATTGTCAGCATTATTTGAATTTCCAGAATATGTGCACGCACGATTTAACGAAACAGATAACAATAAAACGGGAAACGAAAAAAGAAATTACGAAAATTCAAATTTGGACGTAACTGTGATTGTCCCAGCGTACAATGAAGAGAAAGGGATAGAACAAATCCTTGAATCCATTTTTAACCAGACGCAACCACCTAAAAAAGTCGTAGTTATCGACGATTGTTCCACAGATAATACGTCTAACATCTGTAGAGAATTGAAAAAGAAATACGAGAATCTTGTTTACATCAGACAAGTTAGAAGACGTGGAAAAGCCCACAACCTCAATGCTGCAACGCAGTTAATTCTTGAAGAAAAAGAACTTTATAACCCGCTTACTTTGGTCATCGACGCAAGTGGCTTCTTAGAGAAAGATTTCATAGAAAAAATCAAGAGTTCATTTATTAAAGAAGATGTTGCAGCTGCAAGCGCTTCAGCAGCAGTTATTAAGCCAGAAAGTTTCAAAGGCAAACTCATCTTCGAAAAATATGAACTCATGTTTAAGATTTACAAATTCAGGAAAGTTGCACAAAACTATAGAAACACCGTCTCTCCAGTGTGTGGTGGTTGCGTAGCATATCGAACCGAAATTCTAAAAGATAGCCCAATCCCGGAAAGAACCCACACTGAAGACACGGATCACACGTGGGTTTTACTCGAAAAAAAATACAGATTGGTACACAATCCCAAGGCTATAAAACATTGCCTGGAGGCAAAGACGTTTAGCGGATTTTTCAGACAGTGGTACAGATGGTATGCTGGAACTTTTCAGTGTTTATATGCGCATGGAAAATATCTTTTGAAAGCCAAAAAGTTACTTTTTTCAACAATATTACCAGGATTCATTGATGGTTTCGCTTACGCTAGCTTCCTTTTCATAGCCATACCTTTATACTTCCTAGACCCTGTTCTGCTTCTCAAGGCTTTGCTCTGGGATCTGGGCATAACAGGATTGATAATGGCAATTATAAAACGTTACGAATTAAAGAGCTTAAAATACTTACCAATGGTTTGGTTAATGAAATTTCCATTGATTGTAACGTGGTTAATTGCTGGTTTGAGAACAACATGGCAATATTTGAGGCATAAACAATACTTGTGGAGATTTCGCTCACGTGCTTGGAAGCGCCCAGACGCAAGTGCTGCAGACCAGCGAAAGATAGATGCCTACGAACTTGCGCTCAGTTTGAAGGATATGCGAGAAGAAATTAGGATGTTAGAAAATGAGAGAACAGAGCTTCTAGTTGAGAAGGATCTACTTTCAAAAATGCATAAGGAAAATTAAAAGTAAAATCTTAATCAGCTGATAACGACTATTTTAAGATTCGAAAGCGTTAATGGCGCCTTTAAGTGCCTCCACCTCTTTCCGAAGCATCTCTACTTCGTCTCGTAACTTGTTCGCCGTTTCCTCCCCCTTCGTTTTAAGAACTTCTATCTCCTCAAAAAGATTCGCCTTCTCTTTTCCTAGTTTCTCAATTTCCTCACGCAATTCTCTGAGAGTTTTCACAAAATCTTCAATGTTTTTCAATTTGCGCGAGCCCTCTGGTAGGCTTTTTTGTTTGTTCATACGGCATCAGCTTTTATTCGATTAAATTATTATTGTCTCTCTATATAAACCGTGTATGAGTAAACAAATGTTCACATTTTCCATATTATTCACTCTAATACAGAACATGGCTAATCTAGTTAAAGTTGCGTTCAATGTCGGCTAACTTAAATTTGAAGTTGCTTGACAAATTTGACATATTTTAGTCCACATAATCCTTGAATTCTTTTCCCCGTGTCTATGAAGCCCATGTGGACCCAAAAACCGTAAGCTTTCCATGGTTTTCCTTCCTTGTTTATTGAGGTGCCAGCCACTAAACATTTTATTCCTTTATCTTTGGCAATTCTTTCCATATGTTGTATAAGAGCTCTACCTATTTCTTGACCTTGATACTCTTTCATTACATCAATTTCCTCTATTTCCATAAAGTTATTCTTGCAACGGTAATACGCAAATCCTACCGGAATTATTCCTTCCTCCGCTACAATAACACAAGGATCTGAACGGTTAAGTTCCTCTGCAAGTTCCTCCAAGAATTTTGGAGACATTCCTTCGGGTGGAACGAAACCTCTAACTTCATCCTCTGATGCAGATTCCCTCATAATTTTAATAATTACTTTAAAGTCCTTTGAACAAGCTTTTCTAATGCTTAACATCATGTCAACAACGTATGCATTTCAATTACAAGGCTATTCCATTTCGATAGTTGCTGGCGGTTTTGGAGTAACATCATAGTAGATTGTTGACACGTTTGGACATTTTTTGATTATTTCCTCTGCAACTTTGTTCAGTGTTGTCCATGGTATTTCCGAAACTTTTGCTGTCAAGAAATCTTTTGTTTGCACAGACCTTACACCTATAACATAGGGTTTTTTCTCTATCAAGTCCTTAACAGCATAGAAGACTCTTGCGACTGTTGGCTTTTCAGTAACTATTTTTGTCTGAAGAGAAACCATATTTTGAATAGTCGTTTGATGGACTTCCCCATTTATAGTTTGAACTTTTATACCCACTATTTCACCGTAGCGCCTTTTCCCAGCCTCCACTCCTGTAGCCTTGTCTCTGAAGATTTTTACGTTGACGTTCCTTGACGGTATGTTAAGAAGACGTGCCACAGTTTCTTGGATGTGGCGTATTCCAGATTGCCCTTCAGCTTCTTCATCCTCTATTATTATGGCGAAATATTGACTAGGCTTATGTTGGGCAAGCTCGCGTTCAACGATATGTGTAGCCTTCTTTAACGCTTCCAGCTTGTTAGAACGAATTTCTCCAACCACACGAACTGACAATCCGGGTCCGGGAAACGGTTGCCGCTCTGAGATTTCACTTGGTAGTTCAAGGTATCTCGCTACCATTCTAACCTGCTCCTTAAATAAGGTCACAAGAGGTTCTACAACCTTGAAGCCGTATCGTTCCATGGGGTTTATGCCCATTTGCTCCAAAACATTATGTTGTGTTTTCACACCGCCCACAGTTTCCAAAACGTCTGCGCGGATTGTGCCTTGCACAAGGATTTTACAGTCTTCTTTTTTTGCTGTTTCGCCTAAGACTTTATAAAAAGTTTCACGGAACACTTTGCGTTTTTCTTCAGCGTCCCTTAAGCCTTTCATGGCGTGCAAGAAGCGTTCACGAACGTCGACTACTTTTGCGGGAATGCTTAAGGGTGGTTTAGAAAGGATTTCAGCTACGCGTTCTGGTTCACCTTCTCGCATGAAAGCGTCATCCAGCATTACGCAAACAAGGTTTTCACCTATGGCTCTATGCGTTAGCACCGCACATGTTGTGCTGTCAACACCGCCAGAGACAGCAACTAACGCCCTTTCAGTCTGAATGCTTTTCCTAGTTTCTTCAATTTCGGCTTCGACAAAAATTTTCGGATCAAACGTTTCCAATGTGGTCACTATTCCCTCTGAACTATTAATTGATTTGCTGTTTCACAATTTATGTATTTACTGCCTTTCATTTAGCTTATAGGCTATTTAGATTAAACAATAGCAATTTTAGCCAAAGTTTCAGTTTCTATAATTTACAACATTTTCATTAAACAATAAAACCACCTAAGATAGAACGGTGAATTTCCAAATTATCTTTTAAAAATTGAGTGGCTTTACAGAAGAAAGAAGCACTAACAAAGGATATCTTATGAAGTTAAAGTTTTTCTGCTTTAACGTTTTTATACTAAAGAAGTTTTCGGGTGGTTCAAATGAAGACCGATGACATGAAGACCAGAGTTAATGCCTTAAATGAGTTAAACGAAAGCTACGTGGATTTGATACAAGCAATGAAGGGAACAATTAAAGAAGTAAAAACAACGAAGCAGCTGTGGCGAGATAAAAACAAGTCGAGACTCATAAAACTCGGTTTAGCGTTAATAGTGTTTCCCGAACCCACCCCAATAAGTGAGACAATAGGCTCCTTTTTAGTAGTTGCTGGAACAGTTCAAGAAGGAATTCGACGACGCAACCTCTATGTTGATGATGTTTACAAAACTTTTCAAAACACGATGAAAGAGATACGAGATTTGAGACATACTCTTTGAGTTTTTACTCAAATTTTATATTTGCTGCATGTTATATGCATAACATGTTAGGGGGAAATTGGCGTGAAACTTGTGACCGTCTTGCTACCTGAGGCTTATTTGGAGGGGTTGGATGAGCTTGTTAGGGCAAACATGTATCCGAGCAGAAGCTCTGCCATAAGATCAGCAGTTAGAGACATGTTGAAAAAGGAACTTTGGGAAAGACGCGAAAGGTAACAGTCTCTTATTCAAAGTTCTTTCGTCAAAACTCACATAGAAATTTGCATATTGATTGTCTTTATTGCTGTTTTAAGCTGTATTCGAGATGCTAAAGTAGAAGCAGTATCGGAGCAATCAAAAGGGCAGTCATGTTTGTGAGTTTCATGTAAATGTTAAGTGAAGGACCCACAACATCTTTTAAAGGATCACCAACAGTATCGCCAATTACTGCTGCAGTATGTGGTGGCGTACCTTTCATCCAGAAATTTCTTTCAATGTATTTCTTGGCATTGTCCCATATGCCTCCTCCAAAAGTGAAGAAAGGCGATAACAGGCAGGCGGTACTTAATCCTCCGAGGAGCATAGCACCTAAAGCGTGTTTTCCCAGCAAAAGCCCAACAGCTACAGGAGCAACAATAGCAAGCAAGCCAGGCGCAATCATCTGCTTGAGCGCATTCTTAGTGCCAATATCCACGCAACGAGCATAGTCTGGTTTTGTCTTACGTTCAATGATGCCTGGATTCTCTTTAAATTGCTGTCTTACTTCATCCACCATTAGATAAGCCGTTTTCCCAGTGGCTCCGATGGCAAAAGAGGAAAACACGAAAGGAAGAACAGCTCCCAACAATAGTCCTGCAATTATGACAGGGCTTAAGAGACCGAGACTAACAGAGTAGAGTTTTACCATTTCGCCGTAAGTGGCAAAAATAACGACAGATGAAACGGTGCCAGAAGCCGTGGCGAAAGCCTTTGCATAAGCCTTTGTAGTGTTGCCTGTGGCGTCGAGTTCTTCTAGTGCCCCTCCGTTCTCTGTCTTTGTCCCTGACATCTGTGCTATTCCTGCAGCGTTGTCACTTATGGGTCCAAAGGTGTCGCCCGACATGATCATGCCTATGGCTAGGTCGGTTCCAAGATTGGCGGCGACTACCCCATAAAGTGAACCATTAGTTATGAAATAAGAAAACAGGAAGGCTGACAAGATAAACAAAATTGGCATGAACGGACTTTGAAACGCGTACGACAGACCTGTTATAATGTTAATGGCTGCTCCGCGCTCGGAAGATTCTGCGACTTTTCTGACCGATCTACCATTGATTCCCGTATAGTATTGTACGATTAAGCCAACTGCGAGACTTGCCACTAAACCGCTTACTACAGCATAGAATACTGTTATGTCGCTTAGTAAAACCATCGAAAAGGCGTATGCACCGATCACACAAAAGGCGGCAGTGATGAAAAGACCGATGTTAAAAGATACGATAGGTCTAATCTTTCTGTATCCTCTAACGATGAAAACTCCAGCAATCGTCGCCAAAATCCCTGAAGCACCAAGCATCAACGGAAACATTAGAGCATTTATTCCTAAGGGGGTGAGCAATATGGCACCTAAGATCATAGCAGTAATGTAGTCGTCGCTTATAGATTCAAAAAGGTCAGAGCCCCTCCCTGCACAGTCGCCCACGTTGTCTCCAACTTGATCTGCTATTACAGCGGGATTCCGAGGGTCATCTTCAGGAATACGTTGTTCTATCTTGCCCACCAAGTCTGCGCTTATGTCAGCTGCTTTAGTGAATATGCCTCCGCCTAGTTGAGCAAATAGAGCGGCTAAACTGGCACCGAAGCCGAAGCCCACAAGTAAATTAGGGTCTTGATAGAGCCATAAGAGTGCACTTACACCGATAAGACTGAGTCCCACAACAGAAAGCCCCATTACGGCTCCTCCCCTAAAAGCAAGCGTGAATGCTCTTGTTGAAGAAGTTCTCGCAGCACTAGCGGTTCTTGCATTGGCTTTCACGGCAACACGCAAGCCTATGTAAGCGGCCAGCAAAGAAAGAAAAGTGCCCAACACGAACGCGATTGTTACCCTCATGTCTTTGAATAATATAGTTAATGGAATAAGCATTAGCGTGGCAAAAATTGCGATGGTTCTGTACTGTCGCTTTATGAAGACTTTGGCACCGTTTTCGATGGAGCTCGCGATTTCATCCATTTGTGGTGTTCCGGCATCTTCCTTTCTGATGGACCATGCTAAGTAAGCGACAACAAGCATAGCAAGGACTCCGACTGCCAAAGCAAACCATGTAAGGTCCATTTGTCACCGCGTCCCCTACTCCTAAACTTTTTTTAAATTTCATGTTCCGTTTTGAAACAGCTCTTAGACTACTGTAAACTCTGGCTTATAAACATAGATGTTTGCTTTAACAAGTCCTTCTGACACTATTATTAAAAGAAAATTTAGACTTTGCAAAATCATTTACATGGCCAAGAAGGGAATTATTTAACGTCTTTGGGCAAATTCTCTTATTCTCTTTGCAGAATCTGCGGGGTTTTCTGCAAGTGTTATGGTTCTTCCTACAATAAGATAACGGGCGCCGGCCTCCAGAGCGGTTTTTATCTCTCCGCCTTGAGCGCCTATTCCAGGCGAGTATATTGGAATTTTTTCGCCGAGTATTTCGTGCACTTCCCTTAATTTTTCTGGATATGTAGCGCCAACAACCGCACCGTCAGCTTCCCATTTTAAGGCTTTTTTCGCAAGTGATACATATTGAGACATTTTTTTACCTGTTTCAGCATCATAAATTGCTTGTCCGTAGCCTTCGCTTGCTCCTTTATGGCTCATGTAAACAAGAAGAATTACGCCGCGCTCTAATTTGCGGGCAACTTCAAAAATTGGTTTCACGCCTTCTTCCCATCCTATGAAAGGATTGGCTATTAAGGCGTCAAAGCCTGCGGCATAATAATATTCGGCGATAACCTGGTTTGTCGAGCCAATGTCATTCACTTTGCAATCCATTATCGTCATAAGCCCTAAATCGTGGGCTTTTTTCACAAGTTTTTGAACACCATCAAACGTGCCGAGAGGAAGAATCAAGTGATGGTTGACTTTAACAGCACAAATATAGGGATGCACAGCTTCTAAAACACTTTCTGCTTTGAAGAAAAGGTTTTCTCGTTCTTCTGGCTTTTCAAATGGAAAGTCCAATGCCAAAATAATGTTTGATTCTTTTTTTCTGACTGTTTGTTCCATCTTGACGCGGAAAGACATCGTTAAACACCACTTTAAATTTAGGTATAAGACTAAAAACTTTTGCTTCTGATGAAGTGAAGTACGTATACGATTATGTCATGGATTTTGGTTTTTTCTTGTTAAATATTCTGCTTCCGATCTGAGATACAGGCATTCTTACAACCAACCTCAGCAAGTGCATGCATAGTAAAGCTTAAAAACTGAAATAAATAGGTAATATAGGGCTTTGGGGTCCCAGTTTAATACTCTGAAAGCCAAAAAAGCTGTTCTGGTTTTAGAAGATGGCTCTTACTTTTTCGGTCGTGGCTTTGGAGCAGTAAAGAAGGTTTCAGGCGAAATTGTATTTTCAACTTCCATGGTTGGATACCCGGAAGCGCTGACGGATCCCTCCTATAAAGGTCAGATTTTAACGTTAACGTATCCTCTTGTGGGTAACTATGGAGTCCCACCAGATGATTTGGAAATGGGCATTCCACGATATTTTGAATCTGGAGACATCAAAGTAACAGGTCTTGTTATCCATGAATTATGTGAGAAGCCTCACCACTGGACATCTACTAAAACTTTGGACGAGTGGCTTAAAGCTGAAAACGTTCCAGGCATATATGGAATTGACACTCGAAGACTTACAAAGAAACTCAGAGTCAAAGGCGTCATGCTCGGAATTTTACAAGTATGCGAATGGGAAGAAGAACCTAACATTGAAAAACTTCTAAAAGAAGTAGAAACAGTTCCAGACCCGAACTTAATAGACTTGGTTGGACAGGTCTCAGTCAAAGAACCTGTTTATCATAGAGTTGGAGCTAGCAATGTAGTCGTTTTGATTGACTGCGGTGTCAAATACAGCATCCTTCGCAACCTTTTGAAGCGTGAGATCGATATAGTAAGAGTGCCTTACAATTTTTCAGAAAGGGAGATTTTAGAATACAACCCTAAGGGTATAATAGTAAGCAATGGTCCTGGTGATCCAAAAAGATGCCCGAAAACAATAGAGTGTGTCCATGATTTGGTTGAGGAAGGCATTCCTATAATGGGCATATGCTTGGGAAATCAGATTTTGGCGTTAGCTCTCGGGGGAGATACTTATAAAATGAAGTATGGTCACAGGTCTCAGAATCAACCTGTACTTGATCTAAAAACGGGAAGATGCTACATCACCACGCAGAATCATGGATATACAGTAAGCCTAGACGCCCTCAAAGAAAACAGTATGGAAACTTGGTTCGTGAATGCTAATGATAAAACAGTTGAAGGAATAAGGCATAAGAACCAGCCAGCTTTTGCTCTTCAGTGGCATCCAGAAGCCGCGCCAGGTCCATATGACACTGAATTTTTCTTCGATGAATTTTTAAAACTTACGGAGAGATGACTATGCCAAAGTATGAGTGGATACGTAAGATCTTGGTGCTCGGTAGTGGAGCCATAAAAATTGGAGAAGCCGCGGAATTTGACTATTCCGGAAGCCAGTGTCTCAAGGCCCTAAAAGAAGAGGGAATAGAAACTATCTTAATCAATCCAAACATAGCTACAATTCAAACCGACCCCCGTTTAGCAGGAAAAGTATACCTTCTACCAGTATTGCCGAAGTATGTGGAAGAAGTTATAAAGAGAGAAAAACCAGACGGCGTTCTTCTTGGATTTGGCGGACAAACAGCTTTAAACTGCGGAGTCCAATTAGGAAGAAACAGCGTCTTTGAGAAATATGATGTTAAAGTGTTAGGGACACAAATCAGTACCATAGAAACCGCCTCCAACAGAGAACATTTTAGACAATTAATGATTCAAACAAACATCCCTGTCCTTGAGAGCCTGTCTGCAGTGTCTAGTCAAGATGCATTTGCTGCAGCTGACAAAATAGGATATCCCGTCATGGTTCGAGTGGCATACACTTTAGGCGGCAAAGGAACAGGAGTAGCCAACAACAAAAACGAACTCGACCAAATAATTAATAGAGCTTTAGCCCAAAGCATGATCTCACAAGTTCTAATCGAGAAATATGTTGGTCACTGGAAAGAAGTCGAGTACGAAGTCATGCGAGATCGAGCTAACAACTGTTTAACAGTCTGTAACATGGAAAACATGGATCCTATGGGAATCCATACCGGTGAATCTATTGTTGTGGCGCCATCGCAAACATTGTCAAACAGAGAGTACCATTTACTTCGTTCAACTTCAATAAAGGCTATACAAAGCTTAGGCATTGTTGGCGAATGTAACATTCAATGGGCGTTACATCCAGAAAAAGAGGAGTTCTACGTAATTGAAGTGAATCCTCGCATGTCAAGAAGCTCTGCACTTGCAAGTAAAGTAACTGGTTACCCATTAGCCTACATAGCAACCAAATTAGCAATTGGCTACCTGCTTCCAGAATTGATTAACAAAGTTACGGGAATTACTACAGCTTGTTTTGAGCCTGCTCTTGATTATGTTGTGGTAAAAATTCCAAGATGGGATCTACAAAAATTCAGTAAAGTGGATAGACGGATTGGTACGCAGATGAAATCAGTTGGAGAAGTTATGGCTATTGGAAGACGTTTCGAGGAAGCACTACAGAAAGCAGTTCGCATGTTAGAAATCGGGAAAGAACTTGTTTGCAACCTCAACGAATACGATCACGAATCAGTAGAACTAATAAAAGATGGCTTAGCTAACCCTACAGATGAAAGACTTTTCAAAATAGTCAAAGCCATAAAAAAAGGTATGCCAATCCAAGATCTTTACCAACTAAGCGGCATTGATCCCTTCTTTCTACATAAAATTGAAAACATTGTCACCATGGAGAAGAAATTATGCTCAACGAATTTAGAAAGTGCTGACATTTTAGAAACAATTAAAGAGGCAAAATGCTTAGGGTTTTCGGACGAGCAGATTGCAATTTGCCTCAAAACTGACGCGATGACTGTACGAAGACTGAGAAAACAAGCGAACATCATTCCTGTGGTCAAACAGATAGACACCCTTGCTGCTGAATGGCCAGCCAAAACAAATTATCTTTACTTAACATATGGCGGAGATGAAGATGACATAAATTTTGACTCAAGTACGAGTAAAGTTATAGTTCTCGGAGCCGGCGTTTTCAGAATAGGGTCAAGCGTCGAATTCGACTGGTGTGGCGTAAACACGATTTGGGCCCTCAAAAAGAATGGCATTCAAGAAGCTATAATGGTTAATTACAACCCTGAAACAGTTTCAACTGATTACGACATTTACGATAAGCTATACTTTGAAGAGTTAACCCTAGAACGAATATTAGACATTTACGAAAAGGAAAATCCATTAGGAGTTGTAGCAAGCGTTGGAGGGCAGATTCCAAACAACCTTGCCCTAAAACTGGTAAATTCTGGAGTGAAACTGCTAGGCACTTCTGGAGAAAGCATAGACCAAGCTGAAGATCGATCAAAGTTTAGCGCCCTCTTGGACAGGCTTGCAATTCCTCAACCAGAATGGAGTAAGCTAACAACAACGGAAGAAGCAAGAAAATTTGCCAGAAAAATTGGTTATCCAGTTCTTGTTCGTCCAAGTTACGTTTTGTCAGGATCTGCTATGAGGGTTGCTTATACTGAGGAGGAGTTGGAGGACTACCTCAAATTAGCAACTAAAGTTTCACGAGAACATCCGGTAGTAATCTCGAAGTTTGTAGAAGGGGCTAAAGAAGTTGAGGTAGACGGTGTTTCCGACGGCGAAGACTCGTTGATTGGAGCCATTATTGAACACGTTGAAAATGCTGGGGTTCATAGCGGGGATGCTACCATGTGCATTCCACCTCAAACGTTATCATCTAGTGTACTAAAAACGATGGAAGAATATACACAAAAAATCGTTAAATCCCTGAAAATCAAGGGACCATACAACATTCAATATCTTGTGAAAAACGGAGCTACCTACGTAATTGAATGTAATTTGCGTGCTTCAAGGTCAATTCCATACGTTAGCAAAACCCGAGGAGCCAATTTGATAGAACTTGCAACCTTAACGATGCTAGGTAAAAAATTAAGTGACACTGGAATAACTGAGCTTCCACCAATAACACACGTGGGATTGAAAGCTCCCCAGTTCAGTTTCATGCGCTTAAGCGGAGCTGACCCGGTTCTTGGGGTTGAGATGCTTAGCACTGGAGAAGTGGCGTGTCTTGGAGAAAATTTTGCAGACGCCTTTTTAAAGGCTTTGCAATCGGCTGAATTCAAAATCCCGCCGAAAGAAGGTGCGGTTTTTATAACAGTAGGTGGAGAGGATTTGAAAAGAAAAGTTGTGCCGCTGGCGGAAGCGCTAAGTGAGATGGGCTTTAGAATTTACGCTACAGAACATACTGCTGAAACCTTGCGCGATGCCGGATTAGAAAATATATCGGTTTTACATAAAGTTAGAGAAACAGGTATGAATCCGAATATTCTTGATTACCTTCAAAAGGGAAAAATAGATTTGGTTATCAACATACCGATGCCAAATAGTTCTATAAAATATTCGGATATTTTGGAGGATGAGTATGTCATTCGAAGGTTGGCTGTCGAGTTTAACGTCCCTGTTGTTACGAACCTTGAGTTGGCTTCTGCTCTTGTAAAGGTTTTAAAACAAAATGATGGTAATAACCTAACCATTCGTTCTTTAAACGAATATATGGACAGTTTAACGTGGAAATTCTGGGGAGAAAGCTTGACTTAACTAAGGCATTTACGTAATGTGTTACCGTCAATTCATACATTTATTTTTGAAGCTGTTCTAAGCTTTAGAAAAAGCGGTACAGTTTTATACTTCACATTATTCTAAAGGGAAAATTGGCGGACTGGAAAGGGTTGCATTTACATGTCTGTATCTCCAAGTGTTCGCGAAGTTCTAGCCAGAAGAATTGCAGGAGAGATAATTCTCTCAAGTAAGCCAGGGGCCACCATGCGGAAATGGCGTGAGCTTTTTGCTGTTTCGCAGACAAGTCTTTCGGATATGATAGTGCTTTCACCTTCTGTCATTAGCGACTATGAAAGCGGAAGAAGGCAAAGTCCGGGCACAAAGTTTGTTAGAAGATTTGTCTGGGCTCTTTTGAAAATTGATGAGGAACGTGGGAGCCGTTTTATCCGTGAGTTTGCTAGGTTGACAAGTTCACCGAGCATGGCTGTGTTGGACCTTCGCGAATTTCCGATACCAGTTCGTGTGGAATATTTGTGCAAAGCCATTAAAGGCGAAGTTTTAGCATGTTCTAGCAGTTATGTTAGGGAAGTTTATGGCTATACGGTTGT